>Ga0326727_10007788_pt1 | contig 27865 bp, 25 predicted proteins | sample MB2enrmetagenome_FD_207643 | JGI IMG/M metagenome (GOLD analysis project Ga0326727, IMG submission 207643) | Lab enriched peat soil microbial communities from McLean, Ithaca, NY, United States - MB29MY | ecosystem: Environmental > Terrestrial > Soil > Wetlands > Peat | place: USA: New York...
GCGCGCCAACCAGAGCTCCGCGCTCTATATCGGCTACATGAATTCACACGTCTTTGGGCCTGTCGGCGTCTCCAACGTGAGTTGCACGCCACCCCTGGCCGGGGTGAACCAGATCCTCGATTATCCCTTCCCTGCCGGCTCAAACTCCGGAATGAACTGGGGCGACTGGTCGCTGCGCTGCGGCAGCGGAGGCTGGCAACTGAGCGCCAACGATATCTTTGCCGTGGTCAACAGCCTCGCCACCAACACCACCTTGCTTCCGAGCGCCGAGAAGACCCAGATGCTCTCTGAGAGCCTGGGTTGGGACAGTGCCGTCGGCCGCGACTGCCCCAGCCCCTACGTCTGCAAGAACGGCGACCTCAACAACGGGAATAGTAACCCCTTCTACGCCCTCTGGACCTACGCGGGGATTCTCAACTGCAACGTTCCGGTGGTGGTCATGGTCAACTCACCGCTGCCCGAGCCATATCAGGACGGCGACGACATCATCGGCCTTGTCGAAACCGCCTATGAAAACTCCAAGGTCACGGGAACAGCGAAAGCTTGCACATACTGACGGAGAAATCGACGCGCTCTACTGCAACGAGTGAACTGAGGCTCGCGGCAGTAGAGCGTGGCGGTTTGTGGTGACAGCGTTTGGCGATGTGCACGGATCGGGCGGCATTCAGATGCAGCCGGACGGCGCGCGGGCCTAGGTGGCCTGTGGGCGCGATGGCTACGTCGCCGTGATCGACCTGAAGACGCTGGAGCTGGTGGGCAAGGTTGAGATTGCGAGTCCCGATGGGCTGGCCTGGGCGGTGCGGGAGTAGAGTTTCCCGCTCGGCAATGTCGTTCAACCGCCGAAGAGGCCTCTATCCGACAGCGACCCTCAATTGGCTCACAATTTGCATCATGCGTTAACTCGATCGCTTGTATACTCCGGTCATAAACATGGCCAATAAGCCCGCAGCAAGATACGAACGAAAGAGGCTCGAGCTCCGCGCGGAGATGATCGAGAATGCGGCCGAGATGAATCGGCTCTTTTCTCGCATTCGCGAGACATTCAAGCGGCGTTCTGAGGGACAGGAAGCGCACCAAGCGTGGAGGCGAGCATGCGAGGAGATGCACGCACGTTATTCTGAGCTTTGCCTTCCAGGAGGATGGTATTCGGACTTTTACGACCGGCTAAAGGAGGGCGACCACAACACGATCGAAGTGGCGTTGTGTTTTCTAGAGGTTCGACCGTACTTCTTCCGGTCGGGATACCACTGGAAGGCGATCCTGCAAAAGTGCAAGCGGGCGCCTATGTCCAGCGAGCAGTCGGAACGCTTCAAGAACATCCTAGATAAATACGCCGAGTGGAAGACGAAGCGGGCTTTGAGTTCGAAGCGTGGAGCGGCCGTGCGTCAAGATTTAGGGCCGCTGCTTTTGCGCTTTCATAATCTCTTCCCGGTCACCTTCCCAGATTTTGAATTTGATGGAGTTACGACGGTCCGCGATCTTTACAAGCTGCTTTGCACTGCTCTGAAGGTTGAGCCGCAGGGCGACCCGGACAATGGGGAGGGAACGGTGAGACTACCGTGTCGCAAAATACCACAAGCGGACATGTCGGCATGGGCGAGGGAGTATTGTGCTTGGCGAGACGCCGTGTGGACATCCGAAGATGTGTGGGCGACCCTTGTCTCGAACATCGCGGAAGCCTATGAAATCGATGCTTCCCTAATATCTTCCGGAACGGTCCTTCGACTACCTCCTCAAGAAGTGGCTCGTTAGCGAGCTACTTCTTCCCGAACACTGCTCCCCAGTTGACGATGACGCGGGCCTGAAACTGAAATGCGGGCTTGACGTTGAGGTCGAGTTGCGCGGTTTCGAGCTCGACTTGTCCGTTGCGGAAGGGGATGATCAGGCCCTCTTCCGTGCCGATGGTCTGCTGGCCTGCGGTGTACTCATGCTGCAAGCCGAGGAAGAAGCCGGTTCCGCGGGTGTCGAGCGCGCGGAAGTAGTCGAATGCGCCAACATAGTCGGATCGCGGATTGGCGGTTGAGGTGTCGATGCCGCCGGTCCAGGTGATGTTGGCGGCGGCCACATTCTTGCCCCAGGAGTATTGCGGGGCTGCGGTTGCTCCGGCTCTGCCGCCGTCCGTGCCACGAACAAAAATCGTGCCGCGTGGAGCTGCGACGAGCGTGAAGCCGCCTTTGGCCATCACTTGCTGGCGGGCGACGAAGTCGAAGCGATTGCCAAAGTGGGTGGTGCGGTCGTTGCCTGGGGATTCTGAATCGAGCAGGTTGATGAGCACGCTGAAGTCGGTGGCGGTCTTGAAGGGCGCTACGGTGATCACGGTGGGAATATAGCGGCCGTCTGTGACCGACTGGAAGCCGAGTTCGGTTTCGAGACATTTGGAGCAGATGGGCGGCGGGCTGAAGATGAACGTCGTGCCGTAGTCGGAGATGGAGGCGTTGAGGGGCTGCGGCGGAGCTGGTGGTTGCGATTGTGCAAAAGCGACTCGATGGATCGTGAGTACGAGGGCGAAGGCGAAGACGATTCGGATCAGCGCCTTTGGCCCGAGACTCGCTAAATGATCCATCCGCCGCCGACGACCTCATCGCCATCATAAAAGACGGCTGACTGGCCGGGGGTGACGGCGCGCTGGGGTTCGTCGAAGGTGACGAGGACCTCGGCGCTGGGATCCCCTGTCCCCAAGTGCGAGGGACAGGGGGTACCTGGACTGTTGTTGGAATCCCCTGTCCCCAGGTGCGAGGGACAGGGGGCACCCGCATCTGCGTTGGGATCCCCTGTCCCCAGGTGCGAGGGACAGGGGGCACCCGGAGTTGTTGGATCCGATGATCTCTCCCCCAAGGTTCCCGCCGGCTCCAAGGTGGCCCAGGCGGGCTCGTGGCGATGGCGGATCTTGGCGCGGACGCGCATAGGGCCGGTGAGCGCGGGAATGCTGATCCAGTTGAGGCGGTTGGCGCGCAGGGTGCGGGTGGCAAGCTCGGCGTCCGCGCCCACTGTGACGCGATGGCTGGCGGGGTCAATCTGGAGCACATAGAGCGGCGACGGCGAGGCCACGCCGAGCCCCTTGCGCTGGCCGACGGTGAAGTTGGAGATGCCTTCGTGGCGGCCGATGACTTCGCCACTGGAGGCGACCAGTTCGCCGGCGATCTCGGGGAAGGCTTCGCCCTGTTCCTCGAGATAGGCGGTGAGGAACTGCTTGTAGTCGCCGCCGGGAATGAAGCAGATCTCCTGCGAGTCGGGCTTTTCGGCGAGGGCGAGGCCGCGGCTGCGGGCGACTTCGCGCACCTCGGGCTTGGTCAGGTGGCCGAGCGGGAAGAGGGTGCGGGAAAGCTGCTCCTGCGTAAGACCGAAGAGGAAGTAGGTCTGATCCTTGGCCTTGTCGGCGGGGCGCTTGAGGATCCAGCGGCCGCGCGCGGGATCGTACTCGTTGATCGCGTAGTGGCCGGTGGCGATGCGGCCTGCGCCGATGCTGCGTGCGGTCTGGAGCAACTGGTCGAACTTGAGGTGGTTGTTGCAGAGCGAGCAGGGGATGGGCGTGCGTCCGGCGAGATATTCACTGACGAAGGGACGCACCACGTCGCGCTCGAAGCGGTCTTCCTGGTTAACGACGTAGTAGGGGATGCCGAGATGCTCGGCGACGCGGCGTGCGTCGTATACATCGTCCAGCGAGCAGCAGCGGCCGGCCTTGGGCGCATCGGGGATGCCGTGCTTGCCGGCCAGACGGGTCTGGTCCCAGAGCTGGAGGGTGAGGCCGACGACCGAGGCGCCTTCCTGGGCGAGCATCGCCGCGACCGTCGAGGAGTCGACCCCTCCGGACATGGCTACGGCGATGGTGGTGGGCTCGGTCATGGTTCTCATTCTGTCTTCCGGCTCGGACAATTGAGATTTGTGGTTTCCCACCCATTCCGCAAAAGACGCCGAATGGATGGGGCACGGAGCATTGTGGCAAGCTCGGCCACTGGACAGACTGTATTTCAGCCCAGCGTGCCGGCGGCGACGGGCGACAGCGCGCGGAGGTGTTCGACGGCTTGGGGGACGACTTTCAGGACATAATCCACGTCGGCGTCGGTTGCGGTTTTCAGCAGGCTGAAGCGCAGGCTGGCGCGGGCGCGGGTTTTGTCCAGGCCCATGGCCATGAGCACGTGGCTGGGCTCGGTGGCTCCGGAGTGGCATGCCGAGCCGCCGCTGACGGCGACGCCTTTGAGATCGAGCGCGATGACCAGCGCCTCGCCTTCCAACTGGTCAAACCAGATGTTGGTGGTGTTGGCGGTGCGGGGTACGGGGCTCCTGGATTCCCCGGTCCCAGAATCGGGACCGGGGGCACCCAAAGTCTGTGCGCCGTTGAGGCCGGTGCCGGAGATGGCGAGGACGCCGGCTTCGAGGCGATCGCGGAGGGTGGCGAGGCGGTCGATGGTGCCGTCCTGAAGGCTGTGCATGGCCAGCTCAGCGGCTTTGCCGAGGCCGACGATGCCGGCTACGTTCTCGGTGCCTGCGCGCTGGCGGCGCTCGTGGCTGCCGCCGACAAGCAGCGGCTCGACGGGAGTGCCGCGGCGGACAAACATGGCGCCGATGCCCTTGGGGCCGTGCATCTTGTGGGCGCTGATCGACAGCAGGTGACAGCCGATGCGGCGCACGTCGAACTTGACCTTGCCCGCGCCCTGCACCGCGTCGATGTGGAAGAAGACACCGGTGTCGGCGGCGATTTTGCCGATCTCTTCGACGGGCTGGAAGACGCCGGTTTCGTTGTTGGCCAGCATCACGCTGATGAGACGCGTCTGGGGACGGATGGCGCGCAGAATATCCATCGGGTCGATGAGGCCGCTGGGCTGGGGCGCGACGAAAGTCGTCTCGACACCGCGGTGGGCGAGGCGCTTGGCAGCCTCAAGAATCGCCGAGTGCTCGATCGACGTGGTGATGCAATGGTCGCCGGGATGGAGCAGGCCAAAGAGCGCCGTGTTGTCGCCCTCGGTGCCGCCGGAGTTGAAGACCACCTCGGCGGGGTGGCAGTTGAAAAACTCGGCCATGGTTTCGCGGGCCTGGTCGACGGCGGTGCGCGCCTGCTGGCCGTGCAGATGAATCGAGGAGGCGTTGCCGAAGTGCTCCATCCAGTAGGGGCGCATGGCCTCCATCACCTCCGGCAGCAGGGGTGTGGTGGCATTGGCGTCCATATAGACTCGGCGCATGGCGGCTTTCTCCTTTATAAATTGTACGGGCAAATGGAATTTCGCGCAGGTTTTGACCCAGCGAACGGCGGATTCACATCCCTGTGGTGTCGGAATCCTACGCTGGTCTGCTAAATTTCTGCTCACGCGGCTTTTGCCGCCCGAGGAGTGTTCTTATGACCGGATCGGTTCGTATTCTTGCCTGTTGTCTGCTGGCCGCTGCATCCACAGTCGCATTTACCCAGGCCGCCGCGCCCGCGCCGCCTGCGCCGCCCGCCAAACCGGCTGTCGGCACGGCGATTCCCCCCGCCCAGGTGTATGGCAAGCTGCTCAGCAACATGGAGAAGGAGTTCGTCTCCGCCGCTGAAGCCATGCCGGAAGACAAGTACGGCTTCGCGCCAACCACGGCGATCGGCGAGTTCAAGGGCGTGCGCACCTTTGGCGATCAGATCAAGCATGTGGCCGAGGCCAACGCCTTCTTCTTCCACGACCCCAACAAGCCGATGATCGACAACCGCGCCGACTACGAAAAGCTCTCCGGCAAGGCCGACATTCTGAAGGCTCTCAAGGACTCCTTCGTCCAGGCCCACGCCTACGTGGATGGCATCACACCGGAGAACGCCTTTATCCAGACCCAGAACGGCACGCGCGCCGGTCAGGCCACTTTCGGCCTGGCGCACATGATGGACCACTACGGCCAGTTGGTCGAGTACCTGCGTCTGAACGGCATTGTGCCCCCGGCCAGCCGCGGCGGGTCGATGTAATTCGGTTTGCGGCGCGCGCCTAGAACCCTTCCAGCACATCTGCGACCAGCGCCCGGGCAAACGCACGCGCGAGCCGATCCATGGCCGCGGGATTCTCCTGCAGGAAGGTGGGCAGGTCGGTGGTGGACTGGTACTGCTCGCGGTAGACGTAGTTCTTGTTGTCGTAGAGGACTTTGCCGTCTCTGCCGGTGAGGGTGACCGAGACCACCAGGGTAATGAGGAAGCTGGAAGACTGCTGCGTGGAGGAGTTGTAGGTCAGGGGCGCCACGGTTTCCTTGAGGATGGTTCCCTGCAGTACGGCATCGGGATCGCCGCCCGGATCGGGCGTGACGCGCAGACGGGTGCGGGTGGCGAACTCGCGGATGACCGCGCCGGTCAGCGCCGTCTCAGTGTGGTAGGCCTCGGTGCGCGTGGCGAAAGCGGGCACGGCGAGCGTATGCACGCCCGGCGGCAAATGGGAGGCCGCGCCCAGGGTGTGGTAGCCGCATCCCGAGGTTCCCATGAGAGCCAAAGCCAGAATTGCAACGGCGCATCGGTGCATGAATAAAACTATAGCTGGTTCACACCCACGCAGCGACCAGCTTGCCCAGCCCCAGGTCAGACAGTTTGAGGCCGTCGGCGCGGTTCTTGAAGTAGCGCTCGTTGATCTGCTCCGAACCCACCTGCTCGAAGCGCTGAAATCCGGCGCCGTGCAACTCCCCTTCCAACTGATGCGGCGAAAAGAAAAGCTGGAAGGGCTCTCCGGCAGCGGCGACGCGCCCAGCCAGCGCGTGAAAAGCAACGCGGCCCAGTGGGCTGAGCGACTCCGGCGCCACGGCGTAGTCGAAGCTCACGCCGCTCCCGGCCGGCAGTCGCGCTATGGTCTTCAAGGTGGCGCGAAAGGCGCTCAAAGTGAGGTAAGGAACCACGCCCAGCCAGCCGAAGAACGCGGGCCGCCGGACATCGAAGCGGGCCTCGGCCAGCCCCCCGGACAGCGTGTGATGCTCAAAGTCCAGGGGAACAAACGTAAGGTTGGGCGGCAACGGAAGGTCGGCCTCGGCCAGCATCTTCCGCTTCCACTCCTGTGTCGCCGGAAAGTCCACCTCGAAGACGCAAAGCGACGGGAACGGGTTGCGCCAGGCAAAGGTGTCGAGCCCGGCGCCAAGAACCACATACTGCGCGACGCCTTCCGCCACCGCCTCCGCCAGCCGGTCCTCTACATAACGGCTGCGCGCTGCCATAAAGCAGCGAAAGTCGCGCCCCACACTGTGCATGGCGCGCTCCATCTGACGGGGATATCCCGATCCCACCAGCCGCACCGCAATGGGATCGTCGAGAACCGGTGGCCGGTCAATCAACTGGTGCGCGGCGCGGCGAATGGCCACACCGAGAGCGGTTTTGCTGGCGCGGCCAGGCTGCATGGTTTCGAGTGTAGCTCAGCCGGAAAGGGGGCCGCTCGGCGTACTATTTCCGCATGAACTGGATTGGATGGGCGCTGCTTTCAGCGGTCTTTGCCGCCGCCACGGCGCTGCTGGCCAAGGTGGGCGTGGCGCATGTGGATTCAAACCTGGCCACTGCCCTGCGCACCAGCGTGGTGGTGGTCTTTGCCTGGGGCATCGCGCTGGCTCTGGGCAAGCATGGGGAAATCCGGGCGCTCGACCGGCGCACCTGCCTGTTTCTGGCGCTCTCCGGCCTGGCCACCGGGCTGTCTTGGCTGTGCTACTTCCGGGCCCTGCAGTTGGGGCCGGCCTCGCGCGTGGCGCCGCTGGACAAGCTCAGCGTGCCACTGGTGATGGTGTTCGCGTGGCTGCTGCTGGGCGAGAAGCTGACCGCCGGGGCGATTGCCGGCGGACTGCTGATCGCCGCCGGCGCGGTGGTGATGGTGCTGGAGTAGGACCTATACGAGAAACCTCGCGGGCCCGCGAAGTTTGTCTAGCCTGAAAGGGCCCATTTGCCCGCGAACAGACCTCTAGAAGTGGTAAGCCACGCCGGCGGTTGGCTCGTAGATGTTGTACCACTTGTTGGTGGTAAGGGCGCTGTAGCCGAAGGTGGGCACCTTGGTGACCAGCCCGCGGTATTCCAAACGAATGTCAAAGCTGGGGCTGATCTCGTACGCGATGCCGCCGCCGTAGAGGCCGCTGATCGTGGTCTGCTGCTTCACGTCGAGCGACGTGGTGCCGGAGTTGCGGATGGGCAGGAAGATGAGCGCCGCCGGCCCGGCCTCGATGAAGGGGTTGAACTTGTGGAAGTTGAATGTGTACACGTAGGCCGCCGATGCTTCCTGGGTGCGGGTGTTCACAAGGTAGCGGTTGGTGTTGCTGATGGTGTACTTGATGGAGTTCTGGTAGGTAATGCCGTAGTTGGCTTCAAGAGCGCTCGAAGGCGTGAGCATGAAGCGGTAGCTGGCCAGCCCTCCATAGGCGGCGGTGGAGTTGACCTGGACGTCGGTTTGGGAAGCGATAAACGGCTCGATGATACCGATACCGCTGATGCTGATGTCCTGACGGCTCTCTTGAGCGCGGCCTGCCGCCACACACACGGCGAGCAGGAAAACAAGTAAGGCGATCTTCTTCATTCGGTTCCTGAACCTCACGACTGCGCAACCGTCCGGCTGGCAACGAGCTTGTCGATTCCGGTGCGCCGGTTCGTGCCGGGCCCCGCTCTCAGCATTGTAAATGGCCCAAGCGGCCCGTGACGGAAGCGCTTGCGCCAGAATGATCTGAGGCTATAGACGCGGCAGAAGCAAAAGGGGTGTTCTGGTGGGTGTGTGCGGCTGAAATGCCCCGCCGGGGAGCGCTCAGCCGGTCCGCTCCACCTGGTAGTGAAACGGCGGTCCCTGCTCCCTGGCCAGGCCTTTGACGGTGCGCAGGAACGCCCGCGCCGCATAGGAAAGCGTTGCCTGCCGGCGGTGGACCAGGCGCAACACGCGCCGCGCCTCCAGCTCATCGACGGGCACCCGGACCAGCTCGCCGGTCTCCAACTCGCGGGCTACAGTGAGGTGCGGCACCAGCGCCACTCCGTTGCCCATGGCGACAAAGCGCTTGATGGCCTCGATGGTGGGCAGTTCAATGGCCATGTTCAAGGGCGTACGGTAGCGTTGAAACGCCTCGATCACCCGGCGCCTCAGCGGCGAGGTCACATTGTGGGCGATGAACAGCTCTTTACCCAGGTCGTTGATCGAAACCCGGTTTGCGCCAGCCAGCGGATGGCCGGGGCTGACGATGAACGCCAGGGTGTCGGCATAGACGGCGATGCTGCGAAACTGCGCCGGGTCGGCGCGAAAGGTCATGACGCCGATCTCGAAGGTGCGCAGGTTCAACTCCTCGGGGATGCGGCTGGCCAGCATGCGGTGCACGGTGACGCTGATGTGCGGAAACTGCCGCCGGAAGGCGTCGATGGCGGGCAGCAGATACATGCAGGTGTACTCGTTGGCCGCCAGTTGCAGCCGGCCGCGCTCCAGGCTTTTCAACTCGCCCAGGGCGCTGGTGGCCTCGCGCCGCAGGGCCAGCAGGCGCAGCGCATAGTCGCGCAGCAGCACCCCGGCCGCGGTCAGCGAGCCGTCGCGGGCAGCGCGGTCGAAGAGCGTTTCGCCCACCGCCGCCTCCAGCTTGCGGATCACCTGGCTCACTGCCGGCTGGGTTCGATGCAGCCGCACGGCGGCGCGGGAGAAGCTGCGCTCCTCGGCCACAGCGAGAAAGGTTTCGAGTTGGGTGAGTTCCATGGAACCTCCGGAAAGCAGGGGTCAGGGATCAGGGATCAGGGAACAGGGATCAGTTTGCCGGAAAGCGATGAATCATCGCTGAAGCGTTGTATCCAGCTAGCAGATGGAAGAAATCACCTGACAGTCATCGCGGCTTCCGAAGATACGCCTGATCCCTGATCCCTGTCGCTATAAGCAATTGTAATCGCTTCCCCAAAAAGAATAACTTTGCCTTATAGCGGTCCCATGCGAGACACTATTGAGGTTCGCCAGAGACTTCCCCGGGAACAGGCAGGTCAATGAGCTCAAAGCAACCCAACCACGTCGTCTTCTTCGACACCACGCTGCGCGACGGCGAGCAGTCGCCGGGCTGCAGCATGACCACCCAGGAAAAACTCACCATGGCCCATGCCCTGGAAGACCTGGGCGTGGATATCATCGAAGCCGGTTTCGCCATGGCCTCGGAGGGCGATTTCGCCGCTATCTCCACCATCACCCAGGCCATCCGCAAGCCGCGCATCGCCTCGCTGGCGCGCGCCAAGGCCGACGACATCGAGATGGCCGCGCGCTCAGTGCAGTTCGCCGAGCGCGCCCGCATCCATGTGTTCCTGGCCTCGAGCGACCTGCATCTAGAATTCAAACTCAAGATCAGCCGCCAGGAGGCGCTGGACCGCGCGGCGGAGTCAGTGAAGCTGGCGCGCACTTTTGTGGACGATGTGGAGTTCTCGCCCGAGGACGCGACCCGTTCCGATCGGGATTTTCTGGTGGAGATGGTGCGCGTGGCGATCGAAGCCGGCGCAACGACAATCAACATGCCCGACACCGTGGGCTACTCGACGCCGGAAGAATACGGGCAGATGTTCATGGAGGTGCGCACGCGCGTGCCGGCCGTGGATGCGGAGGGCATCATTCTTTCATCGCATTGCCACGACGACCTGGGCCTGGCGGTGGCCAACTCGCTGGCAGCCATCTCGGCGGGCGCGCGCCAGGTGGAGTGCACCATCAACGGCATCGGCGAGCGCGCAGGCAACGCAGCTCTCGAGGAGATCGCCGCCGCCCTCTATGTGCGCGGCGACAAGTACGGGACGAGCACCAGCATCAAGCTGAACCAGCTTTACGCCACCAGCCAGGTGCTGGGGCAGATCATCACCTTCAAGCCGTCGCCGAATAAGGCAGTGGTAGGAGACAATGCGTTTGCGCACGAGTCGGGGATTCATCAGCACGGGATGCTGGCGAACCCGCTGTGCTACGAGATCATGACGCCCGCCCTGGTGGGCGTGGCCAAGACGCACCTGGTGCTGGGAAAGCACTCAGGCCGCGCGGCGCTGCGCCATCGGCTGGAGCAGCTTGGTTTCAGTCTCACCCGGGACGAACTGCAGCATACCTACTACCGCTTTGTGGCGCTGGCGGATCGCAAGAAGAACATCTACGACCAGGACCTGATCGGCATTTTGCCCGAACAGATTCGCGAGCGGCGGCATGAGCCGGTGAGCGAGCTGGACTAAGTTGCTCGGCAGCACATTCAATCGACGAAAAAGAGACTCCTGATGAAACTGAGGATTTTAGTCACGTCCGGGGACGGCATCGGGCCCGAGGTCACAAACGAAGCAGTCGCGGTGCTGCGCGAAGTGGCGGCGCTCGGCGGCCACACGCTCGAGATTACGGCAAAGCGCATCGGCGGCGTGGCAATTGTGCAGGATGGCTCGCCGCTGCCGGCGGATACGCTGGAGGCTGCGCTGGCTTCCGATGCGGTGCTGCTCGGCGCGGTGGGCGGCAATGAGTTCAATTCCCTGCCTCCGGACAAACGCCCCGAGGCCGGCCTGCTGCAACTGCGCGCGGCGCTGGGCGGATTCGCCAACCTGCGGCCAGCCTTCGCATTCAAGGAACTGACTGTCAACAGCCCGCTGCGCCCTGAAGTGGTGGACGGCGCCGACATTTTATTTGTTCGCGAGCTGCTGGGCGGGCTCTATTTTGGCAAGCCACGTGAATGGAACCGAAACACTGGCGAAGCCTGGAACACCATGCGCTACACGCACGACGAAGTGGTGCGCGTGGCACGCATCGCGTTTGACCTGGCTCGCAAACGCCGCAGGAAAGTGACCAGCGTCGACAAGGCCAACGTGCTGGAAGTTTCGCAGCTTTGGCGTGCGACCGTGAATGAAGTTGCGGCGGAGTTTCCGGACGTGACTGTTGAGCACCAGTATGTGGATGCGATGGCCATGCACCTGATGAATCAGCCGCGCAGCTACGACGTGGTGCTGACGGAGAACTTGTTCGGCGACATTCTTTCTGACGAGGCCGCAGTGATTACCGGCTCGCTGGGCATGTTGCCCTCGGCCACCATCGGCGGCAAGGTGAATTTGTATGAGCCCGTGCACGGCTCCGCGCCCGACATTGCCGGCAAAGGGTTGGCCAATCCGCTGGGTGCGATATTGACGGGAGCGCTGATTCTGCGCCATTCCGGCGGACTTGAGGCGGAGGCTGCTGCGATTGAAACCGCCGTGCGCAAGGTGCTGGAACAGGGCTTCCGCACACCGGACCTGGCGCGCGCGAATCCGCAGGGGTTCGCGGTGCTGTCAACGACAGAGATGGGTGCAAAGGTGCGCGAGACGGTGAAGACGATGATGGTGAGCGCATAGAAGGGGGAGTATGAGAGCAATAGTGCGGTTTTCCGTTGACAACGAGGCAAATGGTTTGCTTCGAAACCAACTAAATCCCATACTGACCGGCGCTGGCTTTCAAATGCGGCTCAACACCGCTACATATGAAGCCAACGGCATCCCAGAAGACGATCTTGGGCACGCGCTTGAAGATTTTTGGACCACCGCGAGCCAACATCTCGGGCCTGGAAGAGTGGATCATTTTTGGATGTACACAGACCGCGACAATTAACAACTCTTAAAAGGATGATGCATGAGTTCCGAACCAAAGACGTTATTCGAAAAGGTCTGGGAGCAGCATGTGGTGGTTGAGCCGGAGGGCGAACCCACGCTGCTCTACATCGACCTGCAATTGCTGCACGAGGTGACTTCGCCGCAGGCATTTGAGGGGCTGCGGCTCGCCGGGCGCGAGGTGCGCCGGCCCGACCGCTGCATCGCCACGGTGGATCATAATGTGCCCACAACGATCGAGGGACGGCTCAACATTCTCGATCAGATTGCGGCTACGCAGATTGCCACGCTGCGCAGGAACTGCGCCGAATTCGGCATTAAGCTTTATGACGTGGATTCGCGCGAGCAGGGCATTGTGCACGTGATCGGGCCGGAACTCGGCATCACCAAGCCGGGCATGACCATTGTCTGCGGCGACTCGCACACGTCCACACACGGTGCGTTCGGAGCGCTGGCCTTTGGCATCGGCACCAGCGAAGTGGAACATGTGCTGGCCACGCAGACGCTGCCGCAATCGAAGCCGAAGACCTTTCGCATCGCGGTCGAGGGGGAGTTGCCCGCGGGCGTGACGGCCAAGGACATCATCCTGGCGATCATCGGGCAGATCGGCACCGACGGCGCCACTGGCTGCGTGATTGAGTATGCCGGCTCGGCCATTCGCGCGCTTTCGATGGAAGGCCGCATGACCATCTGCAATATGAGCATCGAGGCCGGCGCTCGGGCGGGCATGATCGCGCCGGACGCTACGACGTTCGCCTATCTCAAAGGCCGGCGCTTCTCGCCCACAGGCGCTGCATGGGACGAAGCCGTCGCCGAGTGGAGCAAACTGCCCACCGATCCCGGTGCAATGTTCGATCGCGAGTTGATCATCGACGCGGCAATACTGGCGCCGCATGTCAGTTGGGGCACCAGTCCTGGCATGGTTGCTCCGATTACCGCGGCCGTGCCCGACCCCGCCGCCGCGCCCAGCGAACAGGAGCGAAAATCGCTCGAGCGCGCGCTTGAGTATATGGGCCTGAAGGCAGGTACGCTAATTGAGGATCTGGCCATCGACCGCGTGTTCATTGGGTCCTGCACCAATTCGCGCATCGAGGATCTGCGCGCGGCGGCCCGCATCGCTTCGGGCTACAAGGTCTCGACGCACGTGAGCGCGATGGTGGTTCCCGGATCGCAGGCGGTTAAGGCACAGGCCGAACAGGAAGGCCTGGACCGCATCTTCCGCGAGGCTGGATTTGACTGGCGCGAGCCTGGCTGCTCGATGTGCCTGGGCATGAATCCCGACATTCTTGCGCCCGGCGAGCGTTGCGCTTCGACCAGCAACCGCAACTTCGAGGGGCGCCAGGGACGCGGCGGCCGCACTCACCTGGTCTCGCCGGAGATGGCCGCGGCAGCAGCGATTGCCGGCCACTTTGTGGACATCCGCAACTGGCCGGTGCGCGAAACGATCTGCGAGGAGGTGAAGGCCTGATGGAACCCTTTCGCACCCTCACCGCACTGGCCGCGCCGCTCGACCGAACCAATGTCGACACGGATCAAATCATTCCCAAGCAGTTCTTGAAGCGCATTGAGCGCACCGGTTACGGCGAGTTTCTGTTTTTCGACTGGCGGCGAACGGCGTCGGGCGATCCCGATCCTGCGTTCCCACTCAACGATCCGCGCTACGCCGGTGCACAAATACTCATTGCCGGCAAGAACTTCGCCTGCGGATCGAGCCGCGAACATGCCGCGTGGGCGCTATCGGATTTTGGATTCCGCTGCGTGATCGCGCCCACTTTTGCCGACATCTTCTTTTCGAATGCTGGAAAAAACGGCATTGTGCTGGCACGGCTCACCGAAGATCAGGTGGCACAGTTGCTCAACAACGCGAAGACGCTGCCGAATTACCAGCTGACTGTGTCGCTGGAAGACCAGACTGTTACCGACAGTTACGGTTTCCTCGGGACGTTTGACATTGATCCCTTTCGCAAATTCTGTCTGATTGAAGGCCTGGACGATATCGGCCTTTCGCTGCGGCATGAAGCGGAACTCGACGACTTTGAAGCAAAACACGACGAAGCTAGCTGGCTGAAAGCGAAAGCCAGTTAATCACTTCCGGCACAACAGATTGTTTGAGGCACGATGACCATCGAAGGCAAGCGCCATAGCATTCCATTGACTGAAGGACCAAGCCGTGCCGCGGCGCGCTCTTATCTGCGCGGAGCCGGCTTCGCGAAGGAAGACCTGCACAAGCCGATCATCGGCATCGCTAACACCTGGACCGAGATTGGCACCTGCAACGTGCATCTGCGCGATATAGCCGAAGCTCTGAAAGAAGGGATTCGCGAAGCCGGCGGCACACCGATGGAGTTCAACACCATCACCATCCACGATGGCATCACCATGGGCACGCAGGGCATGAAGGCCTCGCTGGTGAGCCGCGAAGTGATCGCCGATTCCATTGAGTTAGTGGCGCGCGGCAACCTGTTCGATGGACTGGTGGGCATTGGCGGCTGCGATAAGAACATGCCGGGCATCATCATGGCGCTTTGCCGGCTCGACATTCCGGGGATGATGCTGTATGGCGGCTCGATTGCGCCGGGCAAGCTCAACGGAGTCGATATCACCATCCAGAATGTCTTTGAGGGCATCGGCTCCCACGCTGCCGGTCGCATCGACGATGCCGGCCTCGAAGCACTTGAAGCCAACGCGTGCCCTGGCGCGGGCGCATGCGGAGGGCAGTTCACGGCTAACACCATGGCTATGTCAGGGGAGATTCTGGGTATCTCGCCTATCTATCTCTCTGGTGTTCCGGCCACATCGAAGGACAAGCACGCCGCCACCCGCGAGGCCGGGCGCATTCTTATGGATGCGGTGCGCGCCAATCGCCGCCCTTCGCAGATCATCACGCGCAAGTCCATCGAAAACACGATTGCCAGCGTTGCGGCGAGCGGCGGCTCTACCAATGCGGTGCTTCACCTGCTGGCCATCGCTAAGGAGTTAGGCATCGAGTTATCGATCGACGATTTTGACGCTATCAGCAAGCGCACCCCGTTCATCTGCGACCTGACTCCGGCTGGCAAGTATGTGGCGTCGGACTACCAGGCCGCCGGCGGTTCGCGCCTGCTGGCGCGGCGGCTTATCGATGCAGGTCATGCCGACGGCAGCGCGCTCACCATCAGCGGACGCACGCTGGCTGAAGAGGCCGCATTGGCTGAAGAGACGCCGGGACAAGTCGTCATTCATACTTTCGATAATCCGATCAAGCCGACCGGCGGGTTGGTGATCCTGAAGGGCAACCTGGCGCCTGAAGGCTCGGTAATGAAGGTGGCCGCAGCCAATCGCCTGGAGCATCGCGGACCAGCGCGCGTCTTCGACAGCGAAGAGGATTGCTTTGCGGTGGTGCAGGCGGGAAAGGTCAATCCGGGCGATGTGCTGGTCATTCGCTATGAGGGCCCCAAGGGCGGCCCGGGCATGCGGGAGATGCTGCAGGTGACCGCGGCCATCTCTTCAAACGCCGAACTGAGTGCGACCGTGGCTCTGATGACGGATGGCCGCTTCTCCGGCGCTACACGCGGGTTTACAGCAGGCCATGTGGCTCCCGAGGCATTTGTAGGCGGGCCCATTGCCGCGGTGCGCGAGGGCGACATCATCCACTTCGACATTCCCAATCGCAAGTTGACTCTGGAAGTCAGCGATGAAGAAATCGCGGCGCGGTTGAAGGACTTTGCGCCGCCCGCGCTGCGCTGGCCCAAGGGCGTCTTCCGCAAATACGTGGATCGCGTCAGTTCCGCTTCCATCGGAGCTACGACATAACAAGAGGATTCATCCGGCAGCCGGAATCCAGCTAGCGGCCAGCGGTGACAGTTAATAACTCAAAAGGAGTTAATCATGGGAAGCAGTGAAACCACGCAAGCATCGAACGCCCACCTGACCACGCCCACGCGTCTTACCGGCGCTGAGATTCTGTGGGCCACGCTGGTGGGCGAGGGCGTTACGGACGTATTCGGTTATCCCGGCGGCGCCATCCTGCCGGCCTATGACGCGCTGCGCAAGTTTCCCATCCACCACGTGCTGGTGCGCCACGAGCAAGGCGCGGCGCACATGGCCGACGGCTACGCGCGGGCCTCGGGCAACGTGGGCGTGGCCATCGCCACCAGCGGCCCTGGCGCCACTAATCTGGTCACCGGCATCGCCACCGCCATGCTGGATTCAATTCCAATCGTGTGCATTACCGGTAACGTTCCCAGCAAGGTGCTGGGCACCGATGCGTTTCAGGAAGTGGATATCACAGGCATAACTCTTCCGGTAACCAAGCATAACTTCCTGGTGAATCGCGCCGAAGATCTGGCGCCTGCACTGCGTCACGCATTTCAGATTGCGCGCTCCGGCCGGCCCGGCCCGGTGCTAGTGGATATTACCAAGGACGCGCAGCAGGGTAGCGCGATCTTCGACTTCGAAGCTGCCAAGCCGAAGCCTTATCGCCCCCACCCCATGCTGCGCGTAGAAGACTCCGGACTGGCTCATGCCGCTGAACTGATCCGCAACGCGAAGCGGCCCGTCATCCTGGCCGGTCACGGGGTCTCTGAATCCGGCGCGATGGAGCAACTGCGCACGCTGGCCGAGCGCACGCAGATTCCCGTGGCGCTCACGCTGCTGGGTCTGGGTAACTTCCCCGCTTCGCATCCATTGAACCTGGGCATGATGGGCATGCACGGCGAGGCCTGGGTGAACCATGCCATTCAGGAGGCCGATCTGCTAATCGCCTGTGGCATGCGGTTCGACGATCGAGTTACAGGAACGACGGCGACTTATGCCCTGAAGGCGAAGAAGATTCATATCGAGGTCGATCCCGCAGAGATCAATAAGAACATTAAAGTGGATGTGGCACTGGTGGGCGATCTGCGCGAAGTGCTGGAGCAGTTGCTGCCGCGCATCTCCGGCCGCGACGGTTCTGCGTGGCTCAAGACCATCGACGCAAGCAAAGGCGACGTGGCGGTGCGCGACATCAAGAACCTTCCCGACTCCGGCCATCTGTGGGCTGCCCACGTAGTGCACGATCTGTGGCGCATCACCGGCGGCAACGCCCTGGTGGTTACCGATGTGGGCCAGCACCAGATGTGGGAGGCGCAGTACTTCCATCATGAAGCGCCTCGTACGCTGATCACCTCAGGCGGCCTGGGGACCATGGGCTTCGCGCTGCCCGCGGCCATCGGGGCAAAGTTTGCCTGCCCTGACAAAGAAGTGTGGGTTATCGCCGGCGACGGCGGCTTTCAGATGACTTCGGCGGAGTTATCCACCATTGTCCAGGAGAACATCAAGATCAACATCGCCATCATCAACAACGGTTACCTGGGCATGGTGCGCCAGTGGCAGGAGTTCTTCTACGAGCGTAACTACGAAGCAACCCCACTGGTAAGTCCCGACTTTGTCAAGCTGGCCGACGCCCATGGGATTCCCGGCCTTGCAGTGCGCACGCGCGCCGAAGTGGCAAGCGCGGTGAATGCGGCGCGCTCCGCACCGGGCACGTTCCTGCTGAACTTCCTGGTCGAGAAAGAGGATTCTGTGTACCCGATGATTCCGGTCGGCTCCGCATTGCACGAGATGATTCGCCGCCCCGGCAAGAACCCGCTGGTGGAATCGGCTGAGGAATAATGAAAACTCTGAGACGAGAAGTCCTTGATGCTCTTGAAGACGCGCCGAACGGCTTATGCGACGCGTGTCTCCAGAAAGCATTGGGGGCTTCCTCACACCAACACGTCAATGCCACTTGCAGGAATCTCGAGATCGAGGGCAGGCTCGGGAGAAGCAAGAGCGCACAAGAGGAATGCGATGGCTGTCTCAAAATTCGCGTGATCAATCGGCTCGTCCCCTCGGTACAACGAGCTCAACCCGCACCGAAGGCTCAAAAGGCGCCAGGGGGCAATTCAATCGGGATCAACGAGCTCGACGATCTTCGACGCGAGATCATCCAGTTCCTCAACAAGATTGATCCGGGGAGTGCCAAAGACGGATTTGGCAAGCGAGTTTCGGCGCTGAGGAGCAATCAACTCCTCCCGCCACTGATTGCGTCACTCATGCTGACTCATGCTGCGTATAGAAACGAACTTTACTATACGTCGTATCAACTGACTGGGGATGAGATGCTGATTCTTGAATCGATCGACAAATTCCTCCGGTCGTTTCTCGCAAGTGCAAAGCCGTAAGGCGATTCCACGCATTGAAAGAGCTATTGGGGAGCTTATGCTGCATACATTTGTCGCTTACGTTGAAGACCTGCCGGGCGTGCTGACGCGCGTGGCCTCGCTCTTTCGCCGCCTCAACATCAACATCATCTCGCTGACCGTGGGGCGCAGCGAGCGGCCTGGGCTATCGCGCCTGACGCTGGTCTGCGAAGCTTCGGCCGAGGCCGGCCATCGCATCCGCGCCAGCCTGTATAAACTAGAGAATGTCGTCGATGTGGACGATATTGCCGGCGCCCCCGCTGTTACGCGCGAACTGGCTCTCATCAAGGTAGCAGCCACGCCGCGCAACCGCTCCGGCATCTTTGAGTTGGTTGAGGTGTTTCGCGCGCGCATCGTGGACCTGGCGCCGGAATCGCTGACGATCGAGATGACCGGCGTCGAAAGCAAGATCGAAGGCCTCATCGAGGTATTGCGCGAAGACGAAGGCCGCATCCTCGAAATCTGCCGCAGCGGCAAGATGACGATGCGCCGCGGCCATCATGTATCGAGTGTGCTCAAGGCCATGGGCGCGGTTACTGCCGAAGCGGCCGAGCCGGACAATGAGGTCCCGGAGAACTTCGAAGAAGGAGCGGCCGTCGAGCCGGAGTAATTCGGCCGAACCAACTGCTCTCTAACTCATTTCAACCCATACCAAAAAGGAAAAACGACAGACAATGGCGACGACTTATTACGATCACGATGCCGACCTTGCACTTATTCAGGCCAAGAAGGTGGCTATCATCGGTTATGGCTCTCAGGGGCATGCGCATGCGCTGAACCTCAAGGATTCAGGGGTGCAGGTAAAGGTTGGCCTGGCGGCCAACTCGAAATCCATCGGCAAGGCGCAGAAAGCCGGCCTCGAAGTAACCACCGTCGCCGAGGCTACCAAGTGGGCCGACGTGGTGATGGTCCTGGTTCCAGATCAGACCGCGGCAAAGTTATACGCCGAAGAGATCGGACCCAATCTCACGGCCGGGAAGCTGCTCCTTTTCGCACACGGTTTCAACATCCACTTCAAGACTATCGTTCCTGCCGAAGGCATTGATGTCGGCATGGCCGCGCCCAAGGGACCGGGTCATCGCGTACGGGAGGTATTCATCGAGGGCGGCGGCATCCCCGGGCTCATCGCCGTTCATCAGGACGCGACCGGCACGGCCCACGCATTGAATTTGAGTTATCTCAAGGGCATTGGCTGCACCCGCGCCGGGGTGCTCGAAACCACATTCAAGGAAGAAACCGAGACCGATCTTTTTGGCGAGCAGGCAGTCTTGTGCGGCGGAGTGAGCGCGCTGATCAAGGCCGGCTACGAGACGCTGGTGGAGGCGGGCTATCAGCCGGAGAGCGCCTACTTCGAAGTGCTGCACGAGCTGAAGCTGATCGTCGATCTGATTTATCGCGGCGGCCTGGCGTACATGCGCTATTCGATTTCCGACACGGCAGAGTGGGGTGACTACGTGAGCGGGCCGCGCGTGATCAACGAAGAGAGCCGCAAGGCCATGAAGCAGATTCTGGCGGAAATCCAGGATGGTTCGTTCGCCAAGCGCTTCCTGGCCGACCAGAACTCGGGGCGCAAGGAGTTTCTGGCTTTCCGCGAAGCTGAAGCCAAGCATCCGGTCGAGATCGTTGGCAAAAAGCTGCGCGCAGCGATGCCGTTCCTGGATCCGGTCACGGTGGAGGAAGTGGCGAAGAACCGGTAGGACTGCCAATAGCTACCAGCTCTTAGCTAATAGCTATTGGCTAAGAGCTGGAGGTGCTGTTTCAGTGGACTTACAGCGGTGATTTCATTGCGTCAGATCCGCGGCCCAGTTTTCGAGTGCGAGCCCGGAGACATAACTGAAGATCTTATCTCCCGTGACCAGCGTCGCTCCAGCAGCAATGGCATGAGCCGCGATCAGCATGTCCATGCTTTCAAGCGGCCGGCCTGCTTTCTCCTGCTTCATTCGGAGTTGCCCATAGGTGCGAGCTTCCGCCGACCCCAAAGGCAGCAACTGGATTCGCGCCAAGAACCAACGGAGCGCATGCCTGAGCTGGATGGCGTTTGGGTTCTTGGCGAGGCCAAACTCCAGCTCAAATTCGGTAACAATGGAAATACAGGCTGCTTCATCGGTCCCCAGTGCCGCCAATCGAGCTCGGGCCGCAGGAGACTTTCCCTTCAGGATGTAACTGACGGTATTTGTGTCGAGCATGTACAGCCGGCTCATAACTCTTCGCGTTCCTGGGCTGGACCTTGAGCCCGATCAGCGAGAAAGTCCTCAGGAAATCCAGCCTGATCGAGGGCCGCATAGATCTCCTCCCAACTACCCGGAGCCTGGGAGAGGATCAGGTCCCCGGTCTGCGCATCCCGGCGAATGTAGACCTCTTTTGAGGTAAACCGGTACTCTGCCGGGATGCGGACAGCCTGACTTCTGCCGCTCATGAAGACACGTGCTTTTTCGACCTGTGCCATCTCGCCCCCCATTGATATATATCATGCCATATATCATCCCTCGCGACAACCGGTTCTTAGAGCCAATGCGGTTCACTTCCGGCCCAGCCGGAAGGCGGCGGCCCGAAAATCTCCGCGAAGTTGGTTGTCCATGTCGCGGCTGTGTTGCATCCACCAGGGACCTCTGGTCTCGACGGGAGTGCCGGCGCGTGGCTTGCGGGCATTCACGGTCAGGGGTGAGAACTCGATGCGGCATTGCATCAAGCATCGCCTTGGCCTTCCGCCGCTCCCTTCAGATGCGCAGGAAGAGCCTTTTGCGGTACATCCAATACAAGATGCCCCAGTAGATGAGCATCACGGCGATGCCGATCATCAGCGGTTCCAGGCCCACGCCGAATACGCGAAACACGGCATCTCCAAGATGGATGTGCAGACTGTCGACGATGAATTCCTCCCACAGGTGCGCTATCAGGTAGGCGGCAATGGAATTCATACCCACCACGACCAGCGGGAATGCCCAGCGTCGGTAGCCCTTCACATCCAGGACCCATGAAAATGCGGCGAGAAAGAAGAAGCAGACTCCGCCGCTGAACAGGGTCCAGGCAGGGGTCCAGATGCGCTTCACAATCGGACAGACGCCGGTGAAATGCAGCAGCAGACCGGTCGCCGCCAGCAACAGGCCCGCAATCACAAATCGCCGGACCGGGATGCGCGGGGCGGCCGAGCGGAACCATTCGCCGGCGCGGAGGCCCAGAAGCATCGTACCCAGAGTTGGAATGAAGCTTAGCGTCAGATATCCGCCGTCGTTGTAAAGGAAGCGGCTGGGCCGCGGAAGCAGGTTCAGAAACCAGACATCGAAGGCCTGGCCAAGATTGCTGTTTTTGTTCCAGTGAGCTGCGAAACCGGTAAAGTTATACGGCCAGTGGGCCGGGACACCCACCGCAGCCCAGTTGAAGTCCGATCCCGGCGCCGGGTACAGCGCCCACGCCAGCCAGTATCCGAACAGCAGCACTCCCAGCGCAGACCACTGCCAGCGCGGGCGGCAATGAGCTAACAGAAAGGCGAATGTGTAGCCGAGACCGATTTGCGTCAGGGTGTCTTCGAAGGTGAAGTTCGTCTGGCTGCTGCCCAGGGAGCGCAGGAAGAAGCCCAGGAAGATCAGCACCAGGCTTCGCCAGATCGTATGCGCCAGTTGCAAGCGAAAGCTCTGCCCTTTGCTGGTGCGGCTGTGAATGGAGTAGGGCAGGGCAACGCCGGCCAGGAATGTAAATCCTGGCTGAATAGTGTCGTGCAGGCTCATCCCGGCCCATTCAACGTGGGTCTGGTTGAAGCTGAGAATGCGCCAAAACATGCTATGCGGAAAAGCAAGATGGACCTTATAAAAGTTCAACACTTCGCCCATCATGAGCAGCATGACGAGGCCACGGTAGGCGTCCACGGCAACGTTCCGCAAAGGCGCGCCCGCGGCCACCGGCCTGACTGGCTGCCCCGGTTCGATCCCGGGACTCTCTACGCCGATCACAGCCTTCACTCTGCTCAATCTTTACGTCCCCCGCATTGCAAAGAACCGCTTGCCCGCCAGCCCACAACGCAAAATGTAAGGTAGCACAGCCGGTTTGGGCCGAGCCACCAAGAAAACCCGCGATTGACGGAAGGCAGAGGCAGTACCTACACTCGACTCGAATCGGACTTGTTGCCAAGCGCACCGCGTTCGATCCGGCCGAAACAGCACACCAGCGGCCTTCACTCTCGCCGCATGCTTCCAGCCTCCCATCAATCCACCCGCATCAGGAGCGATATGAACGACGAATTGGCCCACTCACCGAACGATCTTTCGCGCAGGGACTTCCTTCGCCTTGGCAGCATCACAGCCGTCGGCATGGGCCTCCAGGAGCTGCACGCGGAGACCGTAAAGCCACTCGCCGAAACCATGATCGGCGTGCCCTTCGCTCCCCATAATCCACGCATCGGCATCATCGGCACCGGCGGCCGCGGCACCAGCCTGCTGGGCAACCTGCTCGCCGCCGACGTCAGGATTCTTGCGCTCTGCGATGTGGTGCGGGAGAAGGCGGAGCACGCGCAATCGCTTGTGGTCAAGGCCGGACAAAGCTCCCCTGCTCTCTATACCGAGGGCTATCATGCCTTCGAGTCGCTCGTGGCCCGCGACGACCTCGACCTGGTCATCATCGCAACACCCTGGAACTGGCACGCGGAGATGGCCGTTGCCGCAATGACCCATGAGAAACATGCGGCGGTCGAGGTCCCGGGCGTCACCACGATTGAGGATTGCTGGAGGCTCGTCGACACATCCGAGCAAACCCGCCGCCACTGCATACTTCTGGAAAACTGCTGTTACGGCTACAACGAAACGCTCATCCTGCGCCTGGTCCATGAAGGACTCTTCGGCGATCTGCTCTATGGAGAAGGCGCCTACATCCACGATCTCCGCGAGGAACTCTTCTCCAACAATGGCGAAGGCTTGTGGCGGCGCACCGTTCACACGGAGCGCGACGGCAACCTCTATCCCACGCATGGCCTAGGCCCGGTGGCCAACTACATGGGTATTCAGCGCGGCGACCGCTTCGACTACATCGTGTCAGTCGGCACGCCCCAGCGCGGCCTCGACGAGTATCGCAAGGCGCACCTGGCCGCCGACGATCCTCGTTGGGCCGAGCGCTACATCGCCGGCGACATGAATACCTCCATCATCAAGACGGTGAATGGCCTGTCGATCACGCTCAAGCACGACACGGCCAATCCGCATCCCTACGATCGCATCAACGTGATCGCAGGGACCAAGGGCGTCTTTGCCGACTATCCGCCACGCATTTACATCGACGGCCAGCCGGGCGGCGAGAGCTGGGGCAGCATCGACGCCTTCAAGGACCATCAGCATCCGCTGTGGAAGCGCGAAGGAGAGATTGCCCAGAAGTTGGGCGGGCACGGCGGCATGGACTACATCATGCTCTACCGGCTGTTGCAGTGCATGCGCGAAGGGCTGGTCCCCGATATGGATGTCTACGATGCCGCGGCCTGGTCGGCGCCGGGACCGCTGAGCAGGGCTTCTTTGGCCAACGGCAGCGCACCGGCCAAGTTCCCTGACTTCACTCGCGGGCACTGGCGCGAACGCTCAGTCTCGCAGATTGCCACGCAAAGCTAGCGAAGCGGGAACTGGTCGCTACACCCGAAAAGCCGGGAGCATTATTTCCGGTCCAGCCGGAACGCGGCCGCCTGGAAGTCGCCGCGGAAGTCGTCGTCCATGTCGAGGCCGTGGCTCATCCACCATGCGCCGCTGGCCTGGGCGGGCGTACCGGCGCGCGGCTTGCCTTCGATGGAGCTTAACGCGTATTCGGCAGCAGGGTCGAGCCCCTTGAGCTTGAGGCGCGGGAAGCCGCGGCCCTCCTGCGTGGAGTGAATGAAGGCGAAGACCACCGACTGGTTTTTGTCGGGCCGGACGGTCTGCGTGGCGGAGAACTCGCTGCCATTGCGCGGCGAGATGAGGCGGTACAGATCGCCCTGCACGATGGTCGGCTGCACCTGGTGATAGGCGGCGATGAGGCGCTTGGCGGTGGCGGCCTCGTCGGGCGTCCAGTTGGCGATGTTGGCGCCAATGCCGAGCGAGCCCTGCATCGAACTCAACATGCGGTAAGCCAGCGAGGTGGTGCGCTTGTTGAACCAGTGCGGCGAGTCGGTGACCCAGGCCATCATGATCTGGGGCGTGTAGGCGTAGGTGAATCCATCCTGCATGGCGAGCCGGTCGAAGGGGTCGGTGTTGTCAGAGGGCCAGACTTCGTCTGTGTAGCGCATAATGCCGAGGTCGACGCGTCCACCGCCACCGGAGCAGGATTCAATCTCCACATTGGGATGCCGGCGGCGCAGTTCGGCCAGGATGGCGTAGAGGTTGCGCGTGAACTCGACGTAGACGCGTTTCTGCTCGGCAGCCGGCAGTTGATCCCAGCCAGGCTCGCTCCAGTTGCGGTTGTAATCCCACTTGAGGAAGGCAATGTCGTTCTCGTTGAGCAGCTTGTCAAGGAAGCCGAGCACATAGTCGTGCACATCTGGTCGGGCCAGGTTCAGCACCAGTTGGTTGCGCTGCTCGGTGCGCGGACGGCCGGGGAAGTTCAGCACCCAATCGGGATGCTTGCGATAGAGATCGGAGTCGGGGTTGACCATCTCCGGCTCGACCCACAGGCCAAAGTCCATACCCAGCGCATGTACTTTGTCGATGAGGGGCTTGAGGCCGTGGGGGAATTTCTCCGGGTTGACATACCAGTCGCCCAGGCCGGCGTGGTCGTCCTTGCGCTGGCCGAACCAGCCATCGTCCATGACGAAGCGGTCGATGCCCAGGGCGGCGGCTTTCTCGGCCAGCGCCATCTGGCCGGCTTCGCTGACGTGGAATTCGGTCGCCTCCCAGGAGTTGTAGATCACCGGACGCGGCTTGGGAAACGCTTGTCCCGCAGTCGATGCCGTGCGCGGCAGAATGTGCTCCAGTTCAAAGCGATGCAGCAGCCGCGAGGCGCCGCCCAGGCCGTTGGGCGAATAACCGCCGTAGAAGATTGGCGTCTCCAGCGATTCACCGGGGTGGAGCACGTAACCGAAGTCGAAGGGATTGAAGCCGCCGGTCACGCGTACCTCGTCCAACTGATCTTGCTCGACGGTAATGCGCCAGGAACCGCTCCAGCCCAGTGCCCCGAACCAGACTTCGCCGTGGTCCTCATCGGGCTCGCCGGCTGTGACAGCAAACCAGGGATTGGCCTGGTGGCCGGTGGATCCGCGGCGGCTCTCGATCACCCGCGCGCCGGGATGAATCGCCTCCTGGGTCAGTGTCCATTCACCGGCCCAGCGGCCGGTGAGGTAGTTGAGCGTGTAGTGAGCCGGCGGCAACGACCAGGCAGCGGCGGCAGCCTGCTCCACCGTCACCGGCTGGGACTCGCGGTTCTGGATCGTGGCTGAACGCGCCAGGATGCCGCTCTCGGGATCGATCGCATAGTGCAAGGTGACGTAGATCTCGCGCGCAACGTCCTTGAGCACCACATTCAGTCCATTCGCAGTCGCGGTATGGCTCTGGTAATGAAGCACCAGGTCGCGGTTGCCGTCGGCAAAAGAGACCTTGAGCGCGGGCTCGGCAAACAGCCCCGCACCCCAGCCAGCGTACTCCTGCGGCGTGTTGTTATAGGAGTTGTCGAACGAGGCCCATTCGCGTAGCGGTGCCGCGGCCGGAAAAGCATCGGCCGCGCCTACGCGCCCGCCCCAATAGAGCTGCTGCAACTCGCCGCGCGGGTTCACGCCAAAGACATAGGAGACGCCGCCGCCGTCGAGCCGGAAGACTTTGGCGGCGGGATCGAAACTTGCGGGAGCCGATTGCGGATGTGCCATGAGAGTGACCGCCAGGAGCAGGGATGTGGCTGAAAAGGTTTTCAACATGAGTGACTTCCTCGGTGCCGGTTGCAAACCGCCCCATCATAACCACCCGGCCTGCCACGCGCAAGCGCCCCGGTCGCCTGCGATGCTCTTGCATCGACTTCGGTTCGCATCCGCCTTTCGCACCGCGCCGGGCGACATCTTTCGATCGCCAGGGTTCGAGACCAAAGAGCCCTGTGCGTTTTCGTCAGGGACTCATCTGTTCGCGATTCCCTTACACTGGGGAGCAATGGCGATGATTCTCCCCCGGTTCCGAGTCCGCCCCACAGTGGCCGCGCTGCTGCTGGCAGCGCTCTGCCTGCGCACGCATGGCGATCCGGGAGGGGGCAGTGTTCCGGCGGCGATGGCTTTTGCGCGAACCATGCCGCAGACGGTGCTGTGGGCATGGGAGGAGCCGGAGGACTTGCGCGCCGCTCCCGCTGCATCGACGGGCGTCGCCTATCTGGCCGAGACAATCCTGCTGGATACAAACCAGGATGTTGGCAAGGCGCAGGCCGGCTCGCCGGCCGTCATCACTCGTTCACGCCATCAGCCGCTGGCCGTGGCGCCGGGAGCCGCGGTGATGGCGGTTGTGCGCATCATCGCGCAGCCGGGCTTCCGCGATTCCCCTGAACTGCGCGAGCAAACCGCCGATGCCCTGGCGGAGGTAGCGCAGAGGCCGGGGCTGCGCGCTCTCCAGATCGACTTCGACGCGACTCGTTCGCAGCGCGCGTTTTACGCGGCGGTGTTGCGCATACTACGGCCGCGGATGCCGGCAAACATGCCGCTCTCGATCACCGCGTTGCTCAGCTGGTGCGCCGCCGAGCATGGCAGCGGAGGGTGGCTCGGGGAGTTACCGGTCGACGAAGCGGTCCCCATGTTCTTTCGCCTCGGCGGCAGCGCCCGGCCTGGTGACGACAAGAGCGGGTACACGCTACGCGAGCCGCTGTGCCAGGGCAGCGTGGGCATCTCGACCGACGAGAGCTGGCCAGCGCTGAATGCGCGGCAGCGGGTGTATCTGTTCGCGCCGCGTCCGTGGACAGCCGCGCAGCTTGAGGCTGTCGATTCAGTCAAGGCCGACCGCCGTCCCGCGGCTCTCGCATACGACAACCGGGGAATCGCTCTGCACGCGGTGAACGATACCGGCCTGCATGCCCCGCAGCCCGCCGACAGGGAGAACGCACCATGAAACGCACACTTCGGACCCTCTTCATTCTGGCGCTGGTCGTGGTCTTCGTGCGGCCGGGCAACGGTTGCGCCTACCCGGATGTAGAGACTATCTTCATCGAGCGCTTTGATCCCGACGGGCCGTATGCCGCGTATGCAAGTGGAAAGCTGGGCATTGTTCAG
>Ga0326727_10007792_pt1 | contig 27853 bp, 27 predicted proteins | sample MB2enrmetagenome_FD_207643 | JGI IMG/M metagenome (GOLD analysis project Ga0326727, IMG submission 207643) | Lab enriched peat soil microbial communities from McLean, Ithaca, NY, United States - MB29MY | ecosystem: Environmental > Terrestrial > Soil > Wetlands > Peat | place: USA: New York...
CGCCGAAGTCGTAAACCGCAATCGTTTCGTCCTTCTTCTTGTCGAGCCCGTAAGCCAGCGCCGCCGCCGTGGGCTCATTCACGATGCGCAAAACCTCAAGGCCCGCGATCTTGCCCGCGTCCTTGGTCGCCTGGCGCTGCGCGTCGTTAAAGTAAGCAGGCACCGTAATGACCGCCTGGGTAACTTTTTCGCCGAGATGCTGCTCCGCCGCGTCCTTCATTTTCGTCAAAATCATTGCGGAGATCTCCGGGGGCGAATATTCCTTGCCCAGCGCCACCACCCGCACGTCGCCATTGGGGCCCGAGACGACCTTATAAGACACCGTCTTGATTTCACTCTCCACTTCATTGAAGCGGCGTCCCATAAACCGCTTGATGGAATAAATGGTATTCTCGGGATTGGTGATCGACTGCCGCTTCGCCACCTGGCCTACCAACCGTTCTCCCGATTTCGTAAACCCTACCACCGAAGGGGTCGTGCGACCGCCCTCGGGATTGGTGATCACGGTCGGCTCGCCGCCCTCCATGACCGCCACAACCGAATTCGTGGTACCAAGGTCAATTCCTATAATCTTGCCCATAACGCTAAATCCCTCCTCCATCGACGAATGACTGCCACCTTGCTCAACCTCTCGCTCATCAACTAATAGATGCTATCGGCGCCCTATTAGTCGCAGATTAGAATAAATGTTGAGCGTATCATTGTCAACATAAATTTTTTAAGTATTTTAATTCTTTATTTTTGAAAGAGATACATGTTTCTGCCTTTCCGCATTGAGGAGATGGTGCCGCTACTTGGAAAGATCGACCCAGTAGGTCTTGGCAGTCAGTCCAGGGGGGAAACTCAGGAGAAAGCATAGTCTTTTCAATTCCCTTTCCCGGCAGGGCGAGGCGTCGGGCGCGTCATAAGGTCGATAAACATTGCGTAGAGCCTCGACGTGTTCACATCCATCTGCAGGTGCACGAGTTGCTCGCCAAGTCCCGGGTTATCGCCGGGTATCCACGTCACGGTGTTCCCGTACTCCGCCCCGTGGTCGATCTCGACGTCCATGAACAACTGCCGCTCGCGGGTGATGAGGCTGGGGTCGAGCCACGCTGCGGCGGCCAACTCATCCCACATGTAGCCCTCCTGGCCGTACTTGGCCAGGTATTTGGCCAAAGGCGTGGGAGCCTGACCGATCTGGCGAATCATCTCCTTGGTCAGCCGGGTCTTTACCGATATATCGACCGTCGTGCAGGTAATCTTTGGCCACGCCGCCCTCAGAACCATGTGCGCGGCTTCCGGATCCCACCGCATGTTGAACTCGCGGCGGGGCGTCGCGGCAAACTCCGGATCGTCCACGGACGTGCTGAGACTCCCGCCCATAAAAACCAACTCGTGGGTGAGGGTTGAAAATTGCGGATCCAGTGCGCAAGCCAGAGCCAGATTGGTTAACGGGCCGCCGGCATAAATGGTGACTTGATGGGGATACTTGTGGACCATCCGAATCATGAAGTGGGCGGCGTCCTCGGCGGCCGGCGGGGTGGTGGGATTTCCCTCGGGCAGCTCGGGCACGAAAAAGGGGTCATGGGGCTTTCCCCAATTCCAGGCGCCCTGGTAGTGGATTTTGCCGAAGAGCTTTTCCCAGCGCGCCGTCTCCTCCTTGCTGTTAATGAGTGGAAACACCGCGCCCGGAACCACGGGGATATCGGTGCGGCCGATAATTTCGAGCATGCGCAAAGTGTGCGCGACCTCTTCATCCCTCCACTCGTCGCCGCTCACCACGGTAATTCCCAAAGGATCAACCTGGGGAGATTGGATCAACACCAGGACCGCCTGTAGATCGCTGGTGGCCGGACCCACACAATCTTGATCGATAATAATCTTGCGTCGCTCCTGGGCACGAACTCCGATGGGGAAGATCACGGCAGCGAGAACGATAAGCGTCAGAGTTCCGAGATTCCGTTTAGACATCCTAGGCCTTTCCTTTGCGCCTCTGCGCCTTGGCGCCTTGGCGTGAGGTGTTTATGCTCTTTGCTCTAATCATTTCACATATTTCTGGCAAAGTCTGCACCTTGCTGTGCCCGAGGGCCAATCGACAATCCAAAATCTCGACCGCGCGATTGCCACGTGCAAAGCCGCACGGTTTCAGTTTATGCTGAATACTTGGGAGGAAACCATGCCACGAAAGACCCACCAACCCGAGTACACGCGCGAACACGCCCGTGGAGGAGTTCACGCCGAGCTGCCGGAAATCGAAACCTGGGAGAACCAGTACCAGGGTTACGAGATCACCATTACCATCCCCGAATTCACTTGCATCTGTCCCAAGACGGGGCTGCCGGATTTTGGCACCATCACCCTTCATTATCTTCCCCACAAGCTTTGCCTGGAATTGAAGTCGCTGAAGTCTTACATCGTGGCTTTCCGCAACGTTGGAATCTTCAATGAAAACGCCGTGAACCGCATTCTGGATGACGTGGCGCGCGCCTGCCGGCCCAAGTGGGCGGTGGCGAAAGGGGAGTTCGCCGCGCGCGGCGGCATGCGCACCCTGGTGGAAGCTCGTTATCCGCGACGGAAGTAGCCATTCGTGCTACTCTACGGCTTCCACCCTTCTCGGCACACCGCCATGAAGACCTGTCCAAAATGCCGCGGCGCCTATGGGAACGGTTACGCCGTCTGCCCGCGCGACGGAAATGCTCTCGTCGCAGCCCCAGAGTTGTCAGAAGGCGCCATCATCCGGGGGAAATTCCGCATTATCAGCGTTCTCAGCGAAAGGTTTACCGGCCACGTCTACAAGGCCCTGCACTTGAAGTTTAACCAGTTCCGCGCCCTCTGGGTGATAGACTGGGAAGAGGCTGCCAACCAGCATTTCGTCGACCTCTTCGCACGGGAAGCCGGTGCGTTGAGCAAGCTCCAGCACCCGAATGTGGAGCGCGTGGAAGACTTCGACGAGTCGGAAGACGGCCGCCCCTTCATGGTTATGGAATGCGTAGAGGGGCGGAGCCTGGAGCAGGTGATCCAGCAGGAGGGCCCGCTCCCGCCTTTGCGGGTCTGCTCAATCGCCAAGCAGGTGGCGGCCGGTCTGGGGGCGGCGCACTCACTCGGCCTATTTCATGGCGACGTCCAACCCGAAAACATTGTGCTGGTCGGCACCCCTGGGGCTGAAATCGCCAAGGTAGTGGATTTCTGCAGCGTCTATCTCAAACGGGCCTGGAGCGCTTCCGACCTTGAATGCGACGGTAGGCTTTTGGTTAGGCCGCAATATCCCTCGCCCGAACTTATCATGTGCAAGGACATGGATGGCCGCGCGGACCTTTATTCACTCGGCGTCGTCATGTATCAAATGCTCACCCAGGAGCTACCCTTTCAAGCAGATTCCATTATGAAATACATCCTGGCGCATCTCCAGAACCCGCCTCGACCCATTCAATCTGTGCGGCCGGATTTGGCCATTCCCGACGCCCTCGCGAACTTCGTAATGCGGTGCCTGGAAAAGAACCGGGATTTGCGCCCCGCGGACGCCCACGAATTGATTCGCGAGCTCGAACGCGTGGAAGCGGAAATCCGGCAGCCCCCACTTTCGTAGCAAACAATTTGCACGTCTCGTAGGGGCTGGGCTTGCATTGCCCCCGTTTCACACCACCGACCAACGACCAGGGCAAGCCCAGCCCCTACGAGACGCGTGATTTGTGGCTCTGCCGCGCTGCGGTGCTGCTCTGCATCATAGCCCATCAGTTGTCAGGCTACGATGATGGGCAAGCAGGTTAAAAAAAGTTCTTGACAATCGATTACGACTTGGCTATTATCAACGTGAGTTCCGGCATCCTGCCGGCGCTCGGCGCCTCTCGGCTTCCTCCTACCCCGAGAGGTCAAAATACCGAGAGGAAAACTGGTCACGGCCGACGGAGTGCGGCCCGGCATGCCTGCACAGGAGAGCAGCTTGGTATCTTTGCGGTATTTGGTTCTACTCCCACGGGCTCGAAGAAGAAACCACCAAGTCGTACGCGTGGGAAGATTCGAACCTTCAAGAAGTCTGGCGCCTCAGAAACCTGCTCCTGAGGAACAAATTTTGAGCATGAGATGGGAACTTCAGGACAGGTTGATGAAAACCGTGATATCTTGCTTCTCGCGATCTACTAGAAACAAAAGGGGGTTAATGTTTTGCTGCAAAATGTCTCAGGACTTCATCTTACTCATAAAAGGATAGTTAAACCGAGAGCAGGGGTCGGGGCAAAAAATGGGACGCGTCTTCTCGCGATATGTCAGAAAAAAAAGAGGTTAGCAGTGCAGGACAAAAATCTTGAAAAAACCTATTTCACTGAAATTAAGACAGTTAGTCTTTCGTCAGCAGCCAAGGTCAGGGGAAAAAAAGGGGGGGAGAGAATGAAGGTAAGTTTGGCGATGTTGATGAAAACTAACGTAGAAAAAATGTCTGATTTTCGCTCTCTGGCGATGTAATTGAAAGCAAAAGAGTTACAGCCTGTCTCTGGCGATGTTTATGAAAATAAAGGAGAAAGTAGATATGTAAGAATCGAGTCACCGGTTGATTGGCGATTTGAGACTGTTGGTTTGAGGCTTTCGAAGTCGAAATTGAGGACTAAACGCACTATGCAATTTTTATCATTTATACTTTCTCCAATATCCCTTCTGTTGAACCGATTCCCGCGCCGTCCGTTGCGTGTATACTGAGCGTTTCATGGACCAAGACCCCGCACCCGCCATTCACGAAGCCCCCGCGACGGCAACTCCGTCCTTGCCGGAAGTGCACCGGAGTGTCATTGTCCCTCCCGGCGCCGGCTTTTGGCGAAAGCTCCTAGCCTTCTCGGGACCGGGATTTCTGGTGGCGGTGGGATATATGGACCCCGGCAATTGGGCCACCGACATTGCCGGTGGGTCGCGTTTCGCCTATCAACTTATTTCTGTCCTGATGATTTCCAACCTCATCGCCATCCTCGTTCAGGCGCTGGCGGCGCGGCTGGGGATCGCCACGCAGATGGATCTGGCGCAGGCCTGCAAGGCACACTATTCGCGACGAACCAGCTTCATCCTCTGGGTGATTTGCGAAATCGCCATCGCCGCCTGCGACCTGGCGGAAGTCATCGGCTCCGCCATCGCCCTCAACCTGCTCTTTCATATTCCCCTGCTGATCGGTGTCTGCCTGACGGCGTTCGACGTGCTGGCCATCCTCTACCTCCAGAACAAAGGCTTCCGCTACCTGGAAGCCGTGGTGGTCACGCTGATCGGGATCATCGGCGGGTGCTACCTGATTGAACTCCTCCTGGTGCGCCCCGACGTGGTGGCGATTGCCAAGGGATTTGTCCCCTCGCCGCAAATCCTCACCAACCCGGATATGCTCTACATCGCCATCGGGATCCTGGGCGCCACGGTGATGCCGCACAATCTTTACCTGCACTCCTCCCTGGTGCAAACGCGCGCCATTGACCGCACCCCCGCCGGCATGAAAACGGCCATGCGCTACAATTTCCTGGACTATTTCCTGGCCTTAAATTTTGCCTTTCTGATTAATGCCGCTATTCTGATTATGGCCGCAGGAACGTTCTACCGCGCCGGTTACACGCAGGTAGCGGAAATCCAGGAGGCGTATCACACCCTGACGCCCCTGCTGGGAACGAAGTTGGCCGCCATCATTTTTGCGGTGGCCCTGCTCTGTTCTGGGCAGAACTCCACCTTGACGGGAACCTTGGCGGGCCAGATCGTGATGGAGGGATTTCTCAACCTGCGGCTGGTTCCCTGGCTGCGCCGGCTGATTACGCGCCTTCTGGCCATCATCCCGGCGGTCATTACGGTCATTTTCTTCGGGCAGGGGGGGACGGCCAAGCTCCTGATCTTCAGCCAGGTCATCCTGAGCCTGCAACTTTCTTTCGCCGTCGTGCCCCTGGTGATGTTTACGAGCGATCGGCGCAAGATGGGTGAGTTTGTCAACCCGCGATGGCTGAAAATCCTGGCGTGGTTCACCGCGGCCATCATCGCGGTGTTGAATGCGTATCTTTTGGTAGTGACAGTTCGAGACTGGATGAGATGATTGAGTCATTGATTCATCGAATCATTGGGCCATTGAAAAGCTGTCCGTTGTCCGTGGTCAGTTGTCCGTTGTCTATGTCCTTACGCTTCTCATTTCGCAAAATCTCGTGTGACGGACAACGGACAACTGACCACGGACAGTTCTTAAATGACTCGATGATTCAATGATTCAATGACCCGATATCACGAGGTTTCCATGTTCAAGAAAATCCTGGTTGCCCTCGATCACAGTAAGGCGGACTCCTTCCTCCTGCCGCGCGTCAAGGAGCTGGCCCAACTGACCGGCGCCGAGCTTCTTCTGCTGCACGTGTCCACCGGGTGGGCGGCGCAATGGCAGGAAAACCTGAACCTCTCCGATTCCCAGGAAATAAAAGAAGACCGGGAGTATTTGGAGAAGGTCAGCGCGGAACTTCGCGCCGAGAACTTACGGGTGACGACGCGCCATGCCAGCGGCGAGCCCGCCCGCGGCATCCTGAAAACCGCGGACGCCGAGCAATGCGACCTCATCGCCATGACCACGCACGGGCACCGGTTGATCGCTGACCTTATCCACGGCGCCACCATCACCAAGGTTCGACACGAAAGTGACATTCCGCTCTTCCTGGTGAAGGCGCATATGGACTGACAAGGCCGAAATTCGAGTCCACGGATTTCACAGATCACGCAGATTTCCTATCTGTGGAATCTGCGTAATCTGTGGATTCGATTTTCGTGCTAAAGTTATGCTGGGTTTCAGGAGACTCCAACAAGTGCTTATTCCAGGCCACGCCACGGGGGAAGGGACGGACCGCTTTCGCCGGCGTTTCGAGGCGAAGTTTCCCGGTCATTTCCGTGAGTTCCAGGGCCTCTGGCTTTCCTCCATCGGGATCGGGACCTACCTGGGCGAACCCACCGCCGCCTATGACGCGCTCTATCGTGAGTCGGTGGCCGAGGCTCTGGAAAGCGGGATCAACGTCATTGATACGGCGGTGAATTACCGCCATCAGCGCAGCGAGCGGGCCATCGCCCAGGCGCTGGCGGCGGTGTTTTCCTCCGGCACGGTGCAGCGCGACGAGGTGATGATATCGACCAAAGGCGGCTTCCTGAACTTTGACGGCGGCGAGCCCGACGATCCCTCCGAGTACTTCCAGCGCACCCTGATTGATCCCGGTCTCTTTCGCCCCGAGGAAGTGGTGGCCGGCTGCCACGTGATGTCGCCGAAGTTTCTCGAGAACCAGATTGATGTGAGCCGACAAAATCTCGGCGTCGAGACGCTGGACCTTTATTATATACATAACCCCGAAACGCAGGCTTCCCACGTGGCCCGCGAGGAATTCGACCGGCGGATGCGCGCGGCCTTTGCGGCACTGGAGAAAGCCGTGGGCGAAGGCAAGGTTCGCATGTACGGCACGGCGACGTGGAACGGCTACCGCATGGGGCTCGACTCGCACGAGGCGCTTTCGCTCCCCGACCTCCTGCGCCTGGCGGAGGAGGTGGGCGGCAAGGATCATCATTTCCGCGCTATCCAACTGCCTTACAACCTCGCCATGCCGGAAGCTCTGTCGGCCCGGACCCAACGCGTTAACGGCAAGGCCGTGCCGGTTTTGCAGGTGGCGCGCGCCCACGGCATGCTGGTTTTCGCCAGCGCCAGCCTGCTTCAGCAGAAATTGACGGAGAGCCTGCCCGAGGAAACCCACACGTGGTTTCCCGGCCTCGCGAAGGACGCACAAAGGGCCATCCAGTTTGTGCGCTCCACCCCCGGCATCACCTCCGCACTGGTGGGAATGAGCCGGCGCGAGCACGTCGTAGAGAATCTCAGTACGGCGGAAAGGCCGCCGCTCAACCTGGAGCAGTTCCGCGCCATTTTCAACCCGTGACCGCGGAAAGAGAGTGGATGGAAACGCTGTGACCAATCTTGAATCCCAGGACCGGCTGGCGCGCGCCCTCGAGGCGTTGGGACAGGCGGATTTTCCCGCCGCCATCAGCCTGCTCGAGGAACTCGTGGTGGAAGACTCGGCGAACGCCCGGGCCTGGAGCCAGCTCGGCGTGTGTTACCTGGAAACGCAGCGGCCCTCCGACGCCGTGGAAGCCCTTTCCCGCGCCGTGCAAGCCGCGCCCACGGATGCCCAAGGGCATTATCTTTTGGGCAACGCGTGCGGCAGTCTGGGCCAGTTGGACCGCGCGGCCGCTTGCTATCGCCGGGCCCTGGAGCTTGACGCCGATCACGGCAGAGCGGAAGAGTTTCTGATGAAGGTGGAATCGCTCATCGAGAGCCGGGAACATTATCGCACGGGTTTGAGCCTGCTCTACGCACAGGACCCGTCGCCGGAGGACTTGAACCGCTGCCTTCGCGAGCTGATTCTGTCCGTGGCCATTTTTGAGAATTCCCCGGCGCGCGACAACGTGCCGGATTGTGCGCGCCGCTTGCGGGATTTGCAGCGGGAATGGCCGCTCCCGCGGGAGATCACGCCGGAGCTCCAGCCCTGGGCGGCCGCCTGCGAGCGCGGATTTCACTGCCTGCGCTTTAAAAACTGGGCCGGCGCCCAGGCGGCTTATGAAGAAGCTCTGGCCTTCCGCGCCGGGGATGCCTTTGTCCATCAGGCCCTGGGGTTCAGCTTCATCGAACTCGGGGAGATCGATAACGCCGTCCGCGCCTGGCTGCGCGCCCTGGAATTGGACGCGCAGTGCGACTTCACGCATCTGGCGCGCGTGCAGCACATGAGGTGAACGCGCTGCGCGGGAACAGACTTTGCAGTGTCCTTGACAACCGGGGCGGGTTTCCGTAACTTGGCCTTAAGCTCGCTTTGGCGGATGCAAAGAACAGGAGAAGACCTTGGCTCGCAAGCCCATCATTACCTTGATTACCGATTTTGATACGACTGACCACTTTGTGGGTACGATGAAAGGCGTCATCTACAACATTAACCCCGAAGTTGAGATCGTGGACATCACCCACAAAGTGGCCTCCTACGATATTTTCGACGCGGCCTTTACGCTGGCCCAAAGCTACCGCTTCTTCCCTTCCGATACGATTCACCTGGTGGTGGTTGACCCGGGAGTGGGAACTTCGCGCCGCCCCCTGCTGGCGCGCAGCATGGCGTACAAATTCGTGGCGCCCGATAACGGTGTGCTTTCGTTGATCTACGAACGGGAAGAAAATCTGGAGGTCCGCCACATCACCGCGGACCACTACTTCCTCAATCCGGTCAGCGCCACGTTTCAGGGACGCGACATCTTCGCCCCGGTCGTCGGCTGGCTGAGCAAATGGGTGGAAGCCGACAAGTTCGGCGACCCCATCAGCGATTACACCAAGTTCTCTTCCCCCAAACCCAAGCGCGTGGGTGACAACTTCATTAAAGGCGTTGTCCTGAAAATCGACAAGTTTGGGAACATCATCACCAATCTCCAGCCGGAAGACCTTCCCCAACTCTTCGCCGAAAATCCACCGCCCTTCAGGATCATCATCAACCAGCAGGAGATTACCCGCCTGAACCTGGCGTATTCGATGGGCAAGCCCTCGGAGCTGTTCGCAATCGTGGGCAGCTCGGGCTATATCGAGGTTTGTACCAACCGCGGTTCGGCCGCGAAAAGCCTGAATGTGAACCGGGGCGCGGAAGTGGGTGTGATGCTCGGGGCGCCTTCTGCGGCGGCGCCCGAATCCGCCTGAAGGCAAGTCGGTGTCTTAGTTCCCGTCAGTGCCGGCGGCAGGTTTCACCGCGGCCAGAGCCCCGGGCAGCGTTTCAATGCGAATCTTGGAAATTCGGCGGCCTTCCACTTCCAGGACAGTGTAGCGGCGGAATTCGAAGACGAAACTCTCGCCGCCTTGGGGAATGAATCCGAGCCGCGCCATCACGAACCCCGCCAGCGTTTCGTAGCCGGCCCCGCGCGGCAGGACGATGTCGCGGTCGCTGGCCAGATCGCGCAGGCTCATTGATGCATCCACCACCAGTACGTTCTCACCCACCTTGCGGATGGCCGCTTCTTCGCGGTCGTATTCATCCTGGATCTCTCCTACAATCTGTTCCAGCACGTCCTCGATGGTCACCAGGCCCACGAAGGTTCCAAATTCGTCCACCACCAGCGCCATTTGCGAATGCCGCCGGCGCGCCTCCTTCAACATCTGGGTTAACGACATCGACTCGGGCACAATCATCGGCTGGTGAAGAATGGTGTGCAGGTCAAAGCGTGCCTCTGCCGCGGTTGCGGCGCGCGCCCTTTCTGCATTCACAGCCAGCAGATCCTTGGTGTAAAGGACGCCCACGATCTGGTCAGGCAGGCCGTCATAAATGGGGATGCGGGAGTGCTGGTCCTTCACGACACGGTCGAGCAGCGTGCGCAGATCTGTGGCGACGGGCAGACAGGTGATGCGATTCCAGGGCACCATGATTTCGCGCACGCGCACGCGGTCCAGATCGAAGACACTGTGAATCATTTCCTCCTGTTCTTCGTCGAGGAGGCCGCGCTTGCGAATGCCCGACACGATCAGCTTCACTTCTTCGGCCGTGGGCAACGGGCCGTGACCCCGGCCGGGATGGCGGCGGAACGTGCGGAGCACGCCGTTGGCCAGGGTGTCGAGCAGCAGCACAGGGTAGCGGCTGAGCTTGAGGAAAAGAGACATGGGCCGTGCCACGCCCAAGGCAAATCTTTCCGCATTCTCGTAAGCCATGGACTTGGGGACGAGCTCACCCAACACCATCAGCATCATGGTAATGAGCAAAAAAGCGGTGCCGACGGAAATGGAGTGCGCCACGGCAGCACGCGCCACGCGGCCGAGATACCCTTCCAACGAATGTTCGATGGCCTCCGCCATGATGGCTTCGCCCATCCAGCCCATCAGCAGGCTGATGACCGTGATGCCCAGTTGCGTCCCCGCAAAGAGCGCCACCATATCGGAAAGCAGGGTGAGCACCAGATTCGCACGCGAATTGCCTTCATTGGAGAGCTGCTCCAGGCGGGTGCGACGCACACTCAGCAGGGCGTATTCCGTGGCGACGAAAAAGGCGTTAAGCGCCACCAAACCGAAAATCAATGAGGCTCTTAATAAGGCTGACATGGAACACCTGGAAGCGATCTATTGTAGGCGAGGCTTGCCAAAATTCCAAACGCTCTGGGCAATCCGAGCGTCGTGGCGGCAGAAGTAGCGCTTGCTTGCTGATTGTCCGAGACGGAAGATGCAGAGGCACCAGCGTCTAGGGTGAGGCTGCTGACGACGGCCGGCGGGAGAGCTCGGGCGGAGGTGCGTCGTGGCCAGGCACGCGCACGCCCACCACGCGTGAATAAATTTCGTCGTAATCCCGCACCGCCTTCCGCATCCGCAGGAATTCCGTTTCGTCGTGCAGCGCAAATTCCGGTGGAGAGAAAGTGGGAATGATCTTCTCCAACTTTTCTTGCCGGTCAATTGTGCGCGGGTGCGTAGCCAGCAAGCCACCCGGCTCCCCTCCCCTGCGTTCCTGTTCTGTTTGCAGCCGCTGGAAGAATTCCGCCGCCGCGTGCGGGTCGTAGCCGGCGCGAACCAGGTACTCAGCCGCCAGGCGGTCGGCGCGCTCCTCGGTTGCCCGGCTGGAGCGGGCGCGTGCCAGTGTGCCCGCCCAACCACTTCCTGCTAAAATAGCTATCCCCGCCGGCCCTCCCAAGGCCACCGTTGGAACCACGCAGATTAACTCAAAGAGATTGCCCTTGCGAGGCGCGGCATGCCAATCGCAAGAGTTCTCATGGGCGATTTCGTGGGACAAAACCGAAGCCAGTTCCGCCTCACTTTCCGCCAGGCTGATCGCTCCGGAATTGATCACAATGTATCCGCCGGGAAACGCCTGTGCGTTAACCGCAGGGTTGTAGACAACGTAAAAGGCAAAGATCTGCTGACTTCCGCTGCTCCGCGCCAGGTTCTGTCCTAGTCGGTTGACATATTCATTAAGCGATTTATCACCCCATGCCATGCCCGAGGCAAAGACCTGCTGGACCATGGCGTTCCCCGCCTGGGTGGCTTCCAACATAGTCTGATTGTTGCCGCAAACCCCGTCCGGCAACAGGGTAGCTGGCGATCGACTGCGTGCCGCGAGAGGCAGAAATGTCGCCACCCACACCAATAGAATCACCCGCCGACTCATCGGGTGCACTACCCTCATAGGTATGCCCTCCGACCAATATATCGGCACAGACCCAGTAATCTTCACTGGGCCATTTGGCCCCACATTGTCCTGTCGTTAGCCCTGAAGTTCGGTAGCGGCACCAACGGACCAGCCGTCCAGTGCGCTCCCTGCGCCTTTTATCTCACCATCCTCCGACAAAGTCCAGTAGATTTCTCGACAGGGTCAAGGTGTCACCTGCACTGTTTGGAGAGGCTCCGCGGTGCCCCACCCTCTCTATGCACCTAAACAACCGTCGCCCTTTTGCCGCAGGCCTAGGATATCCCCTTACCCTGTCGCGAACGGGGCTGCAATGAGTGTGCTAAAATCGATACTGAATCCATGGGAAAATTCTTTCGCAGCGCCCTTCGCCGCTATTACGAGATTGAGCTGCCGCGCAACCACGCCCGGCGAAAACGCTGGCCGTTGTTGATCGCCATGCATGGTTACGAAGGGAATATGAATTCCATGATGCGTGTGGCGCGGCACATCGCGGATGGCAACATGGTGGTGATTTCCCTCCAGGGCCCGTACCAGTTCTTTCGCCGCTTCGGGAGAAATCCCAAGAACTTTCGGGTGGGCTTTGGCTGGGCCACACCCTACAAGATGGAGGATTCCATCCAACTTCATCACCGCGACCTGGAAACGATCCTTCACCATGCCGTGCGGAAATACCACGCCGACCCGCAACGGGTATTCTTGCTGGCTTTTTCGCAGGCCTGCTCGCTCAACTACCGTTATGCATTTACCCATCCGCGCGCGATCCGCGGCGCCGTCAGCGTGTGCGGCGGCGTTCCTGGCGATTGGGATGAGAATCCGCACTACCGGCCCGCGGGCACCCACGTGCTGCACATCGCCGCCCGCCATGATGAGTGGTACTCACGCGAGAAAAACCTGGAGTTCCGCCGGCACCTGGCGATGCGTGCCACCACCCTCGACTTCCGCTTCTACGATTCTCCCCACAAGTTTCCCCGCAGTTCCATCCCTCACATCCGGCGATGGATTCAGAAACACCTGTAAGGAAGGTGCCAGGTATCAGGCGTCAGAGTTTAGGAATCAAGGGGTAGGTGCTCCCCTCGAAACTCGAAAAGCGAAACTCAAAATTCGGTGCAGGCTGAGCGAGTTTCGACTTTCGATTTTCGAATTTCGCTGTTTGCTGACACCTGGCACCTGACACCTGATACCTGTGCTACCATAGTCCCGATGTACGACGAAACCGTGGCTGTCATCGAGAATCGTGCCCTCACGGGTGGCCATTTCCTTTTGAGTTTGGATGCTCCGCGCCAAGCACCAAGTGTGCGCCCGGGCCAGTTCGCCATGGTGCGCATCCTCGGACGGTCTGACGTCCTGCTGCGCCGGCCCATGAGCATCTTTGATGTCCAGTCGCCGGACGGCGGCCCGGACGGCTCTCTTCGGCATGCGTCAACGCCGCGCGTCCTCCAGCTTCTATACAAAATCGTGGGACGCGGCACGCGCCTAATGGCGGAACTAAAGCCCGGCGACAAGGTGGGACTGCTCGCACCCCTCGGCCACGGTTTTTTTGAGGAGGATTATCTTCCCCGCGCGCACGAATCCGACGAGATTCTGCACGTCGCGGGAGGCATTGGCATCGCCGCGCTGATGCTTCCGGCGAAACATTTAGCCGAAGCGGGATTCAAGCAGCGGCTTTTCTTCGGGGCGCGAACCAAAGACGACTTGGTGGGCGTTAACGAATTCAAGCCGCTGGTGCGCGCCATGCTGCTGGCCACGGAAAATGGCTCGGCGGGATATCGCGGCTTTGTGACGCGCCCGCTGGAGGAGTATCTCACCAAGCATACCAACCGAAAGTTTTTGCTCATGGTGTGCGGCCCGTGGGCGATGTTGCGCGCCACGGTGGAACTGGCCAAGCGCTTCCGCCATCCCTGTCTGGTTTCCATGGAGAACCGCATGGGCTGCGGGCTGGGCGTATGCCTGGGCTGCTCGATCCGCGTTCAGGGTACGGGCCACGAAGCCTACCAGCGCGTTTGTACGGAAGGGCCGGTGTTTTGGGCGGAGAAAATCGTTTGGGAGACGGATAGGCAACTCGGGATCAGGGATTAGGAGTTGGGAAACAAAAATTGTGCTGGATTTTTGGTTGCGGAGCGCGCGAGGCTGGAGTGCATTGTGGATATTCCGAAAATCCCCGCTATTGCCCGCAAATGAGCGGAAACAGGGACACCGTGACGGCAAGCGAACACAAAGCGAAACCAGCGCGAGGACGCGTCAAGGGAAACCGCGGCCCGGTGAACTCGAACATTTCGCCTGAAATGACGCCCGCAACAGCCCCCGCGCAGGGATTCACCCCTCAGTTGGAAATTGACATCGCCGGAGTACGATTCCAAAACCCCGTATGGACGGCCAGCGGCACGTTTGGTTACGGGAAGGAGTTCGCCCACCTCATCGATCTCAACCAGCTCGGCGCGATTTGTGTGAAAGGGATCTCGCCGGAGCCCATGGAGGGCAATCCGCCGCCGCGCATTTACGAAACCGACTCGGGAATGCTGAACGCCATCGGCCTTCAGAACGTGGGCGCGAAGCGGTTCCTGGGCGAGAAGTTGCCCTTTCTGCGCACGCTCAAAGCGCGCACCGTGGTGAACGTGTTCGCCTACTCCACGGAAGATTACGTGCGGTGCATTGAAACGCTAAACGAGGGTGAAGGCATCGCGGCGTACGAATTGAACATTTCCTGCCCCAACACGCGCTGTGGCGGAATCGTGTACGGCAGCGACCCCCACCTGACCGAGGAAGTGGTGGCCGCGTCAAAGAAGGCCGCGCGCTATCCGCTCTTCGTCAAGCTTTCGCCCAACGTCACGGACATTGCGCAGTTCGCCCGCGTGGCGGAGGGCGCCGGCGCGGACGCGCTCTCGCTGGTCAACACCTTTGTGGGAATGGCCATCGACGTGGAAACGCGCACGCCGCGCATCTCCAACGTCACGGCGGGGCTTTCCGGGCCGGGCATCAAGCCGGTGGCGCTACGCATGGTTTACCAGGCCGCGCGCGCCGTGAAGATTCCCATCATCGGCATCGGTGGCATTGCCAGCGCCGAGGACGCGCTCGAATTCATCATCGCCGGTGCGCGCGCCGTACAAGTGGGCACGGCAAATTTTTACGACCCGGGAACCTCGTTGCGCATTGTGGAAGGCATCCGCGATTACTGCCGGCGCAAGCGGCTGCACCTGGCAGACCTCACCGGGTCGCTGAAAATTCCCGGGAAGTAACCGACCGATTGCGGCGCTGATCGTCAATCACGAAACTCTTCGCTCAACAAACCTCCCCTCACCAAATCTCTCCATCGACGCTGCCTTGACTTGTCCCTTTCAAAGTGCTTAAGTGTGCGTCGCGAAAGTCCCATCATAGGAGGCCTCATCATGCCGCACGCAGCCAAGACCAATCGCCGCGAGTTCATGCAACGGACCGCCGGAGTTGTGGGCGCATCCGCGGCGTTCCCTTTTATTGTTCCTTCCCGGGCGTTAGGACGAGACGGCGCGGTTCCGCCCAGCGACCGTGTCACCGTCGGCTCGATCGGCGTCGGAAACATGGGCCAGGCCCACCTGCGCCACTTCATTTACCAGCCGGAGGTGCAGTTGATCGCCGTCTGCGACCCCAACCGCTGGCGGCGCGAGCAGGCGCAGCACCTGGTGAACGGCGAGTACAACCAGCAGGTCTGCGCCGCGTACAACGATTTTCGCGAGCTCCTGGCGCGGAAGGACATCGACGCCGTCTGCATCGCCACCCTGGATTCCTGGCATGTCTTGCACGCCCTGGCGGCGGTGCGGGCGGGAAAAGACGTTTATCTGGAAAAGCCCATGGGCATGAGCATCAACGAAATCAAGTTGCTCCGCCAGGAAGTGCAACAGCGCGGCCGCGTTTTTCAGTTCGGCACGCAGCAGCGCTCGTCCCAAGAGTTTCGCTTCGCGTGTGAACTGGTGCGCAACGGCCGCATCGGCAAAGTCCACACCATCAAAGTGGGAGTGCATGCCGGCGCGGGCAGCGGCACGGGGCCCAAGGAGATTCGTCCCCTCAGTCTCACGGCGCGCGGCGAGCGCGAACTGAGCGACGAAAGAAGCGGCCTCAAGAAAATCGTGCCGGAGCCGGTGCCCGATTGGCTGGATTACGAAATGTGGCTGGGCCCGGCGCCCTACGCGCCTTACACCACCGCCCGCCTGACCTATCCTCACTGGTTCCACATCAGCGACTACTCGCAGGGATATGTGGGCGGCTGGGGAATCCATCACATCGATATCGCACAATGGGGAAACGGGACGGACCACACCGGGCCGCTCTCCGTCCTCGGCAAAGCCGTATGGCCAAGCGATGACGCGCTTTGCGACAATCCCGTCAGTTGGGACACGTACTTCGAATTCGCCAATGGCGTGCACCTGCACTTCACCGGCTCGGGACCGGGGTTCCCAGGCGAGCGCCACGGCATCACCTTTGAGGGGCCGGACGGTTGGGTTTATGTCGATCGCGGCGTTCTGGATGCCGAGCCCAAATCGCTGCTGAAATCGACCATTGGGCCGAATGAGGAGCACCTTCCGGTCAGCGACCTTCACGAACAGAACTTCATCGAGTGCGTAAGGAGCCGCGGGCGCACGATTTGCCCCATCGACGTGGCCGTGCGCTCCGACACCATCTGCCAGTTGGCGTGGATTACTTTCCGATTGCACGACCGCAAACTGGCATGGGATCCGGACAAGGAGACATTTCCCGCCGATGCCGATGCCGTCCGGCTGATGCAGAGGACGCTGCGGAGTCCGTGGAAATATGCGGCGTAGGAGGCGCGGAGCGGAAGGGCCGCAACCAACGCGTTTCGTGGGGGCTGGGCTTGCCCTGCCCTCGTTCAATAGGACGGATAAACTTAAGGGGCAGGGCAAGCCCAGCCCCTACGAAATGCGCAAATTGTTTGCTAAGAAAACAAGAATCTACGGTATTGCATTACAGGGCACAAGGATGAAGGGTAAAGGCTAAAGGATAAAGGTTAAAGGGTAAGAGTTAAGAGGAGATTCACATGTTCACGAAAACCAGATGGGTTTTGCTTGCGGGCATTGTCACCTGCTTATGCGCGGCTGCCCTCGTGGCCGGCAGCCCTCAGGCCAGCAACGAGGGCGCCGCCATCAAGCCGCGTTACCAATGGCAGCGCACCAGCACCTCCCTTGCACTCCTCAACCGCGACCACGTCGTCTGGAAGTTCAACTATGGCCCAGATCTGTCCAAGCCCTATTTCCATCCCGTGGCGCTCGCCGACGGCACGGTGCTCACCTGCCTTTCCCCCCAGGACCATCCCTGGCACCATGCCCTGTGGTTTTCGTGGAAGATGCTGAACGGCGTCAACTATTGGGAAGAGGATCGAAAGACGGGCCAGTCCGACGGCCGCACGGAGGTGGTGCACGCCGGCGTCACCCCTCACCACGACTCCTCCGCCACCCTGTTGTTGACCCTGAGCTATCACCCCGTGAATGGCCCCTCCGTGCTGACGGAGCAGCGCCGGATCGTGGTGAGTAGACCCGACCCGGACGGCCGCTATCGGATTGACTGGCAGGGCACGTTTACCGCTGGGCAGCAGGACGTCGTCTTGCAAGGGGGAACGGCGGGAGGCGGATACGCCGGCCTTTCGGTGCGGATTTCCCAGCAGACCCATGACTGGCGACTCATCGATAGCGAAGGCCGCGAAGACTCGCCGGGCGGATTCACCGCCAAGAACACCCACGGGCAAAAGGCGGCATGGGCGGATTTCTCCGTCGTCGACGCCACCAGCGGCCAAGCGGGCGGCATCGCCATCTTCCAGCATCCCTCCAGCTTCCGCTACCCCAGCTATTGGCACAACATCATTAACGATAAAACGATGTTTGGCTATTTCAGCCCCGCCCCCTTGTGGGCTGAGCCCTACACCCTCGGCGCCGGCAAGACCCTGAGCGTGCGCTACCGCGTTTTGGTATATCCGGGGAAGGAAACCAAAGAGCAACTGGCTTCCGAAGCGAAGAGCTTTGCGGAATCTCAGTAACGGAGCGCAGACATCAAATTACAGGTCCGCGCTACACCTCATTTACTACGGAGGTCAGTTTATGAAAATCAAAATATTTGTGGCAATTGTCGTATCGCTTCTATTTATCACGTCAACGCCGCCATGCAGTGCGCAGGACCCTTTTCATCGGGAACGGCTCATAAGAGTGGTGGGAACAGCGGAAATCAACGTGCCTCCTGACGAGGTGGTTCTTAGTCTCAGTGTGGAATCTCATGACAAGGTACTGGCCGTTGCCAAAAAGCAAAACGATGAGCGCGTCAAAAACATATTGCTTTTGGCCCGCGAGGCGGGCGTGGGGCAGGTGGACATCAAGACTAGCAATCTGCGGATGAATCCAGACTACTCCTACGACAATGTACCGCGCTTTCTTGGGTACGAGGTTTCGCAAACCATCGGCATTACCCTCAAAGATCTATCGAAGTATGAAACGCTTATGACGCAGACCCTCGAGGCCGGCGCGAACCGGGTCAACTCGGTCAGTTTTCAGGTCGCGGAGCCACGCAAATTCCGGGATGAAGCGAGGGCGAAGGCGGTAACTGCCGCCAAAGAAAAGGCTACGGCAATGGCAGCAGTACTTGGACAGACCATTGGAAAGCCCTGGGAAATCTCGGAGCAAAGCGATAGTGCGATTAATTCAAATTACATCAGTCCCATGCAAAACAGTGTGAGTTCCCGAGGTGCTCCGGTGGAGGAATCAACGGTGGCGCCAGGACAGGTATCGATTACCGCCACTGTCTGGGTAAGTTTTCAGCTCGAATAGATGTCTTTGGGGGACGGGGGGACGCTGGTGCCTGTCCCCGTCCCCCGACGTCTAAGCTGGGGTCATTTACTCATAGGCGAGCGCGTCAATCACGTCCTTCTTCGCGGCCGTTATCGCCGGAACAACGAGGCCAAGGACAGCACCCGAGATGGCAATGGCTCCAGCGACCGGCCACCAAGAATAGACTGTTTCCTGGGTTAAACTAGCCGGAACGGCGTGCTGCATGACCCACTGCGTCACGTAGGTCAGCAAAATTCCCACAATCGTGCCTAGAATCGAATACAACAAGGTTTCTCTGAGTAGTAAATTCAGGATGAATCCCGATGAAGCCCCAAGCGCCTTCAGGATTCCGATTTCCTTCGTCCGCTCCAGTACTGCCGTATACATTGCCATGAATACGACAATGAATCCCACGATCACAGCGATGCCAATTACTACGCCGATAAAATTCCGCAACAAACCGACGCTGTTCACCGAGAGCAAGGAGGTGAACTCTTCCATTGTATAGATGGGATACCCCTTCATTCTTGCTCGCAAGCTGTTAAGCACTTCCTGAATATGGTCAGGTCCGTCAACCTTGACGTAGATCTGACTGAGATGATGTGGGTTGCCCGTCAGTTCTTGGAGCACTGGAAGCCGCGCGCATATCCTTGCCAGCTTGCCGGATTCAAAGACTCCAGCCACTCGCCACTGCTGGTCCATTAGTTCGACGGTGTCGCCTGCGTGTAATCCCTTCTCTTTGGCATAATACTCATCGACAATAATATCGTGATCTGATCGGAAGGGCCCCCCTTGCAGAAAACGGAATCCTCCGGTCATCTTCGCGAACTGATCAAGGTCAAGTCCAGTGACCGAGTCGAGACCTGACAGTGGGTGGATTACTGTACCGGTTACCACAGCAACGTGTGGTTGTGTTGCGAGGAAGTCAAGAAGCTTGTCGCTAATCGGAGCCGTGCTGAGTCCGATAATGGACGAACCGGGCGGGCGAATCATAATGTCAGCGCCCACTCCGCGGGCACGGCGAGCCGTCGCATCCAAAGTGCCGTAGCTTACGCCGACCAGGGTAAGTATCATGCTGACTTCGACCGCAATGGCGAGGACACTGAGGGCCGTCCGAATGGGACGATGGGCGAGATTCGAGAGCACAAGCTTATCGATCAAGGGACACCCCCAAAGAACACTGCGTCTTTCCGGGAAAAGAGAACTGAATTGTATTCTATCGCCCTTCGGAGAGCAAAAATAACGGGGGGACGGGGAAACCACACCATCCTCCCGGGTTTTTCCGTCGGGCCAGAGGAGTTTACCCAAGCACTCGAACAGCGCACGCTGCGCCGCTTGACGCCCGGCCAAGGCGGGCGCCAAAACCGGCGGGAAAATCCCTGGAAAACCGGGGACGCTGGCCTGTCCCCGTCCCCTGTGACACGCCGGGAAACGATGACGCGCTCAAATCGCCTCCCCCAGGTGTATAATGATTCCGCTTGGTCCGAACGGGGTTCATATGACGATCGAACAACAGCTCCTCGAGAAACTCCGCGACTTGCCTGCTGAAAAACAGCAAGAAGTATTGGATTTCGTGGACTTTCTGAATGAGAAGAACGGAACGAAGAAGCCGTGTCGCAGTCTCCGCGGACTGTGGAAGGATCTCGGCATCGAGATCACGGAAGAAGACATCGCCCAAGCCCGTCGCGAAATGTGGGGTAACTTCCCGCGGGACGTCTCCTGATGTCTGCTGTCCTGGATACACATGCGGCGGATTGGTACCTGCTCGACTCCAACAAGCTCCCCCAGAGAGTCTTTGCACTGATTGATGGCGCAGCGGGCAGCGGCGCGCCCGTGTACATTTCTGCCGTCACCCTGGTCGAGGTTGCTTATCTAGTGGAACGGCGGCGAATTCCAGACGACTCTTTCGACATGTTTGTGGCCGAACTACGAGCCAAAAACCCCGCATTCGTGGCCGTTCCACTCGATTCCCAAGTCGCCGAGGCCCTGAGAACCATTCCCGGCAAACTGGTCCCTGACATGCCCGACCGCATCATCGCCGCCACCGCCTTGCACCTTGGGGTTCCACTCGTCACCCGCGACCGCCTCCTCCAGGCCGCCGGGATCCAAACAATTTGGTGATGACGGAGGTGTGGCCGCATCGAACCTCTTTCGTCTCCGCTCCGGAAACTATCGGATCATCTACTCGATAGAGGATGTCCGGCTGATTGTTCTGGTGATCAGGATCGGGTACCGCGTCGCTTCACGCCCGCGATAAACTCCGTAATGGATTCGGGGCCAACGCGACGGCTTTCACCGCGTGCGAAAGAAGCCTCAGCCGCGTCGAGTTCAATCAACAGCTCAGTGCGGCGTCGCTGGCGCTCCACCCACAGGTGGAGTGGTTCGCGGGCGGCGTCTTCGGCCGTCGCAAAGCGGCCACCGGCGATCCCCTCGCAGATGAAGGCTTCTTGTTCTGGGGTGGCGACAATGTGTACTTCCATGGTTTCGATTGGAGTCCGCCTTCTTTGCCTTGTCAAGGGCCGTCCCAAAACGCCCGAAAAAATAGGAAATATCGTGCCCGCTTTACCAAGGGGTCGCGATCCATTCGCCTATAAGGCCGGAATCAAAACCGCGCCGGGAATTCCTCGATCGTGCGTCACCAGAGCAGCGCCGTTGGCTTTGGCGAGCTCTAAGAGGTGCCCGTCGGTGAGTTGCTTGGCTGTCTTGACCCAACTCGGAAGGTGCGTCGCGTCGTGGTGGTCCACAATGAATGTGAACTTCACAACGTCCGCCTTTTTCAGGCGCACCAGCAGGTCGCGCGCCTGAGCGATAGTGAATCGGTACTGCGGGGCCTGGGCGAGAACGCGCACGAACCCGAGCTCCGTAATCGCGCACGTCGCCAGTTCCGTAATGCCATTCTTGGCCAAAAACTTTGCCGTGCGGTCATGGAACTCATGATCGAGAACGCCCAGCGAAAGCAACGCACTCACATCGAGAAGGCATTTCATGGAAAGTCCGCGAGAATCTCTTGTACCTGCTTATGGGTCAGCCGGGGGGCGTGGGGGCCAGCCGTCAAGACCGGCAAACCCGTTACGGGGTCTTTGACAATCCGAGCGCGCTGCGGCCTTTTTAATCTTGGGGTTAAGATAATACGCCCCGACTCGACGTGGGCGTCGAGTGAATCGCCTGCCTGGAGACCCAGCGTGCGGCGGACCCGGACGGGTAAGACAACCTGCCCTTTCGTGGATACTTTCGTTTGCATGGTAAGATAATCTTACCATGCCTGCGCCGCGGGAACAAGCGTGAGGCCGTCAGAGAATTAGCGGCGCGGCGGACGTAGGGGCGCCCCTCGTGGGCGCCCTTAAATGGGCCCTGCCGATCGAAGCGGGCGGGCACAAGGCCCGCCGCTACGTCGCGCGCACAGTGAAAACAAGAATTTACGAGCTCGCAATGTAAAGGCAGGCGCAGTTCACCTTCCTCTGCGGCTCTTAAAGTGATAGCGTCGAATTACGTGTTAATACCCGATCACGAAAAGCTGCAAGTAATTCCCGTGGGACCGGAATAACTCGCTACCCCACTACCACGCAATGAAAGGGGAAAAACTGCCGACATAGTCGATCTGCTTGTCGTTCTCGGTGGCCGGGCCGGCGGGGTTGATGTATATCCAGGCGATCGAGCCACCGTTGAGGTAGATGCCGCACAGGCCGGGTATACGCGGATTGGCCCAGATTTGCCATCCGCCGTCCTTGAGCGCCACTTTGTAACTGTAGTTCTGGTCGGTAGCGTTCGGGTCGTATTTCAGCTTTCCGCGCTCATCCCAGCTCGACCCATCATCCTTCCACTTGGGACCGCTGACGAGCACGTCGAGGGTGCAGGGCTCAGCGGCGTGGCGGCCACAGTTTTTCTCCAGATCGTTGATGCTTTCGACGAAGATGAACGCGATCTGCTCGGCGCGCTTCAGAGAAAGGGCGGTTCCTTGCGACTTGACGACCGAGATTGTGGCATCCGCCGGAAATGGACCCGTAGCGGGCTCTTGGCCAGTCGCCGCCGCGCCGCTCCCGGCAGCCTCTTTGCCCACCGTCATGCTGCCGGCAGGCGCGGGGATGTTGACGGGGAGTGATTGGTGCACCTCCCCGCCACTCGCAGCCTCTTGGCCTCCCGTCGCGCCGCCGGCAGCGGGCGTACAATGGATGGTGAAGGAGATCTTCTGCGAAACGGCGTTGGGAGATTCGATATTCAGTTGAACCCAGCCGCGGTAATTCGCGAATTCCGGTGTATTTGCGCCCAAGCGCCAATCCACATAAATGGGCACGTTCCGATTGGCTGCCGGTAATTCCACCGCGGATGAGCGGGATGAGTGACTCTCATCGCTCCTCACAAATGAGTAGGTCACGGTCGTCGGCTCTGTGGCGATCAAACCCCATTCGAACTTGAGAGCGACAGGGCAACCACCGGTATACTGAAAACCCTGGGCAACCTGCCCGTTCGCCCGCAGTGACTCTCCCCCCACACGGACACTAGCCTGGGCAACACCTGCCATCACGAGCAGGGTTCCCAGCAACAGAATTAGGCAATGCACATGCCTGTTTTCGTCGATTTTCATGACGGCCTCCATGAGTAAGGCGGGTAACAAAATGCCATCGCCAAGCGCAGAATAGACCTGAGCCAGCACCCTCGTTTTGACTTGGCGAGTGACTGAAAGCATACATCCGAGGCCGTCAGCATGCAATGGTCGCTTAGGCGTCGTCATGGGGCGCACACCGGATGGGACGGGGAGGGGCGGGGACAGGCACCAGCGTCCCCGGTCTTTATCGCAGCCTGTATGTAGTGGCACAGGCACTCCTGCCTGTGCTTTCCTCTGTGCGCAGCCAGGAGTGGCTGTGCCACTTACTATTCGTCGAACCCGCACGTCGCAAGTATTTCGTCCGATTCAGAACCACATTCATTTGCGTTGCCGGTGGCCGGCGCAGAGCAAGCCCAGGGGACGGGGACGGGCCCTGTCCCCCAAAGCGGAGCTTATGTTCGGCGTGGGTCCGGAGTGGATTCATACCAAGGCCAACGGCGTGCGAACGGACTCGGTGGGCGGTGAAGCCGTGCTCGATTTCATGTTCTGGCCCTCGCGAAGGCATCGATTCGGCTGGTATCTCGAACCGGGTTACGAGTACGATTTTGGGCGAGGGCATGAGCAATCGGCGGGCATAAGCGGCGGTCTGCTGATCGCGATCCCTTGAGCGAACGGCGGCTGGGCATCAGTATCGTGCCGTGTGCGCCTTATCGAAGGCACTCGCGCACTTCGCCCACCATCAGAATCCCTATTCCGCGACGACAATTCCTCAACCTGTGTTGGGGCTAAGGCCGGCGAAGGAAATTCGCTTCGAAGGCGCTCCAGGACTTGGGGCCGAGTTCACCGAGGGAGCCGGCGGCGGGAAGTCCACCGTCCTGACTGGTGACGCCAAGGGCCAGGTCGGGCGAAATCTGCCCGAGGATGAACTCGCGGAAGCGTACAAATTCGTTTTCGAGCCACATCACGGCTTCTTCGCCGAAGCGCATGCTGGGGGTGGTATCCTCCACGCGGGCAGGGGTCAGGTAACAGATCCAGCCGTATCCATAGGGGTCAGAGCTCAACAGCCTCGGCTGATTGACGAGGCGGGTGTTCACGGCCATCACCCGGCCGGTTATGGCCGAAGGAATGGTGACGGCGCGCCCTTTGTGCTCCAGGCGGAAGAGCGGCTGGCCGGCGATCACTTGCTCTCCAACCTTGGGTAGGATGATCCGGCGGACGGGGCCCACCGCGCGGGCGATCAAAGCGTCGGCGCCCATTACCAATCGGCTCGGAGGATCGGGTTTGACCCAAGTGTGTTGGTTGGCGAGGTGAACACCTTCCGGCACTTGGCACCACGCGTCAAGCCCGTACGCCATGACGGCGGCTCGGGGCCTCCTGGCCGGCACGGGGTGCGACAATCGCCACGCGTTCCATTTCTCGATTCCCAGGTCCGTCAGAACCAGACAAACAAACATGAGTGCCACAAAAATCGCGACCATGATCAGCCTCCAGACACACTTCGAGCTTTGCCCGCGCGTGCCACATTACGAGCGTGGCTTCAGCCGAGCAGCAAATCTTGCACGAACTTTTCCCATTGGAATTCGGGGACCAGACTCAATACGTCCCCAATAGCATGACCGCCGTCCTGCAGACGAGCCTCCGAACCCGGGCTGAGCTGCGTGTGGAGCGCCCCGACGGATTCTTCCATCCAGCGCTGCGCCAAGCGTCCATGCAGCAGGTTTTTCATGTTGCCGTCCGCCGCCGGGGCATTCACGGCGACGAGCCAGCCCACACCGTAAGGATCCTCATGAATAAGGGAAGGATTGCGGAGGACCTCGGGGTTGACCTCAACCACTTCGCCCTCGATCGGAGAGAGCATGTCGAAGCGATGGCTGCCCCGGCCAATCGTCCAGCCGCGCTCGCCTTGCCGCAGCCAACGGCCACGCGCCGGCAGATCAATTTGATCGATCTGGCCCACCACCCGCGCGGCGAAGTCATCCAGGCCGACCCGCACCATTTGGCGCGACTCTTTCATCGCCCAGGTGTGCCCCGGGTGATAGGCAAGATGGGCGGGCGCTTTGAAGCCTCCCACGACGTTCATGGGAAATGCCGACGCTTCTTCCCGCGCTTCCGGCGCCGTGGCTTTCACTTCCATGCGGTGCGCCTGCCGCCATTGCACGTAAAAGTCGTGCCCGACCACAAGGACGAACATTACCAAAACCAGGGTGGGAACCATGTGCCTCTCCGCTGTGCCCAGCCACCTTGCTGCGTGGCGAAGCACTCGATACTCACCCTTGCTTAAGGCACGCGAATAGCCATTGACAACCGATTAAAAGCTATGAATAGACATTGTAACGCTTGTAGATTGCTATGTTTAGAGAGGATTGTGGATATTCAGCAAATTCTGGAAAATAGGCGGAAATCCCTGCTCTTGTTGTGTTTTGCAACGACGTCATCTGATAGAAATACTTACTGACCAGCTAACGCACTGTGTTTTCTATGAGATGCTTTGGTGTTGTATATCGCAATGGGTGCCGCTTAGAAATGCAACAAGTTCTGGGCGGCCTAGATAACCGCCCCGCACCCTTGCTTCCCCCCTGGAGCCCAGTGGCGCGCTGTGCACAATAGATGTTTCACCGATATCCTACCTGCCGTTTTCGGACATTTGCTGATGCCAGCAACCTCCATTTACAATTTCGGATGCCAGACACTTCTGTTCACAATTCGGATGCCAGCGACATCGGTTTACAATTCGCATGCCAGCAAGCGCGATTTATGCTTTCCATTTCCGCTCTCGCTTCAACCTCTTGATAGGGTGGCATGCCGCTGTTATTCTGACCGAGTATGAACGCCCTGCGTGTGATCCCCCTGTCCGACGTCAACCTGATCGCCGCTTACACCATCTTTATTGCGAGTTACTGCGTATTTGCGTTGGGGAAGTTTCCGGGGCTCAAGATCGACCGCCCAGGGGCGGCGATTATCGGCGCCGTGGCTATGGTGGCTTTTCGGATCGTGCCCGCCGGCCAAGCCTTGCATTTCATTGACTTTCCCACGCTCGTGCTGCTTTTTTCGATGATGCTGATTGTGGGCAACCTGCACCTGGTAGGTTTCTTCGAGTGGAACGTGGAGTTCGTCTTGCGGCGCCTTGAGCCCGCTCATCTTTTGCCCGCCGTGGTATTCGCCTGTGGCCTGCTCTCCGCGTTCTTCGTGAACGACATCGTGTGCCTGGTGATGGTGCCCTTCGTGTTGGCCATCACCCGGCGGATGAAGCTCGCGCCGCTACCTTATCTATTGGCGGTGGCGACCGGGTCGAACGTGGGCAGCGTGGCATCGATCACGGGCAATCCGCAGAACATGCTGATCGGCTCGTTTTCCGGAATCAGGTATCGGGACTTTTTGTTCCACCTTGGCCCGGTGGCGCTGGTGGGACTATTCCTCAACTGGGCGGTACTGCACTGGATATACATGAGAGGGCGCGAACACGCGGCGCCGGAGGAAGCCATCCCGCTGCCGCCCCTCGACCTCTCGCGTTTGACCAAGCCCGTGGTGGTGGTCACGGTGGTGATTGCCGGATTTCTGGTGGGCGTGCCCCCGGCCATGATGGCGGCGCTGGGAGCGGCGGCCCTGCTGATTACCCGCACCACCGAGCCGCGCAAGCTTTACGACGAAGTGGATTGGGGGCTGCTGGTCTTTTTCGTCGGCCTCTTCCTGATCGTGGGCGGAGCGGAGAACGCCGGCATCGTGGCTCGCCTGCTCACCTTGGCGCGCCACTGGAATCTCCAGCGTCTGGACGTCTTTACTGTCGTGGTGGCCCTGCTCAGCAACCTGGTGAGCAACGTGCCCGCCGTGATGTTGCTGAAGTCGCTGGTGCCGGGTTTTACGGACCCGCACACGGCGTGGTTGGCGCTCGCCATGGCCAGCACCCTGGCGGGAAACTTGACCATCACCGGCTCGGTGGCCAACATCATCGTGGTAGAGACGGCGAAGCCGGACGTCCACATCGGCTTCTGGGATTATTTCCGCGTTGGCTTCCCCATTACCTTCCTCACCATTCTGGTGGGATTGCTTTGGCTCGCCATGGTGCGGTGATGGGGTGCAGCCAAGCAATACAAAAAACCGGAAAGAGCTAGAACACCTCACGCCAAGGCGCCAAGGCACGAAGGCGCTAAGGAAACCGAGCCATTCCTCTTTGCGACCTTTGCGATCTTTGCGCCTTGGCGTGAAACCGCGTATTTCTTCGCAGCTTCAACCGGGGCTCTGCATTGCAGTATCGTGAATTCTTGTTTTTTTGGGAAACAATTTGCACGTCTCGTAGGGGCTGGGCTTGCCCTGCCCCCATTTCAAACCACGGACAAACAGCAAGGGCAGGGCAAGCCCAGCCCCTACGAGACCCGTTGGTTGCA
>Ga0326727_10007793_pt1 | contig 27849 bp, 24 predicted proteins | sample MB2enrmetagenome_FD_207643 | JGI IMG/M metagenome (GOLD analysis project Ga0326727, IMG submission 207643) | Lab enriched peat soil microbial communities from McLean, Ithaca, NY, United States - MB29MY | ecosystem: Environmental > Terrestrial > Soil > Wetlands > Peat | place: USA: New York...
CCGCGGTGATGACCACCATGGTGGAGACGCGCAGTTTGAACAGGGTCGCATAGTCGGCGAGCAGGCTTGGTCGCGCCGTCGCAACGGCTGCGGTTGCAAGCGGTTGATTACGCGTCTGGTTACTTGCCTGCGATGTCGCGGTGATTGCCACAGCCTTCAGGATAGCGCGTTGGCACGCTCGATGCGCGAGTGAAGCCGCACGGGGTCCAGTCTCGCCGACGGTTAAGACGAGGGGGATCGTTACGGGCTTGGCCGCAGCTGCCCCAGCAGCGCGTCGGCAGTGGGTAGCGTATTCAGCACATCCCCAGCGGTGAGCCAGGCGCGGCGTAGCTGGGTGATGCCGTAGCGCATCTGATCGAGCTCTTCGGTGGAGTGGGCGTCGGTGTCGACCACGATCTTGCAGCCCAGTTCTTTGGCGCGGCGCAGGTTCAGGTCGTTCAGGTCGGCGCGGGCCGGGTTGGCGTTGTGCTCGACCGCGACGCCAAGCGCGGCGGCCCGCTGCAGCACCTGCTCGATGTCGATGGCGTAAGGCTCGCGGCTGAGCAACCTGCGCCCGGTGGGATGGCCCAGAATGCGGACGTACGGATTCTCCAGCGCGCGCAGCACGCGGGCGGTCATCTCCTCGGCAGGCTGATTGAACAGGGTGTGGACGCTGGCGATGACGATGTCCATCTCGACCAGCGTGGCGTCGTCGAGGTCGAGCGAGCCGTCGCCGAGGATGTCTACCTCGATACCGGCGAGCACCCGGATACGGCCTGCGCACTCCGACTGCATCTCCGCGTCGACCTCGCGGATGCGCTCGACATGAGCGAGGGCGCGCGCATCGTCCAGGCCATTGGTCATGGCGAGGTTTTTGGAGTGGTCGGTGATCGCGATGTAGGCCAGTCCGCGGGCCAGCGCCGCCTCGGCCATCTGGCGGATGGTGTCGCGGCCGTCGGTGGCCTGGGTGTGCATGTGTAGATCGCCGCGAATGTCAGCGAGCGTGATGAGCTGCGGCAAGGCGCCCTCGGCAACCTGGGAAAAGCTGGCAGCTGCGGCTTCGATCTCACCGCAGTTCTCGCGCAGTTCGGGCGGAATGAAGTCAAGGTCGAGGGCGCGGTAGATCTCTGCCTCGCTGGCGGCGGCGACAATGGTGTTGTCCTCCAGCCGCAGCAGCGCGTACTCCGACAAGGTGAGGCCGCGCTTGAGGGCGCGTTGGCGCAGGGCGACGTTGTGGTGCTTGGACCCGGTAAAGTATTGCAGCGCAGCGCCGTAGCTGGCCCGCGGAAGCAGGCGAACATCCACCTGTAGATTGTCGCGCAGGGTGAAGCTAACCTTGTTCTGGCCCCGCGCTAGCAGCTTGTCGATCAGCGGCAGCGTGGCCACGTGCTCGACGGCAGCGTCGACCACCTCGGGTTCGCACGCAGGGCCGGTGACCAAGAGGTCGAGGTCCCCCACCGTCTCTCGTCCGCGGCGCAGCGAGCCCGCCGGCGTAATCTCGTCGATGCCGGGGAACTCGAGGATCAGCGCGGAGATGCGCTCCGCCTGCTGGTTCGCGGCGTCGATGCGGAAGCGGCCGGAGTTGCGCCGGTAGTCCTCAATCCCCTTCAGCAGCTTGGCGGCGAACTTCTCGCCCATGCGCGGCAAGCTGGCCAGTTTGCCCTCGCGCGCCGCCGACTCCAGCGCGTCGATGTCGCACACGCCCAGCGCCGACCATACCAGCGCCACCGTTTTTGGACCCATGCCCGGAAGACGCAGCAGTTCGAGCATAGTGGGCTTGTATTTGGTCAGCAGCTCCGCGCGGATCGGCATGGTGCCCGTCGCGATCAGCTCGCAGATGTTGGCTGCCATCCCCTTGCCGATGCCGGGGATGGCGAGCAGTTGTTTGGGGTCCGAATCGACTAGTCCAGCAAGCTGCGTGGTCTGCTGTTCGACCGCCTCGGCGGCCCGGCGATAGGAGCGGATGCGAAAGGGGTCGGCCGCATCGATCTCCAGCAGAGCCGCGGTCTCATCCAGCAGCCGTGCGATGGCGATGTTTTCCATAGGCGCAAGTCATGCAGGACCCTGCGGACATCCACGCCCTCAAGGTCCCAGACCCCTATGCTACGCCGCCTCGCCCGCCCGAGGACCGCCAGCAGGTGTTGAAACCTGGCGTGGTCCCCGCTAAGCGGCGTTGTCTCTGGCGACCGAGGCGTCCCGCAGCCGGACGACCTGGTCCGCCTGCGGCCCCTTGCTGCCCTGAATGATATCGAACTCGACCTCGTCGCCTTCCTTCAAACTCTTATAGCCGTCGACCAGAATCGAGCTGTAGTGGACGAAGACATCCGCTCCGCCTTCGCGCCCAAGAAACCCATAGCCTTTTGCGTTGTTGAACCACTTGACCGTGCCTTTGTATTGCGCCAATTGAGTGCACTCCTTGCGTTGGTTGGCTGGCCCGACGGAACGCCGAGCATAAAAACATACGACGCGAAACACCGGCCAGATGGTTATCCGACCAAATACGTCCTCGTTCAGAAATAGACGCAGAAGGGGCCTCTTTGGTCGCGCGGGATACATAACTCAAGCAGGCAGAGTAACTTGTGTCCGCCCGTCGCATCTTGGGGCACACCGGTCGCGTCGGCCGGCCAGTTCCGATCGGCTGGAGCAATCGATCCCACCTCGCCTGCATGTATCCTGCATGAGGCCAATGAAACGTATCCTTACCGCCATCCTGCTGATTCTCGGCGCCGTCTCGATCATCTTTTTCGGACAGCTTTGGTTGATGACGCTGGCTGCGTGCCTGCTCGCGGAGCTGGCCGCCTACGAGTACCTTGGCCTGGCCAATGCGGGCGGAGCGCGCGTTCCCGGGTGGTGGACGGCCGCGGCGACCGCGGTCCTGTTCCTGTTCACTCTGCCCGGCTTTCACAACGACGCCGAGCTTCCGGCGCTGAGTGTGCTATCGCTGGCGCTGCTGGCCTGGACGGGTTTTCGCGGTCCCCTGGAACGCATTCTGCCCGACGCCGCGCTCGGTCTGTTCGGCCTGATGTATGTGGCGTACCCCTTGACTCTGCTGCCGCTGATCTGGAACCGCGACGATGGCAAGCCGCTGCTGCTGTTCCTGTTGGTCTGCGTCTGGGCGGGCGATATCGCCGCGTTCTACGCCGGCCGCAGCTTCGGGCGGCACAAGCTCTCGCAACTGAGCCCTAACAAAACCTGGGAAGGATCCGTCGCCTCAGTCGCGGGAAGCGTGCTGGCGGGACTGGCAGTGGTCATCGCAGGCGAGGCGCTGTCGGCCCGCGGCAACACCGTGCTGCACATTCTGGAGCCGGTGTGGCAATCCATTGTGCTCGCGGTGATTATCAACCTGGCGGCGCAGTTGGGCGACCTGCTGGAATCGGCAATCAAGCGTGGCGCCGGAGTGAAAGACTCGGGAACGATCCTGCCCGGACACGGCGGGGTGCTCGACCGCATCGATGCCTTGCTGATCGCAGCGCCGGTGCTGTGGTGCGTACTGCTGCTGAAGGACGCATTCAGCCTGGGACGGTTCTAGAAATCCAATGCCGTATGATGCGGCATGGCTGGCGCAGCGAAGAATATCGTCGAGTCCCTCCGAGATACTGTCCAAGACCTGCTCGTGCTCGAAATCAAGGCATTGAAGGCTTCGGTCGACGCGATGCGCGGAGATATGCGCGAGTTGCGCGCTGACTTGAAGGAATCGGCAGATTCACTGCGCCAGGAGATGCGCCTCCGAGACGAGAAGATGGAGCAACTTGTCCGGTCCAGACACGAGAAAAATGGGCAAGCGATCCGGTCCCTAGCAGAGAAGCTCGATTCCGCCATCGACATCCGCGAGCGGCTCGCTTCGCTCGAAGCGCGAATGCCGCGCCAGTAGGTCCATCCATCTGAAGGACGCGTTCAACCTGGGCAGGTTCCGATGGCATTGGTGGGGCCATTGTGCTACCTTCCCGCCATGGGAAATGCCTGGCCATTCATGCTCGTGAATTTCGTACCCGTCCTGCTTCTCCTCGCGTTCTGGCTCTACCTGTTTAGATTCATGCGCAAAGGAAATCTCGGCTACCAAAGGACAGTCATCGAGCCGATGCGAGAGGTCCTGCAGAGCGAGATCGTCCCCGAGATTCGCGCACTCCGCGAATCCGTCGATGCTCTGCGCAAAGAGATCGCCGACCGCAAATAGGAGGACGAACCGTGAACACTGAAAGCAAAGCACTTCAGAATCCGAGCAAATTCACTGCCTCCTGCGGCCGTTTTCCTATTTACAAGCTTTAGGGGTGACCGATAGGCTGCGATCACATGAGACTCCAGCCGACACCACCGCATCCCGTCCGTCGTCTTTTGATGTTCTCGTTGCTTCTCTGCTGCACTCATGCGGCAACCGCGCAGACGCCATCCCCCACCTTTGAGGTCGCCAGCGTCAAGCCATCCCCGCCAGACGCCAACCCGAAGAGCGGCCTGTGGAGCGCTCCCGGCGTTGGTCGATTCACCGCAACCCACGTTTCCCTCGCGCTGCTAATCCATCTGGCCTACGACATCGACGATAGCCAGATCGCCAACAAGCCCGGGTGGCTCGAAACCAACCTCTACGACGTCGCCGCCAAGCCCGAGGAGGGGGTGCCTCTTTCCCGCGACGAGCTCAAGCCCCGCCTCCAGGATCTGCTCCACCAGCGTTTCCATCTTGTAACCCATACTGAAACACGCCTCGGCAGCGGGTACGCTCTCGTCGTCTCCAAAGGCGGCCAGCGCCTAACCCCCACTAAGGCAGATCACTTTCCCGGCTTCCGGCTCAACGTCAGCCCCGGCCACATGCGCGGGGCCAACTGGTCGATGCCCCAGCTGGCCAAGTACCTCACTCCCGCGGCGGGCTTTCCCGTCGTCGACCAGACCGGCATTGCCGGCAGCTACGACATCGACTTCAGCTACAACCCCAAGTCCAACGCCGACAGCGCGCTCCCTACGCTCGACGTAGCTCTCCAAGAGGCAACGGGCCTTCTGCTTAAGCCCCAAAAGGTCCCCGTCGAGATGCTCGTCATCGATTCCGTCGATAAAGTCCCCACAGAAAACTAGCGCTGGTCATGTATTCCCGATTGCGACCATCGGGAGCACCCCCGCGAAGCCAATACCCGTCACGAACCGCATCTGCGAGAATAGCGGAGTGAAAAAGCTTGCCATCCTGGGCTCGACCGGCTCCATCGGCCGCAGCACTCTTTCCATCTGCGAATCCTTCCCCGACCGTTACGAGGTCGTCTCGCTGGCCGCCGGGCACAATCTGGACGAGGCCTTTGCCCAGTGCGTGCGCTGGCAGCCCAAGGTGGTCTCGCTGGCGACCGAAGAGCTTGCTTCCGAGCTGGCCGAGCGGCTGAAGGAGGCTGGCTGCAACGACACGGCGGTCCTGCATGGAACCCGCGGGACAATTACCGTGGCGACGCTGCCCGAGGTGAACTTCGTCGTCTCGGCCATCGTCGGTGTGGCCGGACTGGAAGCCACCTACGCGGCAGTCTGCGCCGGCAAGACCATTGGCCTGGCCAACAAGGAGTGCCTGGTGGCGGCGGGCGACCTGATCCTGAAGGCGGCTCGTCAGCATAATGTTGCGCTGCTGCCCATCGACTCCGAGCACAACGCCGTGCATCAGTGCATGCGCGGCGGCAAGCCGTCCGAAGTGAAGCAGATCTGGCTGACGGCCTCGGGCGGGCCGTTCCGCAACACGCCGCTGGCCGAGTTCGAGCACATCACCCCGGCGCAGGCGTTGAAGCACCCAACCTGGGTGATGGGCCAACGCATCACCATCGACTCCGCCACCATGATGAACAAGGGTTTCGAGATTATCGAGGCCTGCCGCCTGTTCGACCTGCCGCCGGCCAGGGTGCGGGTGACCATCCATCCCCAGTCCACCGTGCATTCGCTGGTCGAGTTTATCGATGGCTCAATTCTGGCCCAGATCTCCGTCACCGACATGCGCTTACCGATCCTCTACGCGCTGGCCTACCCCGAGCGAGTCGACGCGCAAGCCGCCGAGCCGCCACTGACCTTCGACCTGGCCGCATTGAGCCAGTTGGACTTCGCCGCGCCCGACTTCGCCCGCTTCCCTTGCCTGCGGCTGGCGTACGAGGCAGCCCAGTCCGGCCCCGCTGCATGCATCGCGCTGAATGCCGCAGACGAGATTGCGGTGGCCGCATTCCTCGAAGGTCGCATTCCCTTTCCCGCGATCCCGAGTACAATCGAGGAGGTGCTGACCGAAACGTCTACCCACGCTCCTGCGTCCATTAAAGATGTGCTCGCGGCGGACGAGGCCGCGAGGGCCTGTGCACGCAATGTGCTGGCGCGACGCCCGGTTCATTCAGTCCGCGCCTGATCCCACTCCCAAAAGGCCTTCGACTCCCCTATGATGACCATTATTCAACTCGTTCTGGTGCTCGGCCTGATGGTGCTGGTGCATGAGTTTGGCCACTTCATCGTGGCAAAGTGGTGCGGCGTTCGCGTGGAGACCTTCGCCATCGGCTTTGGCCGCCGCCTGGTCGGCTTCCGGCGCGGCGGGACCGACTATCAGATCAACGTGCTGCCGTTCGGCGGATACGTGAAGATGGCGGGCGAGATCCCCGGCGAAGAGACCTCCAACGATCCCGGCGAGTTGAATAACCATCCCCGCTGGCAGCGCATCCTGATCGCGCTGGCGGGCCCGGTCGCCAACTTCATCCTGGCATTCGTGCTGATGACCGGCGCCTACATGTTCCACAACGAGGTGAACGAGTACCAGTCCGGCCCGGCGGTTACCGACTACATCTCGCCCGGCAGCCCGGTCGCGAAGACCGGAATCCAGTCCGGCGACACCATCGTCCACTTCGACAACGTCGAGGACCCCACCTGGGACGACGTGGTCAACCACGCCGCGTTGAACCTGAACCGCAGCGTCCCCTTCTCCTTCGTGCACAACGGCCAGCGGTTCGACACCAACTTCCAGATCGCCACTAAAGCGACCAGCCCAGACAACTTCGCGCCGGATACCCTTGGCTTCGTCCCCAAGATGCAGCCCGCGCCGGTCAAGGTCTCTTCTCTTGTGGCGGGCAGTCCGGCCGCGCGCGCAGGCCTCCAGCCCGGCGACCAGATCGTGAGCATCGACGGCCTGACCCTGCACTCGGTGCCCACGTTGCTCGCCTACATGCAGGACCAGAAGGGCAAGCCCGCGGTGCTCGACGTGCTGCGCAACGGCCGGATGATGGCGATTCCCATCACCCCGGAACTCAGCGACTCGGAGGACGGCAGCAAGGCCTACCGCCTCGGATTCATGTACGTCCCGCCGCCTGTGAAGGTGGAGAGGATGCCCTTCGACAAAGCCGTCAAGGCCTCCCTGGTCTTCAACGAGAAGAAGTCGCTGCTGATCGTGGACACGGTCAAGGGCATGGTGGAGCAGCACATCTCAGTCAAGAGCCTGGCCGGACCGATCGGCATCGGCCAGGTGGTGCATGACGCCGCCGAGGCACCGGGATGGATGCCGCTGATCGGCACCATGGCCATGATCTCCATCAACCTGGGCATCTTCAACCTGCTGCCGTTCCCGATTCTGGATGGCGGCATGATCTTCCTGCTGCTGATCGAGAGCTTGTTCCAGCGCGACCTGCCCATGCCGATCAAGGAACGCATCTACCAGGTGGCGTTCGTCTGCATCCTGCTGTTCGCCGCCATGGTCATCTTCAACGACATCTCCCGGCTGCCCTTCTTCGTCAAGCTGAAGTCCTGAGCCGCAGTCAAGCAGCGCCTTGTGGTCAGGGCGCGCCAGGCATCGCGAGCGCCTGCGCACATTGCTTGCTCGACAATAGATCGAAATGCGACGTGTAGCTTTGGATTTCCCGCATCAGATCGTCATCGGTAACGGATGCATCCGGCGACATGAAGGACATCACAAACACTCCATCCTGGACCACTGTCGAAACCAGGAACTGGGTTGCTGCCGTCTTTCCGGGAGCACTCTCTTTCTTCCAAAGGTAGAAAAGGCGATCTTCGCTGCCATCGGGATTCTCCCTGGCAGCTGGTCCATAATCCGTGATCACCATCGACGCATCGGCGCTCCTGAAAAGCTCTTGCGAGTGTTTTGCCTGTTCTCGGAGAATGTCCGCGGGCTTCGAGCTTTTCACGTAGTCCTTCATCTCTGCTCTCTCCAGAAGGAGTGGCTCGTAAACCATCTTGTCGATGAAGAGGAACGTCTTTCCTGGATCGTCCTTGTCATTGAGAGAAAACGTCTTGCCATCCAGAAAATAGCGAAAACTGCCAGCACCCAAGAACTTGTAGAAGTAGAATCCCGCGCCCTGTTTCGAGTTGAAGACCTTGGTCTCTCCCGTGTTCGGACACTGCGAGTGCAAACCGACAGCGCCCGGACCCAGGAAGACGGCGAACAGGGGAAATATCAGCGAGGCTGAACGCAGCGCACTGTTGGCGATAAACCGATCCTTGCTCTGGACGACACTTTGCATCCGAATGTCTCCGGCACTCAGCTTACTCCAACTCCACAGGTACCCCTTGTCGCGGTTTCAGTGCGAAGAGCGAGAGCACCAGGCAGGAGGATTAATTGGAGTTGCGTATGCCCTTCGCGCGCAGCTCAGCCGCAATCTCCGCGGCCGCGTTGCGTGCCTCGTCTTCCTTGTCCGGCGGGAAGCTGACCGCGCCGACCCGGGCGTGGCCTCCGCCGCCATAGCGCTCGCAGATGGCGGCCAGATTGGCCAGCTCGGCCACCGGCACTTTGGTCCAAGGATTAGTGCCCACAGCGACCTTGTTGCGAAAGCTTGACCGGCTCAACCCCACGTTATACGTCGCGGTGGGATGCAGGTAGTAAGGAATGAATTTGTTGTAGCCCTCGGTGAGCTTGTCGGTGATGTCGAAGGTGACCACGCCGTGGTCGAGCCTGGTGCGCTGGCGCAGCAGATCGATGCCGGCGCGATGGCGCTCCATCAGCGGCCCCAGCTCAGCCTGGATAAAGGGCTGATCGAGCACCTGCTGCAAGCTCATCTCGGTCAGCAGCGGAATCACGCGCGGCACAAAGCCTTCGCCTGAGCTTTCGATCACCATGGTCAGCTTCATCGCCGGCTCAGCCATCTCCACCGCAGCCTCGGCGCTCTCATACTTCGCTCCATCGACGATGTCCGCCCAGCGAATCAGTTCGCTCAACGGCGCGGTGTCGAAGCCGAACTTCTCGCGGGCCACATCGGCGATCAGGCTGGTGCACGAGACGTAGGCAGGATCGTAAAACTTGCCGCCGCGCACCTCACTGCCAAGACCGACACCGCCCGCCTCGTCCGCCTTTTCCTGCCAGGCAAGGAAATCCTGCTGGTCCTCCGGCGTCAGGAACGCGCTCTGGTGATGATCGAACCACCAGGTAACCTTGGGCGATGGTGAGTACTTGAAATCCACAATCGCATTCTCGCCATCAACGAATGCAGCCTCGTCAAACAATGACCCGGCACGATGCATCAGCCCGAGGTAGGAGAACGTCTGCGCCGTCCCGATGCATTCGCGATGGAAGCGGGTGAACAGCGATGCCGAGCACGCGCCATCGAAGCAATGATCGTGATAAAAGACCCGGCACTCCACTTGAGAAAAACCTCCGTCCCAACTTCAATCCCGGCCAAAACCGCTTTTGGCGTCAGCCATCAGCCGCCAACATGCGAAGCTATAGCATTGACGGCGAACGCGCTGGTGTCAAGCAGCCGAAACAATCTGCTGCTTTGCACCATATAGACTTCCAATCAGCTGAGGCCCCCGCTTGCCCGAACCGCTCCAGCCAGAAACACCCCCGAATGGTCCCCACGGGCCGGCCAATGAGAATGTGCAGGCGTTTCCTCCTACTCCGCCGTCGCAGCCTGGCTTTACCATTCGCGTTTTCTACGGCCCCGACGGCCTCCGCGCCGTGTGGGGAATCCTGCTCTTCCTTGGGCTCAACCAGGCCCTCCTTGACTGCGAGTTCGCTCTCGCCAAGGCGCTTTTTCCCCGGTTGTTGAGTACGGTTTGGTTCGCCACTCCGGGCACGATGGTTGCGGTCGAAGGCATGGTGTTGCTGGCGGTCGCCGTCGCTGCCTGGCTGATGGGGAAGATCGAGCACCGCCCAACCGCCGTCTATGGACTGGGCGGCAAACGTCGCCTGCGCAATGTTCTCGCAGGCCTCGGCTGGGGTGTCGCCATGCTCTCGCTGCTGGTCTTCTGCCTGCGCGCCACCGGCCTTCTGGTCTTCGACGAGCGCCTGCTCTTCGGCGCAAGCGCCCTGCGCTACGGTGCCGGGTGGCTCGCCGGGTTTCTGGTGGTTGGTCTGTTTGAGGAGTACTTCTACCGCGGATACCTCCAGTTCACCCTGGCACGCGGAATCGGCGGGATCTGCAGATGGATGCACGCGCGGGTTTCGCGCACGCAGGACGCGCGCAGCATCGACACAAATGCGCTCGGCTTCTGGACCGCGTCCCTTCTGCTCTCCTTCGGCTTCGGCTTCTCACACCACTCCAACTTGGGCGAGTCGCCCATCGGCCTGCTCTCGGCCGGCCTCATCGGCTTGGTCTTCTGCCTCAGCCTGTGGCGCACCGGATCGCTCTGGTGGGCGATCGGCTTTCATGCTTCGTGGGATTGGGCGCAGTCGTTCCTCTACGGCGTCGCGGACAGCGGCACGGTGCTCCCGGGCCGTCTCTTCGCAAGCCACCCGGTGGGCCGGCCCATCCTCTCCGGCGGCCTCACCGGACCCGAGGGCAGCCTGTTCATCCTGCCTCTCGTTGGGCTCATCGCCGCAATTATCGTGCTCACGCTGCCCCGCACCCACTTTCGCTGCCCATCCCCGGACGACCCACGCGGACCGTCGCTGCATTAGAGCAAAATCAGAGTTGGTGTTGGGCGGAACCCATGCCGTCAAGTAGCTTCTTTCCCAAGAAAAAGCCGCCCTGTAGACCTGTGCCAACAGCACGGAAACTCTGATTTTGCTCTAGACTTACGGGTAGGACATGAGTCTTCTCAATCTGAACCCCAGCAGCCCCGAACCTCCCGCGGCACCTCCCAGCGACCCGACGAAGCAAGGATCGCGCGCCCCGCAATCGGCCAAGGGCCCTTCCCCGGCGGATGCCGCACCGGAAGGCAAAGCCAGTTCAGCCAAGCGCCGGAGCGCAGGCCGCAGGCTGAGGGTTCTGGGGGTGGTCCTGTTCTTGCTGGCTTTGCTGGCAGCCGGCGCATTTTTCTTTGGCCGCTACTACCTGCACCAGCAAATGGTAAAAAACCTGCCGCAGCTCGACGGCTCGCTGGTGGTCTATGGCCTTTCCGCTCCGGTGACGGTCCAACGCGACGCCCGCGGCGTCCCCCACATCCGCGCCAACTCGATCGACGATATGCTGCTCGCTCAGGGCTACATCACCGCGCAGGACCGCCTGTGGCAAATGGACCTCCTGCGCCGCCATGCTGCCGGTCAGTTGGCGGCTATTCTGGGCCACTCCATGCTGGACCATGATCGCCTGCAGCGCACACTGCAGTTGCGCGCGGCCGCCGACCGCATCGTCGCAGCCTTGCCCGCCGACCAGAAGCATGCGCTGGAAGTCTACGCGCACGGAGTAAACGCCTCCATCGTCGCTCAGCACGACCACTTGCCGGTTGAGTTCCGCGTGCTCGGCTACCGGCCCGGCCCCTGGACCCCGCGCGACTCCGTGCTGGTGGAGCTCGCCATGTTCCAGGACCTCACCACCGGGTTCCCGGAGAAGCTGGGGCGCGAGGCGCTCGCCGCCCATCTCTCGCCGGAACTGATCGCCGATCTCTACCCCACCGGCTCGTGGCGCGACCATGCTCCCGGGCAACCCATCCCCGATGTCACCGCGCCCCAGCCGGAAGTCCCCGACGTTCCTCTGGATGAGTCGCAATCAAAGCTGCACCGGCCCGCACGGCCGAGGACCACATCGGCCTGGTCCGCTGCCGACCTGCTTGCCGTCGAGCGAACCCTCGCGCTCTTCCATCGTCCGTGCGACACCTGCGTCGCCGGCTCGAACGCGTGGGCCGTCGCCGGCTCACGGACTGCCTCGGGAAAGCCGCTGCTCTCCAATGACATGCATCTTTCGCTTGCGGTCCCCGGTCTGTGGTACGAGGCCGACCTGGAGGCTGCGGGCCAAGCGCCAATGGCCGAGTTCCACGCCGCCGGCGTCACCCTGCCCGGCGCGCCATTCGTCGTCGCCGGCCATAACCGGCACGTAGCCTGGGGATTCACCAACCTCGGCGCCGACGTGCAGGATCTCTACATCGAACACACCCGCGGCACCACCTCCGGCGCGGAGTACCAGACGCCCAACGGGATGTGGCGCCCAGTCCGGTACCAAACCGAGATCATCCAGGTCCGGGGCAGCGCCGATGTCATCCTCGATGTGCCGCTCACTCGCCACGGCGAAATCGACACCCCCATCATCTCCGGCATCTCCCCGCGCGAGCGGCGCACGCTGAGCCTGCAATGGACGATCTACGATGCGGCCAACGTCGCCGCCTCGTTCTATGCCATCGACTCCGCCAGCGACTGGCCCTCCATGCTGAGCGCGTTCTCCACCTGGGGAGGTCCTCCCCAAAACCTGATCTACGCCGACGATCAGGGGCACATCGGATACCACGCCGTCGGCCGCATTCCGCTGCGCGGAGACGCCAACAACCCCAGCCCGCTCTCGCCTGTGCCCACCGACGCGACAGCCCCCAATGCCGCAGCGCATGAGTGGGCCGGGTATATCCCGTTCGATCAACTGCCTCAGGCCTTGGATCCCGCCGACGGCGTCCTGGCTACGGCAAATGCCCGGGTCGCGCCGGACGACTATCGCTTCCCCATCACCCTGAACTGGATGGCGCCTTACCGCACCGAGCGTATCTACAAGGTGCTGGAGGAGAGTGCAAACCAGAGCGCGCCGGCCGACCCCGGCAAGGAGAAGACGGCCGCCTCCATCGAGACGCCCGCATCCGGCCACCTGCTGACCCCAGCCGATATGCTGGCGCTGCAGAACGACATATTCTCCGAACTGGACCAGGTGATCGCCCAGCGGCTCGCTTATGCGATCGACCACGCCACCGGCCAGCTGAAGAACGATCCGCAGCTGCACCAGGCCGCCGACCTGCTGCGCAACTGGAACGGGAACGTCGACGCCAATGCCGCCGCGCCCGCTATCGTCAACGCGAGCCGCAACGCCTTCTGGCCGATGCTCCTGATTCCCAAGCTCGCGCCGCAGTTCGCCGCGCAACTCGCGCAGGGCGCGGACCTCTCCAAGCTGAAGAACCAGCCCGCGGACGTCGCCCAGGCGGCAAACCTGTGGGCGGCCTACAAGTGGGGCGAGAGCGGCAGCGTCGAGGAGCAACTGCTGACCCACACGCCCAAGCGCTGGCTACCCTCCACCTACGCCAGTTGGAACGACTTCCTCGCCGCCGTGGTCCAGCGCGGCCTAAGCGACGCCCATGCCCCCGCCGACCTCAGCACCTGGCAGCAGGGCAAGGCCTACCCGCTGGACCTCGAACATCCCATCTTCTCGAGCAATGCGCTGCTGCAGGGCCTGATCGCCGTGCCCACTGGTACCGGACCGCAGATGAAGAGCGGCGATGGCAACACCGTCAAACAGATCCAGCGCGCCTTTGGCCCGTCGGAGCGCTTCACCGCCGACCTGAGCGATCCTGACAACACCACCCTGAACCTGACCCTCGGCCAGTCCGGCGATCCTGTCAGCCCGTGGTATATGGACCAGTTCCGGGACTGGCTGAACGGCCGCACCTACCCGCTGCCCTTCAGCCCGGCCGCTGCGCAGGCATCCATTGCCCACACGTTGACGCTCAACCCGCGATGATGCGGCAGCCCGCAACCCATGTGCCAACGTCAGGGGCCGGCCGCCACGCTCTGTTATTGGTCCCGCTGGCCGCGCTGGTGGCGGTGCTGCCGTTGATCGTCCAGGGCTGCTCCTGCGGCCACGACATCGACTTTCATCTGCTCAGCTGGATCGAGGCGGCCAACCAGTTCAGCCACGGCAACCTGCACCCCCATTGGGCCTATACCCCCGCCTACAACGCAGGCGAGCCGCGCTTCGTCTTCTATCCGCCGCTGTCGTGGGTGCTGGGCGCGCTGCTTGGGCTGCTGCTGACCCATCTTCCCGGAGTGACCGAAGCCGCGGGCTGGAGCGCTGCGCCAATCCTCTTCACCTGGATCGCGCTGACCGCCTCCGGCCTCACGATCTACCGGCTCGCCCGCGCCTTCGCCAGCCCCAATGCAGCTTTGCTGGCTGCGACCATCTACCTCGCCAATCCCTACATGCTGTTCACCGCATACGAGCGCAGCGCCTACGGCGAACTGCTCGCCGCCGCGTGGATTCCGCTGCTGCTGCACTCCGTCCTGCGCGAGCGCGTCACCATTCGGGGCATCGCCCTGCCCGTGGCCCTGCTCTGGCTAACCAACGCCCCCGCCGCCATCATGGGCAGCTACACCCTGGCGCTGCTGGGGATCATGCGAGTCATTGGCGAGATGCGGCTTTCGCGCCAGGCGGGGGTCGATGTAGCGCTGAAGCTCCTCGCCGGCACCGCGCTCGGCTTCGGCCTGGCTGCCTTCTACCTCGTTCCCGCAGCGTATGAGCGACGCTTCGTGCAGATCGCCATGGCGATGATTACCGGCATGCGCATCGACCAGAACTTCCTCTTCGAGCACACTGGCATCTCGCCCGACGCCATGGACCACGACCAGGTGCTGCACACTGCTTCGCTGATCGCCGTTATCTTGCTGGTCGCAACCTGCATCGCCCTCGCCGCGGCCTTCGCTCGCCGCAAATCCCGATTATTTCCCGTTGGCCCGCTCGCCATCCTTACGGCTGGCATTGCCGTGCTGCTCGCTCCGCTGAGCGCGCCTCTTTGGAGACACACGCCGGAGGCTGACCTGCTCCAGTTCCCGTGGCGGCTGCTCGCTGTTCTCGCCCCAGTGCTCGCTCTGGCTTCCGCTCTCGCTATCACGCGAAGCCCAGGTACCCAATCCGTCGCAGCTTCATCAAGATGGGTGGGACGCAATCGGTTCGCCGCAACCTCCGTCGTCGCACTCATCCTGGTTAGCGTGCTCACCCTCCCCGCCTACCATGCCTTCCATCAGCCCTGCGATCCTGAAGACACCGCACCCGCGCGGCTCGCTCTCTTCCACTCCAACGCCGGCACCGACCCAACCGACGAGTACACCCCCGCCAACGCCGACAACGATTCCCTGAAGCCCGGCAATCCGCCCTACTGGCTCGGCGACTCACCCGACGCAAAGCCTCCTGCCGATGCGGAACCGGGAGGTGTCCCAGCTCACCTCACGATCGTCGCTCCCCATGCCGAGTGGGCCATCCTCAACCTCCGCTACTACCCCAATTGGGTTGTGCGACGGCAGGGCGCGCCGAGCAATCTCTCAGCCGATGTCCGCAGGCGCGCGGATGGTCTGATTAAGATTCAACTGCCCGCCGGGGTCTCCAACCTCGACATCGCCTATCGCCGTTCATTCGACGAGACCGCGGGCGACGCCATCGCCCTGCTCGCACTCGCGCTGTATCTCTTCGCCCTGCGCGGCAAGCCTCTCTAGCCGCGCGCGCCTTCCCCGTCCGCACTTGGGACTGCGGACTTTGCCAGCAGCGGTGCGAAGGTCTTCGTCTCAGGCGAATACGCCAGCAGCTCGCCGGCATCGATGTCGAAGTACCAGCCATGCAGCGCCAGTATGCCCGCCTCTACCCGTTCGCGGATCCACGGAAAGGTCATCAGGTTTTCCAGCGACAGCGCGATCGCCCATCTCTCGCACGCCCTCGCCTGCACCTCGACAGACTCGCCCGCAAGCTCGCGCAGCACCCGCTCCCGCACCGGCCGCGCGATGCTAACCCAGGCGCCGATGAACTCGTAGTGGTTCTCCGTGATGCCTTCGCCATCCAGCAGCGCACGGATTCCGCCGCAGCCCCAGTGGCCCAGAATGATGATGTGCTCAACGTTCAGGCCCTTCACCGCGAACTCGATGTCGGCGCGGATGCCTGGCATCTCCGCGCCATTGCGGTAGGGCGGGACCAGATTGGCGACGTTGCGCACCACGAAGATGTCGCCCGGGCCGGCGCCCATCAGCATCCCCGGATCGGCCCGCGAATCGCAGCACGAGATCACCAAAGCGCGCGGGTTCTGGCCCTGGCGCAGCCGCGCAAACAGGCCCCCGTCGCGGGCAAAGTACTTCTCCCGAAACCGCTCGAACCCCTCCAGAAACTCCGCAATATCCGCCAAGTCCATCTCCTCGAATGGGCTGCAATGCCTTCTAAATAGCATCGCACGAATTGAGCGGACGACCGGGCAGCCCAGCCATGCGCCTGCGTCGTTTATCATCGAAGCCGATGGATTCCCCGGTAAGATCCCTGCTCGCCAACGGCGTCACGCTCACCGACGCGGCCCTGGAACGGCTCCTGCCCGCGCCCGGCACGCTGCCCCACTCCATCCATCGCGCCATGCGCCACAGCGTCTTTGCAGGAGGCAAGCGCCTGCGCCCAATCTTGTGCATGGAGGCAGCGCGCATGGTCGCCGGAGGCGGCGAACTGCCCGCGGGGGTCGTGGACCTGGGCGCGGCGATCGAGATGCTGCACACCTACTCGCTGATCCACGACGACCTGCCCGCGCTGGACAACGACGACCTGCGCCGCGGCCATCCCACCTGCCACGTCGCCTTCGGCGAGGCCATCGCCATCCTGGCCGGTGACGCGCTGCAGACGCTCGCCTTCCAGACCATCGCCAACCTGCCCGCAACGCCCGCGACGGTCGTCGAAATTCTACGCGGGGTCTCGACTGCGGTCGGCACCGGCATCAGCCGCTTCGGAGACATCGACACCGGGCTTGCCCCGGGCATGATTGGCGGTCAGGTGGTCGACATCGAGTCTGAGGGAGTCCCGCCAACAGCCGAACTGGTCGAGACCATCCACCGCGCCAAGACCGGCGCGCTGATCACCGCCAGCATCGTGACCGGCGGCCTGTACGGCCTTGGATCGAACTATTCAGAGGACATCATCGCGCGCCTGCGCAGCTTCGGCGAAAACGCCGGCCTCGCCTTCCAGATCGTCGACGACATCCTGGACATGACCCAATCCTCCGAGGAATTGGGCAAGACCGCCGGCAAGGACGCAGCCAGCGTGAAGGCGACCTGGCCCGCCGTCTACGGCATCGAGCAATCCCGTCACGACGCTGCCGAGCTGATTGCCGACGCCTTCGCCGCGGTCGAGCCCTTCGGTCCCGCTGCCGGTCCGTTGAAATCGCTCGCGCAATATCTCGTCGACCGCACCCACTAGGCCTGCTAGCCAGGCGATACCATTGCCCCATGGCTTCCGGAGATACATCGGCCCGCGGGCGGCGCGATCTCATCGAGCTCACGCTGGGTTACGCGCTGATCCTCGCGGTCATCTGGTCGCCGCGCCCCATGCAGCGACTGCTCTTCTGGCTCGCCGCGACCGGCCTCGCTTCCGTGCTTTGGCTCACGTTCCCCGGCTGGGACGCCATGGGCCTGCGCCGCACCAACCTCATGCGCTCGCTGTGGGTAGCAGGCGTCGCGCTGCTCGCGGCAGCGATCGCCATCTTCATCGCCAGCCGGATGAACACCCTGCAATGGCCCGGCGGTCCCACGCAGTTCCTCCAGCGATATCTTGGCTACGCCATCTGGTCGGTCTTCCAACAGGTCCTGCTGCAGGACTACTTCCTGGCGCGCCTGCTGCGTTTGGTGGGCCGCCCTGTGCCTGCCGCGTTGGCGGCTACGGCTATCTTCTCGCTCGCCCACCTGCCCAACCCCATCCTGACCGTAGTCACCTTTATCTGGGGCCTGGCGGCCTGTCTGCTCTTCCTGCGCTATCGCAACCTATATCCATTGGCGCTGGCGCACGCCATCCTGGGAATCGCCCTCGCGATGACCGTGCCCGGCCCGGTGACGCACAACATGCGGGTCGGCTTGGGCTACCTCACCTACTCCGCGCACCCCATATACTACCGCAACCACTGACCCCACACCGTATCGACCAGTGCGTGGGTAATCGCCGATGCGCCCACCCGGCGGTCGCGACGCCAAGCCCGCCCATAGAAGATTCCCGCCAGCGCGGCCAGCAGCACATACTGCCAGTTGAAGCTCGCGGTGCGTTTGTTGAAGTGGGAGAGGCCGAACAACGCAGCCGTCAGCAGCAGCGCGGGGGTGCGCCCCAGCCGCCGCTCAATGAGGTTCTGCATCCATCCCCGGAAGAACAGCTCCTCGGGCACCGCGATGAGTGCAAAGGTGTAGAGGAAGGCGCCCGCCAGCGGCGCTGGGTGAGGCCGTGTCAGATGGAGATGCAGAAAGCCCAGCCCGAGGCCAAGCGCAAGCGCGATGGGCGCATAGAAAGCGAACTCGCGCAACCCAGTGGTTACGTCGCGCAGCCGCAAGCGCAGATCGAAGCCGACGCCATCGAGCCGACGCACCAGCAGGAACCCGTAGATTCCCGCATCTAGCAGAAGCATCTTGTTGAAGATCGCTAGATGCCGTGGCCAGGCCGGCTCAAACCAGCGCAGATCGACCGCCAGACCCAGCCCCGCCAGCACCAGAAAGTCGCGCCAGTTGCCCCGTTGCGCCGGATCGGCCTGGCTGGCGTGCCAGAGCAACACCGCGACCGTGACTGGAAGCAGAGCATACAGGAGGAGCCAATTCCATTGCAGTGTGCCCGCAGACGTCGCCACCAGGACATAGGGCAAGCACAGCAGAACGGGACACAAGAGCCGCACCGGCAATGGGAGGCATTCGACCCACGCGGCGAGCCGCACCGAAAAAAATGCCGCCGCGAGAAGAGGGAGCAGCGTCAGTGCAGCCGCGATCCAAACCACCGGACCGAGCGTCAATCCAAACTTGACCATGTCTCCAGTATCAATCCACCAGCGGGTCCAGCGCGCGTTCCAGCTTGACCCCACGCGAAGCCTTCAGCAACGCGACATCGCCCTCGCGCAGGTTCTGCTTGAGCCATGCGCCCGCCTGCTCCGGCGTCGCAACAAAGAGCGCCTCGGTCCCACTCTGCGCCGCGCCCTCCACCAACGCCACGGCCAGTCCGCGCACGCCCACCACAACATCCACGCCATGCGCCGCCATGCGCTGCCCGCACTCCCGGTGCAGCGCCTCGCCCTGCGGCCCCAGTTCCAGCATCTCGCCGGCCACCACAATGCGCCGCTTCGCCTCCGTCTTGCACAGCGCCTCGACCATCGAGTTCAGCGCCTGCGGGTTGGAGTTATACGTGTCGTTCACGATCTCCGCGCCCCGCCATGCGACCATATTGCCGCGCTTCTCCGCGGGCCTCATGCGCTCGAGCGCGGTAGAAGCCTGCATGGGATCGACTCCGCTGCGCAAGCCTACCGCAATCGCCGCCAGCGCATTCATCACATTGTGGCGGCCGGGCAGACTAAGCACCATCGGCCACTCAAGATTGCCCGCGATCGCGTCGAACTCCGTGCCGTACAGCCCCTTCTCTTCGATGTTCGCCGCCCGCACTGCAAGTCCATCGCGCGTCCCATAAAACACCGCTCGATCACCCATGCCCCGGCCAAACTCAGTTACATACTTGTCGTCGCCATTTAAGAATGCAACGCCATCCGGCGGCAGCGCCTCGATCAGCTCGTATTTCGCGCGCGCAATGCCCTCGATTCCATCTGCAAAATGCTCAAGATGCACCGGCGCGACGTTCGATACCACCGCCCAGTTGGGCTCGGCGATGCGCGCCAGCGCGGTGATCTCGCCTGCGTGGTTCATCCCCATCTCCATCACCGCGATCTCGTGCTCTGTCTCCAGCCGCAGCAGTTGCAGGGGAAGGCCGAAGCCGTTGTTCAGGTTGCCCTGCGACTTCAGCACGCGAAAGCGCGCGCCCAGCACCTCGGCAACTGCATCCTTGGTGGTCGTCTTGCCCGCTGAACCGGTCACGCCGATCACCCTCCGGCCCCACGCCCTGCGCACCTCCCGCGCCAACTGCTGCAGCGCCATCAGCACGCCTTCGCCATCATGATCGGGAACCCGCAGCAGCCGGTCGGGGTCCATCCCCGCCGGCTCCGGCCAGCGCATGCTCACCACCGCGGCCACCGCGCCGTTGGCCAGCGCAGTTTGCACAAAATCGTGCCCATCCAGCCGTTCGCCGCGCACCGCGAAAAACAGCTCGTCCGCCACGATCGTGCGCGAATCGATGGAGTAGCCGGTCGCCTCAGCGGCCGCAGAGAAATCACCCTCGGCGTGAATCCAGTCGGCCACCTGGTCCAGGCTCAACTTCACCGCGACACCTCTTTTGACGGCGTCCGCAGATCATGTAGTGGATTTAGTTGCATACTCAATGAAGCTCCTTCAATACCTTGGCTGCGACTGCAACATCGTCGAACGAAACGGTCCGGTCGCGGAAGATCTGCACCTTCTCGTGGCCTTTGCCGGCCAGCAGCACGATATCTCCCTTGTGCGCGGCCCGGATGGCACGCTCAATCGCAGCGGCGCGGTCCGGCTCGACGATGCTTTTCGTCGTTGTCTCGCGCACCCCGGTCAGGGCCTCCTCGATAATCGACATCGGCTCCTCGCTGCGCGGATTGTCGCTGGTCAGCACCACCAGGTCGCTGCCCTCCGCCGCCGCCCGGCCCATGCGCGGTCGCTTGCCGCGGTCGCGGTCGCCGCCGCATCCGAACAGCGTAATCACCCGCCCGCCGCGATCGCCGGCCAGCTCGCGGGCCAACTCGATCAGGTTGCGCAGCGCGTCGTCGGTGTGCGCATAGTCGACCACCACGGTGAACCCCGCGCCAGCCGACCCGGGCACCACCTGGAAGCGCCCCGGCACCTGCGCGAGATGCGGCGCCGCCGCGGCGATCTGTTCCAGCGAAAGGCCTCGCGCCAGCGCCGCGCACATCGCCGCCAGCAGATTGGACACATTGACGCGGCCGGTCAGCGGAGACTGGACCTCAATCGCTCCCAAATGAGTTACAAATCGAAAGCACGTCCCGCCCGCCTGCATCCGGATGCGCTCGGCGCGGAAATCGCCCAGTCCATGGGCGCTGTAGGTCATGCATTGCGTGTGGCGCGCGGCGTGGGCGATCGCTTCGGCCGCCGGATCGTCCGCGTTGACGACCGCGACCCGCGGCGGCGGCGCACCCACACCTTCAAACAGCCGCTGCTTGGCAGCGAGGTACAGCTTCATGGTCCCGTGATAATCAAGATGGTCCTGGGTGAGGTTGGTGAACATCGCGACGTCCACGGGTATGCCCCACACCCGCTCCTGGTCCAACGCGTGCGAAGACATTTCCATCACCGCCTCGGTGGCGCCTGCGGCAACCCCGCGTGCGAAGATCTTCAGCAGGTCTGAAGCCTCAGGCGTCGTGTGCGGCGAGGCATGCACTTCCTCGCCGATGCGGGTCTCAATGGTCCCGATCAATACCGTCTCGCGTTGCGTGGCGCGCAACAGCGATTCCAGCAGATAGGCGGTGGTGGTCTTGCCATTGGTTCCGGTGACTGCGCTGACCGCGAGCCTCCGCTCCGGATGGCCCAGCACCGCGGCGCTCAACTCCGCAAGCGCGCGCCGGCCATGTTCCACGCAGGCCGCGGCCAACTTTGGATGCTCCTGGCGAAGCTTGATGTAAGCGTCGTGCGAGTCGGTGACGATGGCGGACGCGCCCTGTGCGATAACGGCTTCGAGAAACCGATTGCCATTGGTGGTGGCGCCGTGCATGGCAACGAATGCAGCGCCAGGGCCCACGCGGCGCGAGTCGTATTCAACGTCGGTAATGTCGGCATCCGCACCCGACCACTCAACCACCGCAACTTCTTTTAAGGCGTCAACCCACCGCATGTCCCAATTCTATGTCTGTTGCCGGTCTGCTATCGTGCGAAGCGCACTACCACCTCGGTACCCAGCGGGACCATCGTACCCGCCGCGGGCGCCTGCTCGCGCGCAACACCGCTGCCCACCGGCTGGACCCGCAGGCCGAGGTCCGCAGCCGTCTCCACCACGGTGCGCAGCGCGGCCCCGGTAAACATCGGCACTGCCACGCGTTGGCCGGCATCCACCACCACCGAACCGTTGGCGCGCGCCTGGACCCGCGGCGCAACCGGAGGGGCGCGGAGTTCTGCCGACGCACCCAGCGCAGCGTCCGGAATCGCAGAACTGGTGCCGCCATTTTCCTTGAAGGCTGCCAATACTTTCTGCGGCAGCAGGCCCACAACGCCCGAGGACTTCGCCACGGGCGCCGATTGCACAGCCGAAGAGCTAGCGGCATCCGCGGCAGGTGTTGTGCTTACGGCCGTGAATGAGCTGGCCGATGCGCGCAGCGGATCGTCCGCGGGCAGATTGTTGATTGCCTCGAACATCGCATTCAGGTCGCCCACGCTCTCACTGGGAGCATCGTCCGGCATGGTCTCCGGGGTCGCGGCGCGCAGTTCCTTCGGCGTCTTCAGCGGCTGGTCATGAGGTACGCCCAGGTACTCCAGCACCTGCTGCGCCAGCACCTGGAAGACCGGCGCCGAGGTCTCCGCGCCGTATCCGCTGCCAACCGTCGGCGTGTCGATCACAACCGCAATCGAGATGGCCGGCGAGCTGACCGGCGCGAAGCCCGCGAAGCTCGCGACCAGCTTGGTGTGAGAGTAGGTGTGCGTTGCCGGGTCAACCTTCTCCGCCGTGCCGGTCTTGCCGCCCGCGCTATAGCCGTTCAACTGCGCGGCTTTGCCGGTGCCCTCCACCACAACGCCTTCCATGATCGATCTCATCTTGGCGGCGGTAAGCTCTTTGATGACCCGGTGGGCGCCATCCGGAAGCGTGGCGGGAAGCTGGTTCTCCGGCCGGAACGCCGCCGGCTTCAGCCGGGGATCGCCCTTCAACTCGTCGGTCGACTGCAATAGGACGTGCGGCGGCATGTACACGCCACCATTGGCAATTGTGCTGACCATGGTTACAAGCTGAATCGGCGTCACGCCAATCTCCTGGCCGATGGCAAGCGAGAGAATGCTGGTGGAACCCCACTTGCGTGGCGGCTGCAGCAGGCCGCGCGTCTCGCTGGGCAGCTCAATGCCGGAGCGGTCGCCAAATCCAAAGCCCTTGATGTACTTGTAGAAGGTGTCAGATCCCGTCTTCAGCGCCATCTTTGCCGCGCCTACGTCGCTGGAGTGTTCCAGCGCGTACTTCACCGTCACCACTCCGAAGTGGTCAGACTTGTCGTCATGCAGCGTCCTGCCGAACATGGTCATCTGGCCGTTCTGGCAGTCCACCATGTCGGTCGGCTCCACGCCCGCGGCATCGATCGCGGCTGAGTACGTTACCAGCTTGAACGTCGACCCCGGCTCGTAGATATCGCTCACGGCGAGATTGGTCAACGAGCCCGGCTCCATATGCTTCGAGTCATTCGGATTGAACCGCGGGGAGATCGCCAGCGCCAGAATCTGCCCAGTGTGCGGGTCCTGCACCACCACCGTGCCGTGCAGCGCCTTCATCTTGTCCATCTGCTGGTCCAGCGCGCGCTCGGCCATGTGCTGGATATTAGCGTCGATGGTCAGCACCAGATTCTCGCCCGGCATCGGCTCGCTCTCCACGCTGTCCCTCACATGGCGCTTGGCATCCACCGCGGTCAGCATGTGGCCCGGCGCGCCGTGCATCTCGTCGTCAAACTCCTGCTCCAAACCGCCCAGACCTGAATCTTCGGAACCCACATATCCCAGCACCTGCGCGGCCAGATCGTTATTTGGATAGAAGCGCTTAAACTCTTTCTGGAAATAGACGCCCTTCAGGTTCAGCTCGCGCACGCGGTCCGCAACCGCCGGGTCCACCCGCCGCGCGACCCACGCAAAGTGTTTCCCGTCGTTGAAGCGAGCGAGTATCTGCGCCTCCGAGGTGAAGCCGTCGCTTGGGTCAGTGTGCACCAGCTTGGCTAGCATCTCCGCCGCCGCGGCGCGGTTGTCGCCCAACTCGGTCGGGTCGACATAGATGGAATCCATTTTGACCGTCATGGCCAGCTCGCGCAGGTTGCGGTCGTAAAGAATGCCCCGCTGCGGCGCCACCGCGAACGTATTGTGCTGCTGGCGCTCCGCCTTGTCCATCCACTCTGAGTGGCGGATGATCTGCAGCCACACCAGGCGCAGGCCAATGGTGCCCACCCACAGGCAGAAGAAGATCGCCACCCAGGCAAACCGGATCCGGCGGATGGGCGCGGTCAACGGATTGCGAGACGGCTGACGCGGGGCTCTGGGCATAGGCATCAAGAACAGTTACAGGTTAATAGCTGCAGGTTGACAGTTAGACCGGGCTAATGATTGACAGCCTGCAACTCGCAACTGTACTTAGGGCAGCGACGGCGTAGACGCCTGCGCCAGCACCGGAACATTGGTCGTCGATCCGTCGGGGCGTACCTGTTGGCCCGGCTGCGGCGCATCCAGGCCGAGCTGGCGGGCGATCTGGTCGATCCTGCCGGGATCGCTCAACTGCGCTTCGGTCAGACGCAGTTGCCGGTTGTCTTCGCGCATCCGCTCCACCTGCTGCTTCTGGGTCTCAATCTGGTAGCCGATCTCGATGGCGGAGAGGTGCTGCCACACATACACCATCACCAGCAGAAACAAGAGGCCCATGGTGATGGCGAAGCTGCGCATCTCGCGCCTGCGCTCCGGGTCGTCGGCCTTCACAATGCGGCTGTTGTCGATGTGTTTGGCGAAAAAAACCTCGGGCGTGGGGCCGCGGCGGGCCCGCTTCTGCAGCTCGAACAGCTCGCGGTTGCGCTGCGCGCGCGCCTGCGCGGCGTTGTTCGCGCTTCCCATCCCCGCCCCGAAGATTGTTCCCTGCCCCGCCATCGCCGTCGTCGCCATCGCCCCTCCCCGCACCTTCTACTTGTACTTGCCCTTCGTTCCCTGTTCCCTGTCCCCTGACCCCGGCTTCTGCGCCGCTCGCAGCTTCGCGCTTCTCGATCGCGGATTGCGCATCTGCTCCTGCTCGGATGCAACCACCGGCTTCCTGGTCAAAACTTCAAAAATTCCTGCGTGGCTGGCCTCGCGAAACGCGTCCTTTACCAGCCGGTCCTCCAGCGAGTGGAAGCTGATCAGCACCAGCCTGCCTCCCGGCTTCAACAGAGATGGCGCGCTCTGGAGCAGCGACCGGATCTCTCCCAACTCATCGTTCACTCGAATTCGAAGCGCCTGAAAGGTCCTCGTCGCGGGGTGGATCTTGTCGCCTTTCATTGCAGGGGCCGCGGCCGATATCACTTGAGCCAATTCCGCTGTCGTCGATATCGGCCGGGCCCTCACAATGGCTCTGGCGATTCTCCGCGACCTCCTTTCCTCTCCGAATTCGTAAATCAGGTCGGCGAGTTCGTTTTCGTCTTCCTGATTTACCACTTGCCCGGCCGTCTCCCCTCGGCGCGTATCCATACGCATGTCCAAAGGTCCTGTGGACCGGAAACTGAATCCTCTCTGTGCCTCATCCAACTGCAGGCTGCTGACTCCAAAGTCCGCGAGCAAACCGTCCAGGCTCGCCGACGCGATCACACTGTCCGCCTGCGAGAAAGCCTGCGGTTCAAAGATCACCTGCGGCATTGCGTCGCCAAGCTCGGCCCCGACCTCTTCCATCCGGGCCCTCGCCAACTCCATCGCCTGCGGGTCGCGGTCGAAGCAGATCAGCCTGCCCTCCGCGCCCAGCCGCTTCGCAATCTCCGCCGAGTGGCCGCCCAGCCCGACCGTCGCATCCGCGATCACGCCGCCCGGCCGCACATTGAGGTATTGCAAAACTTCCTCTAAAAGAACCGGCACATGCTGCGGTTTGTTCATGCTCCGCCTCTGTGCTGCCCCTGAGGGCCTGGGTAATTCATCTCATCTGCAAAACCACGCCATTACGATCCAAGCCCGCAACATCAGCTCGCGAACGATCGCAACCGCCATGGCGTCAACCCTTCTGCGCCTTCATCTTCTCCGCCAGCGAGGCCCGGCCGGCGCGAGAGAACTCCACAAACCCGTTCGGGCCCATCCGTTCGGCCTCGAACATCTCAAGGTTGGCGACCTCGAGAATCGTCTGCATCCCCAGCACATTCACATCGCCGGTCAGCTTGGCCGATTGCCGGATCACCTGCGGCAGCAACAACCGCCCCTGCGAATCCATCTCCACCGTCTGCCCGTAATAGCTGGTCACGTTCAGGAAGTCCTCCCGGTCCGGGTCGGTCGGCTCCAGTTGCACGATCTTCGATTCGATCGCCTCCCACTCCTTCATCGGGTACAACTGTGCCCGTTTGCCGTCCACGCTGGTGATGTAGAACAGCGGCCCATACACCTCATCCACCCGGCGCTTGAACTCTGCCGGCAGCTTCAGCCGGAACTTCTCGTCCACCCGCGTCTGGTGATTTCCACGAAACATTGCAAAACCTCAAAGGCCCGAACCACACTCGCCAGCCCGGACGCGACCGTTACAGGAGTAAAGTTGGCTCAGAGCGTGCGACTCTTGCATCTCTGTTCCACTTTCTTCTATTTTTTACCACTTTGTGCCACATCGACATCCTGACCCAGGGAACCAGCGATGGCAAGGGTTAAATTGGGGATTTGGCCCACATTTTTGAGGCGAAGTGTGGAAAACCCTATCTGTAGAGCCAGATCGAAAACTTATGCTATATGTGGTGTTTTGTCCGATGGTTCAGCCGCAAACCGCCTCTTGCCCGCCGCCGAAGGATTTGATAGGCGAAGTAAAAGCGAAAATTAGTCTATTCGAGATGCGAACCCGCTTTGTGCCGCCGCAGCCACCACAGCAGATACGCCAGCACCCCGAGATTCACCAGCAGTAGGCCGACCCTGGCCCAGTGCGGGCGACGCATCACCTCGTAGACCTCCCACGGCAGGAAGGCCATGGTCATGCCTACGGTAAGGTACTCTGCCCAGGCCTTCTCCAGCACCAGTCCGACGCCCTCCGTCACCCGCAGACCGGCGTAGAGGAACGTCGCCACGCCGATCTGCCTGAGCCGGTGCGCGGTGATGTCATCCAGGTGGTCCAGCACCCACGAGACCAGGCGGCCATCGGGATCCATGCGCAGTCTTTCCGCCAGCCGTAGCGCCGCGTCACCCAGGTCGCGATGGATGAAATGGATTGCGCCCACGCCAACCAGGAAGAAGAAGACCGCCTCCACCAGCTTCAGCAAGCCGATGGCCAGCAGGCCGCTGTCGTGATGGATGGCGGCGTGGCCGTGACCAGCGCCGGTATTGGGCGCGCTCGCCGTGCCAGCCTCCTCTAGTTCCGTCCCACTTGCCATACCTTGTGCCGCGCCTTTGCTTACCGAAAAGTGCGCTGATTCCAGTTGACGAGGGCTGCGACCGATTGTCAATGCGGCCCTGCATTGATGCGCTCAATAACCTACCGCTCCGTCTTCGATCCTGCGCACACCGCCTTCGATCGGCCCGGTGCCGCAAATATTTCGACGCATCGGATAGCAATCCGGCAATCCAGTTCCGGCGCGCTCGCGTAGATGCTAGTGAGCGCTCAACTCCGGGACTGCACTCTGAAACAAATCGAAAGGGACGAATTTATGAACAAGACTTGGCTTACCTCCATTGCCGCAGCGGCATTGGCAGTCACGATGGGCAGCGCAGTCGCGCAGATGGGCGCCACCGCGGGCATCAAGGACCCGATGGTGGGCGGCGCGGCGATGTTCCCCTCTAAAACCATCGTCGAGAATGCGCTCAACTCGCCGATCCACACCACCCTGGTCGCTGCGGTCAAGGCCGCCGGCCTGGTCGACACCCTCAACTCACCCGGCCCCTTCACCGTCTTCGCGCCCACCAACGACGCCTTCGCCAAGCTCCCCGCCGGCACCGTCGACACCCTGGTGAAGCCGGAGAACAAAGCCACCCTCACCAGGATCCTGACCTACCACGTCGTCTCCGGCAGGCTCAGCGCCAAGGACATCGCGGAT
>Ga0326727_10007794_pt1 | contig 27848 bp, 22 predicted proteins | sample MB2enrmetagenome_FD_207643 | JGI IMG/M metagenome (GOLD analysis project Ga0326727, IMG submission 207643) | Lab enriched peat soil microbial communities from McLean, Ithaca, NY, United States - MB29MY | ecosystem: Environmental > Terrestrial > Soil > Wetlands > Peat | place: USA: New York...
TGGCCGACCTGGCGATTCGGGCCGGGAGGGTCGAAGCGGTGCGAGTCCTCGCCTCGGGGGTCCCTCCCTCGGAGCGCGCTCCCCTTGACCGCTGGCGGGTCCGCCATCCGGAGTTCGAGTTCGAGTTCTCGCCGGACCTCCCGGCCTGGATCGACCAAGCCCGTGCCGAGCTCCTGGCCAGCGGCCGGGGACCGGCGCCCCCCGGTCAGTTTCGGGGCCGGGGCGAGTTGAGCCGGTCGCTCATCCGTTCGGTCGCGACCTACTCGAGCCAAGGCGGTGCGTTCGAATGGACCGCTCGTCGACGCGAGATCGCCGAGGGCGGGGCGGCCTACCGGTTACGCTACGAGCTGGCTGTTACAGGACACCCGGGCTTCAAGAACCCCCTCCACCTGGCTCGAAGCATGGCCCCCGTGTCGGAACCGGGAGGGAAGGACCGATCCTCGGCCCGCACGGTCCTCCGACAGTACCTGCGCGTCCAGCGCCGGGAACGGGTGACGATCGAGAGTTGGACCGCCACGCTCGATTACGCGAACGCCTTCGTGCTGGAGGCGCTTCGAATCGGGGCTCGGCCCCTGGTCCTCTACCAGGATGAGCCCACGTACTGGGCGGCGACGACGGAGGTTCCCGCCGGCTCGTTGGCCCATCTCGGCGAGCATCGTCGGGCGGCGCTCGAACGCACGGACGTGTTCGTCAGCTTCTTCGGACCCAGCGACCGGGAGCGGTTCCACGCCCTGCCCGCCCCGACCCTCTTCCGCCTCGGCGAGTACCAAGATGCGCTCTATGAGGCGGCAGCCAAGGCCGGCGCGCGGTCCGTGCAGATGGCCATCGGTCGGGTCTCGGACGCCTCCGCCCGAATGTATGGGGTCGATGTCGCGACCTGGCGACGAGAGCTCATCGAAGGGACCCTGCTCTCGCCCTCGGTCCTGCGTCGGAGGGCCCGTCGACTTGCCGACCGTCTGGAGCACGGTCGAGAGCTGGAGGTCCGACACCCCAATGGGACGCGGCTCAAGCTGCGCCTCCTGGGGAGGAAGGTGCACGTTGCGGACGGGGCGGTCCGGAAGCCCCCGGTTCGAGGGGACTGGACCCTCGTGACGCTCCCGGCGGGTGTCGTGACCGTCGCCGTCGACGAATCGTTCGCCGAGGGCTCGTTCCTCTCGAACGTGCCCTGCTCGACGGGGCTTTCGGACACCGTCGGAGAGTTCCGGGGCGCCCGTTGGACGTTCGAGAAGGGTCGGATAGAGCGATTCGCTTACGACGAGGGCCAGGAGCTGTTCGCCCAGAGCTACGGGCGGGCTCGAGAGGGCCGTGAGAAGCCCGGCTCGCTCTCGATCGGACTCAACGAGCGCATCGCCACCTCCCCGCTCCTGGAGGACCAAGGTTTGGGGACGGTCGGGTTGCACATCGGGCGGAACGACCACGTGGGCGGGAAGACCCGGACGCCCTGGTGGGCCTGGACCTTCCTACGGGGCTCGACGGTCTCCGTGGATGGCGACCCGATCGTTCGGGGAGGGCAGCTCGCCCCATGAGCCCCGCCCGGGTCGCGGGGGAGGGGAGCGACCGCGAGAGCGGCCGACCCCGGACCTCCGAACGCAGGGCGGAGCTCTCGATTTGGGGCAACTCGCCCTGCCGTACGGCCTCCCTCACCTCGAGAGGAGTCGAAGGCGAAGGGAACGTGGGCGAGGTGAACGACGTCAGCGCTCTTCGATGGGGGCGCGACGAGGCGGCGGGATTCGGTTGTTAGATGTCGAACTCCTGGTCGTGCTCGCCTTCGCGTTCGCGGTCAGTATCGGGGCCCACTACACCGGGGCGTGCATGGGGATGCCCTACGCCGCGGGGGCGATCCGACCGGGCCCGGCGCTCCTCCTCATGGCGGTGCTGGCGCTCGCCGGGGCGGCCCTGGCGAGCGAGCGGGTGGAATCGACCGTGGGCCACGGGATCCTTCAAACCCCGACGGTCGCCCTCGGTTTGGCCGTCGTGATCGTCGCCTCGGCGCTGGCGCTCACGAGCGCCTACAACTTCCTCACGCTTCCCACCTCGACGATCCAGATCCTGGTCTTCTCCACCGTGGGGGCGGGCCTCGGGGCCGGGGTGCTCGTGGAGTGGTCGACCATCCTCACCTTGCTCGTGCTCTGGGCCGTAGCCCCGTTCGCCGCCTTTGGGGTTGGATTCACCTTCTTGCGCTTGGCCGATCGATTCGGTCCCGCGACCCCTCGACGCTCGGCCTTGACCCGTCCTGTGGTGCTATCCCTCGTAGCGGTCGGGGCGGCGGCCTCCTTTGCCATGGGCGCGAACGACGTCGCGAACGCGTCGGGGGCGTTGGTGATGACGGGGATGTTCGGCCTCCCTCTCGCCGCGCTCCTGGGCGGCATCGGGCTCGCCGTCGGGGTGCTGACCTGGGGTCGGCCGCTCCTGCGTCAGGTCGCCTTCAACCTCGTCCAGCTCGACCCACGGATGGCGACGTCGGCCCAGCTCGCCCAATCGACCGTGGTCCTCCTCTCCGTGGCGTTCGGCCTGTTCACCTCGATGAACCAAGCGCTGGTGGGCGCGATGATCGGCGTTGGGGTGGCGCGAGGGCAATCGACCGTCCTGTGGAAGACGATCCGCGGAATCATCGTGGGCTGGGCGGTGGGGCCCCTCTCCGGAGTCGCGTTGGGGTTCGTCCTCTCCGCGCTCCTGTTCAGAGGCGGCGGGCTTTGATCCCCCGTGCCGCTCGAACGGGAGAGGTACGCCCGGGGACCCGACGGGATGTCGCCGAGGAACTTCGGGGACCATCTCCGGGCCGGGGGGGCGCGACCATCGACGGACACTGCGTCCGCTCCCGGGCATGGCCGACGAACCGTTCGTGTTCGCCCGGGGAATGCCTCCGTGTCCCGGGCCAGTTCGTCCGGAGGTCCCATCGCTGGAGTCCCTTTGCGTCCGAAGGTCGACAGAGCCGGGCGTCGAAAGCATCGATATATATGCAAGGACCCCCGAGTTAGCAAGGCGCTCGGGGGACCGTGGGCCCCCAGACAGAAGTGAGGGCAAATGAGGCAGGGGATCTTGGTCGGGGTGTCGATGGTCATCGCGTCGGTCATGCTCCTCGCCCCGCTCGCGGGGGCGGCGCCCGTCTCCACCGGAGGCGCCGCTGGGGCTAGCGCCTTCTTCGGGGTCCTCACGATCTCTCCGAGCTGTGCGCTCAGCGATGCCAATGCCCCGATCTCCCAGAGCGGCACGACCTTCACCCTCACGGGAACGCTGAACGGCTCCCTCGTCATCCTGTGCCCCGATGCCACGGTGGACGGCGCGGGCCATCGGCTGAACTACTCGATCCAACCCCACGGAAACCCCGACGCCGCGCTCACCGTGAACGACTCGGCCGGGGTCACCGTCGAGAACCTGGTCTTCGAGAACGTGACCGACGGCATAGTCGCCAACGACTCGGCGCGTCTGACGCTCACCGGGAACACGATCGGCGCCGCGGGAATCGACGCGATCATCGTGGAGAACTCCCCCCGCCTCACGATTTCGGACAATCGGATCAACAATTCGAACGACTACGCGATCTATCTGGAGAACGTCACCGGCGCGAGCATCTCGGGGAACGACGGCAACGGCTCCTACTACGGGATCGAGGCGTCCGAGTCGACGGGGCTGTCGATCGTCCGGAACAACGACTCATTCGGCGAGTATGGTGTGGGGCTCAACCGGGTGAACGATTCGAGCGTCACGGACGGTCAGGAGTTCGAGGACACCTACCCCCTGTGGGTGGACTTCGGGCTCAACGACACCTTCAACGGGAACAACGCGAACGCCTCGACGTACTGTGGCATCTACTCCGATGGGGGCACGCGCCTGACGGCCACCAACAACTACGTCATCGGCGCGCGAGAGTACGCCTCGTACGTGGAGTACAGCTCGGGGGTGACCGAGCGGAACAACAACGGGGACCGTTCCCCCGAGGGGTTCTATTCGCAGTACTCGAGCGACCTCACCTTCACCGGGGATAACGCCTCCTTCGCCGAGACCGGGTTCCAGGCGTACTACACCACCTTCGCCACCTACTCCGGCGACCTGGCATTCGCCGATTTCGATTACGCGTTCTACCTCGACTACGCCTCGGACACGCTGGTCAGCGGCAACCACGCGCCGTTCGCGGGGCGCGGGGTCTACTGCGCGTACGACAACGGCACCTCGGTCGTCGGGAACGATTTCTCGAACAGCACGCTCGAGGGCGTGGATTCCGAGTACACGAGCTCGAACCTGGTGGTGCAACACAACGACCTGGCGAACGCGACCGAAGAGGGGGCGTACCTGTACGAGCCGTACGGGCCGGTGTCCATCACGAACAACGACATCCTCGGCTCCCGGGACGAGGGCGTCTACGTCGAAGTCGCCTACGGGACGGTCACGGTGTCGGGGAACGACATCGTCAACGCGGCCGATGATGGCGTGGAGGTCGATGATGCCTACGGGGGGGTCAGCGTCAGCGACAACGACATCGCGAACGTCGGCCTGTCCTACGGGGTCTATATCGACGAGGCCTATGGGTCGACCTCGGTCGTCGGGAACAACGTCTCCAATGCCGGCGGTACGGGGATCGAGCTGGAGGAAACCTACGGGAGCGCCAACGTCACGGACAACGTGGCGGTGAATGCGAGCGGCGACGGGATCATTGCCTACGAGACCTACGGATCGCTCGCGATCGTCGGCAACGACGTCGCGCGTTCGCCGTCTGATGGGATCTACACCGAGGAGACCTTCGGCATGGCGTCGATCGAGGACAACGACGTAGCGAACTCGGCCATCGGGATCCTCGAGGACGAGCCGTTCGGCCCCTCGCAGATCCTCGGCAACGATGTCCTCCATTCGACCGAGGAAGGGATCGGCGTGGAGTACGCCTACGAATACGGCGGCGTCCTGGTCCAGGGGAACAACGCCTCGAGCTCGCTCGGCGCAGCCTTGGAGTACTACGACAGCGACCTTCCCAGCTCCGTCATCGGGAATGACCTCTCGAACTCGAAAGAGGCGGTCATCACCGATTCCAGCGCTCTTTCCTTCGTCGCGAACGACCTCCGGAACGTGGGTTCGATCCTGGTCACCGACGACGAGCTCGCCGCCTTCTACCACAACGACCTCAACACCACCGCTTTCAACGGTTCCGGCACCACGATGCAGGTGGGGCCGCCGAACCTGTGGAACGCCCCCTACCCGATCGGGGGGAATTACTGGAGCGGCTACGCGGGCAAGGACCTCTTCTCCGGTCCGGCCCAGAACATCTCGGGGAGCGACGGGATCGGGGACACCCCCGAACCGGTACCGTCCGTCGGAGCGGGCGCCGTGGACGAATACCCCTTGACGCACCCCTGGACCGACGCCTCCTCGGTCCTCCAGTTCACGGCCACGGGGCTTCCCTCGACGACGGCCTGGTCCGTCACCGTTTCCTTCGAGGGATACGGGAGCGGGTCGACCACGGGAAGCGGCGTGGGTTCCGCCCCCATCACCATCATGGCCGCCTACGGGGCGGTGACGCCGTTCACCTACGTGGTGACCCCCGTAGCCGGGTACGTCGCCTCTCCCCACGACGGGTCGGCTTCGACCGGATACGGAGCGACGCAGTTCTCGGTCGCGTTCAAGCCGTTCACCTATACGGCCACGTTCACGGCCACCGGGATCAGTTCGGGGACCAGCTGGAGCGTCTCCGTCGGCGGGTCCGCCTACCCCTCGACGACGCTCCGGTCCAACGTCTCGCTCGCGAACGGGACCTACACCTGGACCGCCACGACCGTCGGGTCCGCCTCGGTGACCGGCACCGTCGTAGTGAACGGGGCGAACGTCTCCGTGTCCGTGGCGTTCCCCGGCTCCAAGGTCACCCTCCCCCGGGGACTCTTCGCGGTCGTGTTCGTCGAGGACGGGGTCTCCGGCGGGGCGAGCTGGTCGGTGACGTTCAACGGCTCCACGCAGAGCAGCACCGGCAACACGATCATCTTCTCGGCCGCGAACGGTTCGTACTCCTACACGGTGACGACCACGGGAAGCGCCGCGCCGCAGAGGAGCGCGGGCAGCGTGACCGTCGTCGGGTCCGCGACGGAGGTGACCCTCCTGTTCGGCAGCGCGACCGGAGCCGTGAGCGGCTCCTCCACCGGGCCTAGCTGGAACGAGCTCTACGCGCTCCTCGGTCTCGCGGTCCTCTTCGCGGTCCTCGCGGTGATCGGGTGGATCCGCTCCGGGCGGAAGGGGGGGCCCAGCACGACCCCGGCGGGCCCTCCCCCGTCCTGGGCCGGCCCGGCGTCCCCCTCCCCCGGACCGTATCCCCCCACGACGGGGTCGGCCCCGGCGGCCGCCCCCTCTTGGTCCGAGACCCCGACGGCCCCCCCTCCTCCTCCGTCGGCCTGAGCTCCGCCGGAGTCGCCGAGGGCCGGGCCACCGCCCCTGGGCCCGGACCTTCCTCACGCCCGCCGAGCCCCGAGGGGTTCTCGTGCGTGGGGTGCCATCGAGGGAACTCGTTCGCTTCGAATGCGTCCTCCCCGAAAAGGCGAAAGGAGGCGGGCCGACTCGACCGGAGGGTGGGCGGGTCGACATCGGGGCGGGCTCGGCCCCCCCTCGACGTGGTCGGACAGGGGAGGGGGGCGGCTTGCTCTCGGAGAGCTAGCGGGCGTAGTACGCGGCGACGGCTCGAAACGCCTCCTTCGGTTCCCAGGACATCTCGGGGTACGTGGAGCCGTGGCCGTGCTCGTAGGTCTTGACGAGACTGAGCACCGACATGTCCAGATCGTAATGCGCTTCCTCGGAGTACGGCGATGGGCCGTCCACAAAAGTATCGATGAAGTCTCCGTCGACCCCGGCGCGATCGAGCAGCTCCAGCACGGAGGCCAACCGACGGGCTTGGGCCCCTTCGTCGCGGGGGCAGGTGCCCTTCTTGAGGTGCGGTCGAACGAACCGGCCGAGCACCGGCAGGCCGTGCCAGAACCGGGATCGGGGGTCGACGACCCCGAGCCCGAGGGTGCCGGAGGTGTGGGCCCCCTGGTAGGCGCGGGATCCGGTCCCGGTCACCACGACCGGTTTGCCCGTGGCGAAAAAGGGGTGGAGCATCTCGACGTACTGGTCCTCGATCCGCTCATCCCAGTAGTGGTCCACTCCCACGAGGTCGAACGGACCCCAATCCACCCCTTCGAACGGCAGCGCGGCGTACGCCACGGGGCCCTGAAAGACACTTCGCGTCGTCGCGCTCGCCTCCGCCAGGAAGGTGTTCAATGCGGGGCCGTGCTTTCCGGCGCGAACGACCCCGGGAAGCGCCGGGTGGTGGAGCCGCTCAAGGAACGTGCGCCGGGCAAGATCCCATCCCTGAAGAGCATCAGCTCCGGTCCGACGCAGAAGACCCGTCTTCCGCTCGACCGCTGCCGAACCTTTTCCGCGACCCGGGCGGCCTCCGTGATGTGCCGCAGCGTCTCGGCCCTGATCGAACAGGGTCGGAGAAGACCACACCTCGAGGCGCTGCTCCAGGGCACACGATGCGGCTTTCGCGATCCGGTCGGGGTCGTACCTCCCGACCTTGACCGCGGTGCAGTGGAGGCCCGGGTGGATGATCTCGAACTCGTGTCGGACGATTTCCTCGGAAGACCGTGGACGCGAGGAGACTCCCAGCCCCCATCGGGTCCCGACATCGTAGGCAACGCCCTTCCGATTCACGGCGCCCGGCGCATCAGCCGCTCGGTCGCCTAAGGGTTGCGTCTTCGAAGCACCCCGTGGCGATCCGGGCCCGAGGGGATTCGAACCCCTGACCTTGCGGTTAAGAGCCGCCTGCTCTACCGAGCTGAGCTACGGGCCCGCGCGAGGCCCCCGACGGGGCCCGCACTTCTTAACGTCTGCCGCGCGACCGGTGGGGTCGGCTCTCCGGCCCGCTCCCGGCCTAGCGGCGGGTCCGCTCGAGCGCCGCCCCGAGCATCAACGGCAAGAGCACGGTGACGTCCCCTTCGACCGTCACGTGCCCGGCATTCGGCTTGACCTTCCCCCAGGAGATCGCCTCCCGGGTCCGGGCCCCCGAAAGGCTTCCGTCCCACTCCACGGCGGTGGTGAGGAAGACGGCCGTATCGAGCCCGTTGCGGAACTGGTTCCACCAGATCGTGTGATGCTTGGAGATCCCGCCCCCGAGCATGAGCGCCCCCGCGCGCTTCGCCTCGAAGACGAGGTCGCTGAGGAGCTGCTCGTCGGTGAACAGGTCGAGGGAGAGGTCCTTGTGGGTCTGCCAGAACAGCCACAGCTGCGAGCCGACCGCGCCGTCGGTGATCCCCGGGATGAAGACGGGGACCTTCCGCTCGAACGCCGCACGGGCGATCGAGCCCCGACCGGCTTGGGGACCGAGCTCCTCCCCGACCGCCCAGGTAAGCTCCCGGGTCGTGAGCCGGCGCACCCCTTGTCGGTACAGCCGCGTGAGGAGCTTCTGCATCCGGCGCTCGACGACACCGCCGTAGTTGTCGTGCGGGATGACGAGGTTCCCGAGCCGGTACTTCCCCTGCCGGTACAGCTCCCGGTCGTCGAGGTCCCACTCCCCGTGGTAGTACGGTCGCTGGGAGCGGGCGATGTCGTGGTCGAGGGTCCCGCAGGTGGTGATCACGGCGTCGACGTACCCCCCGGCCACGAGCTCGTGGAGGAGGCCCCGGACGCCGGTCGCGACGATGTCGGCCGGGAAGGAAAGGAACACGGTCATCTCCTCGTCGTCGAGCATCTGCGCGATCAGCGCGACCCCTTCGGCGACCTGCTTGGCCGAGAAGCCCCCTCCGGCCTCCATGCGCCGGATGAGCGTGTCGAGGCTGGGAGAGTCCCCTACGACCAGATCTTCCACCTTGCGGGGCATTGCGCTACCTCCTCAGAAGTTCCAGGAGATCCCGAGCGTGAGGCTGTGCAGGAGCAGGAGGTAGGTCACGACGTACCCGGCGAGGACGCCGCCGTTCAGGAACGGCAGACCGGCCTGGGGGTTCCCTCCGGCCACGAACCGCATCAGCACCGTGTACCCCACGAGGGAGCCCAGGAGGGCGCCGACCGCCACCCAGAGGTTGGCCCCGAGGCCCAGGAACACCGGGTGGGTCGGGAGCCAGACGAAGGCGGAGACCACCAGGATCCCCGGGAACACCACGTCCCCGAGCCCCATGAAGGTCGCCTCCCGTTCCTCCACCGGCTTCTCCCGTTGGGCCGTGAACCCCCCGCTTCGGGGATAGTCGTAGCTCGCCGACCCCGGCATGACCATGAGGATCGGCAGCTTGAGGTCGGTCACCACCTCGGCGAGCGAGACCATGTGCTTGGTGCCGTAGACGGCGATGGCGTCGTAGGCGGCGAGCACGATGAGCAGGATGAACACCGGCAGGATGGCGAAGGAGATCCCGAACAGGGCGATGAGCGCGCCCGCGGCGACGAAGCCGACGAAGTCGACCACGTACCATTGAGGCTCCAGGAGCAGCGCTTCGAAGATGAGCACGCTCCCGAGGGCCCCGAGAAGGTCGGCCGGGACGAACGCCTCGGCGGTCTCCGTCGGGGGGATGAACGTCCAGTACGGCAGCAGGACATCGAAGGCCGCCGTGAGCGTGAACAGGAGCGCGCCGGCGATGCCGAGGAGGATGACCCAGCGCAGCGCCGCGAGCCCCCCTCGGAAGCGCGCCAGCAGGAGGATCCCGATCGGCGCGGCGATGATGACCGCGATGAGGTAGAGCGGGGCCGTCGGACTGGTGGGGTTGGAGGTCGTCGCGAGCCCCTGCGCCCGGAACGGTAACGCGAGCGCGAGGGCCGCCAGTTGCGCCCCGACATAGAGCACGACGAGGCCGAAGGACCGAAGGCTCCGCATGGGGCTCTACGGCTGGACGATGGCGTAGGCGTTGTTGCCGAGGACCTTGGTGATCTTCGCGTTGACCGTCTGGCCCCGGGTGGCGGCGCCGGTGATGAAGATGACGAACCCTTCCTTCTTGGCGACCCCATCGCCCCGGCGGCCGACATCCTCGATGGTCAGGCGGTAGACGAGCCCGACCTCGACCGGCAGCTTCGGCTTCTCCGGGGTCACCACCCGGCGCATGGTGACGGGGCGCTGGGCCCCGCACGCCTCGCAGACGAGGAGCGTGAACCGACCGTCCTTGGAGAGGTGGGTATCCGGCCTCTTGCACTCCGAGCAGATGACGTACTTCTCGGTGTAATCGCGCATCCGCTGCGCGATGGAATCCTTGGGGATCTTGGACTTGAGGAACGCTCGGGGGAGGTCGAGGACGCCCGGGCAGCCCAGCTCGCGCGCCAGGAACCCGATGACATGATCCGGCTCCCGGCGCAGCACGCCGGTGATCTCCTGGAAGTTCCGGATGACCGTGTTCTTCCCGTCGGTCATCACGTCCGGCTCGGGGACCTGGAACCGGTCGGTGCTGACCTGGACCTGGGGGAGCTTCTCCCGGGCCCGCTTGAGGAGGTCCGCGTACTCGGCCATCGGCCCGTTTGGGAGCCGGGCACGGTTCAAAAGGGTTCGCCCCGCCGGGAGGCCGGGGAGGGAAGCGGGCCGAGGAGCCCCCGCGGGAGGAGATGGGCGCCGGCCGAAAGGTGCCCCCGGCCCGAGCCGGGGGGCTAATCCTCCAGCAGGTAGGGCACGCACTCGGAGAGGTCGTGGGAGGTGATGACCCGGGTCGCCCGGGCCCGCACCAGGTCGTCGGCGGGTAGGAAGGCGATGCCGGTCCGGCACTCCCGGAACATGGCGACGTCGATCTCGGAGTTGCCCACGGCGGCCGATTCCTCGGGGGTGACCCCGAGCTCCTCCTGCAAGCGGCGCAGGACCTCTCCCTTGCGCTTGATGGGGACGCGGACGACCCCCTCCCCGGTGAGCCGCCCGTGCTCGTCGGTGACGAAGCCGTTCGCGAAGACGTGGGGGATGCGGAGCTCGCGAGCGATGCGGTCGGCAAGGAGGTCGATGCCGCCGCTGATGATCGCCGTCGTGACCTCGTGCCCGCGGAGCGCCTCGAACAGCTCCCGGGCGCCGGGCATGAGGGGGACCTCCCCCAGGATCCGGTCCACCGTGGCGAGCGAGATCGCCGGGTCGTGCTTCCACCAGAGGGCGATGTCCCGTCGGATGAACTCCCGGTCGTCGATCCGGTCGCTCAGGAACAGGTCGAGCGCCTCCGCGTTGTTCTCGCCGAAGTGGCGGTGGACCTCGGCCCAGGAGCTCAACACGTCGATGAGCGTCCCGTCCATGTCGAACGCCACGAGCTTAGTCGCCATCGCCTCGGGCCAGACGCTCCGCGCGGTCGAGCACGGCCTCGCTCGGTCGGACCTCCCAGGCCGCGAGGAGCTCGTCCAACTGGTCGGGAAGGCTCGCTCCGAACACCGGAGCGGCCCCGTGCCGGGCCACCCCGTGGAGCGCGAGGGAGAGGAGCGGGACCTCCGCTTCCTCCGCGAGCGCGAGGAGCGCCGCGACGCGGGCCCGGGTCGCGGCGAGCCTTTCCGGGGCGAAGATCCCGCGCTCGGAGCGAACGTCGCCTCGCGGGGGCCCCCGACCGGTGAGGAAGCGGCCGGCGAGGAGCCCGCGGGCCGTCGGCGAGTACGCTTCCACGACGATCCCCTGCTTTTGGCAGTAGTCGAGGATCGGGTCCGCGTCCTCGCGCTCGAGGAGGTTGAACTGGACCTGGTTGACGGCGACCCGAGCCTCCCGGAGCGCGGCCTGCGCCGCTTCCATCTCCTCCACAGAGAAGTTGCTCACGCCGATCGCCCCGATGAGGCCCTCCTTCCAGAGCTGCTCGAGGGCTCCCATCGTCTCGGCGATGGGGACTCTCGCGTTGGGGGCGTGGACGAGGTAGAGGTCGACCCGGGGTACCCCCATCCGTCGGAGGCTCCCGGCAAGGGAGGGGCGGACCTGGGCCGCGCTCAGGTGCTCCCAGGAGAGCTTCGTGGAGAGGAACGGGAGGGTCTTCTCCTTCGGCCAGCGAGCGAGCACGTCGCCGAGGAGTCGCTCGGAGCGGCCGGCGCCGTACACCTCCGCCGTGTCGACCCAGGGGACCCCCCGGTCCAGGGCATGGAGGAGCATCCCTCGCGTCCGCTCGGCATCGGCGGGGAACCATCGGCCGAGGTTCCAAAGTCCGATCCCGTAGGGAGGGTGGAGCTTGCCGGTGCTTCCGAAGGGGATCCCCTCCACGGGCTTCGGCGCCGGTGGGGGTCTTCGGGGCGCGCGAGGGCCGCGCGGGCGGGCGGCCGGCCTCGGGGTCTTTCGGGGGGTCATGCTGGCTCCGTGGGTGAGCGAGCGGCCTTCAAGTGCTCATCGATGCGTTGGATCCGGGCGGCGAGCTCCACGGCCTTCGCCTCCGTCTCGCGGAGGACCTCGGGGGGAGCGCGCTGCCGGAACCCCGCATCCGAGAGGCGAGCCTCCGCCTTGCGCAAGAGCCCCGAGAGCTTCTCCTTCTCCTTCAACAGGGCCTCCCAGTCCGCCCGCTCGGTCGCCGAGGAGCGCGAAAGGAACAGCTCCCCCAAGGGGGCGACGCTCGCCAGCGCCCCGGGGGGGGTCGCCGAGCTCGGTTCGAGAAGCCCGAGGGAGCGGACTCGGGCGAGCCGGAGCACGCTCTCCCGTTCGCGGAGCAGCACCTCGCTCACCGCCGTGCTCGAGGGGCGCACCCAGGCTTCGGGGAGCTCGTTCACCGGGACGTTGTTCTCCGACCGAAGGAGGCGCAGCGAGCGGATCGTATCGAGGACCACCTCCATGGCGACCTCCGCCTCGGGGTCCGCCGGCGCCTCCTCGGGGTGCGGCCAGGCGGCCCGCGCGAGCGAGTCCCCTTCGTGGGGGAGCGCATGCCAGAGCTCCTCCGTCACGTGGGGGACCATGGGATGCAGGAGGCGGAGGCTGCGCTCCAGCACGAACAAGAGGACCCCCCGGGAGCGTCGAGCCGCCACCTCGTCCTGTCGACCGGCGAGCGCCTCCTTGGCGATCTCGACGTACCGGTCCGCCACGTCGTGCCAGAGGAACTCCCGGATCGCCCCGGCGGCCTGCGTCGGCTCGAAGGCGTTCAGGGCCGTGTCCACGCTCTCGACCGTCCGGCGCCACCGGGCGAGCACCCACCGGTCGGCGAGCGGCGCGTCGGGTCCCAGGAACGGCGGGGCCGGCAGCGGCGCCGTCCCCTCGGGCAGGTGGCTCTGGAGCAGCCGGACGATGTTCCAGACCTTGGTCAGGAAGTTGCGGGCGCCCTCCAGGTTCTCCTCCTTGAACGGAGCGTCCTGGTCGGTCGGGTTCGGGAACAGGAGCGCGAACCGAAGGGCGTCGGCGCCCCATTCGCGGATGACGGCAAGCGGGTCCGGAGAGTTGCCGAGGTGCTTGCTCATCCGGCGTCCCTGTTCGTCGCGGAGCATGCCGGTGAAGTACACCTCCGAGAACGGCCGCTTTCCGGTGAAATGGTAGGAGGCCATCATCATCCGGGCGACCCAGAAGAACATGATGTCGCGCCCCGTGACGAGCACGTTCGTCGGGAAGTACCGGCGGAGGTCCGCGTTCTCCTCGGGCCAACCGAGCGAAGCGAACGGCCAGAGCCAGCTCGAGAACCAGGTGTCGAGCACGTCGGGGTCGGCGGTGAGCCGACCGCCCCCGCACTTCGGGCAGACGGTCGGCTCGACCTCCTCGACGATCTCGGCGTGGCAGCGGTCGCAGTACCAGACCGGGATCGGGTGGCCCCACGCGATCTGCCGGGAGATGCACCAGTCCTCGAGCGACTCCATCCATCGGAAGAAGGTGAGCTCCCACCGCTCGGGGTGGATGCGGACCTCCCGACGGCGCACCGCCTCGACGGCCGGAGGCGCGAGCGCGGGCATTCGGACGAACCATTGCGTCGACAGCATCGGCTCGATGACGGCGTCGGAGCGCTCGGAATGTCCCACCGAGTGGAGGTAGCGCTCCGCTCGAACGAGCGCGCCGGCGCTCCGGAGCGCCTCAGTCACGGCGGCTCGGGCCCGATCCCGGTCGAGTCCCCGGAACGGTTCCGGGACCCACGGCCCCACAAGATGGGCCGTCGGGTCGAGGGTCGGGGGCGGACGGGGGAGCTCGGGGTGATGCCGCGCCACCTGGAAATCGACGGGGTCGTGGAGCGGGGTCACCTTGAGGGCCCCATTGCCGAACTTTGGGTCCACGAGCGGGTCCGTGATGACCGGGACGACCCGGTCCGTGAGCGGCACCCGCACCGACCGGCCCACATCCTCTCGATGCCGGTCGTCGTCCGGGTGGACGGCGACCGCCACGTCGCCGAAGATCGTCTCGGGCCGGACCGTGGCGACGACGAGCCCTCCGGGGGACCCGTCGGCCCACGCGTAGTTGAGGTAGAGGAGCTCGGTGCTCTCCTCCCTCCGGAGCACCTCGAGGTCGGAGACGGCCGTGCGGAGCCGAGGGTCCCAGTTGACGATCCGTTCCCCGCGATAGATGAGGCCCTCCCGGTACAGGGTGACGAACACGTGCCGGGTCGCGCGCCGGTAGGCTTCGTCCATGGTGTACCGATAGCGGCTCGGGTCGATGGAGAACCCGCCGGCCTCGGTCTGCTCGAGGATGCGGTGCTCGTGCTCCTCCTTCCAGGCCTCCACCCGATGCCGGACCTCCTCCGGGTTCAGCTCCTCGAGGCACACCCCTTCCTTGGCGAGCCGCTTGCGCACCTCGACCTGCGTCGCCAGGCCCGCGTGGTCGACCCCGGGGAGCCAGAGGGTGGGCTCGCCCCGCATCCGGTGCCACCGGATCAGGAGGTCCTGGACGGTGTCTCCCAGCATGTGGCCGATGGTCAGGATCCCCGTCACGTTCGGCGGAGGCAGCACGATGGTGAACGCCGCTCCGCGCGACGAATCCGGGGCGCGGAACAGGTCGTGACTCTTCCAGTACTCCTGCCAACGTGCTTCGATGGGCCCGGGCAGGAATCGGGGGGGCAGTGGCTCCCCGGTCATGCGTACCCCTTCCTCGTCCAGAGCCACGCGAGGGGGCCCACGATGGCGAGCTCGAGGAGGGAGAACACCCCCATGGCGGCGAGGGCGTCCTCCTGGCCGTGCAACGCCTGGAAGAGCCCGAGGGGGGCGGCGGCGACGATGAGCCCGGGGAGGACGACCACCGTGGCCCACCAGGCCCCCGTGTACAGGTTCGTCACGGCGAGGCCTCGGCGCGCCGAGACCTTGAACAGGATCCCGAGCTCGATGAGCGCCGCCGCCACGAGGGCGGGCAACTCCGCGAGCGCGAAGGCGGTGAACACCCACGGGGAGAAGACGCGGGCCACGGTGAACCCGAAGATCACCGCGGCGGAGAGCGCGTAGATCAGGACCACGAGACCGACCTTGCCGGCGAGGAGCGTCCGGGGCGCGAGCGGCAACGTTCGGGTGTACGAGTATCCCATGACCTCCGTCGCGAAGAAGGCGGGCCCAAAGAAGGTTGCGAGGAGGGCGGAGGTGGCGACCGCCGCGGCCCCCAGGTTGAAGACGTTGGTCGCCGAGCGCGCCCCCACGAACGTGGAGAGCCCGATCACGGCCGCGTCGAGGATCGGGAGCAGCACGACGAAGGCGTAGCCCGGCGAGCGGGAGGCCGTGCGGAGGTCCTTGAACAGGAGCGCGCGGACGGCCCCGGTGGGGTGGAGCGGAGCCCCGGAGTTCGTCCTTCGGGCCGCGACCTCGGGGACCCCGAGGGCGAGGCGACGCGGGGCGCGGACGAGCCAGGCCGCGAGAAGGCCGATCGGCACGGCGTAGGCGAAGGCGGCGGCGACCACCACCAGGACGTTCGCGGTGGGGAGCCCGAGGGTCCCGGTCGGTCCCGCGAGGCTCGGGAGGTAGGCGAAGGGGAACGGATAGATCAGGAGCAGGCCGGTGAGGCCCGTCGGGTTCCCGTTCGATAGCGACCCCAAGGTCCGAAGGAGCTCGGGGCTGAAGCTGATGAAGGTGTAGATGGCGAACGCGGGGACCGCCCACAGCACCAGGAACATCCAGCGGATCGTGGTGGACAGCGAACCCGTGGGCGAGCCGACGACGCGTCGGACGAAGAAGTCCCCCGTGGCGAGCGAAAGCCCGAAGGCCAGGATGACGGCGGAGAGCGCGCCCGGAAGGACGGCGAGTCCGGCCCAGACGCTGTGGAGGGCGACGCCGATCGCGAACGGGGTCACGACGATGATGGAGAGCGCGGGGGTATCGAACAGGCGGACGAAGAGCAGGAACGCCGCCCGGTCCAGGTCCCGGGGGTCGACGGGGAGCGTTTCCAGCGTCGGGAGGATGCGGCTGGAGAGGAACGTCGGGAGGATCTGGAGGCCGGTGGTCCACAACAAGCTCAGCTGCAGGAGAAGGACCCCGGCGATGACCGCGGCTTGATAGACGGCCATCGGGGCCGTCGGTCCCAGGAAATGCTCGACGGTCGGGGAGAGCGCGAGGCCCCCGCCGGCGCCCATCAGGCCGAGCAGGAGCCCGATGAGCAGCTTGCTCTGGAACACGCGGCGACGGGCCGTCGCCACCAGCGAGGGCGGGTCCGAGGAGGGCAGCACGTTCCCCTGACGGAGCGCGTAGATCGACTGGAAGCTCAGTTCCTGGTAAGCGACCGAGCTCAGGGCCCGGGCGCTGCGCCAACCCATCCCCTCACGCCCCCGAGAGCTCCCGCACCGCCGCCGCCACGCCGGCCTCCGCCTCGGTGAGGTGGAGGTACAGCTCCTCGAGGCTCGCCTCTCCGTTCGCGGTCCTCCTTCGGAGCTCCTCCAGGGTCCCCTCGGCCCGGAGCCGGCCCCGGTCGAGGATGCCGACCCGGTGGCACAGCTGCTGGGCGACCTCCATCGTGTGCGTCGAGAACAGGATGCCGCGGCCCCGCGTGCGCACGTACTCCCCGAACAGCTCCTTCAAGATCCGGACCGTGCGGGGGTCGAGGTTGTTGAGCGGCTCGTCGAGGATGAGGAGCGACGGTTGGTGCAGCAGCGCCGCCATCACCAGCACCTTCTGGCGGGTCCCGTTGGAGAGGGTGGCGAGCGGTTGGTCGAACTCCCGCTCGATGTCGAGCGCCCGGACGTAGGCCCCGACGCGCTCGCCGACGCGGCTGGCCTCCAGGCGCCGAACGCTCGCCACGAACTCCAGGAACTCCCGGGGGCTCAAGGAATCGAACAGGAGGGTGGACTCCGGCACGTACCCGATGCGGGCCTTCGCCTCGAGCGTGTCGCGGAGCGGGTCCCTCCCGAAGACCCGGATGACCCCCGAAGCCGCGGGCTGGAGGCCCACCACGCATTTGATCGTGCTCGACTTCCCCGCGCCGTTGGAGCCGAGGAGGCCGTAGATCTCGCCGGGCCGGACGGTGAAGGAGAGCCGGTCGACCGCCGTCAGCGCGCCGTACCGGACGGTCAGGGAGTCGACCCGGAGCGGCAGTGGGTCCAATTCCTCGGCCGTCGGGCTCGACATTCCTTTCCTCGGGTCAGGGGGCGGGTGTATAAAGGCCCCCATCGGTACGGGCCGGCGACCACTCATGGACACGGACACCCTCACGAACATCGCCTTCGCGGGGGTCGCCATCTTCGGCGCGGTCCTCGCGATCATGGCCATCCTGGCGGCCCGCCGGGTGCGCTCGCCCCGGATGGTAATGGTCGCGGTCGGCTTCCTCCTCATCGCCGCCCAGGGGGTCGTCGTGGGCGTGAGCCTCTTCGCCGGCGGGGCGGACCTATCTTTCCTGTTGCTCGTGAGTGCGCTGTTCGAGGCGGCGGTCCTGGTCGTTCTCTTCCTGGCGACGTTGCTGCGCTAGGGGGTTCCCATGCCCCTACCTGACGTGCGGAGCGGCACCTGGGCCGAGGCCCTGCTCTCGTTCGTCCAGCGGTACCCCGGGGTCCACCTCCGCGAGATCCGGCGACGTCTCGCGATCCCGATCGGGACGCTCGACTACCATCTGTACCAGCTCGGGAGGAAGGGGCTGATCGCCGTCCGGTTCCAGGGAGGGTACAAGTGCTGCTTCCCGGACACGCCGCCGGGGTTCGGCGCGCCCATCCCCGAGGAGGAGAAGCTGCTGCTCGGCCTCCTCCGGCAATCGGTGCCCCGGGCGATCCTCCTCGAGCTGTACCTGGAGGGACCCACCCCCGCGCGTGAGCTCGGGGTGGCGGTCGCCACCACCGGTTCGAACCTCTCGTACTTCCTCAAGCGGCTCGAGGAGTCCGGCGTGATCCGTCGCGAGGGCCAAGGGGCCTCCCGCAAGGCCCGTCTCGTCGACCCGGTCCGGGTCCATGAGATCCTCCTTCGATACCCTCCGCTCCCCGAGAGCTCGGTGGACCGGTTCACTCGGTTCTGGGCGGACCTGCATCCGTGAGGAGGGTTCAAGCGGTGTTCGACAACCCTTATACCTCGCCAGGCCGGCTCAACCGTAGGGTCATGGGGAGTCCATCGGGTCAACGACCGTTCGCGCTCCGAGGCCGGGGCGGCCCGCCGAGGGCCCGCGGTGCCGTTTCCTGCGTTCTCGCCCTGGGGGTCGCCGGCCTCCTCCTCGCCCTCACGGCGAACTCCGGGGCCCTTTCGCCGGGCGGGAGCCCGGCGTTGGTGGGGTTCACTTCCTACGATAGCGGTCGCCTCCACGTGGTGTTCCCTTCCGCGCTGCCGGGCGTGGAGCTGTTCCAGGACCAGAACAGCGCGGTCGGCGCCGCCCTCTTCGTGGATTACGTGCTCGAGCTCGCTCCGGGGAACTCGGAGCACCCGACGGTGACCCAGGTCGCGACGCCGACCGCCAGCACGCCATTCTCCGCAACGACGCCGACCTCCGGGGCCGGCTCCTTCGGGCTGGCGCTGCGCGGCAGCATGCCGGTGTTCCGCCCGTCCGTCCCGCTCTGGAGCACCCCCGAGGGCCTCCCGGCGAACGTCTCCCAGCCGACCCTCCTGCCGGTCGTCGGGGGCGCGTCGCTCACCGTCTCCTACCAGCTCCTGCCCGCGGGGAGCCAGGCGCAAGGGCTGAGCTTGAGCTTCAATATCCGGGATTGGCCGTGGCTCTCGATCCACGACCTCCTCGGCGTCGAGGTGCGGTTCGTCGTGTTCAACGCCACCGCGTTCGACGCCTGCCCCGAGGCTCCCCAGGTCGCGAACTCCTCCGGGAGCGCGTGCGCCTCCGGGCCGCTCGGCCTCGGCAGCATCCAGTGGGACCCTCCGGGAGTGGACGGCGTCGTCGGGCAGGACCCCTCGGGCTTCGCCGCCGCGTTCGCCTGGTCCGCCTCGGCCAACGTGAGCGGGATGAGCGCGGTCACGGTGACCCCGGCCGCCTACCACGCGCTCGCCAACACCACCCGGATCTCCCTCGTCACCCCCGCGGCGGGAGCCTCCAACGTCACCACCACGGGCCAGCTGTTCCTCGCCGCGCCCGGGCTCCCTTCCCTCGTTCTGGTCGGCGACCCCCTCGCCTACGCGGGGGGTTCGGCGCTGTTCGCCGTCCTCGCCTCCGTCGGACTCCTCGCCTACCGACGGCACGACCGGCGGCAGCGCGAGGAGCTCTAGGGCAGAGACCGTTCGCCCGGCTCGGCGCGGGCCCGGGTGGGGAGGAAGAGGATAACGTCCTTGATCGAGCTGATCCCGGTGAGCGCCATCATGGCGCGGTCGACCCCGAAGCCCACCCCCGTGGTGGGGGGCATCCCGTACCGGAGCGCCTCCACGAAGTCCGCGTCGTAGGCGTAGGCCTCCTCGCCGCGCTGATGGAGCTGCTCGCGGAACCGCTGCTCCTGTTCGTCCGGGTCGTTGAGCTCGGTGTAGGCGTTGCCGAGCTCGAAGCCGCGACAGAACAGCTCGAACCGCTCCACGCGTCCGGGCTTGGAGCGATGCCGCTTCGCGAGCGGCGTCGTGGAGGTCGGATGGTCCATCACGAACGTCGGCCGTTCCAGGTGCGGAAGGACGTAATGGTCGAACAGCTTGTCGAGGAAGGTCCCCGAGGAGGAATCCTCCGGCACCGTCGCCCCGGCCGCCCGAGCGTGCTTCCGCAGCTCCTCGCGGGGCATCTCGAGCACCCCGGCAAGGCCGCTGCGCCGCTCGAGCTCGTCGACGAAGTCGAGGGTGGCGTACGGCGGCCGGAACAGCTCCGGCGCCTCCCGGGCCGTGGGGGACTCCGGCCACCACTCGGCGACCTTCCCGGCGAGACGGGCGTACATCCGCTCCAGGAAGGCGCGAAGGTCGCGGTAGTCGGCGTAGGCCCAGTACGCCTCGAGCATCGTGAACTCGGGGGAGTGGGTCGAATCGAGGTCCTCGTTCCGGAAGACGTGGCCGATCTCGTAGACCTTCTCGAAACCGCCGACGAGCAGGCGCTTCAACGAGAGCTCGAGCGCGATCCGGAGCTGGAGCTCGGAGGCGAGGTAGTTCGACCGGGTCGTGAACGGCTGGGCCGTCGCCCCGCTCGCCACCGGCACGAGGACCGGGGTCTCGACCTCGAGGAAGCCGGCGGAATCGAAGGTCGCCCGCATCTCGCGCACGAGGAGGGAGCGAACGGTGAACCGGGTCCGGCTCTCGGGCGAGGAGAGGAGGTCGACGTACCGCTGCCGGAGCCGCGCCTCGGGGTCCTGGAGGCCGTGGAACTTCTCGGGGGGCGGGTGGATCGCCTTGGCGAGCATCGTCACGCTCGTCACCCGGATCGACGGCTCTCCCCGACGGCTGGTGACCGGGGCGCCATCGGCGCCGACCAGGTCTCCGCTGTCGAGCTCGGATAGCAGCGAACGGTACCGCTCCTCCCCGAACTCCTCGACGCGGAGCAGGAGCTGGAGCTTGCCCGAAAAGTCCTCGACGTCCAGGAACGCCGTCTTGCCGTGGACCCGCACGCTGGTCAGGCGCCCGGCCACGCGCCGCGGGGGGCTCGACGGGGCGCTGTCGGGGGGCAAGCCCTGGAGCTGGGCGACCACTTCGGAGGTGGGGACCCGGCCGGGAAACTCCCAGGGGTACGGTTCGATGCCCCGCTCCCGGAGCGCTCGGAGCTTCTCCCGGCGCTCGCGCTCCAGCCGGTGCTCGGTGCGGACTTCTTCCATGCGGGCTCGAGGACCGACGGGGAGGGCCCGCCTAAAAAGGGTTCGGCCGCCGGCGCTCCCGGGGAAGGGCGGGCCGGCCCGTCCCGGGGTCAGGGTTCCCTCAACCGGAGGCGGTCGAGGGGCCGACCGGGGAGGGTTCTCCCCCACCGCGGGCGGGGGCGGGGTGGGCGAATGCCTCGGGCGGGACCCCCACCTCCTCGCTCAGGATCTTCCACAGACGCGCCGAGGCGGCGAGGTCGTAGGACTCCGGGGAGGAGCGGAGGGCCCGCTGCCGAGCGAAATAGCGGCCGGTCACTCCCTCGACCTCGGGGGAGGAGGCCAGATAGATGACGGTCCGGGCCCCCGCCCGGGGGCGGTGGCCGAAGAGGAACGCCAATCCGCCGATGAACCGACCGGTGAAGCCGGGGTTGTTCCGTCCGAACCCCGAAGCGACGAACCCCGGGTGGGCCGCGTTGACGGTGACGCCGGTACCGTCGAGCCGGCGGGCGAGCTCGTACCCCCACAGCAGGAGGGCGAGCTTCGATTGGCCGTACCGCCGGAGCCCGGCGTAGTTCCGCGTCCCTTCGAGGTTGTCGAAGTTGAGCGGGTACCCCCGGTGGGCCATGGAGGAGACGTTCACCACGCGCGCGGGCGCGCTCGCTTGGAGGCGGCCGACCAGGAGATGGGTCAACAGGAACGGCGACAGGACGTTGAGCGCCCAGGTCCGTTCGAACCCCTCGACCGTGACCTCGCGTCGGGAGAAGTAGGCCCCGGCGTTGTTCACGAGAACATCGACCTTCGGGTAGGCGGCCTCGAGCTCCCGGGCGAGGCGACGCACCTGCCCGAGGAGAGCGAGGTCGGCGAGGTGGTAGCTCAGTCGGGCCTCCGGCAGCTCCGACCGGATCTCGGCCACGGTCGCTTCGGCCCGCTCTCGGCTACGGACGGCCAGAACGACGTGCGCGCCCCGATGAGCGAGCTCCCGCGCGGTCTCCCGACCGATCCCCGAGCTCGCCCCGGTGACGACGACGGTGCGCCCGGTGAGGGGCGGCGATCCTCCTTTCATGACGGAACCTCCCGAGACCTCCAAGCAGATGAGCTCGAGGTCGGACTTACCGCTTGGGGCCCGGGGGGAGCCGAACGCTCGGCGGCTCGATCGGGGGGAGGGAAGCCCTAGTTCGCGAGCTGCTCGAGCAGGAGCCGCTCCGTGCCCTGGGGTCGGAAGAGCAACAGCTCCTCGCCCTGGGCCGGGACCTCTCCGGTCCCGGGAGTCGCGGGGCGGTGCAGCAAGAGGAACGTGCCGAAGAAGAACTCGGCGGTAGCGTCGCCGCCGCCGATCCCGTAGCTCACGTAGTCGGAGAAATACACGTGGACCTGGCCCGAGTGGTGGGCCCGGAGGGCGGAAACGAACTTCGTGTACGCCTCGGTGCCTTGGCGTTGGAGCTCCTCGATGAGGTCGCGGAGGATCGGCCGCTGGGAGAGGCCCCCGAGGCCGTCGTAGGCGAGGTAGGCGGCGGGTCGAGGCTCGAGGGCCATCACATCCACCCGGAGAACGCCCTCGACGGCTTTCGTTCGCATCGTCGGCGCCTACCGCTCCTCGATTATGAGCCCTTCGGTCCCGGTTCATCGGGGGAACCGGGCGGTTCGCTCTTCCTCCGCTCCTCCGGGCCGCCTCCCCGTCGTTCCGGGGGGGCTTCCGTGCGGGGCCCCGGCCCCGCCGGGGGCGGGGGCGTGGGCGGCCGGCCCCCTGTCGCGATGATCGTGGCCAACGACGTGGCGGTGCCCACGCCGACTCCGAGAGCGAGGAGGCCGTACGCCGCCGCTCCGCTCCCGGAGGTGGTCGGGCCCTCAACGGTCAAGCGGAGGAGGCCGAGACCGGAGAACTGAGGGGGGGCCGGGATCGCCGCGAGGTCGAACCCACCGACCACCGCCGGAGCGGGGAAGACGAACACCGTGGGGGTCCCCGGCGGGAAGACCTCTCCGAGGTACAGGATGTCGGGCGAGCCCGTCGAGTTGTTGACGCGGACCGCCATGGAGATCGGGATCGCCTCGGTCGCACAGTCGGGGACGGTGTTCTCCGAGCAGACAGGAGTGGCGGTGACGATCACGCTGAAGTTCGAGCCGGCCGTCACGGCGGTCGCCTCCGCCGCGAGGTCGATCGCGACGACGGTCACCGCGTAGACGAGGACGGTGAGGGTCGCTCGGGCGGTGTTCCCCGAGCCATCGGTGACGAATACGCTCACCGAGTAGGCGCCCGGCTGCGAGAACGTGTGGCCCATCGACGGCCCCGTGCCGTGGGTGCCGTCCCCGAGATCCCACGCGTAGGAGTAGCCCCCCCCGCTTCCCCCCGTGGCGTTGGCGACGAACTCGAACACCTGCTCGACGGTCCCGTTCGCCGGGTCCGCCTCTATCGTCACGTCGAGGGGCGATCCGGCGGAGAAGGCGACCCCGAGCCGTGGCCCGGGGTCCGGACCGATGCTCGACGGCGCGGGGCCCTCGCTCGGCCCGCTCTCCCGGGGAAGAACGGGCGGACCGAACGAGCCCGCGAGCCCCGAACCCGGCCCGAGCACGGCCAGGGTCCCCAGTAATAGGACCGGGATGACCGCACCGAACCGTCCTCGTATCCGACGTTCTTCCTCGCGGGGGTGCCACCGGGCAAAGATCGACGAGGGCACGCCGGTCGATGGTCGGCGCATCCTCAAGTAACCACCGCCGGGGTGGAACTCGCCGCGGGAATAGCGCCGGCCGAACCCCCCGAAGGTTGGTCGGGGCCAAGTATACCGGTCCGGGGCCGTCCGGCGCCCGCCCCCTTCGGGTTCGACCGGGAGAGACCGATTCGACGATAGGCTCAAGTGGAGGAATCTCGCCTAACTTACGTCGAATGAATGGGCCATCGACCGCGCCAGCGGCCGCTTCTCGGCCGCCACCGACGCCCCGAACCTCGCGGCGACCCGCTCTCGTGGTCGTCCTGGCGGTCGTGGCGGCGATCGTGATGGTCGCGGTGGTCACGATCGAGGTGGCCCCCCGCCCGGCGCCGGCCGCCGTCCACCAGGTCGATGGGATCTCCATCCACCTGGCCGGTCAGGGGCGGACCTCGACGGGCAGGTTCTGGTTCGGCTATGAGTATCTCAACTACTCCGGTAGGGTGAATGGGTACCCGTATTCGTACGCCCCCGGCCAAGCGATCGACATTCCCATCGTCCTGGTCCAGGCCGACGTCGTCAACCACACGATCGGTTCCGCCACCATCGCCCCGCCGTTCACCCTCCAATCCGTCGACCCGACCTTCCCGGCGGCCGTCTCGCCCGGGGATCTCATGGTCCGCCTCGAGATCGAGCCCCCCACCGCGCCCGGGTCCTACACCGCGATGGTCACCTTGCAGGTGTCCTCATGACGCTCCGGACGGGTCGCCGGGCCGGTCGTTTCCCGGGCCCCCATCGAGCCGGGGAGTGGAGGTGATCGCGCGGTGTCGTTCTTCGGAGGCCGAAAGGGGAACCTGAGGCTCCTCACCATCTTCGCGGTCGTGGCCGTGGTGGTCCTCGCGGCCGTGCTCATCTACGCGACCCATTACTCGAACGTCGCCCACGTGACGGTGAGCGGGGGGCAGGTCCATTTCATCGAGGGTCAAGGGGACGGAGGATGGTGGTTCGGGCCGCCGACGCGGAACTACTCGAACGGGACCCATGGGTTCCCCATCTCGGTCACTCCCGGGGCCGAGTTCTCCGTCGTGGTCCTCATCATCACCACGGACGTCACGCCCCACACCATCGAGAGCATCACCGTCGACGCCCCGTTCGCGTTCGCCTTCGCGAACGCCGCGCTCCCCGTGGTCGTTCCGCCCGGGAACGACAACAATCTCGTCCTCACGCTCGACGCGCCCCAAAGCTCCGGGACGTACGCCTTCAGCGTCACGATCCAGACCCAGTGAACGACGGGGGGTGCGGGGGGTCGCACCCTCCCGTCAGGGGGTTCGGCGATTAGTGTCCGTGGCCGCCCGGCATCCCACCCGGCGGCCCGCCACCGGCGCTCTTCTTCGAAGCGATGACGTCGTCGATCCGCAGGATCATGTCGGCGACCTCCACCGCGCTCGAGAGCGCCTGGGTCTTCACGCGGAGCGGCTCGATCACCTTGAGCTTCCACATGTCCGTGGCGCGCCCGTCGGCGAGGTTGATGCCCACGTTGCGGTTCGCGTTCGGCCCGTCGTGCGCCCCGCGGAGCTCGATGAGGGTGTTGATCGAGTCGTACCCGCCGTTCTCGCTGAGGGCCCACGGGATGACCTCGAGCGCCTGGGCGAACACTTCGACGGCGAGCTGCTCGCGGCCGCCGACGCTCGGGGCGAACTTCCGCAGGGAGACGGCGAGGTCGATCTCCGTCGCACCGCCGCCGGGACAGACGACGCCGTCCTCGATGACGCTCGACACGACCTTGAGCGCGTCCTGGATGGACCGCTCCACCTCTTGGGTCACGTGCTCGGTCCCGCCGCGGATCAGGATGGAGACCGAACGGGGGTTCTTGCAGCCGGTGACGAACGTCATGTGCTCCTCGCCGACCTTGCGTTCCTCGATGAGGTCGGCGTGGCCGAGGTCCGAGGGGGTGAGCTCCCGCACGCCGGTGACGATCTTGCCGTTCGTCGCGCGAGCGAGCTTCTGCAGGTCCGACTCCTTCACCTGCTTCACCGCGAAGATGCCCTCCTTGGCGAGGTAGTGGAGGACGACGTCGTCGATCCCCTTCTGGCTCACGACCACGTTGGCGCCCGACTGCTTGATCAGCTCGACCATGCGCCGGAACGACTTGTCCTCCTCGTCGAGGAAGCTCTGGATCTGGCTCGGGGACTTGATGTTGATCTTGCTCTCGATCTCGGTCTTCTTGATCTCGAGGGCGCTGTTGAGCAGCGCGATCTTCGCGCCGGAGAGCGACTTCGGCATCCGGGGGTGCCCCCGCTCCTTGTCGAGGATGATCCCTTCGATGAGCTGGGTGTCGTCGATGGTCCCTCCATGGCGCTTCTCGAGTTTGATGAGGGAGACATCGGCGACCATCCGGTCGCCCCGGCTCTCGGTGATCCGCTGCACGGCGGTCACGGCGATCTCCGCGAGCTTGTCGCGGGAGCCGAAGACCCCCTTGGAGCCCATGGCCGTCTGGGCGCAATCCCGGAGCATCTCCGGTTGGTTCGCCGCGGTGACCTTGGTCCCGATCTGGTGGACCAGGAGCCGCTCGCTCTCGGCGAGGGCCAGCTGGAAGCCGCGCGTGATGATCGTCGGATGGACGTTCTGCTCGAGCAGCGACTCGGCGCGCTTCAAGAGCTCGCCGGCGAGGACCACGGCGGTGGTCGTCCCGTCGCCGCACTGCTGGTCCTGGGTCTTGGCGACCTCCACCAGCATCTTCGCGGCCGGGTGTTCGACGTCGACCTCCTTGAGGATGGTCACTCCGTCGTTCGTGATCGTGATGTCGCCCATCGAATCGACGAGCATCTTGTCCATGCCGCGCGGACCCAGCGTGGAGCGCACGGCGTCGGCGATCGCCCGGGCGGCGGCGATGTTCCCGCCGGAGGCGCTCTTGCCGCGGTCGCGTTCGGTCCCTTCCTTGAGGATGAGTATCGGGGTGCCCTGAAGCATGCCGTTCACCGATAATTCTGAACAACCGCTCGTATAAGAATGTATCTCTCTCGGGGTTCTGTCCCATTTCGTCGGGTAGAGAGCCGTCCGAGAGGGGCGTAACAAATCGTCGGATCACCGAGTGGGGAATTTGGATGGCGCGGCTTTGAACATTGATCCCCGTCCCGAGTCAGAATACGCCTCGCCCGAATTAAAACCTCACGCTGGGGGAGGGGGTGATGAAGCTTGAACATTCAATCGGACTCACCGACGGAATTTATCCACCGCCGCCGATTCCCTGCCATGCCCGGGCGAGTAGGCGCGGCTGTAATTCTTGTGGCACTTGGACTCGTCGCTATCGCCATTGGCTACCTCATGTCTGGTGCGTGTGGTGGCGGCTACTCTCTGTTCCTGTTTGGGGTCGGGGCGCTCCTTATTGGCGGAGCCGTGGCACTCATGGGTGGCACCCTTGTGCTCCCATTCGTAGGGATAGCTGCGGTGATCCTGATAGTCTACGGACTTGAGTTGCTGAGCAACGCGGGGTGCGCGATTTAGGGGCGCGGCCGTGTTGCGAGCGAGGCTGCGCACCTTATGGGGGGAGAACGTCGTATGGATTCGCCCGGTCGCGCTCGGCGTTCCGCTCGGTCTGCTCATCACCGCTTTGCTAGGGCTATTCGTGTACCTGACGCTTCACCAAGGGTGGAATGACTGGACGGCCGGTGTCCTGATCGGCTCGGGAATCACCGTCTGCTCCGCGTGCGTGGCCGGTATTGCTGCTATCCCTAAGATGAAGGCCGAGGAACAAGAGCGCAAGAGGAAAGCCGATGCCGACGCCGAGGAGGAGCGGGTCCGAGAACTACATCGAGTGAGACGCGCATGAGGACCGATATCGACTAGTTGAACGGATTCGTCGACAACGGCCTCCGAATCGGAAGGCATTTCAACTTGTTCCGGATAAGGTCGGTGGTCATGTCTGTTGTGATTATGTAGGAGGGGGACGAGTGCAAGCTAAACAAGTTCCGCGCTGGAATGGCTTTGACCGTAGAGCGCGATTGGCGTCAGTACTTACTCCAGGCATCGCTGTCGCAGTAATCATCCTCTGTCCAATCTGGGGCGAGTCCGCGACGCACGGACGCACTGGGGGAACTCCGACCAACTTCCTAACGATGTCTGCTGGAGCTTGGACTAACAACTCAAGCGTGGAACCTCCGAATGCGAGCGCAAAGATTTGTGGGATATGTGGCCCGATTTCAGGCCCGCCGGGGGGCTCTCAGGGATCTATTGCAAGCGGGGCGTCAGTTTCTCTATCGGTGAACTATGTCTACAATGGACTATACTGGGTGGGGGCGAACTG
>Ga0326727_10007795_pt1 | contig 27846 bp, 24 predicted proteins | sample MB2enrmetagenome_FD_207643 | JGI IMG/M metagenome (GOLD analysis project Ga0326727, IMG submission 207643) | Lab enriched peat soil microbial communities from McLean, Ithaca, NY, United States - MB29MY | ecosystem: Environmental > Terrestrial > Soil > Wetlands > Peat | place: USA: New York...
ATGATGGCCTGAATCTGTTCCATATCGTTGACGTTGAAAGCGCCGACGCCGTAACCGCCCTTGGCGGCCTCGTCGAGCAACTGCCGCATGGAGACTAGAGGCATAAGAGGATACTCCTTCTGGTTTTTGGTCCGGCCGGTGGGAGCACCGGAGCGCTTCCGAGCGGGCATCCAGCCCGCCTGCCGACAGGAACCGCAATCATCCTTATGGTAGCAGGAACGCGCAAGGGAAATGTGTGCGTTTGAACACAGAGGGGAAACACAGTTTGCACATCCTGATTCAGAACAGCGCGTCCCGGAGCGGTCTCCGGCGACAGGAATCGGCGCGGGCACCTACCGGTGCTTGGGGCGGATCAACATATAGCGCATCTGGAGCTGTCCGCCGCCGTCAGTCTTTTGCGCCCAGAACTCGAAGATGCCTTCGCGAGTTGTAACCTTGCTCTCCACAAACGGCTTATTGCTCCAGTCGCTCCCGGGAGATTTGTCTCCGGCGTATCCGCCGCCCAGCGCGACGTGCTTCCAGAAGGCATATTCGGCCTTGGCGCGGTCCACTACATAATCCACATGAGCGCCATGGTCGAGCGGCAAGCTGGGATAAACGACAACCGTGCCCGTCAGCTTCCGCGCAAACTGGAGATCAGCCTGGGTCCATAGCCAGAGGTAGCGGGCTCTATGACCGGCGGCACCGGTATCCTGCGCAAAATAAGGCTCCTCCGTCAGGGCAAGATTCTTGCCGGTGTAAAATTGCGCGCCCAGGCCGGCAAAGAACTCGTGGTAGTTTCCATGACCATCATCGAACGCGCCAATATCCGGAGCAATCCACTTGCCGTGCATCTCCTCATACTCGAGCATGTGGTAAGTGAACACGTGCGGCGCCTGAAACTGCTCGGCCGTGCGCGCAATGAAAATGGAGATTGGCGGGCCGTTTTGAATAACGGCCTCATCAGCAAAGCCAGGGCTAACCCAACCCAAGAAAAAAAATAAAATCAGAAACCTGCTTCTCATCTGCTGCTTTCATGGGAACCATAAGGGAAAAAGGGAATAAAGGCTCCATGGGACATCATACGGGGAGCAGTATTCTCTCCTCTGTGGCGTTGGTCACGCAGGCGCTTTCACGCCTGCGCGCATCCAGAACGCTGTCCCGCAAAGAGCTATGACCATGGCAGCATTGACTTTGTGATGGAAGGAATTTTTCCGGGAGCGTTTATTGGCCCAGCACGGCGCGCTGGGCGGCGAAGATTTCCTTCAATCCCGCCTCGGCCAGATCGACGAGGCCGTTGAGCTGGGCGCGGGAGAAACTGCCCTTCTCGGCCGTGGCCTGCGCCTCGATGAGGCCGCCATCGGCGGTCATGACTACATTCATGTCCACTTCCGCCTGCGAATCCTCTTCGTAGCAGAGGTCCAGGAGCGTTGCGCCGCCGACGATGCCTACGGATGTGGCGGCGACGAGCTGCCTGAGGGGCGATTGCTTCAGGGTTCCGGCGGAGACCAAGGCGTTCAGCGCCAGAGCCAGCGCGACGGCAGCGCCCGTGATGGCCGCCGTGCGCGTGCCGCCGTCGGCTTGAATCACGTCGCAGTCCAGAATCACGGTGCGCTCGCCCAGGGCCTTCATGTCCACGACCGAGCGCAGGCTGCGGCCGATGAGGCGCTGAATCTCGTGCGTGCGCCCGCCAATTTTGCCGCGTTCGCTCTCTCGGGGAGTGCGCGTCACGGTGGAGCGGGGCAGCATGGAGTACTCCGCCGTAACCCATCCGCGGCCGGAGTTGCGCAGCCAGCCGGGGACGCCCTGCTCGACGGTGGCGCAGGTCAGCACACGCGTATTGCCCAGCGAAACCAGCACGGAACCTTCGGCGGTCTGGACAAAATCGGGCGTGAGTGTGAGCGGGCGAAGCTGGAGGGGAGTTCTGCCGCCGGGACGATAAAAGGGCAAATTGGATGAGGATTGCATGGAGAGATTGTACGGGACGGGGCCCAAAAGATGGGACTGGACGGGTAGGGGAACCTTGAGTTCGCGGATGGGAAACTGCTAATTTCCTGACCCAAAAGAGGAATTTTACGTAAATAATTGAAACACAATACCTTACTCGATGAGCGCACTTGCCTTATGTCCCATTGTGGGAAATTTCCAATTTGCCGGACTGAGGAGAAGGCCTCGGGAATTGGTCTGTAAGTTCTTCCCTTATCAGGAACTTAATCCTGGCGTTCTGGTTTGGCACGCTGCGTGTATTAGAAGAGGACAGTTCCCGCTGAAGAGAGCCGGAATGGGAAGACAGGGAACGGGGAATAGGGACTAGGGAACAGGGAATAGGGAAAAGCAAGGGTACGGAAAGGAAGCGCACGATGCAGCAGACAGGACAGAGATTGACATTCAGAGAAAACGAACTGGCGGAGGCTGGACTGGCGCGGACCGGACTGGTGGAAACAGGACTGGCGGCAGCCGGTGTGTCCGGAGCCGGGCAGAAGCGGGTAGAAACGGCGGCGGAGACTCTGGCCAGCCTGCAAGGCAAGGGCGAGAGCCTGGCCGAAGTGGCTCACGACGCCCGCAACATGGTCACGGCGCTCGGGCTCTACTGCGATCTGCTGGAAGAGCCGGGGGTGCTCAACCCCGCCTTCAATCACTACGCCCACGAGTTGCGAATGGTGGCCGCGGCCAGCCGCCGGTTGGTGGAAAAGCTGATGGTCCTCGACACCCATTTTGACGTTCAGCCCGACGCCTCGCACGACGCACGGCTGGAACCCGCGATGGGAATCGCCAAGACAATCAGCGCGGCCCTGACGAAGACCCCACCGCGCCCGGCGGAGCACCCCCGCCTGTGGGACCTGACGCCCGCCAAGCCAATTGACAATCTGGCTGAAGAACTGCTGGCCAACCGCAATCTGCTCTCGGCTCTCGCCGGGCCCGCCATCGCATTGGACGTAAACGCCGAGGGCGGAAAGCATGCTGTGCGCATGAGCGGCGAGGACCTGACGCGGATTCTGGTCAATCTGGTGAAGAACGCCGCAGAAGCCATGCCCGGCGCAGGGCAAATCGCCATCAGCCTGCACGAGTTCCATGCCAAGGCGGAGATTCCTCTGTGGCTGATCTTGACCGTTGAAGACAACGGGCCGGGAATCCCCTGCGACCGGCTGGAAAAAATCTTCGACTCCGGCTACACCACGCGATCAGGCGAAGGCTCGACAAACGGCGGATGGGCGGTTTCTCATCGCGGGCTGGGGCTGTCCATCACCCGCTCCATTGTCGAAGCCGCGGGCGGCCACATTCATGCCGTGAGCCGCGCCGGAACCGGAGCCTGCTTCCAGATTGAACTGCCGGTCCGTTCCCGCTGACGCGAGCAAGAGAAAAAATGGCGCCGCGCCAACCCAAGAGATCTCAGATGAAAAAACCTCGGGGGCCGCGGCGATGGGAAAACCCGGCGGCGCCGCTCCAAAAGAACTACTCGAAATACTTCGGGACGGCGGCAACAGGAAATCCAATTTAACGATTTGCGCGTGAGGCGAATACAATGCTCGAAACAACAATGAACGAAAGAACGATGGAGTTTATCCCCCAACTCACGGAGCCGCCAGCGCGCCTGCACCTGCTGGTGGTGGACGCCGACGCCGCGATGCGCTCGGCCTGCGCCGAGATTGCCTCGAGCCTGGGCTACGCGGTAGAGAGCACCGGCGACATGACGCAGGCGCGCAGCATGTTGCGCGGCTCGACAGCCGACATTCTGCTGGTGAACCTGCCGGCGGGCTCGAACCTGGGCCTCGAACTGGTGAGCGAGGTCAAGCTCCTCTATCCGCAGACCGCGGTCATCGCCATGACCGCTTCCGGCTCGGTGAATGCCGCTGTCGAGGCCATGCGCTGCGGCGCCTCGGATTACCTTGCGAAGCCCTTCGCCATGGACGAGCTTTCAACTGTGCTTGAGCGAGCCTCAGCCTCGCTGGTGACCGATACGGCAACCCGCCAGTTGCGCGAGCGGCTCAGGCTCTCGCAGGGACTGGGCGCCATGATTGGCCGTTCCGGCGAGATGGAAAAGCTCTACCGTATCCTCTCCAAGGTGGCGCAGAGCACGCATCCCGTTCTCATACTGGGAGAGAGCGGCACTGGCAAGGAACTGGTGGCGCGGACCATCCACGCCTACGGGCCCAACTCGCAAAAGCCTTTTTTGCCGGTGGACTGCGGCTCGCTGGTTCCCACGCTGATTGAGAGCGAGCTGTTCGGCTACGTCAAGGGCGCTTTCACCGGGGCCAACCGCTCCAAGGACGGGTTGCTGGTCTCCGCCGAAGGGGGCACGGTTTTTCTGGATGAGATTGGCGAGCTTTCGCTCGACCTGCAAGCCAAGCTGTTGCGCGCGCTTCAGGAAAAGGAAGTCAGGCCGGTGGGAGCCACGCACCGCGTTCCCATACGGGCGCGCATTGTGGCCGCCACCAACCGGGACCTGGCGGTGATGGTCGAAAAAGGCTCCTTCCGCAAGGACCTCTTCTACAGGCTCAACGTGGTCAACCTGCGCCTGCCGGCGTTGCGCGACCGGCGCGAGGACATTCCGCTTCTGGCCGCGCATTTTCTGGACCACATCAGCCGCGAGCGCGGCGGCAAATTTACCCTGAGCGACGAGGCGCTGCGCACCATGATGCTGCACGACTGGCCGGGCAACGTCAGGGAACTTGAAAATTCGATAGAGCGGGCCTGCGCGCTCTCTTCGGGGCCGGTGCTGCATCTGGGCGACCTGCCCACGCAGTTGCAGCAACAGGGCCTGGAGGCGCGGCGCTCGACGGCTTTGGCCGGCGAACAGGCCGCGGAATGCGACAGCCCGCAGTTGACCACGCTGGCGGATTTGGAGCGCAACGCCATTCTGGGAGCCATTCGCGCCCTCAACGGCGACAAACTGCAAGCCGCCAAGCTGCTGGGCATTGGCAAGACCACCCTTTACCGCAAGCTGAAGGAATACGGCATCGCCGACCCGCTTCGGGAAGAGTGAAGAGGCAGGGAACAGTGAACAGTGGACAGTGATCAGTGATCAGTTGCCTGGTCGAGACCTTTAGCAACAGGCCTGCAAAACCTGGCTCGAATCTGGCCGGCGAAGCACTGGACCCGCGACCACTGCGCCTGAACTGAAAGCCGGCACTCGGAACCGACAACCAAGCATTCAGAGCCGTTCTCCTGGTGATGTGTAGTGAGGGAAAGATTCCCTCAGGGGCTAAAGCCCCAGGTTTTATCCGCTGTTTGCGGCACCCTTCGACTTCGCTCAGGGCAGGCTTTAAAGCCGTGCCCTTTCAAGACAACGGACGGGCCTTGCTGGTAAAGCGGAGCCCTTTCAAGACCGCTTCAGGAACTTGTTGAAAAACTAACTGAAGCCGGAAAATCGATCCTCAGGGGCTAAAGCCCGTGTTGATTTTGGGGCATTTGCGGCACGACTGAAGTCGTGCCCTGACACAAACCAAGCGTTCTTCAACAAGTTCCTAGGCTCGCTGGAGAATTGCTCTGGAACTGACCGCTGTTCACTGTTCACTGACCACTGACCGCTGTTCACTGACCACTGTCCACTGACCGCTGTTCACTGACCACTGTCCACTGACCGCTGTTCACTGACCGCTGTTCACTGACCACTGTCCACTGACTACTGACCACTGACCACTGTTATAAGGAGCTGGAAATGAGCATTCTGATTGTGACCGGAATTGAAGGCGCCCAGAACTGCGCCGCCGTGGTGAAGGCGCAACTGGGCATGGAGGTTGAGGTGGCCGATGGACGCAAGGCCGCGCTGGCCGCGCTGCGCCGCCGCGAGTTTTTGGCTGTTGCAGTGGACGAGACGATGGCGGAGTGCGATCCGGCCGCCGCAGAAGCCATCTGGGAGCGCGCGGGCCTGGCCATCCCCCTGCAAATTAACTTCGCGCTCTCCGGCGCTGCGCGGCTGATACGCGAGATTCGGTCGGGGCTCAATCGCCGCGCGCGGGAACAGGAGCTGGCCCGCCGCGCCGCGACGGCGGCCATCGAAACCGAGCTTAAATCCACAGTTGCCGGGCTACTGCTTCACTCGCAACTGGCTCTCAAGGGCGCCGATATCCCGACGACGGTTGCCGAAAGGCTGCGCATGGTGGCCGATCTGGCCGGCAATCTTCGCCAGCAGTTGAATTCACCGCAGCAGGCGAGCGCCGGCAAGGCCGCCTGAGCACCGGGGTTGAGAATCGGTTTTTTGCGTTGCACGCGCAAGCCGGGGCAGTTTTTGCCCCGGCATTTTTTTGCGTTGCGCATAGCGGGCTACGTCCTTTGCTACGAAAAGGGACTAGGGACGTAGGGACCAGGGACTAGCCGCTCGCTTTTAGCTCTACCTGGGAGCATGGGGTCAGCTTTCGAAAATCTTCGGCGGTTGCAGATGGCGAGACTTCCAAGAGGCAGCCGTTTCATGTTCCCTGTTCCATGCTCCCTAGTCCCTAGAAGCGATCTCGTAAATGCCGTTCAGCCCATGCAAAACGCCCCTCAGGGGCTAAAGCCCCCAGCTTTATTGGGCAGTTTTCGGCACGGCTAAAGCCGTGCCCTTTCAAAAACCGTTTATGAGATAGCTTCTAGTCCCTACGTCTCTAGCCCTGGTCCCTACGTCCCTGTTCCCTCGCTTCAACATTCTTCTTCCCAACGCCGTCTGCATCCGGCTATCATGCCGTCGATGTTTCCCTACGACCCCATCCTCGCCGACGCCGTCCAGACCACTCCGCAAACTATCGCCGATGTGGTCCGAATTCTTGAGGCCATTGAGGCTTCCTGCGCGGACGGCGACGGCCTCAAGTGGTTCAACGGGCTGTATCTTCAGGTGACACAGGCTGTCGAAGCGCGGGTCAATGCCGCGGGGTTCATCAATCCGGCTTGGGTTGCCGCGCTCGATGTGCGGTTTGCCCGCTTCTATTTAGGCGCCATTCAGTCCGCGCTCTCCGGCGGCCCCGAGGGCAAGGCTCCCGGCTGCTGGCAGGCGGTCTTCGACCGGCGCAACGAGACGGCCATTGCCCGGATTCAGTTCGCAATGGCTGGAATGAACGCGCACATCAACCACGACCTGCCCCAGGCCGTCTTCGCCATTTGCCAGACCACGAGCGTAGCGCCAGAGCACGGCACCGCAGAGTACAACGACTTCACGGCGCTCAACACAACGCTGGACAGCCTCACGGATGCGGCCAAAGCCGCGCTCGACGTGCGCCTGCTGGGCGATGCGCTGCCCGAGGCCTCACGCCTTGAAGACACGCTGGCGGCGTGGAGCATGGCCGATGCACGGGAAGCGGCGTGGAACAACGCCGAGCTGCTCTGGCATCTGGCCAATGCGCCGCTCGCGAGAGCGGCATTTCTCGACGGCCTGGATGGCCTCACTGCCGTTGCGGGCAAGGCGATCCTGGTTCCCGTTCCGTGATAAGAAACAATTCTCATCGTTCTGCAAATTGAGAAATTGGGAAGAAAAGGGCGGCGAGGGGTTTTTCTGTCAAATGCGGCGAGTTGGCGCGCGCTGCGCGCGTTGGCGGGTTGGCGAGTTGGCGGGCGGCATTGGTTCAATCGAGTTTCATCCTGCGGTGGGACGCAACACCGGCGGGGGTATTCCCTATTCCCTGGTCCCTATTCCCTGCTCTTCCTGTTCCCCGCCCTCTTGAATGCCGTAGAATCGGCCTTGTATGAAATGTCCTTATTGTGGGTTTGGACAGGATCGGGTAGTGGACTCGCGCGAAAGCAAGGAAGCTGACGCCATACGGCGGCGGCGGGAGTGCGAAAAATGCAATCGCCGCTTCACTACCTATGAGCGCATTGACGAAATTCCTTACATGATGGTGAAGAAGGACGGACGGCGCGAGCGCTTTGACCGCCAGAAGGTCTTGAACGGCCTCTTGCGCGCGTGCGAAAAACGGCCGGTACCGCTGAAAAACCTGGAAGCAATTGTGGACGCCGCAGAGGCTTTTCTGGTGGATGCGCCGGAGCGCGAGCGCACCACAGCTGAGATTGGCGAACTGATTATGAATCATCTCAAGGTGCTGGACACGGTGGCTTATATCCGCTTTGCCTCGGTTTATCGCGATTTCAAGGATGTGCGCGAATTCAAGGAAGAGCTGGAGGGGCTGCTGGGCGGGCGCAGCGCGGGAAAGCTCAAGAAATAACTGCTGGAGGCTGAGAGGAAAAACATGGCAGCGCAGAAGACGCACAAAGTAACCCTGATTCCCGGCGACGGCATTGGGCCCGAAGTCACGCAGGCTGTCGTGCGCATTCTCGAAGCCACCGGCGTGCGCTTCGAGTGGGAGCGATTTGCCGCCGGGGCCGAGGCCTTCGAGATTTTCGGCGAGTACATTCCCGCCGCACTTTATCAGTCGATTGAGCGCAACGGAGTGGCTCTGAAGGGGCCGGTGGCGACGCCTATCGGCGGCGGTTTCAAGAGCATCAATGTCACGCTGAGAAAGAGATTTGATCTCTTCGCCAACTTCCGTCCGATCAAGAATCTTCCCGGCCTGGAAACGCACTGGCCGGGCGTGGACCTGATTATCGTGCGTGAAAACACGGAGGGCGAGTACCTGGGGCTGGAGCACGAAGTAGTTCCCGGAGTGGTGGAGGCCATCAAGGTCATCACCGAAAAAGGCTCGACGCGCATCGCCAAATTCGCCTTCGAGTACGCGCGCAAGCACGGCCGCAAGAAGATTCATTCCATTCATAAAGCCAACATCATGAAGCTCTCGGACGGCCTGTTTTTGCGCTGCGCGCGCCAGGTGGCCGAGGGATTTCCCGATATCGCTTACGGCGAGCACATTATCGACAACACGTGCATGCAACTGGTGATGAATCCTTACCAGTACGACACGCTGCTTCTCGAAAATCTTTACGGTGACATTGTGAGCGATCTGTGCGCGGGCCTGGTGGGCGGGCTGGGGCTGGTGCCGGGAGCGAATCTGGGCCTCGACTGCGCCATCTTCGAGGCGGTGCATGGCTCGGCCCCGGACATTGCGGGCAAGGATATCGCCAATCCCACGGCTCTGTTGCAATCCGCAGTGCTGATGCTGCGGCATCTGGACGAAGAGGCCGCGGCCGACCGTGTGCATACGGCGCTTGAAACCGTTTATGCCGAGCGTAAGACTCTGACGCGCGACGTGGGCGGCACGGCCGGCACCACGCAGTTTGCCGACGCGGTGCTGGCGGCGATGAAGTAAAGCGCTCCGAGGAAGATTGAACCCTCGAAGACGGTTTTTTGGGCGGAGGGGCAGCAGGGATGAGCCACCGGCGGGCGGGTCTTGCTCCCAAAGGCTGGAGCGGGAGACCTGACCCTGCCTATATAATTTGAAAGTGTCTGCACAGTCAGGCTTTGCAGTCCGCAGCCCCCAGGAGGGCGCTATTTTTGAGTCCTAAAGTCGATTTGTATTTCGAGAAACTGGCGCGCGCGATTGAGGAAGTGGATTGCACGGGTGCGCGCGGCGAGACGCTGAGCCGGGACGAGGCCTACGAAGGCGCGCTGGCCCTTTCGCTGGAAGCAACCCTTCGCGGCAACAAGACGATGTTTATCGGCAACGGCGGCTCGGCGGCGATTGCCGGGCACATGGCAATCGATTTCTCGAACAACGGCCGCATGCCGGCGGTTTGCTTCAACGATGCCCCGGCGCTGACCTGCGTGGCCAACGATTTCGGCTTCGAGGAAGTTTTCGCGCGGCAGCTTGGCTACCATGCGCGGCCCGGCGACGTGCTGTACGCCATTTCGAGCTCCGGCAAGTCGCAGGATATATTGCGCGCTGTGGAAGCGGCACGGCGGCTCGACTGCCGGGTGGTGACCATGAGCGGTTTCAAGGCGGACAACCCGCTGCGCGCCATGGGCGACGTGAATTTTCACGTGGCGCTGGAAGAGTACGGCATCGTCGAGGTGGCGCACACCGCGCTGATCCACGCCGTGGTGGACATGAAGATGGCGCGCGACCGGCAGGCAAGCGGCCACGGCGCGGAGTAACGGGCGATGATCATCAGCAAGACTCCATGCCGGCTGAGCTTTGCCGGCGGCGGCAGCGACATTGCGAGCTACTATCGCGAGCACGGCGGCGCGGTGGTCAGCGTGGCGATTGACAAGTACGTTTACCTGACGCTGCAGCAGCGATTCGATTCCAGCATCCGCATTGGCTACTCGCGCACCGAAGAAGTGCAGCGGGTGGACGAGATTCAGCACCCCATTGTGCGCCACTGCCTGAATCTGCTGGGGCCGTCGAAGGGCATTGAGATTACTTCGCACGCAGACATTCCCTCGCGCGGCAGCGGTTTGGGGTCGTCCAGTTCCTTCAGCGTGGGGCTTCTCAACGGGCTGCACGCGTACCAGGGCCGCCGCGTGGCCCCGCAACAGCTTGCCGAACTGGCCTGCCACGTGGAGATCGACCTGTGCGGCGACCCGATTGGCAAACAGGACCAGTTTGCCGCGGCCTTCGGCGATCTGCGCATGTACCGTTTTCATCAGGACGGGTCAGTAAGCGTGGAGCCGCTGATATGTTCGACGGCCACGATTGAAAAGCTCGAACACAATCTGATGATGTTCTACACCGGCATGACGCGCAGCGCCGGGGACATTTTGAAGGTGCAGACCGAGGTTCTGGGCAGCCGCAAGGATGCGATCGAGCAGATGCACCGCATGGTGCAGCACGCCTACGATGTGCGCCACGAGCTGGAAAACGGCAATCCACACGGCGTGGGAGAGATTCTTCACGAGACCTGGCTGCTGAAGCGCAGCCTGACCAGCGGCATCTCGAACCCTGTCATCGACGCGTGGTACGAAGCGGCGCGGGCGGCGGGCGCGGTGGGAGGCAAGATTCTGGGCGCGGGCGGCGGCGGATTCCTGTTGCTGTACGTGCGGCGGGATCGCCAGGCAGATGTGAAAGCCGCTCTGAAGGAACTGCGGCACATTCCCTTCCGCTTTGAGCGCGAAGGCAGCAAGATCATTTTCTACAATCCGACCACGCTCGATCCGGAGCGCGAAGAGCAAGAGAGCGAAGAAGAAGAGAGAGAAAAGCGCTCGGGGCTGTAGTGGTCTGCGAACGCAGGGAAGGGACTGGAACGTGAAGGCAGTGATACTGGCCGGGGGCAAGGGCTCGCGGCTGGCCGCGCGTACAAATGGACTTCCCAAGCCGCTGGTGGCAGTGAACGGCAAACCGCTGCTCGCCTATCAACTGGAGCTGCTGGCGCGCCATGGCGTGAAGCAGGTCAAGCTGCTGTGCGGATACGGAGCCGATCAGATAGAAGCTTTCTGCGGCGACGGTTCGGCATGGGGCCTCAAGCTCAACTGCATTCGCGAGCCTCATGCGCTGGGCACGGCCGGCGCGGTGATTGCCGCGCTGAAGCAACTGCCGGAAGAGTTTTTCGTCCTATACGGCGACACCATGGTCAACGTGGATCTGGGGCGCATGTTTGGGGCTCATGCGGACAGCGGCGCCGAGGCCACGCTGTTTTTGCATCCTAACGAGCACCCCGAGGACTCGGACCTAGTGGAGACGGATGAGCACGGGCGCATCAAGGCCATTTATGGCTGCCCGCATCCGGAGGGCGCGCTGTTGCCCAACCAGGTGAACGCGGCGCTTTACGTGCTGAAGCGCTCGGCGCTTGACGGGTTCGCGGTTCCGGAGTCGCCGCTTGATTTTGGCAAACACGTTTTTCCGCGGATGCTCACCGAGGGCGTTCACCTCAATGGTTATCGCAGCCCGGAGTACATCAAGGACGCGGGCACGCCGGCGCGGCTGGACTCGGTGGAGGCAGATATTCGTTCGGGAGTGGTAGCGCGCGGCACTCTGGCGGTGAAGCGGCCGGCTGTGTTTCTTGACCGCGACGGCACGATCAACGAAGATACGCCGTTCATCTCGCGTCCCGAGCAGCTTAAGTTGCTGCCGGGAGCCGCGAAAGCCGTACGGATGATGCGCGAGGACGGCTACCGCATCGTGGTGGTCACCAATCAGCCGACCATCGCGCGCGGAGATTGTTCCGTGGCCGATTTGCTGCGCATTCACGACCACATGGAGATGGAGTTAAGCCGCGAGGGAGCATTTCTGGACGGCATTTATTACTGCCCGCACCATCCCGACAAGGGGTTTAAAGGCGAGCGGGTGGAGTTGAAGATGAAATGCGAATGCCGCAAGCCGGGCGACGGCATGATCCGCCAAGCGGCGCGCGAGTTGAACCTTGACCTCAAGGCAAGCTGGATGATCGGCGACCGCACGGGCGACATCCAGGCCGCGCACAAGTGCGGCGTGCGCTCGATTCTGCTGCGCACCGGCATGGGCGGGCGTGACGGCCGCTACGCCGTTACTCCCGACGCGACCTTTGACGATCTGCTCTCTGCCGCGCGCTTCATTGCGGGGCAAAGCGCGGCAAAGGTAAGATAACACCATGTTTCTTTGCGCAATTCTGCTGGCCTGCGCCGCCGTTATCGGAACGATTTCTTCCACTGTAGTGCTGGTGCTGGCGCTGATGGGCGCGCGCCGCTTTCGCCGCATCGCGCGCGAACAGCGGGAGTTTGAAGCCACGCTCGGCGATGCGGATCTTCCGTTCGTCTCGCTGCTCAAGCCGCTGCATGGGACGGAACCGCAGTTGGAGGAGAACCTCGAGAGCTTTTTCGCGCAGGACTATCCGGGCTTCGAGGTAATCTTTGCCGTGGATCATGAGGACGACGAGGCGCTGCCCATTGCGCGGCGCGTGATGGAGCGTCACCCGGAACGGCCTTCGCAAATACTTGTGCAGGGCGAGCCGACGTGGCCCAATCCGCCGGCGTTTTCGTTTTTCAATATGGCCAAGGTGGCGCGCGCGGAGATTCTGGTTACCAGCGACAGCGACGTGATTGTCGAGCGGGACTATCTGCGGCAGGTTGTTCCCCCGCTGTTGCACAAGAACACCGGCATGTTGACCTGCGTTTATCACGGACTCAACACCGGGGGTTTCTGGTCGCTGATGGACGCGATCGGGATGAGCGTGGAGATGACCGCCGGAGTGATGATCGCCAATTTGATGGAGGGCATGAAGTTCGGGCTGGGGCCAACCATCGTGGTGCGGCGCGACGCGCTAGAGGCGATTGGCGGCTACGCGGCCACGGGTGACTATTTCTCGAACGACTTTGTCATCGGCAGTTTCATCGCGGCCAAAGGTTTTGACGTTGCGCTCTCGCGCCACGTGATTGCGCACGTGGTGCCTCCCATGAGTTTCAAGCGCATGTGGCAGCGGCAGGTGCGCTGGGCCGGAGGCACGCGGCGCTCGCGGCCGAAAGGGCACTTCGGCACGGTGTTTGTCTTTGCCATGCCGGCGGGGATTCTGGCCGCCGTGGCTGGAGCGATGCTGGGGCATCCCGTGGCCGGCGCAGCCGTTCTGGGCTGGGCTGTGCTCAATCGCATGATCGAGTCGGTGGCAATCGGATGGGGCGTAAGCCGCGACCGGGAGTGCCTGCGGCGACCGTGGCTTTATCCAGTGCGCGACTTGCTGGGCTTTGCCGTTTGGGTGGCCAGCTATGTGGAACGCCGCATGACGTGGCGCGCCGGCAAGTTCGAATTGATTGAAGACGGCCGCGTGCGGATGCTCGACCGCGCCGGGAATGTGGTGAAATCACGCGACGTGTAGCGGGAGCAGTCCCGGCGAATCGGCTTCGTCGCGTGCCTGCGGATGGTAGGTCAGTTTGAATGAGTCTTCCCGCAGGGGCTAAAGCCCGGTTGATTTTGCGGCGTCTACGGCACGACTGAAGTCGTGCCCTGATACAGGGCTTCGCCAATACGGAGTTTTCTGCAAGTTGTAAAGCGCGCGTTGATTTTGTTTGGCCTATGTCGGGTTGGAGACTCGTACGCTTCGAGCTGAGCCGCTGTCTGTCCGCGGGTTTTTGTCGAAAGCGCGCTCATCCTCCTGTACACTGATTGTTCAAGGCGATGAAAAACAGATATCCAATCGGCATCCTGGGCGCGACCGGAATGGTAGGGCAACGCTTCATCCAACTTCTGGAGCGGCATCCATGGTTTGAGGTTGCGTGGCTTGCGGCCAGCGACCGCTCGAGCGGCAAGAAATATGGCGAGGCCGCCAAGTGGCGCCTCGACACGCCGCTACCGGAGCGCATCGCCAAAATGACCATCGCCGCGGCGGAGCCTGAGGGCGCGCCGAAGATCATCTTTGCCGCGCTGGATGCCGCAATCGCGCGCGACCTTGAGCCTCGCTTTGCCGATGCAGGATGCGCTGTGGTTTCGAACTCGAGCGCGTATCGCATGGCTCCCAGCGTGCCGCTGGTCATTCCCGAAATCAATGCGGAGCACCTCGGCCTCATCGAAGAGCAAGCGTCGCGCAAGGGCGCGGGCGGCTACATGGTGACGAACCCGAATTGTTCGACTATTGGATTGGTGATGGCGCTCAAGCCGCTCGAACAGCGCTTCGGCATCACGCAAATCGTGGTGACCACCATGCAGGCCATCTCCGGCGCGGGCTACCCCGGAGTGCCCTCGATGGACATTCTCGGCAACGTGGTGCCTTACATCGGCAGCGAAGAAGAGAAGATGGAAGCCGAGACGCTGAAGCTGCTGGGCAAGCTGGAAGGCCACACGGTTACGCCGCTCGACGCGCGCATCAGCGCCAGTTGCAATCGCGTCGCGGTGGAGGATGGTCACACGGAGAGCGTCAGCATCAAGCTCGGCAAGCCGGCCACGCGCAAAGAGATTCTGGCAGCATGGGCTGAGTTTCGTCCGCTGGCCGGGCAGAAACTGCCGACCGCACCGGAGCAGCCCATCGAGTGGGCGCCGCAAGACGATCGCCCGCAGCCACGCCTCGACCGCAATCGCGGCAACGGGATGGGCGTAACAGTGGGCCGTCTGCGCCCGTGCGGCGTGCTCGACTGGAAGTTTACCGTGCTCTCGCACAACACCATTCGCGGAGCAGCGGGAGCAGCCATTCTCAACGCGGAATTGCTGGCGAGCCTGGGGAAGCTGGAACCTGCATCTTAGCCGGCACTGAGCCATAGGAAGACGCGCATGAGCCTCGTAGTGATGAAGTTTGGCGGCACCTCGGTGGAGGACCCAGAGGCCATTCGACGCACCGCGGCCATCGTCGCAGGGCGCGTGGCCCAAGGCAAGCAGCCCATCGTCGTGGTCAGCGCCATGGCCAAGGTGACCGACCAACTGCTGCGCGCCGCAACCGTTGCCGCGCAGGGGGACCGCGCCGGCGCGCTGGCCATCAGTTCGCGCCTGCGCACGCGGCATCGCGACACTGCCGCCGCATTGGTGGCCGACTCCGCCGCGTTGATCGACCGCATCGACAAGAAGTTCGATACACTTGATGAGATTCTGCGCGGATTGGCCGCCATCAACGAACTTACGCCGCGCGTCTCCGACCTGATTGTCAGTTTCGGCGAACTATCATCGAGCCGCATTGTCGCCGCCGCTTTTCGCGAACTGGCCATCAATGCCGCTCACATTGATGCGCGCCAGATCATCATCACCGATTCGCAATTCCAGAAGGCGATTCCGCAGGACGCGCACATTGAAGAGCGCGCCGCCAAAAAGCTGCTGCCGCTCGTGGGGCAAAACCATGTTCCCGTGATGGGCGGATTCATCGCATCGAACGAGGCCGGCATCACCACCACGCTTGGGCGCGGCGGCTCGGACTTCACTGCGGCTTTGGTGGGCGGCGCGCTGCAGGCTGAGGCCATTGAAATCTGGACCGATGTGGACGGCATCATGTCGGCTGATCCGCGGGTATGTCCCGACGCGCTGCGCGTGAAGGTCATCAGCTTTGAAGAAGCCGCGGAGCTGGCTTACTTTGGCGCCAAGGTTCTTCACCCCGCCACCATTCTGCCCGCCGTCAAAAAGAATATCCCTGTGCTGGTGCTCAACAGCCGCAATGCCACGTGCGAAGGCACGCGCATCATCTCGCTCCCTCCGCATTGCAAGAGCCCGTTTAAATCCATCGCCGTGAAAAAGAAGCTCAGCATCATCGACGTGGTGGCCAGCCGCATGTTGATGACCCATGGCTATATGAAAGAAATCTTCACCATCTTCGACAAGCACAAATGCCCGGTGGATATGGTCTCGACCAGCGAGGTTTCCGTCTCGCTGACGGTTGACTCGAACGAAAAGCTGCCGGCCATCGCCGCCGATCTCGGGCAACTGGCCGATGTGAAATATGAGGGCAAGAAGGCCCTGATCTGCATGGTGGGAGACGATATTCGCGGGCGCAGCGGGATGGCCGCGCAGGTTTTCAACGCTATCCGGCACATCAACATCCGCATGATTTCGCAGGGGGCGAGCGAAATCAATATGAGCTTCATGATCGATGAGGACGACGCGGACGAGGCAGTGCGCTCGCTGCACGCGGCATTTTTCCAGGACCCGGATCCGGAAATTTTCGATGTAGAGGCGCGCAAGCAGTAATCCCACCCTAGCTGCAAAAACAAATACGCGGCGAGGGTGGGGCACCCGGCTTTGTGCGATCCCAGGTGCCCGAATGCGAGGCACCCGGGGCACCCGTTATTCCAGAGATGTGGCCGGCTCGACGCTTCTCTTGCGGGCGTAAATCACCAGCAGCGTCACGAGCAGTAGCAGAATGACGCCCAAAACCAGCAGGCTGCCTTCGGGGCCGTCGGCGCCGCCGCTCCAGAGCGGGTTGCCCGTTGCGCTGGTGGTGAGGTAATGGCCGGTGGCGACCATGCCGCTGTCGGGGGTTCCGTAGAAAAAGGTTTCCGCCCAGTCCCATGCGGCGTGGCAGCCAACGGCCCACCACAAAGAGCCGGTCAGGCGCACGCTGACGCAGAAGACAAAGCCGATAAGCGCCGCAGCAAGGATGCCAATCCAGTTTTCGCCGCCGTTGCCGGTGTGAATGGAGCCGAAGAGCGTGGAGGTGACCCAGGCCGCCTGCCAGAATCCACTTCGTGGGGTTTTGCGAATGTGGAGTATGAAGCAAGGAACAAGGCCCAGCAGGGCCGCGATATACACGCCCCAGACACCATTGCCGCTGGAAGTAAAAAGCAGCCAGATGCAGGCTGTGGCGACTGTTCCAAGCGCCCACCAGAAGTTGATGCCGCGAGTGAAGGTGAACTGAAGAAAACCGCGAAAGCTGCCTTCTTCAACGACGCCGGTGAGCAGAAAAACCACGCCCCAGATGGCCGCATAGCCGTATATCTGCTGGCCGGAGAGCGCTGGCGTGCCGAAATGGAGCCAGCCGCCCCAAACGAGCGCACCCACCAACACCGAGAGCGCGGCGAAGCCGGCTACGATTCCGCCAAAAAAGTGAACCACGCGGCGCGGGCCGCTGAGGTTGTAGTCGAGGATGCGGCGGCGTTCGATGAGCGCAACCAGCGCAACCGCGCCCAGCATCGCCAGAAACAGAATCACCTCGCCGATGAGCGCCGTGGTGGGCGTGAAGGCGCTCGATTTTACGTGGGGGATATGCCTCGAGATCGTCGTGGCAATTGTTCCCAAAGTCATTGTGAAAATGGCGGTGAGGATGAAAAAGAGCGCCGCCGACCAGCCGGCGCGCAGGCCCTGAGCGCCGATGAAAATCCAGCGCAGGCCGCGATATTCCGGGTCAGGGGCGAACGGTGGTGGGAGGAAACTCGGGACGATTGGCGCTTGCGGCTGCGTGGGTTTAATCTCCGGCTCCATCGAGCCTCCTTCAAAAAATACTGGTTTATCTGCTGATTTGTAGTGTGGTGAGTCTGAAGTTTGCTGAACTGCAACCGCAGATCCTTCGACTCACCACCCCCAAACTGAAGAACGTTTGGGGCCCCGTTCGCTCAGGATGACAGTGCAGTTGTCGAAGGAACTTCAGACTCTGGACACTAGTGGAAAGATACTCTACGCAAACGGCGCCTGGACAGTTCCTTCGCCCCATTTCTGCGAGCTTTCTTTGCTCGGAGGTGCGGAATATCCCTCAAGATTCCTCCGTCCGCCTTGACATAACGGGCCGTTCCCTTGATGCTAGACAGTTCCGGCAAATCAATTTTGCTGCGTACGGAGGGGTTGAGACCTTGCGGGTTCGCGTCTTTTATCACGACAAATGTTTTGACGGGGCCTGCTCGGCTTCGCTTTTCACGCGGTTTCACCGGGAGTGCGCCGCCAAGGGCGCCAGCTACGAGTATCACGGGCTTGTGCATCGCGCCGGGGCTCTCTTTGACGAGAGCGATTTTACGGGCGACGAGAACGCGATTGTCGACTTCAAGTACTCGGCCTCGCCCAAAATCACGTGGTGGTTCGACCATCACCAGTCGGCTTTTCTCACCCCTCAGGACCACGAGCATTTTCTGGCCTGCAAGCGGGATCCCGAGTGCGGCGGGCGCAAATTTCTCGATGTGCACTACACCTCCTGCACGAGCTTTCTGGCGCACATCGGGTCAACCCGTTTCGGCTTCGACATTGCTCCCATGGCCGAGCTGATTCACTGGGCCGACATTGTGGACGGAGCGAAATATGAGAGCGCCGCGTCAGCGGTGGAGATGGGCGCGCCGGCCATGAAACTGACGCTCATCATCGAGTCGTCGCAGGACAATGTTTTCATCCCGCGCCTGATTCCTTTGCTCACCGAGATGCCGCTGGCCGAGGTGCTGAGCCAGCCTTTTGTGGCCGACCGGCTGCCGCCTCTGCTCGAGCGCCATCAGAAATCCATTGACCTGATCCGGCAGCGCGCCGAGGAGCGTGACGGCACGATCTTCTTCGACGTGACCGATCTGCCGCTGGATGGCTATAGCAAGTTCATCCCTTACTATCTGCATCCGCAGGCCACTTACTCGATCGGGCTGTCGAAATCGAGCTTCCGCACCAAGGTTTCGGTTGGCTCGAATCCGTGGACCACGGCGGACCCGGAGAAGATGACGAATCTCGCGCAGATCTGCGAGCGTTACGGAGGCGGCGGCCATGCCCGCGTGGGCGCCATCAGCTTTCCGCCGGACCAGGAAGACAAAGCGCGCGAGGCGGCGGCGGTAATTGTGGCGGAGTTGCGAGCGGCGAACCCGATGGCGTGAAGCGGTTTTTTCAAGGCCAGGCAAAACTCTGCACTATCCGAAAGCTGAACGCAGGCGAATGGGGGCCGCTTTTCACAGCCCGAGTCCCGGCGCGCGGCGTTTCATCGCCTCAAGGCAAAACGCGATGTGGGCGTCGAGTTCGACGCCGAGTTCCGAAGCGCCCTGCACGATGTCTGCCCGATTGACGCCGCGCGCGAAGGCCTTGTCTTTCATCTTCTTGCGCACGCTGGAAACTTCAACATCGGCAATCGCCCTGGACGGCTTGACCAGCGCGCAGGCGGTCAGAAAGCCCGATAACTCGTCGCAGGCAAAGAGGGATTTGGCCAGATGCGTGAGGCGGGGTACGCCGCTGTACTCCGCGTGGCCGAGTATGGCGGTGCGCAGCGGCTCGGGCCAGCCCAGGCGCTCGAGCTCGCGCACACCCACAAAGGGATGCTCCTCGGGCGTGGGGTGGCGCTCGTAATCGAAGTCGTGCAGGAGGGCGGTGGCCGCATACAGTTCGATGAAGGCTTTCAGTTTTTCGCCTTCGAGGCCGAGGCGGGCGGCTTCGGATTCGGCGCAGGCCGCGAGGCAGGCTTCGACGGCGAGCGCATGCTTGCGCAGGCTCTCGCTTTGGGTCCACTCGGTCAAGAGCTGCCATGCCTGTTCACGGCCGAAGCTGTTGCCCAATGCATCATTTCCAGTGCAGTTATTCATTATTTCCTACCCCTCGGTGTTGCTCAATCTGGTTCGCGCTTCTCACCGTTTTTACCGGCGATTCTTCCGGAATGATCCGCTATTCACCGGTTTGTATACAACTTTTCACTTGACAATTATGGTTCACTTCACCGAAAGTAGCACTCACGTGGCGCCGCAAGGCACCGCGGGGTTCCCGCTCTGGCACTCCGCGCACCACACATGACAGCTACCCTGGCGAACGTGGACGCACGCGAAGTTGTCCGCTGCAATTTTCCGGATTGCAAACTGGTTCAATTCAAACCCGGCAACTGCCTTTGCCGCAGGTGTCACAGGCCTCTGGACGTTGAGGAGCCTGTACGCCCGGGGCCGGTGGCGGTGGAGAGCCGTGTGGTGGACCCTTCCACGGAAGCTGGCCTGAAAGTGGCCGGGCAGGTGAAGGAAATCCGCCGCGCGCGCCATCTGAGCCAGCGTCAACTGGCGGGTCGGATGCAGGTGCCGCGCACCTATATTTCGAAGATTGAAAATGGCAAAGCCATCCCCACACTCAGCTCGCTGGAGCGGCTGGCCACTGCTCTGGGCGTGGACGTGCGCCAATTGCTGCGCGATGCCCGCAGCCTGCGCGACGAAGAGGCGGCCTCGATTCTGGCCGATCCTCTGCTGGCCGAGATTGCGGTCCTGCTGCCCTGCCTTGACTCGCTGCACCGCTCACTCATCATGGGCGCGGCGCACGATATGGCCGTGGGCAGGCGGCGCATTGCGTAGGCAATCGTTGGGGTCATTCCGCTCCGGCGGCGCACGGAATAATTGCGGCCCCCGGGCGGTTGTGCTAGGGTCGAGATTGAGACGCTTCGGCTCACGGCGGCTGAGAAATCGGCGCGCTGAAGCAGTTCCGAGCCGGGCGTTACCGCTCCGGACCATGGCTGCGGGCGGCGCCACACCACGTTCCCCCGGCGCCGATCCGGAGACTCAAAAGCAATAGTTGAGGCAAGTCCTTTGTATTCTGTTGCCACGCTGCGCATCGATGAGCTGTCCGCCGAGGAGCGGGCTGTCTATGAGACGCTCAAGCCGGAGCGCCTGCCCCAGCATGTCGCCATCATCATGGACGGCAATGGCCGCTGGGCCGGTCACCGCTCGCTGAAGCGCTTCCTCGGCCACCAGCAGGGCGCCAACAGCGTGCAACTGGTGACCGAGACCGCGTCGCGCATCGGGCTGCCCTGGCTCACTCTCTACGCCTTTTCGCTGGAAAACAATCTGCGCCGGCCCCGCTCAGAGGTCAACTTCCTCATGCGATTGCTCAAGTCGTACCTGGAGTCGAACGTCCAGCGCATGATGGACAACAACATCCGCATGAAGTACATCGGCCGCACTCACGAACTGCCGGCCGAGGTTCAGGAAAAGATGTGGTGGGCCGAGGAAGCCACAGCCGGCAACACGGGCACCACGCTCACGCTGGCGCTCAACTACGGCGGACGCTCGGAACTGGTGGACGCCTTCCGCGGGTTGATGGCTGAGATGAAGCAAAAACACAAGAGCGCGGAAGAGATCACCGAAGAAGATATTCACCGGCATCTGTACACGGCGCACATGCCCGACCCAGATCTGCTGATCCGCACTTCGGGCGAGATGCGGCTGTCGAATTATTTGCTATGGCAGGTGGCCTACACGGAGATATTCGTGACCGAGCGGCTGTGGCCGGACTTTCGCGGCGTTCATCTGCTGGAGGCCATTGCCGATTTCCAGCTTCGCGAGCGCCGCTATGGCGGGCTGGGCGATAGCGAAGGCGACGTGTAAGAGCGGCAGAGGCGGGCAAGCCGAAGGCGCTTGTTCTTCGCATCGCTCCTACAAGGCCCATTCGCACAATTTCAGGTTCATTTCCATCGGAATCAGCAGCGTCCGACCTGTCGAGTCACTCACAGTCAGCCCCGGCAGTGTATTCTCAACCCTGAATGAAACGTATAATCACCGCTCTCATACTGATCCCTGTGGTGCTGGTCCTGGTCTTCCTGGGGCCAAGGTGGCAATGGCTGTTTACGCTGGGCGTGGCGGGGGTTGCCGCGCTGGCTGCGTGGGAATACCTGGGTCTGGCCGAAAGCACCGGAGCGCATCCGCCGCGCATTGCCGTGCTGACAGCTATTCTGGCGCTCTTTGCCGGCTACTTCGAGTGGCCCGGCCAAGCTGGGGCCATCTTCGGCATACTCGCCCTGGCGCTACTGGTGTATTGCACATTTTCAAGGCCGGTGAAGCAACTCATGGCGGACGCATCGGCCTCGATCTTCTGCCTGCTTTACACCGGATTCACTTTGATTGCGTTACCCGCCCTGAGGGAGAACCCGGAAGGCAACGGGCCGTCACTGCTGGCGTTTCTGTTGTGCGCAGTGTGGGCTGGAGACTCAGCCGCGCTTTATGTAGGCCGCGCGTGGGGACGGCACAAGATGGCGCCGACCCTCAGCCCCAACAAAACGTGGGAGGGCGCGCTGGGCTCAGTGGCCGGGAGCCTGTTCTCAACAGGCGTGCTGCTGGGCATCTCTCATCTGCTGCAAGTGCGAGACATGGCTTGGCTCACGTATCCGGAAAGCGTGTGGTTCTGGCTGATGCTGGCGGTGGTGGTGAACGTGGCTGCGCAGGTGGGCGATCTGGCCGAGTCGGCGCTGAAGCGCTCTGCCGGCGTGAAGGACTCAGGGGCGCTGCTGCCCGGCCATGGCGGCGTGCTGGACCGCATTGACGCGCTGATTCTGGCCGCGCCGGCGCTGTGGTACGCGCTGCTGATTCACCAGTCGTTTTAAGACAGGGAACAGGGATCAGGGATCAGAGGAGCCGGGCGACCCTCATTCCAACGGGGTCGTCCGAGCGATAATTAGAGTACGAGGAAAAATAGAACATCTTGAAAAATCTTGCCATTCTCGGTTCGACCGGGTCCATCGGACAAAGCACTCTTTCCATCGTCGAGCAGTTCCCTGAGCGTTACTCGGTGGCCGCGCTGGCCGCCGGACGCAACATCGAGGAAGCCTTTGCGCAGGCAGTTCGCTGGCGTCCGCGCGTAGTTTCGATGGCCACGGAAGAGCTGGCCGCGGAGCTTTCCGCAAAGCTAAAACAAGCCGGCGTGACCGGCGTCGAGAGCGTGCATGGAACTGAAGGCACCGTCGCCTGCGCCACCCTGGCGGAAGCCGATTTTGTGGTTTCGGCCATTGTGGGAGTTGCCGGCCTCGAAGCCACGCACGCCGCGATTCTGGCGGCCAAGCCCATTGGCCTGGCCAACAAGGAGTGCATGGTTGCCGCGGGCGAGATTCTCACCGCCGCGGCGCGCGAGCGCAACGTCCCCATCCTGCCCATCGACAGCGAACACAACGCCGTTCACCAATGCCTGCGCGTGGGCGCTCACCGGGAGGTGAAAACCATCTGGCTGACGGCCTCAGGCGGGCCATTCCGGAAGTTGCCGCTGGAGCAGTTTGCATCGATCACACCGGAGCAGGCGCTGAAACACCCCACGTGGGTGATGGGCCGGCGGATTACCATCGACTCGGCCACCATGCTGAACAAAGGCCTGGAAATCATCGAGGCCTGCCGACTGTTCGACGTGACGCCCAGCCAGGTGCGCGTGACCGTGCATCCGCAATCGACAGTACATTCGCTGGTGGAGTACGTGGACGGATCGATATTGGCGCAAATCTCGGTCACCGATATGCGATTGCCAATCCTGTATGCGCTGGCGTACCCCGAGCGCCCGGCCTCGACGCTGACCTTCGACATGGCCGCGCTGAGCCACCTGGAGTTCGAACAGCCCGACTTCGAGCGCTTCCCTTGCCTGAGGCTGGCCTTCGAGGCCGCGGAGAAGGGCGGAGCCCACTGCATTGCTCTCAACGCCGCCGACGAGGTGGCAGTGGAGGCATTTTTGGAGCGGAAAATCCCCTTCAACGGCATCCCGGGTACAATTGAAAAGGTACTCGAATCCACGGTCGAGGCGCATCCGGCCACCATTGCCGGGGTGCTCGAAGCGGACCGTGAGGCGCGCCAGACTGCTCGCGCGCTGTTGGGTTGAAGGGTTGCGAAAGGGTTCGTTGCATTGAAAGGGCACGCTTTAGCCGTGCCGCAGGAGCGCCAACACAAATTCGGCTTTAGCCGCTGAGGGAATGCAAGCTGGCAAGAAACAGCGCACCCCCTTTACCCCGTGCTGCGTGGGGATAGCCACCAGGTGAGCACATTTTCAAGGGATAAAACGAAAATCCATGCATGAATTTCTAGTTTCTGTCGCCGCCTTCATCGTCCTGATTGCCGTTATGGTGGTGGTTCACGAGTTCGGCCACTTTGCAGTGGCCAAGCTCTGCAAGGTTCGCGTCGAGGAGTTTTCCTTCGGCTTCGGGCCGCGCCTGTTCGGCTACAAGTACGGCGAGACCGATTACAAGGTCTGCCTGCTGCCGCTGGGTGGGTTTGTGAAGATGGCCGGCGAAACGTTCAGCGAACTGGGCGACGCGGCCGCGGGGACGGCCACCGTAGCCCCGCCAGACGACCCCGGCGCGCTTACATCGCATCCCCGCTGGCAGCGCATGCTGATCGGGTTCGCCGGTCCATTCGCGAACTTCGTGCTGGCTTTTGTGCTGATGGTCTTCTACTTCGGGTGGATCAACGAGGTTCCCGCGATCAACCCTATCGTCACCGAATGGGTCGATGAGGGCTCGCCGGCCGCTCAGGCTGGGATCGAGCCAGGCGATATCATCCGCCACTTCGACCAAGTGGACAATCCCTCTTGGGCGCAGATTGAGACCGACGCCATAAAGAGGGTTAGCCAGACCGTGCCTGTCACCGTGGAGCGGGGCGGTAAGAGCATCTCCCTGAGCCTGAAGCTAATTGGCAACGGCCAACGGAAAAAATTTGATCTGAGTCAGGCCGGCCTCTTCCTTCAGCTAGTCACGAGCCCCATCAAAATCGAAACTGTCACCGAGAATTCGCCGGCTGCAAAAGCTGGTTTGCGCGGCGATGATCTCATCCTCGCTGCGGACGGGCACGTCTTTCACACCCTCGAACCAATGGTCGCTTACCTCCAAACAGGGAAGGGAAAGCCAGTCACGCTGAGCGTCAGCCGCAACGGCCAGTTGCTTCCGCCAGTGGTGGTCTACCCATCGATTCAGGATTCATCCTGGCGTATGGGTTTCAGCTACATCCCGCCCACCAATATTCCCACGCATCCGGAGCCGATGTCGCTGTCCGAAGCCGTGCCTGAATCAAAGGATTTTTGCGCAGAAAACTCCACACTCATCCTTGACGTTCTCAGGAAGCTGCTGACCCACAAGGTTTCCGTCTCCCAGCTTTCCGGACCTGTGGGCATTGCTCGCATGGCCGGCGACGCGGCGGAGACCAAGGGGTGGGGAACAAAGATTGGGCTGGCCGCGGAAATCAGCCTCAATCTCGGCATCCTCAATCTGCTGCCCTTCCCGATTCTCGACGGAGGGATGATTTTCTTCCTGCTGATAGAAAGCGCCATCCGGCGGGACATCAGCATTCGGGTCATGGAGCGAATTTATCAGGGAGCGTTTGTGTTGCTTGTGGGCTTTTTTGCTTTCATCATCTTCAACGACATTACCAAGCTGCCTCTGTTCACGCACATAAAGCCGTGACCCATCGCCGACGGCGTCCTAAGCGGCCGGAACCGAAGCAAAATGGAAATCGATTTAGGCTGTGACGCAAGAGTGGGGAGACGGCGGAGTTTGTAAGCAAGTTGTGGATAAAACCCGAAGAAACCCGAAGAAATGTGGATAAAACGGTGTTCCACGTGGAAAACCGGGTACGGAATTTGTTGATTATCAGACATTGATGAGGTTCATTTCATGCCGGTGACACCCGAAGTTCGCGTCCGCTACGCTGAAACCGACCAGATGGGCGTGGTTTACTACGCCAACTATTTTGTCTGGTTTGAAGTGGGCCGCGTGGAGCTCTTCCGCGCTCTGGGTTTCTCTTACAAGCTGCTGGAGCACGAACATCAGTGCATTCTGCCGGTGGTGGACGCGCGGTGCCGCTACCGCTCTTCAGCTCGCTACGACGAGGAAATCATCATCGAAACCCGGCCTTTGGTGGTGCGCGGCTCGCTGGTGAGATTCGGTTACCGCGTCCTGCGCAAGGCGACCGATGGGGCCGAACATGCGCTGCTGGCCGAGGGCGAAACTACCCACGTTGTCTGTGACGCGAAGATGAAGAAGAAGCCGCTGCCGGAAAAGTATGCCGCGGCGTTGCGGACGATGATGGACGGGAAGTAGCTTGTTCAACAGACCAGTTTGATGAGTCTGAAGTTCGCTGAAGTGCAACCGCAGATCCTTCGACTCACCTCCCCCAAACTGAAGAACGTTTGGGCGCCGTTCGCTCAGGATGACAGTGCATTTGTTGAAGGAACTTCAGATTCGGGACGCTAGATCAAACCAGAAAATTTGCCCTCAGGGGCTAAACTTCGCGTTGATTTTGGGGCGTTAGCGGCACCCTTCGACTGCGCTCAGGGCAGGCTAAAAGTCGTGCCCTGACACAGGCCGTGTTTTTTCCACAAGTTCCTGGCAGCATACACGCGGAAATCATCGCCCGTTGGATTGTGGCCTGTTCAGCGCAGGACCACGGCGAGCGCAAAGCCGTCATAGCCCTTGACTCCGACTGTCTGAAGAACTGTTGCGCTGAGGCGGGGCTCGGCAGCCATCATCTCGGTGAAGCGGCGGACGCCCTGCACATCGGCTTCGGCGCTTTCAGCCTGGACAACCTTTCCATCGCGTACCACGTTGTCGGTGACGATCAACGTGCCGGGGCGCGAGAGCTTCAATGCCCAGGCGAGGTAGTCAGCGTTGCTGGGCTTATCGGCATCGATAAAGATCAGGTCAAAGGGGCCAACGCCGGAGGACGCGAGGATGGGAAGCGTGTCGAGGGCGCGCCCCACGCGGAGATCGACGCGATCGAGAACGCCGGCATTCAATAGATTGGCGCGCGCCACCTCGGCATGGCGCGGGTTGACCTCGAGCGTAACAATGCGCCCGCCTTCGGGAAGCGCGCGGGCCATGCAGATGGTGCTGTATCCGCCAAGCAATCCGATTTCAAGAATGCGGCGCGCGCCGGAGACGCGGACCAGAAGATCGAGGAATTTGCCCTGAAGCGGGGAAACGTCGATGGCGGGAAGACCGGCCTGCCGGTTCGCAGCGAGGGCGGCGTCGAGTTTTTCATCGGAGGGGGCCAGCAGGTTACAGAAATAGCGGTCCACCTCTGTCCATAGGTTCTGCATGGTGTTCTCCTTTGAGCGTGTTTCAAAAATGCCTGGAGGGTTTAGATTGCGATCCGGCAGAGGCTAAAGCCCATCGTTCTTACGCTGCTTACGGCACGACTAAAGTCGTGCCCTGACACATTCCGCATTCTCAGTGGAATTTTGCGAGAGGCTCCTTGGCTTGCAATTACTGGCCAGGTTGTTACTTTTCCCGCGCCACCACGAAATCCGGGACCCAGAGCAGGGCGCGCTTGTATTCGGAATCAGGCAGCGGGGCGAGCGCCTGGCGGCTCTGCTCGGCGTAGCGGTCGGCGACGGCCATAGCGTACTCGACCGAGCCGTTTTTGGCCAGAATCTTCTGAATCTGGTCGCGGCTGACATTCTCGAAGCTGCGGTCGTCCAGAACCCGCTGGATGGTCCGCCGGTCAGCGGCGGTTCCGTGGTCAATGGAGTGAATAACGGAGAGAGTCGCCTTGCCCTCGCGCAGATCGCTGGCCACGGGCTTGCCGAGAACCTCTTCTGTGGCCGTCAGGTCAAGCACATCGTCCACAATCTGAAAAGCCAGGCCGACGGCGCGGCCATAAGCTGCGAGGCTCGCTTCATCGGCCTCCGTGGCCTTGGCGAGCACCGCGCCGAGGCGCATGGAAACCGAGAAGAGGCAGGCCGTTTTGCGATAGATGAGGTCGTAGTACTCGGCTTCGGAGACGGCGCGGCCCAGCTTCTGAATCTGCAACAGCTCGCCCTCGACCATCTGCTGCGTGAGGCCGATGAGCAGGTCGAGAACGCGAAGGCTTTTCTCTTCAAGAGCCACCTTAAAGGCCTGCATGTAAAGCCAGTCGCCGGCCAGTACGCATTTTTCGTTGCCCCAGGTGGTGTTGGCGGAGGGGCGGCCGCGGCGAATGTTTGCGCCGTCGATGATGTCGTCGTGGACCAGCGTGGCGGTGTGGACCATTTCGACCACTGCGCCGAGGCGGATGGCGCCGGGGCCGGAGTGGCCGAGCGTGTGCGCGGAGAG
>Ga0326727_10007796_pt1 | contig 27841 bp, 18 predicted proteins | sample MB2enrmetagenome_FD_207643 | JGI IMG/M metagenome (GOLD analysis project Ga0326727, IMG submission 207643) | Lab enriched peat soil microbial communities from McLean, Ithaca, NY, United States - MB29MY | ecosystem: Environmental > Terrestrial > Soil > Wetlands > Peat | place: USA: New York...
CGCCTCTTTGTTTTTCTTGAATAACGCAAACATGATTGCTCCTGCAATTTGGCCAAAACCTTTTTATTATAGAAGAGATGCGCCAATTGCGGCAAGGGCGGCGATTAGGAAATCGGGCCATCGGATCATCGGGCCATTTGCGATTGGTGATTGGTGATTGGCGATTGAAGCATCGGGTCATTTTGGATTTTCGATTGAGGCGATCCGGAATCCGAAATCCGCAATTCCGCCACGGGGCCTCGACCCTGAACTTCGGACTTCGGACCCCTGACTCTTCCGTTCAGAATTGGACGGCTTGCGTCCCCTGGTAGGCGGCGTGGATTGCGCAGAGCAAAGCTCTGCGGTTGCGCTTCGCTGTGGATGCGCGGTCAACGATTCGCAGAGCTTTGCTCTGCGCAATCCAGGATTTTCAAGTTCCCAGCTTCGAGCACCGCGGGCTTAGCCTTTTCTCGTCACTCATCACTCGTCACTCTTCTTCGCCGGCGCTGCTGCCGCGGCCGCCGGCGCTTTGCGCCCTGCATCCAGATGGTCATAGTTGAGCACGGCGTTCAGCAGGAGCATGAAGCTGCCCTGGGTTTCCTGTCGCCACATGGGATTGTTGGCAAAAAGCACCACGTGGCCACGGCCGAGGGGCACATCGATGATGGCCGGCGCCCCCGCCAGCGCCGAGCCTCCTGCCAGCATGCCGCTGATCCACAGATCCTTTTCATCGGCGAAGCGCAGAACGACGCGAGGATAAAGCGCCGGCGGCGGAACCTCGTTGCTGGCAAACGCGCGGTATTGGGGATCGAGGTAAAGCTCCTTTTCCGCGCGGGTTCGCGTCGGTGGCGGCTCCGGGGGCGTCCAACTGCGCCCTTGCGGTATGTCCGGATCGGTTTTGGAACCGCGTCCGCTGGGGCGCCCCGCGTCCTGGTCCTCGTTCCCGAAAAAGCCACCCCCCGGCAGGGAAACTCTGAAGACGGGAGATTGATTGAAGTACACACCCACGGAATCGTCATAGCCGTAGGCAATGGGGCTCTTGGCGTCCTCCACGTTGGCGCGGAAAATGGCGCCCCGCGCCTGAAGTTGCGGCGCGGGCGCGATGGCGACGGTGTCGGTCAAACCCAGTTCCACGGGCAAGTGCGTGCTTGAGCCCACCGGGATGAACACCCCGCCCGCTTCCACGAATTGCTTCAGGTGGGCCACGCCTTCAAAACCCAGCCCACCGCGGATGTCAGGAGTTTCGTCGATGCCGCCCCAGTTCGGCGTAACCTCGGATTTCTGCCACGGAATGGGGCCGGCATCCGTGCCGTCGGGCAGGAGGCGCTTGGGGAAGCCCGCCAGGAGTTCGCGCACATCCGCAAAAGTGGGCGGGAACAGAATCACGTCGAATTTTTCGCGCAGGTTCGGAGTGGTGCGCACCACCGTGTCCGAAATGTAGGTGTAGGGCACGCCGGTTTCTTCGAGCCCCAGGCGAAACCAGCCCTCGTTTTGCGTGCTTGTCCAGGTGTGCAGCAGCGCGATGCGCGGCACGGCCAGTTCATGGCGCGCCACGCTGGGCATTTGCCCGGCGCTGGTGACCTCGATGCCCAGTTCGTGCGCGGCATCTTGCAGCCGCGTTTCCAAATCGGACGGGTTGCCGTCCACCGGCAGAAGGAAGGAGCCCGCGGCAAACTTTTTCCCCGCCGCCTCAAACCCTTCCTCGGCGGCGAAAATCTTCGCGTCCTTCAGCCGATACCGCAAACCCGCAAGATTCGGCTCGGCATTCGCTTGAATGACGTAGCACTTCACTTCGGGGGATTTGCCTTTCGCCGCGGGCAGAGCCACCACACCGGAGTTGGTGTTCCGCGCCGGCCCAACGATGAGCGTCATGGGCACCTTCAAGACCGCCGCGTCAGTGATGCGTAAAGTTTTGACGTTGCGCAGCGGCCCCAGCGTCCATCCGGTGTCATCGTAGGGACGCGGGTCGGAGGTGGAGTAGTACTGCGTGTCCAAAAGCATGTCGGCAATGCGGCTGTAAGGCTGATCCATGCGGATGATGTAGCTGCCGCGGGGAATTTTCGTCGTTTTGGCTTCGTCCTTCTTGGCGCTGGCGTGGTCTTTGGATTTGTCGGTGGGTGGGGCGGCCGTTTCCGGCTTGTCCGCAGCGCTCGCCTCAGTCTTGGGTTCGCTCTCGGCGGCCTTGGGTGGCGCGGTGGCGAGTTCCTTCACTTCAAAGTCCTGGTCGAGCTTGTGTACTTCCGCGCCTTGTCGTTGCAACAGATGGGCAAGCTGCGCGGCGAGTGCCGGGCGGCGCCCGTCATTCAAAATGGCCCAGGCGGCGGGACCCTCCGTGGTGGCCTTGGCGACGGAACGCTTGCTCATAATGTAGAAATTGTGGAGAAACTCCTGCGGATGCTGGGCCATGTAGTCGAGACCAAAAAGCAGTCCACTCTCCTGCAAGTTCGTGTTGTTGCGCAGCGACCACTTCACCTTGGGAAGCGGCGGATTCGGCCGGTACCACGCGCGGGAAGTTGCCGATGGGGACAATGTGCGCTCCTCGGTGACCGGGTACAAATTGCCGAAGGTTTCGTAGAAGCGCCCGATGGAATTGTGGCCGTTGGCTACGTAGAACATATAGTTCGGCGCCCAACCATCATAAAAGCCGTGCGTCCACACGCCGACGACGCCGCGCTCCGTAAGCTGCTCGATCTCGTAATACGCCATCCTCTGCCACTCGCTCACCACGATGGGGTCCAGCCAGGCGTTGTAGGGGCCCGTGCCGGTGGAGATGTACAGGTAAGGGATGGACTCGTGTAGATCGTGCAGCACCTGCGGATGCCATTCCAGGAAATTCTTCATGGTGACTTGCGAAAGCTTGAGGCCCATGGCGATGGAATCGCGGTTGTTGTCGTGCTGAACGTAGTGTCCCCAATAGACCAGGTCGGGCTGCGGCTTGTCGGGATACGCCTTCCGGTAGTTCGCCCAGTCCACGGTGCGGTCGTGCCCGTCCACTTCCAGGACGGGAGTGATCAAGAACACCACGTTCTTCCGGACGTTTTGAATCAGCGGCGTGTCCTCCACGGCGAGGCGGTAGGCCAATTCCATGAGCATCTCGGGCGACCCCGTTTCCGGCGAGTGGATCGAGCCGGAGGCCCAGTAGATCGGCTTGCCCGTGGAAATGAGCTGCTGCGCCTCGGCGTCCGAAATCTTGCGGGGGTCCGCGAGCTTGGCGGTGATTTCCTTGAGGCGGTCGAGTTGAGCGATGTTGGCTTCGTCGCTCACCGCGACCAGCAGGAAGTCGCGGCCTTCTTCAGTCTTGCCCACGCGAAAAACCTTCACGCGGGGGTTGGCCTGGGCGAGCGCGTCGTAGTAACGGTAAATGTCCTTCGAGTAGGTGAGCACGTCGGGAGCCCCGATGATGTGCCCGAGAATTTTCTCCGGCGAGGGGACCGTGGCGGAGGCGGGAAGATGATCCACCAGATCGGTGAGAAAGAAGGGCTCCGTCGTGTATTCGCGAATCTTCTTCGTATAACCCTCATCATTCGGGGAGCCGCTCTGAGCATTCACAGATATCCCAGAGAAACCCATAAGCAACGCCGCGACGGCCACCCATCCCAACCCCCGCAACATACTCTGAGCCTTCTCGACAAGTGTGCACTGGAATTTCCGCCGATTCATCATGGTTCCCTCACTATTTCATTTTGCTCGCATATCGCGACTCCTCAAGCTGCGGGAGGCCGCCACTGCAACGTACGCTTAAGTTGGGTTTTCCCTTTTGACTTCGAAAACAGCAGCCATTGTACGCCCACTCCACCTTCTCGCGACGATATGATAACGATATTTTTTGGATTTATGCCGACTGCCTACTGCCTCCCGCATACTGCCTACTGCTCTTCCCCCACCTGGGTTACAATGAACCTCACATGGCGACATTCACTCAATCCACGGGCGGAGGCATGTGGCGCGAGTTCCGGTCCATGGCCCGCTACCAGATGACGCACCTTGACCGCGCTGCCTGGCGGCGTTTCTTCTTTGCGCTTTTTGGCCTGGGGTTGGCCTTCTTTCTCGCCTTGTATTCCACGGCTCTGCGTGAGGAGGGCCACGTGGAGGGGGCGATGGCGGCCGCCTCCCTGTCGTTGCTCATCGCCGCTATCGTGGCCGTCAAAGTGGTGCCATACCTCGCCAAGCGCACGGCGCTCGAGCGCTGGATGATGAAGGTGGAATACGAGTTCACGCGCGAGGGCGTGGTCTATTTCATGATCATCATGATCATCGCCATCGCCGCCCTCAATACCGGCAACAATCTCCTCTTCATCATTCTGGCCAACCTCCTGTCCGGAATTTTGCTGTCGGGAATTCTTTCCGCCATCGTGCTGTCACAACTGGAATTGGATTTCGCCCTGCCGGAGCACGTTTTCGCCGAGGTGCCTCTGATTTCGCGCTTGACCGTTCAGAACCTCAAGTGGGTCTTCCCCTCGTTTTCCCTCACCCTGACGGCCCGCGATCCCTTGAAAGGCAAGCGCAAGCGGACCACCTTGGCCGTGCCGCGGCAGATTCTGGACGCCCCCGTCTACGTGCCCTACATTCCGCACCGGTCCTCCGTGACCCAGCACGTGGAACTCACCTTTCCCCGCCGCGGGCGCTATACGCAGGAGGGATTTCGCGTCAGCACCAAGTTCCCCTTCGGCCTCCTGCTGAAAGCGCATGAAGTGGCGAGCAAGCAGGAAATCCTGGTGCTGCCCAACGTGCAGCCCACGGAAGAGTTCTACGAAATCCTGCCGCTGATTGGGGGTGACATCGAAAGCCTGCTCAAGGGCCGCGGGCACGACCTCTACGCCATCCGTGACTACCAGGAATCCGACAGCGCCCGTCATGTGGATTGGAAAGCCACGGCCAAGGCCCAGCAACTCAAGGTGCGGGAGTACACGCGCGAGGATGAGCGACGGCTGGTGCTGGTTTTTGATGGCAGCCTGCCCCACACCGACGATAAAGCCCTGGCCCAGTTCGAAAAGGGAGTGAACTTCTGCGCCTGCCTGGCGTGGCACTTCTACGAAATCGACGCTCAAATGCAGTTCATTGCCGATGGATTCGAGACCCCCATGGCGCCGGCGGGAGAAATCATCTACCCCGTGCTGGAAAAGCTGGCGCTGGTGGAACCCAAGGTGGGCTCAACCGATTCCACGTCCGACCTCGAAGCACGCATCGCCTCCGCCGCGCCCGGTTTCCACATCGTCATCACCAGCCGCCCGCACGGCTCGATTCCTACCAACCTCTGGGGGTCTTCCTACCTGGTGTTCATGGACTCACTGTAAGCAGTAGGCAGAAGGCAGTAGGCAGAAAGCAGCACGCGGCGAACTGCCCCGCCTCGGTGGGAACAGGAGCAAGGCGGATTGTAGCGTCGATCTCCGATCGACGACGGCGGTCGGAGACCGTCGCTACAACTTCCTACTGCCTTCCGCTTTCTGCCTTCCCGAAAGCCACCCCTTTCGCTTCCGGCCCCAGCGCGATTACCGGTATGCCAATCAGCAGGACGAGGCCCGCGAGCATTCCCAGGGACTGCGCATAAGTCATGTGCCTGGCCATGACCGCTTCAATCAAAGTAATGCTGGCAGCAAACAGCACGCCGAGTTGGTAGGCGAAGCCGGGGAAGAACCCGCGCAACTCGCCGGGGGAGAGTTCATTCAGATGGACGGGGATGACGCCCCACGCTCCCTGCACCATAAACTGCATCAGAAACGCGGCGGGGACGATCAGGAGGACAGTTGAGGACAGCACCCAGGCGGGTATGAGCAGAAGGGCGAAAATCACCGCGGTCACCATGGCGCGGCGGCGTCCGCGGCGGTCCGAGTAAAGGCCAAACAGCAGTCCGCCGGCGATGGCTCCCACCATAGAAATCATCGTGATCATCGCCGTCGTGCTATGGCTGAAATGCCGTTGCACTTGAAGGAGCGTGGGGTACAAATCCTGCGTCCCGTGCGAAATGCTGTTCATGGTCGTCATCAGCAGAACCATGTAAAGGAACAATTTCCAATTACGCCGGATGGCCGCAACGTAAGCTCGCCATTCGGTGCGCGACTCATGCCACGCTTCGGTCTCCTTCACCTTGGCAAAGATGAAAAGTGAAAGCAGGGCGGGCAATCCCCCCACAAAAAACATGGCTCGCCAACCCCAGTGCGGGAATACCAGGGAATAGACCACCGCCGCAAGGAGATTTCCAAACGCATAACCTTCCTGCAGCAACCCCGACAGGAGGCCGCGCCACTTGGGGGAAACCGATTCCATGGCGAGGGACGCACCCACGCCCCACTCCCCGCCCATACCGATTCCATAGAGCAAGCGCAATACGAAAAACACTTTGTAGTTGGGGGCGAGGCCGGAGAGGACCTCGACGACGGAATAGAAAACGATGTCCAGCATTAACGGCCAGCGGCGTCCATAGCGGTCCGCCAGCAGCCCGAAAATAAACGCGCCCACCGGGCGCATGGCCAGGCTGGCCGTGATCGTTGCCGCGATTTGCACCACCGAAACGCCGAAATCGCGCGCCACCGGGACCAGTACAAAAGTGAGCACGAAGAAGTCGAAGGCATCCAGCGTCCAGCCCAGAAAGCCCGCCGCCAGAGCATTGCGCTGGTTGGCACGTTCATAGGTCGGCGCGTTGGGTGTTGCGGGATTGTTGCCCATACGGTTCAAGAATACTCAGTTCGTTACCTCGCCGCAGGGGCCTCCTTCACCACCTCCCCGCCCTTCATCACCACTTTCACATTCTGGAGAACCGTAACATCCTGAAGTGGGTCGCCCTCCACGGCAATCAGGTCGGCAAAGTGGCCCGGTTCAAGCGAGCCCACGCGGTCGGACCGGCCCAGCAAATCCGCGCCGTTGAGAGTCGCCGCTTGAATACTGGCCAGCGGCGTCATCCCCAACTTCACCATCACTGCGAACTCGTGCGCGTTGAGGCCGTGCGGATAAACCGCGGCATCCGTCCCAAAGGCCACCTTAACACCCTCCTGGAAGGCACGCGCCACGTGCTTGCGGGCTTCCGGCAGGACGTACCGGGCCTTGGCCAGCATGTTGTCCGTCAGTCCCAGCTTCTGGTAGTTCTCCAAAAGCCAGTCGCCCAAATACAGGGTTGGAACCAGATAGGTTCCCCGGTCCTTCATCAGTTGGATATCTTCTTCGTTGATAAAACTCCCATGCTCAACGGAATCGACCCCGGCCAGGACGGCGTCCCGAATTCCCACCGCGCCGTGCGCGTGGGCAGCCGCCTTGCGGCCCAGGCGGTGGGTCTCCGTGATAATGGCGCGCATTTCCTCAGGGCTGTACTGCTCGGACTCGGGATTGTCGCCCTGCGAGAGCACGCCCCCTGTGGCGCAGAGTTTGATGACGTCAGCGCCGTACTTGATGTTCTCGCGAACTTTCGCCATCACGGCGGGGACCCCATCCGCGACGCCCAGCGCGAAGGCATGAAATTGCGGGGCCAGCAGGTCTTCGTCGCAATGACCTCCGGTGATGCCCAGCGCCGGGCCGGAAGCCACCATGCGCGGGCCGGGAACGTCGCCGGCGTTGATGGCATCGCGCAAAGCGATGTCGGAGTAGCCGCTCGCGCCGACATTGCGCACCGTGGTGAAGCCCGCCAGCAACGTCAAACGGGCGTTGCGCGCGCCGATCAGCGCCTCACGGGGGATGGAGATACCCAGGCCCCGATAACCTTGCATATCGGGGTCATAGGTCAGGTGTGTGTGCGCGTCGATCAATCCTGGCAGAACCGTGTAGCGGGAAAGGTCGATCACCTTGGCGCCGGCGGGAACCTGCGGCTGCACGCTGCGCGCACTGCCCACCTCGCGCACTTTGCCGGCCTCAATCAGGATGATTTGGTCGCTGAGGTAGTTTCCGGAGCGCACATCCAGCAGGCGTCCGGCCTTCACGGCCACAACCCCTGCGCCGGCGGGTCCTTGTGCCCACGCCGGGAGGGCGGCGGCAGCAAGAGCCATCAAGATAACCAGAGGTAAGAACTTAAGAGGTTTCACGGGTCTTCTCCTCATATCAAAATGGATTTCTGATGTCAGGAAATCTGCCTTGACCGCTCACTTCGCCGCCGACAGTTTCTGGGCCAGCAGCCACGTAAACAACTCTGGTTCGTTGTAGGCCTTATCAAAGGAATTGTGCTTCACCCCCGGATACTCCGTGTAACGAACGTTTCCACCAGCGGCCTTCAAGGCCTCCACCATTTTGCGCGACTCGGTGACGGGAATCACGTCATCGGCGTCACCGTGGAAAACCCACACGGGGGTCTTGCCGAGTTTGCGCGCGGTGCCCGCGTAGGGGTCCGCGGAATCATCCACGTCGTGGTAATTCGGCACTTTGGAATTATGCAGTGAGCGGATTCCTCCGCAGATCGGTACAATGGCTGCAAACTTCCCGGGATGCTCGGAGGCGATTCCCCAAGTCCCGAATCCGCCCATGGAAAGCCCCGTTAGATAAACCCTCAGGGGATCACCTTTGAACTCCTGCATGGTCTGGTCCAGAGCTTTCAACGCCTGCGCTTCCATGGCGGGACTCGTCCACCAATCATTTTTGCGGCACTGGGGCATCACCACCACAAAGGGGAAACGGTCCACGTGCCTGCGCATGACTCGGGGAAGGCCCGGGTCCGTTTGCAGCAAGCCGTCACCGCCTTCCTCGCCGTAGCCGTGCAGATAGAGAATCACCGGCCACTTTACTTTTTTGTTCCAGTTGCCGGGGACGAAGACTTGATATTTGTAGGTCACGCCGTCCACCGCCACGGTCCGGTTCAAGAATCCCGTGTCCGGATGGCGCGCCCACAACGGCGCCGCCCAGGCAAGTCCCCACAGGACGATTGCCAGGAACATCCGCCGACGAATCCAAAACATTTCCGACCTCCTCACTTGTGCAATCGCTTCCGCGCCAGGACCACCGCGCCCAGCGGGCCGGCGTTATCGCCGAGCGTGCCGGGAAGGATTTTCATGCGTTCGGCGTCGTGCCGCCGCAGGAAATTTTCGTAAGCGGTCTTGCGAATGGGCGCCACAAAAGACTCGCCCAGGCGCTCGGCGATTCCCCCGCCAATGATCACGCACTCGGGGTCGAGCAAATTCACAACGCTCGCCACGGCCAATCCCAAAAAATATTGCGCGCGCTTCATCACCTTGCGCATCACGGGATCGTTCCTCTTCAGCGCGCGCTGGAGGATGCTGCTGGTCATGCGGTCCTTGCCGCGCTCCTCCATAAGTTTGAGCACGCAGCTTTTTTCTCCGGCGCGAATGGCGGCGCGCACATCGCGCTCCATAGCGGTGCGGCTGGCCAGGGCCTCGATGCACCCCCGATTTCCGCAACCACATCGGGGGCCATCCACCTGCACGATCATGTGGCCCACCTCCGCCGCCGCGCCCCGCATCCCCAAATAAAGCTCGCCGCGGGAGATGATGCCGCCGCCGATTCCCGTCCCCACAAAGATGCCCACCAATTCCTGCGCTCCCTGCCCTGCCCCCAAAGCATGTTCGCCGGCCACGCCCACGTTGACGTCGTTCTCCACGAAGACGGGGACATGCAGCAACTTTTTCAGGTCCGCGCCCAGAGGCACCGCGTCCCAACCCAGGTTGGGCGCGTGATACACCACCCCGTGCTCCGGATCGACCGCCCCCGGCGCTCCGATGCTGACGGCACGCAATTGCGATTTGCGCAGGCCGGCCGCGCGCACCACGTCCTCCACCATCGCCGCCAGGTCGCGAATCAAGCCCTCCGGCTTTTGGGCGACGTTGGTCGGCTCCTTCTCGATTGCCAGGATTTCGTTCTGGGCATTCACCACGAGCGCGCGCAAGCTCGTGCCCCCCATGTCGATGCCTACTATAACTTCCTTCGCTGGAACCATCGGGACACCTCCGCCGTGTGTAAGATGTTGGGTTCGTGAGTCTATCGCAATCTGGCGTTTCAGAAAATGGCTGTTTGACCCATGGCGGAAAACTGGTGCTGTCATGATTTGACCGTAGCGGTAAGTGCCGGGCTGAAGCCCGGCGCTACACCCACAATCAGGACAGTGGCGAAAAACTGGCAAACCGCGGGGAGCCCGATTACAATCGGCGTCTTCGGTCAATTCGCTGTTAGTCCCGTGCCGAGGCGGCTTACACTACGGCCCTTAGGAAAACAACTGTGCGGAGCACCTTGGACTGCGGCGGCTCGACGCCGCCTTGGAATAACTTTGATGACGAAACAAAAGCATTCACCCAGACCGCCTTTCATTGACGCGAAGGGAAAGACGAGGGCGGCGTCGAGCCGCCGCAGTCCAAGGTGCTCCGCACAGTGAGCGACGTTCAGGAGAGGTACGCAAGGTGCTCAAAACCCTCATCGCAGTTCTAATGGTCACCGGAATAGTGCTTGGAACCTGGGTAGCTCCGGGCGCCGAGGCAAATCCACCCATTCCCACGGCGGCCTCCCCGGCGGCGCCGCCCGTCGATAACGACTTGGCGTTGATCCTCCGCCGACTTAAAGCGCATTACGCCAAGGGCGGTTACTCACACGCGCGAAATTGGCTTTCGTCCCTGCAAGCCGATGGTCACTGGGCGGATATCGAATACCAGGACCCCGCCATGGCGCGCTGGCATCCTGCCGAGCACTTGAGCCGGCTGGGTGAGATGGCCAGCGCCTACACGCATCCTTCCAGCCCCACGTACCACTCCGCGGCGATGCTGGAAGGCGTGGAGCGCGGGCTCCGGTATTGGTACCGAGGGCATTTCCTGTCGAACAATTGGTGGACTAACACCATCGGCCAACCCTTATCGCTCACGCGCATCCTGGTGCCGCTGGAAGACGCTCTGCCGGCCGACCTTCTGCGCACGGGCTTGAACTATTACTACTGCCCCACCGAAGTCGATCCCCGGCGCACCACCGGTCAAAACCTGGTTTGGTACTCACAGCAACAACTGATTCGAGGAGCACTGACGCGGTCCGCCGAGGACGTTGCCGCGGCCAGTGCGGCGATGCAAAGGGAAATCCGCACGACCACCGGCGAGGGCATCCAGCCCGATTTCAGTTTTCACCAGCACGGCCCGCAGCTTTACAACGGCGGATATGGCCAGGACTTTATTATTGACGCCAGCCGATACGCCACACTGCTCGCGGGGACACGCTTCGCATTTGCGCCCGAAAAACTCTCGCTGCTTGCCGACTACCTGCTGCAAGGAACAGGGCGCATGGTGCGAGGCAAGCTGCTGGATTACAGCGCCGCCGGCCGCGCCCTCACTCGCAAGAACGCCGGGGAAGGCGCGGTGCCTTTAATGGCCGCGTGCGATCAGCTTGCAGCCTTAGTGCCGCAGCGTGCCGCCGAGCTGATCGCCCTGAAAAAGCACATTGAGGGATCCGGCGCACCCTACAGCTATCTCGGCAACCGGTATTTCTGGTCCTCCGACTTCATGACCCACGAGCGTGAAGGGTTTTATATTTCCGTCAAAATGGTTTCCAACCGCACCGTGGGCACGGAGACCAGCAATGGGGAGAATCTGAAAGCCTGCTGGCTCCCCTTCGGCCTCACTTGGATTGTCCGGCGGGGGGATGAATACAAAAATATCTTTCCCGTTTTGGATTGGGGACGCTTGCCCGGCGTGACTTCCGCACATATGGCCACGGCCAACGTCAAACGACTAACGCAGCCGGAATCTTTCGTGGGGGGAGTTTCCGACGGCACCTTTGGCGCCGCGGCTATGGCCTTCAATCAGATGTCCACCGACGGGCGTAAGTCATGGTTTTTCTTCGACATAGAGATGGTGGCACTGAGCGCCGGCATCAGTTCCTCACGGGGGGAACCGGTGAACACGACCTTGAACCAGACCCTGTTGCGCGGTCCGGTGCTGGTTGATGGGCACCCCCTCCCGGAGGGCGAAGCCCGTTTGCCCCGAGCATCCTGGGTGCTGCACGATGGCGTCGGTTATGCCTTCCCGGAACCCACAGCCATCAATGTCAAAGCGGGCCCTCAAACCGGCGATTGGAAATCGATCAACCTCCAGTATTCGAATGAGCCGGTAATCGAGCCGGTGTTTTCATTGTGGATTGACCATGGCGTCCACCCGCAAGGCGCCTCCTATGCTTACGCGGTTCTGCCGGGCACGGACCCAGAACAACTTGCGGAATGGGTGGCGCATCCACCGGTCCGCATCCTCGCCAACACACCAGCGCAGCAAGCCGTCATCAATGACCAACTGGGCGTCGCGGAAATCGTCTTCCATTCGCCCGGGAGCGCGACGCTCGGAGAAGGCTTCGTCGTCAAGACAGATCGCCCATGCTTGTTGCTGATGGTCAGGCAGGGGGAGGCAACACGCATCGCCTTATCCAGTCCGGGTGGAGAGGACGCAACGGTGCATGTCATCGTTACAACTCCTCAGACCGAGCAGCGCTTAACCTTTGAATTGCCGGGCGGCGAACTGGCGGGAAAGAGCCAAGTTATGGTGGTTCCGATCCGCTGGTGAATTGGAGTGTGGGACGGATCTGGAACCTACGAACCGGGCTTGTCCCCTCGCCGTTGCGCGAGCAGGTAGTTCTTGATGAACGGATCCAGGCCACCATCGAGGACACGGTCCGCATCGCCAACTTCGAATTTGGTCCGATGGTCTTTCACCATTCGGTACGGGTGCAGGACGTAGGAGCGAATCTGACTGCCAAAGTCGATGTCCGCCTTGGAAGCCTCCAGCTTGTCTGAAACCTGCCTCCGGCGGCGCAGTTCCATTTCGTAGAGGCGCGAACGCAGCATCTTCATCGCCATTTCGCGATTGCGGTGCTGCGAGCGTTCGTTCTGGCATTGCGCCACGGCGCCGGTGGGAATGTGCGTGATGCGCACGGCTGAGTCCGTGGTGTTGACGTGCTGGCCGCCTTTCCCGGAAGAGCGATAAGTGTCAGTCCGGAGGTCCTCCGGCTTTATTTCGATGGTGATGGAGTCGTCGATCTCGGGGCTGACGAAGACCGAGGCGAAAGAGGTGTGCCGCCGCTGGGCGGCGTCGAAGGGAGAAATGCGAACCAGGCGGTGCACGCCGCTTTCGCCGTGTAGCAGGCCGTAGGCATAGTCTCCCACCACCGTGAAAGTGGCGGATTTCAGCCCCGCTTCGTCTCCGGGTTGATAATCATTCATCGTGAACTTGAAGCCGCGCGCCTCCGCCCAGCGCTGGTACATGCGCAGCAGCATGTCACCCCAATCCTGCGATTCCGTTCCCCCGGCGCCGGGATGAATGGTCACGATGGCATTCAGGTGATCGCTATCGCCCCCCAGCAAGGTTTCCGTTTCCAGCAGGTCTACTTCGTGATGGAGCTTGTCCAGTTCAGCTCGCAGTTCGGAATCAATATTCTCGCCTTCGCGCGAGAGCTCGAAATACGCTTCCATGTCGGCGAGATGGCGAACCAATTTCTCGTCGGTCTCCATGATTTCCATCAGCCGCTTCCGGGCTGTCATGATTTTCTGTGATGCTTCCTGATCCTGCCAGATCTGGGGTTGGGCGATTTGTTCTTCGAGGGATTGCAGTTCCTTGCGGCGTTGGGGAGCGTCAAAGAAAACTCCGGATGTCGGCGGATTGCTTCTTGAGCACATCAAATTCACGTTGTAGTTCTTCGGTCACGGATACTCCTTAAGAAAAGCTGTCAGTTGTCAGTGGTCAGTTGTCAGTGGCTATCAGCTTTCAGAATTCAGCCCTCAGCATTTCAAACCTTGACTGGTTAAAGAAAAGGCCCCTTACTGTTGTTTTTCACCCTTCATCCTTTACGCTTTAACCTTTACATTTTACCTTTTGCTTTTTGCCTATCCTCTTTGCCAAGTTCAAACGATGAGGCAAGAAGCATAAGCCCCGCGGCCACGACGCACAGCCATGCGAAAATATCCCCGTGCGCCGAGTAAAACGTTTGCCGCGTCTCAAAGTTAAAATACGCGGGCATGACCATTCGCCGGTAGCGCGGGATTTGGTCCAGCACCCGGCCATAGGGATCGATGAGAGTGGTCAGGCCGTTATTGGTGGCGCGCAGCAAGTAACGGTGATTCTCAATCGCCCGCAGCCGGGCCATTTCCAGGTGCTGATAAGCGGCTGCGGAATCACCATACCAGGCGTCATTCGAAATATTCACCAGCACGCCCGCGCCGCCCGCCACCAGCTTGCGCGCGAGCTGGGGAATGATCGCCTCATAGCAGATGAAGACCCCAATGCCCCCGCCCGGCGACTTGGCCACCGGGTAGCTCGATCCGGGGACGAAGTTGCCCACCTCGTCCGTGATCTTGTGCACTAATCCTGGTAACGCCCAGCCTGGCACATACTCGCCGAAAGGCACCAAATGAATTTTATCATAGCGGGACACTTCCCGGCCTTCGGGATCCAGGATGAAGGCGCTGTTGGTGATGGTCTCGCCCTTCGCATCCACGGGGATAATCGTATTGCCAATCACGAAGGCGCGCGTCTGGCGCGCCATGTTTTCCATGGCATTGCGAAAAATCGGGTCGCGCGTGAAAAAGAATGGCGCGGGGTTTTCCGCCCAGATCAATAGCGGCGGATGCGCCGCACCTTGAGAGGGCGCCTGGCTTGCCGTGCGCAAAAATTGGTCCATCGTGGTGATGCTGAACTGGACGAGTTGCTGAAGTTGCGAGGGGTTGCGCCAGGGAATCCAGGACTCCATCTCCGCATCATCTAACGGCACGTTGGGTTGGACGAGAAACGCCAACTCCCTGCCCATAACTTCGGGAGGCGGAGCGAGCCTCCACTGGGCAAGAAGCAATAGTACGAGCCAGCCCGCGAGCGCCAGCCCGGCGCGCGCGCGCCGTGGGGACAGCAGTACCCATGCCAGCAAGGCGCTGGTGGCCACGGCCAGGAACGAAAGTCCATACACGCCGGTGACCGAGGCAATCTGACGCACGCCAGAAGCCTGCGCAGCGTACCCCAAGAGGTTCCACGGAAATCCTGTAATCAGATAGGTTCGAGCCAGTTCCATCGCCACCCAGAGAAACGGGCTCGCAGCCAACGCCCAACCCGGGGAGCGGCGCGCCGCCCATCCCATCAAAAGCCCAAACCCGCCAAAGAATATCGAGTCAATGATGACGAAGAGGATCAAGACCACCACGGCCAGCGCCGGCGCCAGGTGCCCGTAAAGTTCCATGACGGTCAAAAACCAATAGCAGCTTCCGGCGAAAAAAAACGCGCCACACACATACCCCAGCAGAAATGCACGTTTCAGCCGCTTTTCCCCCGCCAGTGCCGCGAGCATGGGTAGGCAAGCCACCCACACCAGACCGCGCAAATGGATTTTGGGAAAGCAAGCCACCAGCAGGAGGCCGCTTAGCGCGGCAGCCAGCATACGCGTGGAAGTTTTCTCGAACAGATTGGCCATCGATTTGTGGGGAGGCTCGTGCGATTCGCGAGGGGGCATCAATCTATATTCTATCTCTGAAATCGAAGATAACCCAAAGCCTTCAGCACATACCGCCGTTCCGACCACTGGAGGGGGAAATTGACAATCAATGATTCAATGACCCGATGATTCGATGGCCCGATGATTCAATTCCTCCCCTCAGTGCCGAATGAAGGGTTTGAATCCTTTCTTGGCAAGCTCGGCGCGCACCTTTTCGGCGTCGTCGCGAGTCTTGAAGGGGCCCACGAGCACGCGGAAAAGGTTATCGTCCGCCTGGGCATATTCCGGCGTCACCAGGAAGACCGGGTAACCCCCGGTCTTCAGAACATTCACCATGGTCTCGGCGTCTTGTTTGGTGCGCATGGCCGCCACCTGAAGAGTGATCCCCTCTCCCACCGCACCGGCGGCAGGGGCGGGTGGGGAGGAAGGATTGGAGGCTGGCTTGGCCGCTCCCGAAGTTTGTTCTCCGGGAGGCGCACCCTCCGCAGGCTTCGCCCCAGCGGAAGGAGGATTAACTCCGGGCTCCGTGGGTGGAACCACCTCGGTTTCCGGTGCAGGGTTAGGGGTTGCGTGGCCGGCGGCTGATTCCTGGGGCGTGCCGGGCGCGCTCTCAGGCGGCGGGTTTATGGTGGGCGGAATGACCGCCGGGGGGGCAACCACCTCGGTGGAGGGAGCCAAGTGGAGGGAGCGTTCGTTGCGCCCCACGATGAACCCCGCCGAAAAGAAAACTCCACACATTGCGACTAACCCCAGGAAAATGAGGACCAGGTACCGCGCGGAATGGCGTCTTTCCTCATGTTCCCTCACCTCGGTGGCCACGATGGTCCTCCTTGCGTTCCGGCGCTAAGGCAAGTCTGCGCCCCAGACCCCTGGTTATTCTTACGGCTTCGCCGTGGGGGCCAACTTCCCCATTAAAGCCGACAACAACTCGACGGGTACCGGGAAGACCACGGTGGTGTTCTTTTCAGTCCCGATCTCCACAAGCGTTTGGAGATACCGCAGGGTGATGGCGGTGGGTTCCTTGGCGATAACCGCGGCGGCTTCCGCAAGTTTCGCCGATGCCTGATATTCGGCGTCGGCGTGGATGATCTTGGCCCGGCGCTCGCGCTCGGCTTCGGCCTGCGCGGCAATGGCGCGCTGCATTTCCTGCGGCAAGTCCACCTGCCGCACTTCCACCTTGGTCACCTTGATGCCCCAGGGCTCGGTGTGCTCGTCCAGGATGGATTGCAGCCGGCTGTTCAGCTTCTCACGCTGGGAGAGCAGATCGTCCAGTTCCACCTCGCCCAAAACCGAGCGCAAGGTGGTTTGCGCCAACTGCTCGACGGCGTAGCGGTAATTCTCCAGCTCAACAAATGCCTGCTGCGCGCTGATCACCCGGAAATAAACCACGGCGTTCACCTTCAATGAAACGTTATCCCGGGTGATGATGTCCTGTGGGGGCATATCCCACGCCACCACGCGGAGGGAAACCCGCACCAGCTTATCAATGGGCCAGAGGATGAAAATCAGCCCCGGCCCCTTGTCTGGCTTCTGGAGTCGTCCCAGGCGGAAGATCACCGCCCGCTCGTACTCCCTCATCACGTTCAAACATGCTGAAACCCAAAAGAAGAGGATGACCACCACAACGATCAGAGGTTCCATATAAAACTCCCTTCCGCATTCCTGCGGCTCCGACAACCCACTTATCAGTTCCAGAACTTCCGCGGCCCCCCGGGCCGTTGTACTCCCGCAACGCGCATCATTCCTGGAGACGGCCCGCGAGGATCCACACGCTGCGCTTTCCCCAAACCTAAACCGCTAAGGAGTCTACCGGGTTTCCGGCGCCGACTCAACCACCAAGGTCAGGCCCTCAATCTCCCGCACGCGGACGCGCGCGCCTTGGGGGATTCGCGCGGACGCGCGCGCCCCCCAAATTTCGCCGCGCACCAGTATTTTTCCGGCCGGATCGAGGTCGGTCTGCGCCACGCCCACCAAACCGATCATTCCCGCCTCACCCGTAACCGCTTTGCGCCGCTTGGCGGCAAGGGCAAGACTCAGCAAAAAGACGGTGATACCTCCCAGGGGAAGTGCCACGCTCAGCGCCGTGGGAAGGTGGATGCGCGCTTCCGGCCAGGGCGATTTAACCAGGATCATGGCGCCCAACACCATTGCCAAAACGCCACCTGCCGCCAGCACGCCGTGCGAAGTCACCTTGGCCTCCAGCGCGAACAGTGCCAGCGCGGTGATGATAAGCAAGACCCCCGCGTAGTTGATCGGCATGAAATTAAAGCCATAGAGGGCTAAGACCAATGAAATCGCCCCGACCACACCGGGCGCCACCATGCCGGGGTGAGTAAATTCAATGTACAGGCAAACCAATCCGATGGCGCCCAGAAGAAAGGCGACATTGGGATCCGCCACCCAGATGAACAAGGATTCGATGCGGCCCACCGGGTAGGTCTCAACGTCCGCGTCGGCCAGATGCAGCGTGGTGGTGCCCCCGTTGAACCGACTGACCGATTTGCCATCGTACTGCGCGAAAATCTCGCGGGGCGAACTTTCAACGGCGTCAATCAGCTTGCCCTCCAGCGCTTCCTTGTCTGTGAAGGACGCGCTTTTGCGCACCGCATCGTCCGCCAGCGTCACATTGCGCCCGCGTTTCTGCGCGATCGACCGGATGTAGGAAGCCAGGTCATTCTCGATCTTCTCGCTCATCGTCTTGTCGGATGATGGCGCCAGCAGGTCCACCGGATGGGAGGCGCCGGTGTTGGTGCCGGGGGCCATCACCGCCAGATCGCCCGCGAGCAAAACGAAAAAGCCCCCGGACGCCGCGCTGGCGCCACTCGGGGCGACATAAGTAATCACGGGAGTGTGTGACGCGTAAATCGCCTGGACAAGATCCTGCGTGGCGGTCACCAGTCCGCCGGGCGTGTTCAACTCCAGCAGGATGGCATCGGCATTCTGCTCATTGGCGTAACGGATTCCCCGCTCCACGTATTCCGCGCTCACCTGGTGAATCATCATGTCGAGCTTGATCTCCACCACCCGCGGCCGGGGCCCGGCTGCACGGAGGTGATGGGCGGGTAATGCGGTGGCGAGAATGGCCATCAAGAAGAGTACAGGACGCAAAACTTTATTGCTCAAGGCGTCTTCCTTGCCGCCGGTGCTCCGGCATGGATTTGTTCCAGGAATTCTGCCGCCTGGCGATTGCCGGGATCAAGATGGAGCGCGGCCTGGCCCTGCAAGCGCGCCATTTCCGGCTGATTCATGGAAAGATAAACGTGCGCCAGCGAAAGGTGTGCTTCCACGGTGTCTTTCAACTTCAGTGAGTTTTGAAGTTCCCCCACGGCCTCGTGGTGTTTGCCTTCGGCCTCGAGCGCCTGGGCAAGCAGGATGTGCGGCTGGGGGTCAGCAGGAGACAGGGAGACAACCTCGGCGAGCTCGCGCTCCGCTTCCCCATAGCGGTTCTCCGCAAGAAGCTTCTTGCCCTCGGCAAGGTGCGCATCAATGTGCTGCTGGGGAGAGGCATTCGCCAGGTGCTGTTCCATGGCGTTGTGCAAGGTCAACTCCAGCAATCGGAAGGCGCGGCCATCGTAATTCTTCTTGAGCCGCGGCAGCGGGAGCAAGTCCGCTGACTGTTCGGCTGCCGCCCCCACCTCATGTTCCGCCAGCCAATCCGATTCCGCACGCTGCGCCGCGGTATCGCCCAGCTTGCCGAAAACCACCCCCAGCAACGTGTGTGCTTCGGAATCATCGGGGTTGGCATGGACGGCGGCCTGAAGAGATTCCGCTGCCTCCGGATAGCGTTTTTCGTACCAGAGGGCCACGCCCCGGTTAAAGCAAAAGTCCTCGTCGGAGGGGTTAATCTGGTAGGCGCGCTCGAAATTCGCCAGGGCCTCGGCATAGAGACCGCGACGGGCCTCGAGCACTCCCAGGTTATTGGAGACCTCGTCCAGCGGCAGCACCTTCGCCAGAGTTTCAAATTCCCTTTCCGCCACCTGTTCGTGCCCCAGGAAAAACTCATCCACCGCGCGCAGGAACAACGACTCATTGAAATCAGAATCGGACTCCTCAACCTTTCCCAACCACTGGGTAGAGTGCGCATAGTCCTTCTGCTCGAAATAAAACCGTCCCAGGGCAAAGGCTGCGCGGTGGTCGGAGGGGTCAAGGCGCTCTGATTCCGTGAAGAAATGCAGGCGGCTGGCGTCGTCGGTCGCCACCAGGCCGCGAATGTAATTTTCGAAAGCGTCGAGGCGGATATCGTGAAAACTCCGCCGGAAATCCTCTTCATTACCCACGGTGAAACCGGGGTCGTGCGTCGCCAGCAGCCGCCACGCCAGCCGCGTCTGAAGATCCACCAGTTCCGTCAAATCTCCGGAAACTTCCAGGGGTTGCGAAAGCTTCAACAGTTTGACGTTGAGCAGTTGCGCGTGGGCAACCAGGCGGTTGTCCGTCACATTGAAGTTTCCCAGGATGGCCCAATCCACCCCCAGGGTTTCCGCCACCTTGAACTCGCTGGCCAGCGTCAGGGGCGTATCCATGGGCATCCCGAGTTGTATACATGCGGCGTTGCGCTCGTCGCGGTCAAGAACATAGTTGTCCGGCTGCGGCAGCCGGGAAGCTAGAACCTGCGCGAAACTTTCCGAGATCCAATTCAAATCGGCGCGGGGGCTCAGATTCTCAAAGGGGAAGACCATGAGGGATCGCACCTCTGAGGAGCCAAAAAGCTGCCAGGGGCAAAGCAAGAGAAACAGAAGAAGTCCAGGCGTTCTTCGCATGAGAACTCAACTCGACCGATACATTATAGCACTGCCCGGGAAGCGGGCCGCCCCACGTCACGCGTTCAATTCTTAATGGCCACCGGGGGATTCCGCATGAGTTCGACAAAAGCTGGGTGTTGGCTGATCTTTTTGAAGGCGGGGTCCTCATTAATCTGCTTCGTGTCGGTAAAACCGTCCTCGAGAGCGCGCCGGAGGTAGCGCACGGCCTCCTCCGCGTCCCCGACGGAGGCGAAGGCTTTGGCCATGTAGAAGTAGTATCCCGCATCTGCGCCGCTGGCTTTGATCACCGTACCCACGGCGGAATCCTGATTCACAACTTTGGGGTCAATACCCAAAGCGATGCGATACTCTTCCACGGTCTGATCAAACTTTTTAAGACGAGAATAGGATGCGCCCAGGTTCATGTGGAAAGCGGCAACGTCGCCCTTTAACTCAATCGCGCGCTGGTAATACTTCACGGATCCTGCGTACTTTTTCTCCATGAAGAGCACGGTGCCCAGATTGTTCCAGGCCTCAGCGAAATTCTTGTCGGCGTGCGCGGCGTTGGCGTAAGCCTTACGGGCGCTGTGGAACTTGCTCACCTGCTGGAAGGCGATCCCCAGCTTATTCCACACCACCGGATCCTTGAAGGTTGACTGCTTGAGCGCCCGGTAATAATAATCCGCCGCGTCGGCATAATTCTTTCTCGCCATGAGGATGTCCGCCCGCTGTTCCAGGGTGAGGGTCTTGGGCGGGGTGGCGGGGGCCGGCGGTGATCCTGCCGCCGGGGCAGTTTGTTCCGGGCTGAAACCTGCCGCCTTGGCCGGCGCCGCATTCCAACAGGCAGCACTGACCATCAACAGAGTGGCAGCAAGCAGAGCCGCGCGTCGCATTGGGGGTTTCATCGGTGGACCTCATCCCTCCGGCGCTGTTTTCTTCGGGGCATCCGCGGGGTTTGCCGGCTTGGGGTTCTTTCCCTTGAAGATCGAAAGAAACTTCTTCAGCACACCGCCTTTCTTCTCGTCGGGTTGCGGAGAGCCATCGGCATTGGGGACCGCGGCAACCGCATTCTCGTTCCCGGGGGTGGAAGTGGTCGCTGCCGCCGGAACGGTTGTGCCGTTGCCGGAGTGGAACAATCTGCTCAAGATCCCACGTCCGCCCTGCCGGGGTGTTTCCCCCTGCGGTTCGGTTCCCTCGATGAAGTACTCGTTGCGGACCACCATCGCGTCACCGCCACTGGGAAGGGTGGACGTCATCTGGACGGGAACTGCCACGATGCCGGGCGGAGCATCGAAGGGCTTGGCGTCGGCATAGGCGGGATCCTGGGTGGCCCGCTTCATAAACTCCGTCCAGATGGGCAGGGCGGAATCCGCGCCGGGGAGTTTCAATTCACGATCGTCGTCATATCCCACCCAGGCAATCGCCAACAGGTTGGAAGTGAAACCGGCAAACCAGCCGTCGTGCGAAGTCCCGGTCTTGCCGGCGGCGGGCAAGGTGAACCCGCGCATCCGCGCGCCCGCTCCCGTGCCATTGTTGATGACACTCTCGAGCAGATTGACCATAAGATAGGCAACCCTCGGGTCGAGCACCTGCCGGGTGACTTCCGAACTTCGCCACAGCAGGCGCCCGGAAGCATCATTGACCGCCAAAATAAACCGCGGCTCCACGTAGGTTCCGCCATTGGAAAATATCGTATAAGCGCCGGCGATTTCCAGCGGCGTCGCCACATACGATCCCAGCGCAATGGCGGGCGTGGCCATCAAATCCTTGTTGAACCCCGCAGTCACCGCCAGATTGCGCACTTTTTCGTATCCCACCATCTCCGCCAGGCGCACGGTGGCCACGTTCAGCGAATACATCAGGGCCTGCCGCAGCGACACTTCCCCGAAGTACTCTTGTTTATAGTTTTCCGGCTCGTAAACCTGGTCGCCAAACTGGAAGGTGGTGGGTTCATCGTTGAGAACGGTGGCAGGGGTAATGAGGGGTTGAGCTCCGTCCACACCGGAGTTCAGCGCCGCCGCATAGACGAACGGCTTGAACGATGACCCCGGCTGGCGTTTGGCCAGCACGTGGTTGAGCTGGCTGCGGCCATAATCGCGCCCTCCCACCAAAGCCTTGAGCCAGCCGGTGTGAGGATCGAGCACCACCAGCGCCATTTGCGGTTGCAGGGGATCCACCGGCGGGGCGCCAGGGGCCGCCTTGGGCTTTTTCAATCGCTTGTCAACTTCCCCGCTGCCCGCACTGATGGCCGCCGAAGCCGCTTCCTGCACGTCCATGTCGAGAGTGGTGTAAATCCGGTAGCTCTCGGAGAGCAGGTCGTGCTCGGAGAACTGCGAGAGCAGTTGGTCCTTCACCATGTCCACAAAGTAAGGAGCCTGCGTGCCCTCCACGTTGCGCATCACCACGCCCAGAGGCGCCCCGGAAGCCTTTTCGGTCTCCTGGGGAGTAAGCATGCCTTGCTCCATCATGCTTCGCAGCACAAAATTGCGCCGTTCCAACGCTCGCGAAGGATATTTGTAAGGTGAATAGATGTTCGGCCCGCGAATGACTCCGGCCAGCAGGGCGGCCTCCGCCGCAGTCAGGCTGCCCACATCCTTGTTGAAGTAGGCGCTGGCGGCTTCTCCGAATCCGTAAATGGAAAAACTCCCGCGCTGCCCCAGGTAAATCTGGTTCGCGTACAGCTCAAAAATCTGTTCCTTGTTCAGGCGTTGCTCCAGCAGCAGGGCGAGGAAAATTTCAGTTATTTTGCGGCCATATTTGCGCTGGGTGGTGAGCCCGAAAATGTTCCGGGCCAACTGCATGGTCAGAGTGCTTCCGCCCTGCATGATTTCTTCCTTGTGGAAGAGATCGTGCAGGCCCGAGGCGAGGATGCGGTAAAGGTTCACGCCATGGTGGGAAAAGAAACTGTGGTCTTCCGCGGCCACCACGGCGTCGACGACGGTTTTGGGAAGATCCTGGTAGCGCACCAGCCGCCGCTTGCTACGGGAAGTGTCAAACAACGTGGTGATGACTTCCGGTTCAAGTTTGTAGCTGTCGAGGGGGGCGGTGCCGGAAAGCGCGACGATGGAAACGATGTGCCCCTTGGCGAACTCCAGCGCCACCGGTCCTTCCTTGAAAAATTCGCTCTGAAAGAAGGACGCGGGGCCCGGCCGGATTTCCAGGCGATTGCCCACCTGCCGGTAGGTGCCGACTTGCGACCCGCCCTCGTACTCAGCGTAAAGCCCCTTGCGCAGGCGGGCGGCAACTTCCTCCGGAGTGACCGCCTCACCGACGAACACCGGCGTGGGCGCGGCAAATACCAGGGAAGCGTTGTTGAAGACGTCGCCGCTCAGCCGGGCGTCAATGACCCGCGAGAAACGCACATAGAAATAGACGAAGGCTCCCAGGGCCGACAGAAATAGCAAGAGGCCGGCGCCAAGCAAAAACTTCTTCCCTTTGCCCCAGGCGGATTTCCCCGGCCTCGCAAATTTTCCCCGGCTCCTTAATACGTACGGGCCCCGCGATGCCGAAGATGGACGGACTGCCACGTTTTATATCGACCGGTTTTCCGATGAGTCGGTAAAGTGGAGTTGCAGCGTATACACCTTCAAATCCACGGGGACGTGGACATCTATGCTGACACTCACCTTGTTGGGGCCGGCCTCCACCGTCACATCATCTGCCGCGACGGGAAGACCCAAGTCCTGGGCCTTGGCCAGGATATTCTTAAGAACCGCGTCCTTCGTTACATGCTGTGCCAGCCAGAAAGGTGTTTGGGTCTGAATGTAGTCTTGGATTTCGTAATTGTTGACGTAAACGGGAATGATTTTGATGGCGGAATAGACCAACGCCGCGAGAAAAGCGAGAGAAAGGATGGCCTTAAATGTCATCTTCCCGGAATCAGACAGGCGCATGGTGTCCCCCGTGGTGGGCGGCTCCCCCTTCGATTATCCCCGCTGCATTGCCAGCAAACTCGAGATAACGTCCTCCAGCTTAACATCCTGAATATGCTTTGTCGAGCGCTGGAAGATCTCCGCCAGCCCTTGCTCAAATTTACGTTTGCCGATAGTCACGCGATAAGGTACCCCGATCAGGTCTGCATCCTTGAATTTGACCCCCGGCCTTTCGGCGCGGTCGTCAAAGAGCACATCCAGGGATTGCGCCCGCATCTCCTCATAAAGCTTTTCCGCGGCCGCACGCAAGCGCGCGTCATCCATGTTGGCCGCCGTCAGGATGACGTCAAAGGGAGCGATGGACGCGGGCAGGAACATGCCATCGCGGTCGTGGTTCTGTTCCACCGCCGCGCTCAGGATACGCTCCACGCCAATGCCGTAGGAACCCATCACCAGCGGAACCTCCCGGCCGTTTTCGTCGAGCACGCTGGCGTGCATGGCTTGGGAATAGCGGCGCCCCAGTTTGAAGATGTGGCCCAACTCCACCGAAACGCTGACCCGCAACGGCTTGCCGCACTTCGGGCAGAGGTCCCCGGCGGAAACCACCCGCAAATCGCAATACTCGGCCGTGAAATCGCGCGCCGGCGTGACGTTGCGCAGGTGGGTGTCATCCTGGTTGGCGCCGGTGATCATCCCCCGGCGGCCTTCCAGCGCCTTGTCGGCAAGAATCCTGACCCCTTTCAATCCCACCGGCCCCAGCGAACCCAGGCTCGCCCCCAGCAGCGCCCGCGCCTCCTCCGGCGTGGACGGGCGGAACTTGTCGGTGCCCAGCGTCGACGTCAGCTTGGTTTCGCTCAGCGAGTGATCCCCGCGCAGCAGGATCAGGATCGCCTGGCCCTCCACCACGTAGACGAGCGTCTTGATCATCCGGTCGCCGCTCTGCCCCGTGAATTTCACCAGATCGTCGATGGTCTTCTGTCCCGGCGTGGCAAAAGGCTCCGGCGCGGCATCGCCCTCCGGGTCCACCACCGGAGGCGCGTTCCCTTCCGCCTTTTCCAGATTTGCCGCGTAACCGCAGTCGCACAACGCGATCAAATCCTCGCCCGCATCCGTGGGCGCGGTGAACTCATGCGAGTGCGTGCCGCCCATGGTCCCCGAGAATGCTTCCACAATCACGTACTTCAGCCCGCAGCGATCAAAGATGCGGCTGTAGGCGTCATAGTGTTTGCGATAGCTCACGTCCAAGCCGGCATCGTCGACGTCGAACGAGTACGAATCCTTCATCCAGAATTCCCGCAGGCGCAGCAGTCCCGACTTGGGGCGCGGCTCATCGCGAAACTTCTCCTGAATCTGGTACCAGATTTGCGGAAGCTGCTTGTATGAGCGCAACTCCCCGCGCGCGATGTTGGTCATCTCCTCTTCGTGGGTTACGCCCAGCACCATTTCATGATCGCTCCGGTCATTGAGCTTGAAGATCGTCGGGCCGTACGCGGCGTAGCGCCCCGACTCCTTCCAAAGCTCCGCCGGGTTCAACGCCGGCAGGTAGAATTCCTGCGCGCCGATGGCGTTCATCTCCTCGCGAATAATCTGCATGATCTTCAGCAGCGATCTCTGCCCCAACAGGAGATGCGCATAAACGCCTGCCGCCACCTGGCGCATGTACCCTGCCCGCAACAGCAGGCGGTGGCTGGGAACTTCTGCCTCCGCGGGATCCTCCCGCAAAGTGGGAATGAATATCTGGCTCCAACGCATGAGTTCGACCTTTCGTGATTCCTAATTAGAATCCGTCATTGTTGAAGATGTCGCCCCGGATTGTCAAGGAACGCGAGGGTTGTAGCGGCGGGTTTACCTCGTCATTTCGTTGCGGCCACTTTACCTCGCCAAGTTGGCGCCGGGGAATTCGGATTCAGAATTTAGAATTTTACAACCGCCCAATTCCCCCGAACTTTTGCTTGACTATTGTGGATATTCCACTAATTCCGAATAATGAGCGGGAATTCCCGATCAAATCACATGCTAACTATTTTATTTTCATTAACTTACCATCGTTCCACCCTCTTCCTATTTGTTTTCAATAACTTACCAAACGGCACGGGATTCTTGGCGCAATTTTTCCGGCACGTTCCCGCATCTGACCCATTGATGTCAAGCTGAAATTCTGCCCGTTATCAGAATATTGTCGAATCGAGCGCAAAATTCATGAGGCCATGCGTCATGGATAGCCACGCAACACAGAAGGCCACTCTCCCAATAATCGCGCCGTTCGGACCTACCCGTTCGCGTCGAATCGCCAGAGGACCTTTGGGTACCCGCTCCCACTCCAAGCCCTGCGGAAATTTCTGCCCCTCGGTCCAAATGCCCGCCTCATGATAATCGCGGCGTGACGAGGCAACTCATCTATCCATGCGCGCAACTCAGTTAGTAACAATCTGTAGAAGCACATCCTCAGACCTCAGGTGTGACATGGTCCACCCCGGTTCACGTCTTTCCCTTTGGACGGCGGCGTTAATTCTGTTTCTAGCCGGCACGGCCTTCGCGCAAGGCGGCTTCCGCGTCAACGAAGCAGAGGTGCGGATTCAGACTCAGACCAAGGGCATCTTCCTCGCCTTGGTCGTGGAGCTGCCCGTCGAGAATCTCAATCCCCAAACGACGCCTGCGCGCGTAAGTGTGGAGTTGATCAACCCTCGCGGCAGGACCAAGAGCCACGCCGAGCAGGATGTTTCGCTCCGCCCTGGCGCCACCACCCTGAAGTTCCCACTCCCCCAGGAAGACGCGTGGCTAACGCTTAATGAGGATGATGGGCTGCTCTGGTGCCGGTTGCATTACCTCATCGCTCCACCGGCTTCGGGGCCCGCGCCCGCCAAAACTGTAGAAGGCCTCGTGTCAGTGTCTGAGGTCACGCCCCAGCTTTTCGAATTGCATGTTGACGGCCCCGCCCAAATCCGCGCCGGTGGACACTCCGCGCTCCGCGTGCGCGCCATTCATCCCGTGACGGCCAAGCCCGTGGCCAGGGTCACCGTCCAAGGTTCCCTGGACATCGGCGCTGATGATCGCGAGCCTCTCCTCACTCGCAAGGCCGTGACTGATCGCGAGGGACTGGCCACGCTCGAATTCAACCTTCCCGAGCACCTCGTTGCGGATGACAATGAAATCGATGTGAAGGTGACGGGAACGTTTGGCGGTTTCTCCGCCGACGCGGACGGCGAGTTGCGCGTCCGAACCATGCGCACGACGATTCCCGTCGCGGCGGGCGCCAAACCCGCCCGCCATTAAGATCGGCGGGCTTTCGCCTTTCACTCTAGCTTTTGCTCTGGGCGGGTCTTACAATGAAGTCCCCGGTCATCAAATCTTCAAACAGCGATACTTTCACTCTAGCTTTTGCTCTGGGCGGGTCTTACAATATGTTGACATCCAGCGCGCGAGGGAGTAGACAAGCTTTCACTCTAGCTTTTGCTCTGGGCGGGTCTTACAATACCGTCCCCACGGGATTGCTTGAGCGATGTCAGGAGCTTTCACTCTAGCTTTTGCTCTGGGCGGGTCTTACAATGACCTCACCACCCCATCCGCATAAACCCGCAGCACCTTTCACTCTAGCTTTTGCTCTGGGCGGGTCTTACAATAGCGCGGCAGGTGCACGCCGAAATCCTCGCCCATCACTTTCACTCTAGCTTTTGCTCTGGGCGGGTCTTACAATCGGAGCCCTCCTCGGCTCATCTCGTCCCCGTCCCGGCTTTCACTCTAGCTTTTGCTCTGGGCGGGTCTTACAATGCACATAGCCAACACTGAGGTATTACCAGTGCCAACCTTTCACTCTAGCCCGACTTTCGCAGCTCCGGGTTATTTCAAGTGCAATTTGGTGTGCGCATCGCGGTAACTCCTGAAACGTCAGTG
>Ga0326727_10007798_pt1 | contig 27831 bp, 18 predicted proteins | sample MB2enrmetagenome_FD_207643 | JGI IMG/M metagenome (GOLD analysis project Ga0326727, IMG submission 207643) | Lab enriched peat soil microbial communities from McLean, Ithaca, NY, United States - MB29MY | ecosystem: Environmental > Terrestrial > Soil > Wetlands > Peat | place: USA: New York...
CGTGGAACTACGCACGCGGCTGGATCAGCCAGTTCGTGCTGGCCAATCGACCGGACCTGGTCCTTATCTACACCCACGGCGATCCCGAGAAACTCGATCTGATGCTGGCCGATATCCGCCGCCATAGCACGGCTGACATCATCGTCCCCAGTCTTCACCTCATGGGGCATGAAGATGCGGACCCGGATCGTTGGGTCGAGACCTTCCAGGCCGGCTACGGCTTCCCCATCCGCGCGCTGCGCGACGTTTGCAAGAAGCACGGCGCGGAATTCGTCGAGAACCGGCGCGAACTGGCCCAGTACTTGAAACGCATCGACAGGAAGCCGTCGGCCTTGCTCGCCGATCCCGCCCACCAGAACGAACACGGCCTCTGTCGCACCTGGGACAACATCGTCCGGCACATCGCCAAGCCGGAGCGATTCGCTTACGACTTCCAGTCGCGAGAGCGCCGCCTCCGCGTCTCTCCGCCCGCGAAGTCGGCGACGGAAAGCGTGGTGCTCTCCAACGGCTGGTCGTCAGGCGACGGCGTCGTTCGCGCGAGCAGGCCGGGGGAACGGATCGAGGTCCAGTTCACCGGCAACCGCATCGACGTGCTCGGCCGCGCCGTCAAGAGCGGCGGGACGATCCGCGTTTTCATCGACGGCCGGCCGGCGGACAAGTCGCCGGTTTTCTACAGCACCTATATCCAGCCGCATCCCAAATCGTTCCCCTGGAAGATCATCGGTCCCGGCCCGGGAGATTTGGGGCCTCACGCGGTTGAGCTTGCGACGAACCTCGTTCCCCAATCTTGGACGATTGCACTAACCTCCGAATCCGGGGACTACCGGCTCGACGGCAGCGTGACCGGCCCCGATGGCGAAGGGAACTCGACGAAACCGTTCACGAGCCGTTCGGGGCAGATACGCATCGACCCCGACCTCTGGCGATTCAACCGCCAGGAGAACCAAGGTGAGTCCACCTACGGCAACCGTTCAGGCGACAAGTACACTTTCGACGTCTACCGCAGTGCCGTTGGCCAAGTGAGTTTTTCAGCCGCCGAACCTGGGCCTCTCCATCAGCCGCTTGTCGAGAATCTGCCCAACGGCAAGCACACGCTGGAGATTGTAACTCCAGGCGACGGTGACGTGGCGATTGAATCGTTCTACGTCTTTGAACCAGCGGAGAAATGACCATGGCGGAACTGCCTTGCCGACCGGAAGGTCAGATTTAAGTCAGCAAGACATCGGTTCAAGGGCCGATAAGACTCCCGGCCACCATCTCCCTATCGCGGGAGGTTCGAACCGTTGGCCCGCGCGATGGCCACGCCTCCGGACGACGGTGCCGCGGCGCAAACGATCACTCGCGTGGCGTAGGGCCGGTTCATGGGAATGGCGACCTTCGCCCCCGCTTGGCCCAGACCCTGGCCGGTCTCGACGTCGGTGATCGTGCCGCAGGGCGCGAAACCCAGCCGCCGGACGTCGAACACCAGCCGGGCATCGCCCGGTTTGGCATCATAGCTCTGAAGCACGAGCATGACTCGCCGGTCCGTCTCGGAGATCAGCGCCAGCCAGCGCAGACCAGCAGGACCCTGGACCACCGCATCGTCGCTCCAGTAGTTCTGCACGCGGCAGGCGGGCAGGCCGTAGCCGAAGTCCCAGACTGCCTTTTCCAGGCGGCGGGCCGGCTCGGCGGCCGCCACGCTCCCGAACGGATAGCCCCAGCGCGCGATCTCGTGCACCATGCGCATTCCCCATTCCATGCGCACGAGCGATTCCGGCCCCATTCCGGACTCCTTGTACACGACCGACTTCTCCAGGTCCCGCGTCAACGGAACAATCAGGTCGGAGTAGCTACCGATCTGGCGAGCGACGGTCTCCGTGAGCAGGAAGTCCGGGTCCACCGGAGGAGATTTGGGCACCCATTCCAGGTCGCTCAGCTTATCGATCCAGGTGTGCAACGGCAGCATCTGGGTGTTGGTGACATGATGGGTGACGGTCAGCGGGTACGCCAAACCCCGTTGGTTCCATTGGCATCGCAGGTTCCACATCCGCTTGTAATAATCGCGCTGCGACCAGAGCGGCACGGCCGGAACGACCCGTCCGTCGGGCCCGCGGTACGCGGCCGATTTCCGCGGATCGGAGCACGGCGTCAACATCGAGTTGTCCAGGTAGAGGCTCACGCCGCGTCTCAGCCACTCGTTGGCGTACCACAGCGCAAAATCGGCGTAGCTGGGCGTGGTGACAACATTGGCGTTCGCGCAGCGCATCATCTTGTTCCCCTCCATGCGGCACATGAACGTATCCATCTTGCGCCACTGCCGCAGGGTAAACTCGTTCTGGCCCCATTCGTCCTGGAAGACTTCCCACTCGGGCGTATCGACGTTCGCGCAGTGCTCCTCGAAATAGGACGGGAAAGGTCCGCCGAGCGCCTTGACGCGGACATCCGCCGGCAGCATGCCGCCCTGAACTTCGATCCACTCGGGCCGGGTGTACATCCGCGCGATGCCCGCTTCGCCGAGGACCGCGCTGAGCCAGGGCTCGGTGCCGTGCGTCAGCGCGGGCTGATGGGAGCGGGTCGCGTCCTTCCGGCGGAAGAACGCCTCGTCGATCGTGCCCGTGCGACGGGCCTCCAGCACCCGCTCGACGACTGTGAAATCGTAGTCCGTCGGATACTTGTCCGCGCACATGTAGCCGCCGACCCCCATGCAGGGCCCGGAATGGATCGGGACGGCCACGTTCCGCCGCCAATCCTTGGGCATGGGCCGCGTGGGGCTGGCCTGAAGACCGAACACCACGTGCCGCGGACCGTCCAACCCAGCGCGGTTGACCAGGTAGATCCGCAGCACGACCTTCTGGGCTTCACGACGGACGCTCTGGGCGTCGCCTTGCGGATTGACGACGTAGCCCCGATCGTTCTCGGCGAACCAGGCCAGGCCCCGCTCGGCGCCGCCCAGCCAGATGTAATAGGCAAAATCGCGCTGGTAGCAGGTCTGCGGCGTCCAGATTACGCCGTCTTCCGGTCCGGGCTCGGCCTTCCAGGTCCTTGCGGGAAAGTTCATCCACTCCGTGGTCCGTGGCTGCCAGACGATCTTCCCGCCCCGGGGCGTCGGCCCCGCGTAGTTCTCCCGGCACCCGCTGAGCTGCGGGAAGAAGAGCGGCACCTCGCGGTCCGCCAGCGGAATCTCCAGCCATAGCCGCTCGACGGCCGGTCCGCCGGCCAGCGGCGCAAGGTCCATCTCGACCTTCATGCAGCCGTCGAACTCGACGGTCGAGGTGGTCCGCACCGCGACGGCCGGCGACTCGGCTGAGCCCTCGAACACCGCCGCATCGGCGGCGACCTGCCTGAAACGGCCGGCACCCGATCTCCATGCCGCCGGGCCCCCGGACGTCTCGCACCGCAACGTGATTGGGCCGGCCAGCAGGTCGTGGCCTTGCGATTGCACGCGGTCCCAAAGTCCCAGGTCGTTCATGCGGTAGACCCGTTCGACGACCTTTACGTCCCTGCCGCGGACGGAGATCGGCTCGAAGGGTGGATAGACCTCGTGGGTAATGCCCAGCGAGTTCCTTTCCCAAGGGAAGATCCGCCGGACGAATCGTCTGACGGCGGTCAGCGGCGCGCCGACGGTCGCCAGCTTCAGCTCGTACTGGCCCTCGGGCAGCTTCGGCAGCCGCACCTCCTCGGTGCCGCACTTCTTGGCGTCCAGCGCGATTTCCGCCTGGGCCAGCACCGCGACCCTCCCTGCCTGCTGAACGGCGAAGCGAATCGCGGTAACACGGCGGGCCCACGGCTGATCGGAGCACTCGCCCAAGTCCACCTTGACGGCCAGCTTGTCCAACGAAGGGTGGTAGGCGAACAGGCAGTACCGAGCCAACACGTCCGCAGCCTCCAGGATCGGGCGAAGCGCCACGACGCGGACGTCGGCCAGTTGCCACTTGCCGGGCGAGAACCCGAGGTAGATCCCGCCGACGGCGGAGGCGTCGTAGACGTCGGTGGCCGCCAGCCTTGTGTCGCGGCGGTCGTCCAGTTCCGCCTCCAGTTCCTGGCCGAGGATGCCGATGCTGAGCCGATGCCATTGCGAATCCACGGCGACCGGCGTGGTGGCCGAGGGATTGGTCGGCCAGACATTCGCCTGGATCTTGAATTTTCCGCCGGCATTGAACAGGTAGACGTTGTAGCCGGCCCAGATGTTGGCGGCCGGTCCGCGGACGATGACCCGCAGGAGTTGGGCCCCGTCGGCCGCCGGCTCCGGCAGCCGGAAGCTGAACGTGAGGCGATAGTCTTTCCACTGCGAGCAGTTCTTGCCGATGTGCGCGCCGGAGCGAATCTCCAGAAAATGGCGGCCCACAGGATCCTTGCCCAGCGCCGCCTGGGCGGGGTCGAATCTCTCGGGTCCGCCGTGGCCGACCGTCGACCACTCGGCCGAGACGCCGTCCCGGAAATGGTCCTCCAGCAGAGTCCCAGGTTCCGCCGCCGAGCATGCCGACGCCGCGGCAACCAACCAGACAACGACCAGGCCCCATCCACACCGCCGAATCGCGAGTTTCATAAGCGGAGCTTTCCGATTTGCAGTGAGCCTGGAACCGGTCCAAACTCGTTTGGTCATTCGTCTTAACAACGCGCCCCCCGCGTCAATTGCCCCAGCGAGTTCTCGCCGTCCGGTCGCCATTTTCGTTTGCCTGGAAACCCTTTGCCATAACTCTGCTAGGGGGGCGAAGACGTGATTGGGCGATAGGTGAGCGCAGCTTTTCCCAACTCGCCAGTCCGGTTATTGTCTTGGTTCGATGTATCTCATCAAGTCAGACGTATTCTCGGACGTGCCAAAATACCACCCCTTGCTCGGAATCTGCTCTGGGGGTTGTGGGGGACCGGAGCATCCGGACTCCGGCTTCAAGGGCATACGTTCCACAACGCAACGGCCGGCGAAGTTGGCCCAGCAGAGGGAAGAAGACGTGCTGCCAAGGGTTCCCGGCTGCTCCTCGACCTCCGACCGCTGCTTCTCGGTCCATCTCGCCCGGCAGGTCTATCGCTGTTTCGCCTGCCGATCCCACGGAAATGCCCTGGACCTCTGGGCGGCCGCCCGCCGCTTGGACACCTACCGGGCTGCGATAAACCTCTGCCGCGCTACGAGGCGTGGCATTCCATCTCGCGCCCCCTCGTGCAACCGCTGAATCAGCCCCCTCTCGCCGCGAAACTGGCCCCCTCTTTCGCCGCGCGCAACACTTGGCGTTTTTCGTCCTGGCTCAGCGTAGCCATTGTACTGCCCTCCTGCATGATTGTCGGCAGCGTGACAGGAACCCCAAGGCATTGTGGTCGGTGGAGTCAATTGCACAACCCGGTCCAATGTTCAGACCGAGCCAGAGTGACGGCGGAAAGAAATCTGCCGCGCGGTCCGTCTCATTCTCCTCCATCAGGTTCACGAAGATGCGAATGGCGTGCCGATCGGGAGACACCTGGCCGAGCAACTCATGTTGCCCCTGGGGATTGGCGCCTATTTGGGCACTGGCGGGGGCGTGTTTCGCACCCAGGCTCTTTCGCTCCACAGCACCACCCACCTGGAGATCCTACACCGTTTCCTGGAGAGCACCGCCCAGGTCGAGCAAGAAGGCCCGGACGAATGGCTGGTGCGGGCTGGGTAGCAGCGTGCTCCCCAGGCGGTCGGAAAGCAAGTAGAATGGGGCCTCGGGAGGGCTGCTTCGGGTTGCAAACCAGGCGGCCAAGCGGCTCGGGCCGGCCCCGGGGAGTTCTTCGCCTTTCACCCCGCCCGGCTCGGGCTGACCCGCTCGTGGAAGGGCGAAACAATGAAGGCTGACATTCCGGCGTTCTTATGGCAGATCGGTACGGCGGTCGAGAACCTCATTCAGCGGCGCAACGCTCTGGAGTATTGGCGAGACCATGTCCGCCGGTGGGCGCCAGAGGAATCCAAAGACGAGTCGTGCCGCAGAGAGACCGCTACGTCGTCCACGGAAAGCCTGTTCCCGTCTTCATGTACATTGACAGGCGGGAGGCGCCGAACGACCAGCCGAGAACCAGGTACCGACGTTTCGTCGGACAGCTTGATCCTGAGCATGACGCCGGCAGCCTGGAAGGCATGAGTGGTGGGGGGACAACGATTGGCTTTCATTTGTTGGCTATTGGCGTGCGTCAGCCTCCACGCCCAGGAGTTGCCGCGCTTCCGTGAGCACATCATCACCGACGAGCTGAAGTTCGGCTACCAGCTTGTCGCCGCGGATCTGAACGGCGACGGCAAGAAAGATCTGATCGCCGTCGACGAAGGAGCGACCCAACTCGTATGGTTCGAAAACCAGCACCCGACATGGAGGCGGCACGTGCTGGCTGTCGATGTGCCGCGGCCACTGAACGCCGATTGTTGGGATGTGGACGGCGACGGGGTTCCCGAGTTGGTTCTGGCGTACCGGTTCGAGCCAAGTCCGGAAAGGAGTGTCGGCAACGTCGTGCTCCTCCACAGCGGCGCGGACGTGCGCCAACCGTGGATGGCGAAAGAGATCGATCGCGTGCCGACCGCGCACCGCGTACGATGGATCGACCCGGAAGGCAACGGGAAGAAGGTGCTCCTGGTGGCACCGATGGTCGGGCGACGATTCCCGCCCGGCTTCGGCGATCCTGTGCCGATCTACGTTTACCGCCCGGGTGCGTGGAAAAGGGAGACGCTTTCCAGCCTGCCGCAGGGAGTGCTGCACGCGATCAACCCCGTCAGTTGGGACGGCGGACCGCGGCAGCAGTTGCTGACGGCAAGTTACCTGGGATTGCACCGGTTCGAGTGGACCGGCGGCCAATGGGCCGTCACGCAGATCACCAAAGGCGATCCTGCGCCGTGGCCCAAGTGCGGCAGCAGCGAGGTCCGGCTCGGGCACCTCGGGAAGAATCGCTTTCTGGCCGCCATTGAGCCATGGCATGGGAACCAAGTGGTGGTCTATGTTCCAGAACAGCAGCAGTGGAAGCGCGTGGTGATCGAGGACAAGATGGACAACGGCCATGCCCTGGCGGTGGGGGACCTCGCCGGGGACGGCCGCGACGAGATCGTGTGCGGGTTTCGCGGCAAAGGCTGCAAGCTTTGGATTTTTCAGGCGACCGACGCTCGCGGCGAGCGCTGGAAGAAGACCGTGCTGGACGACGGGGGCATCGCTGCTGCCGACTGCGTTATCGGCGACTTCACCGGCAACGGCAAGCCGGACATCGTCGCCATTGGAGCGTCCACCCACAACCTGAAGCTCTACGAGAACTTGGGCAAGTCGCGCTAGAGTCGGCCTGATCCATCCGACCACCGTTATCCGCGACGCGCCGCTTGCCGGCTCGGGCACGGCGTCGGTCTCGACGCCGCCGCCCGCGGCATGGGGCTTGCCGGTAAGACCAAAGGCATGAAAGGCGAACTCGCTCCGGTGTTTTGGGCTCGGGGGGAATGGGAGAAAGTCCTCGGCTACGTCGCTCGGGACGCACCTGTGACGCGGGAGGTCGCTCAGGCTTGCGAGGGCTGTGGGGAACTGCGCTGGGTCGCCAGGAGTGGGGCGGTGCGTCGCCTGGTTTTGAGAGAGGGATGGCTGACGGTGTCGGAGGCTCTTCGGCTGCCGCTGCCGGATAGGTCGTGAATGGACCAGCCGTGGTCGCGGGAGAAGTTTGCGGGGGGATGGAGAACAAATAGCGTTTTGTCGCGTTGCCGCGCAGCGATGACCGATAAGACGCTATTGGGTTCCCGCCCCGTGAGTCGGACAAAGGTCAAGCCGGCGATCGGCTGGGGTATCCGGCTGGCCAGTTGGGCAGGTAGTGCCTTTCTCGCATGCGACGCAGGAACTCCACCGAGCGGCGAAGCTCGTCCAGCCCGTTCTCGCCGTCCTCGACCGAAATCCAGCCGTGATAGCCGGTCCCGCTGAGGATCGCGAAGATCCGGTCGTAATCGTTGAGTCCCTTGCCGACTTCGCCGTGCAGCAGTTGCTTGGCGTAGCCCACGGCCCCGTCGGCGCTGCGGAGGTCGTGCATCGTGGCCCCGGGCGCCAGATGCCGGTCGGAGGCGTGCATCGTCACGACGCGGTGCTTCACCTTCTCCAGCAGCGCGATCGGGTCGTAGTCGCCGACAATCGCGTTGGATGGGTCATACTGGACGCCGAAATTCGGCGAGTCGATTTGCCCGATGATCTCCAGGAAGACATCCTCCGCCTGGGCGAATTCCGGATATTTCCAGTTGCCGTCCTTGTAGTGGTTCTCCATGCACAGGACCACGCCGCGCGGCTCGGCGTAGTCCAGCGACCGGCGGATGCCCTCGACGGTCCATGCCACCCCTTGCTTTCGCGAGACTTCTGGAAACGCCTGGCCGCTCAGCGTGCGGCAGAACTTCGTTCCGAGCGCAAGACAGAGGTCGATGGCCGCCTTCTGCCTCTCGACCTGCCGGAGCCGCTCCTCGCGGTCGGGGTGGGTGAAGTCGGGGGAGAAGCAGAGCATCGAGGACACTTGGCCCGTCTCCTCAAGAGCCTTGCGCACCGCCTCCGCTCCTCCCGGCTCGTTGAACCGGGCAAACCCTGCGTAATGCTCGATTCCTTCGCCGCCGAGCGTGGCTGCATCTCGGACCCACTGGAGGTAATCCATCGAGCCGCGGCACAACTCGGCGAAGAAACACTTGGGGAAGACGGAGATTCGGGGCCCTGCCTTGGACATGAGACGGCTCACGGTTTCTCAGGGACGAGCAGCGATTTCAGCACCGATCCCTCGTGCATGGCGACGAATGCCCGCTTCCAGTCGCTCAGACCGGTCTTCAGGCCGATCAACAGCTCGGGCATCAGCCGTCCCGCATGGAGAAGATGGATGACCTTCTCCCACATCGGATAGGTGTGGCTGAACGACCCTTGCAGCGTGACGTTCTTCTGCACCAGGGGGTTGACGTCCAGGGGAAGCGCGTCGGGCGACCAGCCGACCTTGACGATCCGGCCGCCCGGCTGGACGAGCCGGAAGCAGACTTCCAGCGGCCGGCTGGAGCCCGAGGCATCGCATACGACCTCGGCCCCGAGCGGGTGATAGCCGCGGACTACGGCTTCGATCCCCTCGGCGTCGACGTCAACCGTGCGCGTCGCCCCCAGCTTGCGCGCGACTTCCAGCCGCGGCCCATCGGCCCGGCGGCCGGCCACCACCAGGGGATCAGCGCCGCCGAGGGCCGCCAGGCGGGCGCAGAGCAGGCCGATGGGGCCCGGGCCGACGATCACCACCAGATCGCCCGGTCGGACGACCGCGTTGACGCACATCGCGTGGTACGCCACGGCGCACGGCTCGCTCAGGCAGGCATGTTCCAGGGGCAAGCCGTCGGGAACATGGTGGAGGCATCGCCAGGGCACTTTGACGTAGGAGGTCATGGCGCCGTGTGCTCCGTAGCCGAAGCCACGGCGCGAGGGGCAGAGATTGTATCGCCCGCTGCGGCACATCAGGCACGTGCCGCAGATCTCCGCGGCCGTCTCGCTCGCGACCCTGTCGCCCTCGCGAAACTGCCCGACGTTCTTCCCCGCCTTTGCCACCGTGCCGCTGAACTCGTGGCCGAGGATCACCGGAAGGTTGACGCGCCAGGAGTGCCGATTGTAGGCCTGATGTACGTCCGAGCCGCACACCGACACGGCTCCTACCTCCAGGAGCACGTCATCGTCGCCGATTTCCGGGACCGGCATCTCGCGAAGTTCGACTGCCAGCTCGGAGAGCCCGTAGTGGACGACAGCCGCCTGGGTCCTTCGTGCCATGGTCCCCTCTACCTCGACCGGTTACTGTGGCCGGATGTAAGGTGTCTTGCGGATCTCCGTAGCGATCTCTCGGAGCACCGTCAGCAGGTCATTGCCGGATGTCTTGAACGCGTGCGCGTCGATCACCAGCGGCGCGCCGAGGACGACAAGCGGGGCACCGTGGGCGGGACAGGAAATAGCCTCCTTGATCGATAGCCCTCCTACCGCCTGCACCGGGATCGAGACCGCTTTCACGACGTCCTCCAGGTATCCGCCATCCATGGTCTTCAGGTCGGCCACGATCGGGCGCCGGGGAAACCGCTCGCGGAGCGCCCGGACTGCGTGCGTCCCTTCGGCCAACAGAAGCGGCGTGCCGGCTTCCAGCCAGTCCACGCCTGCCTCGACCGCTACGGCGGCGGTATCGAGCGCCTCTTTGGTCGAGGTCAGGTCCAGTGAGACCTGGACCACCGGGAACTGAAGATGGTCAAGATCGATCATTGCCTTTGTCCTCGGATGTACAGGGCAGCAGCAAGGAGGCGTAGCACAATTATGACGGACGCCAGTACGTCGCGCCAAGGCCGGACGGACCGCGAATCGGGCACAACGCTTCGCGCGTTGTCATGGACGCCTGTGCCGGGTAGAGGTCTTGCGGTACGTCGCCCAGGACGTGCGGACGACCCTGGAGTTGGCGACGGCCTAGCACACCCGAGAATCCAAGGTATTTGTGCCGTGCGTTGGCTCGATTTCTTTGGACCAGCAAGTCACAATCATGGCAGTGCCGCCACATTGGCTGCCCCCACGGCCAACGGCATTGGAACATGACGGCGCCCTTTGCCCAAAGGAAGGTTGTCATCGCGGCATGGGCGAGTCGGTGCGCCAGTTGAAGTTGCGGTGGAAGGGCGCTTCTGTCGCCGTGGTCATGCCGATCGAGTATGCTGATGTACTGATCTTCAAACGACGTTGGCCGGTCGGTCGAGGAGACTTATGTCGTCACTTGTTCAGTTCGCGTTCATTCCGGTGTTGCTCACTATTGTGAACTTCGCCAGTCAGGCACACGCGAGCAAGCCTTCTTCGAAGGCGTGGGTTCGCGTCACGCTCGTAGAGCCTGCCAACACTCCTTGGCAGGTGGACATAAATGTCATTCCCGCCGGCAACGCAAAGCCGTCAGACCTCTACGTTGGGCAGTCTGTGGGGGCCCGGCAGGCGGACGCCAAGCCGCAGGCCGCGGGACAGAGTACGCCGTGGATCGATCTTGAAGGCGCCCTCGGAAAAGGCGTCGCCTCCGTGCGATTCGTTTTTGGCGACGGCAAGCAGCCGCTTCGGGGTGTTAGGGCCAGGTTCGCCGTCGCTACGGCCGCCAACGAGTCGTCGATTGTCCGCACAATCACCGACAGCGATCCGGGCAACGTGATTTCGCTCCGCATCCCAGCCGATCTGGAGAACGATCGGCAGTGGCTCCTCTCCATCCGCGAGGACACTCGGCGCCGGCTCACTGAGGTCAAGTCGTTCAAGTTCGCCGATGGCCCGTTGCCCAAGAAGATCTGGTGCGTTGCCGGGTTCCGCGGCAAAGACAGGTTCTACACGGACCCCGCCATCACCGAGATGGATTTCGACATCATCAAGACGCTGGGGATGAATGCCTTCGAGGAGGAGAACGGCGGACAGCCGGGCGAGTTGCGTCGGATGGCCGTGGCCCGCGGCATGGACCGCACAACCTTCTTCTGGCGGAGCGTCGCGGCCCTGCCGCGCGAGAAGGACGGCGCGGTCCGCCTGGACTACGATGCATTGGGCGCGTTTATTGATCGGGTCTACCGCCAAGACATCGATCGCGCCCGCAAGGCGCATCCCTTTGGCCTGCCGCGGGCCGTCGTGGACCTGATGGACGAGCCGGACGGGGCGCCCTTCGGCGGCCCCGAGTATGAACAGTCGTTCCGCCGCTATTGCCAGGAGAACCATCTTGCGCCCGACTTTTTCGGCAAGGCATCCTGGGAGCAGGTCAGGCCGCCGCGGTTCAATTGGTGGACGTATTTCAAGGACCGGGCTGCGATCGACCGTGGCGACCTCCACGTCCGCCGACTCTGGTACTGGGCGGCGCGGCACTGGAACCACGCCACCGCCCGCATGTACGCCATGGCCACACAAAAGGTCCAACAGTACGCCGGCGACATCGCCGTCGGCACGAGGGTCAACTTCGGTCCGCCCTGGTTCTACGACTACGGCACGCTGCCTCGCGGCATCGACGCCTTCGAGTTCGGCAAGCTCAAGGGCGTAACCCTGGGCTTCAACGAAGACTGGATCGGGCTGGGGAGCCCCCGCCTCCCGCTGGAGATCAATACGTTCCTGATGGACTGGTCGCGCGCGGCGGCACGGCCCGACGAGCCACTGCTGGGCTGCTACATCACCGCCGACGCCGACCGCACGGCGGTCAAGCTCCGCACCTTCGCCTGCTTGGCGCGGAACGCCAAGATCCTCAACTTCTACTATTACGGCCCAACCTACACGCATTTCGATCCCTGGAGCGACAACGGCTCGATGGTACGGGGCGTGGGCGAGTTGCTGCGAGACCTCGGCCAGGCGGACGACATCCTCTGGGACGGCCGGCCTCCGAAGGCGGAGGTTGCCCTGCTGTACTCCAAGAGTTGGCCGGTGTGGAAGGAGGACGACACCGAGCACATCGAGCAGATGATGGCCTACCTCGCGCTCCTGCACGCGGGAATTCCCGTGGACATTGTTTCCGACGAGCAGGTGGTCGACGGTTGGTTCGACCGGGGCAAGTACAAGGTACTGTACGTGGTGAACGAATCCATTCCGGCTGCGGCGCTGGCGGCGATCGAGAAGTGGGTCGCCGGCGGCGGGCATCTCTGGGCCAGCGGCTGGGCGGGCATGAGGGACGAGTATAACACACCGACCGACGCGTGGAACACGATGCTGGGCGTCAAGCAGCGATCGTGGCATGTGACGGGCGACACCAAGCGGCTGGGCGAGGTTCTCCAGCCGGCCGATTGGACGCGCCCCGCCTTCTCGCGTGTGTTGACGACGGCCGTTGCGGCGATCGACACGCCAACGCCAGGTTTGCCCGTCAAGCATGGCCGAGGTCTTGTGGCGATCGCGTCAAAGACGGTCGGTAAGGAATACAGAGATGCGGCCCGGATTGTCAAACGGGAGCTGGGGCAAGCTGTCCTCTTTGCGGACGACCGGAAGCGAGGCGTTTACACCGAGTTCGCGAGCGCGGCGGGCGTGCGGCGACCGGCGACCACGTCGGTCGACCAGTTGCTCGCCTGGCCGCTCTGGGGCAAGGACAAGGGCGTGGTGCTGCTGGCCAACTACACCGGCCAGCCCCAGCCCAACGTCGAGGTCACTTTCGATTCGCCTCTCCGGGTCCACAAGCTCCGCTCGCTTCGGCGCGGAGAGATGGCGTTCACGAACGAGGGCGGGCAGATCCGCGCGACACTCTCGGTCGAGGACGTGACGGACATCCTGGTAGTCGAGTAATGAAAGCAACCGTCATGCGAATTCTTCCGTTCCACTTTATCGTGCTTGGGGCGGTTGGTTGTGCCCAACTCGCCGCAGAGGAATTCCATTCGATTCCTGCTTGCATGGTGATCGACGACCCGGCGCCCTTCATCAACATGCGCTGGGTGAAGGACAAGAGCGTCTGCCGCGAGATTCCCACGTCGTTCTATCGGGAGCTGGGCCAGTGGGCCGAGCGCGCGGGGGTGAAGGGCAAGTTCAGCGTCATCCCCTGCCTCGGCGGGATCAAGCCGATCGACGGCTCCTTGGGTGAATACCCGGACCACAGCCGCGACGAGCGTCTCCAGTGGATCGCCATGGTCAAGACCCTTTTCGCCCCCCGCTTCACCATTACCCCGGAGGTGATCACGCACTGGCATGTCTGGGATGTCGCCAACCAGAAGCTCTTGCCCGGCCCGCAGACGGAGAACCAGTGGCTGCCCCTGCAACCGGTGGAAACGCAGACACAATACATCGCCGCCGCGATGAAGATGCTGCGGGACGTGGGGTTGGAGCCGGGCGGATTGACCATGTGCTGGTCCTATCCGACCGAGAAGGATGCCTTGTTGGGCCAGGCCGCGCTGCAAGCGGCTGAGCGCGTGTGCAGCGTGAAGTATGTGATGGTGTTCAACGAGCCGGGCGACCGCCCCCAGGTTATCTACCGCCGCGCCGACGGTGCCATGGCGGTTTCGCTCCGCCCGTTGGTCGAGGACGTGTACGACCACACCTTCGGTAAGAAGACCGAGGCCGACATCCAACACGATGCCGACGGGTACATCACGGCGGACGGGACCGCCGGGCGGTTCGTCGAAAAGATCACGAAGGACGGCTGCTTGATCTTCTGTACGCATGCCCAGACGCTCTACGGCAACAGCACGAAAAGCGGGTGGAAGGTCTTCCAGATCGCCATCGAGCGGTTGCACAAACACTATGGCAATCGCATCCGCTGGATGACGGGGCTGGAGATTTGCCGCCATTTCTGCCCTAGCACATTGTCAAGCAAGGAGCGTCCATGAAAGCAGGGATTTTCTGTGCCACCATGACGGGAATGTTGCTGACGGCCAATCTGGCATTCGCCGCCGGCTTTGTTCAAGGGCCGTTTACCCGGGATGCTTCCACGCGGATCGTGGTGGACGACAACATGCAGTACATCACAGCCGACATTAAAAGCGGCGGCTGGACAAACTACTGGATCAAGATCGTCTGGTCCGGTGGCGCGACCGATCTGACCTGCGTGGGGTGGGAGAACGTGATGTGGCCCGGCGCGCATCCGTCGCACGACAAGATGCTGCCAGTGTGGGCGGCCGTGCGGTATTTGAGCGACGCCATCCATCGTATGACCGGCACCCGGCCGGCAACCGTCGGCGGCCACGACTATTCGGCCACCAATGTCATTGTGCTGACTACGCTGAGCGCGCTCCGGCAGGGAACCAATGTCCCCGACGATCTGCCGACTAAGGCGGCGCACGCGCTGGCGGTCAGCAAGGGCGCGCCGCTTTTCAGCGCAAACGAGGCCTTTTACATTCATACGGAGCGCAATGCCGTCTACATCGTGGCAAATCAGTTGCAAGGCTTGCCGCACGGCGTAGTCGAGTTGCTGCTGGGCGACAACGCCGTTTCACCCGAATATCAGATTGGCTACGAGAAGCTCGGCATGGGGCCGAACTGGACCTACCTGCCGGACTTCACCCGCAAGCCGCTGGTCTTCAATATGGAGTACGCCGGCCGGCCGGGGCTATTCGCTCGTTCTCTTGGCCCCACCCGGGGAAGCGCCACTGGCGCAACCGGCGCCACCATCGCTTACCGTCATATCAAGGCGTCGTTCCCGAAGGGGCTACCTGCGCCGGACGAACCGGTGGAGGTCAGCGACCTCGACTGGCAGGTGGGATTCCGTATTGACGGCGTGTCGTCGCCGGGGGCCCTGCCCAGTCAGAACTTGGAGAGCTTTGGCCCTACGGTCGCCGCCAACATGCTTGCCACTGGGTCGAGCAAGGGCTTCTTGTGCGTGACGAAGCTGGGTCCGGACGCCGCGCGGCCGCCAACTACGCCGGATACGCTGGACTGGCTGTGGCTCGACACCGACAAGTCCGGCCCAAACAAAGGCAAGATTTTCCACTGTACGCTGGAGGGCAAGAACCAACCCTACTGGCTGGATCGCTCGCCAGGCTCCAAGGCTCCCCTGACGGCCTGGTGCCCGCCGTTCATTGACTTGAGTGTGCCGGTGGTGCGACAGATGCTCCTCGACGATATGATCAAAGAGGCCGAGAGTTTTTGGGCCTTGAATCCCGGCCAGTCCTACTCCTACCCCCATGCGGAACCGTCCGACGGAGGCTTGCCGGACCGGGATTTCATGAGGTTGACTGCCTATCCGAACTGGTACAGCGACTACCGGGAGTCCGAGGGGCAGAAGTGGGGGCCCTACGTGCTCAACGGCTTCTATCAGGGCACGCCGGCGAAGCCGACGGAAAGCTGGTGGAGCACGATGTCGCCGGTGGACACCAACAACGCGCAAAGCGATACGACCTACGCCTTGCACAACTGGCTGTTGCGGGAGTTCGACAAGCATGTGAAGTCGCTGCCTGCCGCGAAGCGGCTTTCCGGCGGCATCCCCAAGACAGACCTGATCCACACGCTTTGTTACAGCTACGGCCGGCACGACGTGCCGCCCAATTTCAACTTCGACCGCCGGGTGCGGATGTGCGTCTCCGGCTATGCCGGTCATCGCGGCCAGGGGAAATGGCTGCACTGCAACACCTTCAACGACGTCATGCGCGCGATGCAGGTGATGCTGCCCCAGTCCGATATGAGTCAATACTGGGTCCATGTCGTCAGCTTTCCCGGTTCCGACTGGGGTTTGAATTCGGTGGGCGAAGCCGGCTTCCTGACGCCGGAGGATGTCTTTAGCCAGGTCCACGATAATCTCTATGCCGTGGGTGGACGGAACATAGGGGTTGAGATGGACGAGGACCACGGCAAGAACGGGCTTACGTACTACATGTACGCCAAGATCTTCTGGGAACCGACGATGTCGTTAGCGCGACTCAAGGCGTTGCGCGACCGGTGGCTCGTGCGGTCCTACGGCGCCGCGGCTGCCGGCGTCATGGGCCGGTACTATGACCTGATGTCGCCCAACAACTTTCTCAGCTCGCCAAACATCTGGGCGATGGGGATTCGGTGCATCCAGCAGGCCGACGCCGTGACTCCTGACGGCACGCAGGAGAAGCAGCGGCTCGACGATCTGAAACAATTCTGGTACTACTACTATTTGCAGGATCATGTGATGGACCGCAGCGGAAAGTACTACAACAACATCTCGCCGGCCGTCATGGACAAGATCAAAGAATTTCTGTGGAAAGGGCAGACGTCCTACATCACGCCGCTCTACTGCTTCACATGGGGGTTGTTCAGACACATGGGCAACAAAGTCGACATCCCGTCCATCTACGACGTTTGCTCGCCGACCTATTATGACAAGAACAAGCGGTTCATCGCGCCAGCCCACTACACTGCGGCTGAAACAGCCCGCTGGTGGGCTGACGTGGTGAAGTATTTCCCGTACACGCCGGTATCCCAGTTCCAATCCAACCGGCTGATCAACGGCAAGTTGGGGTCGGACGTGGACCTGAACGATCTGACCACCGTCCGGGAATTTCGCGGCAAGGCGGCGGGTGACGGCACATTTATCTACATGCCGAACCACACAGCACAGCCGGCGCCGCTGGTCAGGGCGCAGAATGCCGGCGAAGTGGTCGGACTGAAGGTCTTTTCTTTCCCCGGGAATCCGCCGGCGCCGTTCGTGATCGCCTATACGGTCGACCGCTGGGATCCGACGGCGCGCGCCTGGCGGAAAGATCTGCACAGCGGCGAAGTTGCGTCGGCCAACGACGGGCTGTCCCCGAAGTCGCACGAGGTTGCTCCGCTGACGTTCTCCAACACGATTGCCGGCGGAATCTATCGGTTCAATCTGGGATCGGTGGCGGGCGGCGCCATCACGCTGTCGTCGCTGGACTACGACACCCGCAGCAACACTTTTTCCGGCGTCTCGATCCCCCATGGGCTGACTCTGAATCAACGCCTGGGATATGTCTATGTGGTGCCCGGTGGATATATCTACATTCCGAAGGGGACGACCAGTCTGGACCTGGAAACATGGGACGATGCCAACCCAAAGACCATCGACCTCTATACCGGCCTGCCATCCGGCGACAAGCCGTGGAAACTCAGCCGCACGGTGGACATTCACGGACGGGGACCCCATCGGATTCGGCTGAATCCGGGCGAAGACGGCTCAATCGCCTGCATGAACATCGGGTGTACGGCGGTTCCGTACATCTATTCCATTCCAAACCTCTGGGCCAAGCAACCCTGGATGTTGATGGTCCCCAAAGACATTGCCAAGGCGGACGGATTGACCGGCTACCAGCCGAAAAGTCGGAATTTCTGACCAGGAGCCACCATGCGTAAAGCGATCATCCTCGTTGTGACTGTTGTGTTCATATGCTTTATGACGTCGGCGCGGGCGGCGGGGCGGGATTGCTATGGCTTTTTCGGGTACGGGCAATCCACGAATGACGCGCCGGCGACGGTCATTACGTATTTCGACGGGTTTGTTTCGGGGCAGACCCTGACGGTGACGAAGTTCGGCATAAGCAGCGGCGATCTTGCGGTCGGGGTGCCGATCTCGGGGCCGGGGATCGTCAATGTGCCGACGACAGTGATCACCGCGCTCGGCACCGGGAAGGGACGCGAGGGGACCTATTCAGTCAACAATTCGCAAACGCTCGGCTCCGCGGCGCAGCCGGTCACTTTCTCCGCGCTGGTCGCGATATCCGACTTCGCGCTGCTAACGCCAACGAACGTCACGCGAAACGCCTACATGATCGCCGATCCGCTCGGCGGGCCGCGGCCGATGTGGGAGTCGCTGACGCCGACGGGCGGGGGCAGCGAGGTCCCAATCTCGACGAAGAGTTGGCGGGGATTCATTCCGTTGCACGAGCTGGCGTTTGCCAGCAATTTCTGGCGCGGTTTCTTCATCGAGACGCCAATGTCCGGCTTTGCCGCGCAGTTCGCGGCGGAGATGGAACTCGGCCCGGACCGCTACTTTATGGTCGTGGCGGACATGGCTCGCGGTGGGGCGGATTGGGCTACGAGCACGCTACAGCTCAAGCCGGGGACAACGCACTGGACGAACCTGCTCACGGCGATGAAGTACATCAAGAACGGCGTGGAGGGTTCGGCTCACGCGCTGGTCAACAACCCCGGCCCGTCGAACTACCGCACCGGCGGGATGATCCTGCGGCTTGGCGAGACGGCGGCGGCGGGCGAGCGGATGAGCGCGAAGGAGGCTTTTACGAAGTCGTCTACGACGATTGCAATGAACGGTTCAAACTCCCGCAACGCCATCGGGGCCGGGTGGCAGGTGTACGACTGGACGAAACACGCCTGGGTCGGGACGGTACGGAGTTGGTCGGGCAACAACCTCGTGCTGAACGCGGCGGCAGCGACGGCCAGCAGCGGCGCGGCCGACCTGTTGCAGTTCAGCGTCGGCAACGACGGATTTCTCGCCGAGTTGCGGGAGATGGTGCAGTGCTGGAACGCGGCGGATATTGCTGCGCCGCGGAATCCGCTCGGCGCGCCGATTTTCGCGGCGCAGCCATCGTCGTCCAATTTCACCATCAACTAGGCGACTTATGGGTTCCATATCGCGATGGCGCATGAGAGGGAGGCGCTGGCCGACCGGCGGTTCGTGCTCGCCGGGCCGTCGTTCATGGGGCGCTACCAGAGCGACTCCGTCCATCAGCAGTCGGACGGCAACGCGCTGGTCGGCGCGTATATGGGGCAGTGGGCCGCTTGGTGGCACCAGGGGAAACGGACGGTCCCGTTCGTGATGATGGCGGCCAGCGCGCTGTCGCCGGCGGAGTGCGACGGGAAGCACTACGGGATACGCGTAACCTTCGCCATGCCGCCGACCGGGTCGGCCGCGCAGAAGAGGCTGCAGTTCTATGCCGACGGGAAGATCCCAGCCTTCGCCAACTATGGCTTCAGTTACACCGACGGGGACTCGACCTTCAATTACGGCGGCCCTTCCGCCTCCGGGATTACGATCGCCGCGACGCCGTTCCTGGCGACCGCGAACAAGCATTCGCCGGGGTCCGCGAACCAGATCGATATCCCGCTTACGAGCGATCCGGCGAAGGCGACGAATCCGACGATCAGCCTCGGGGCGGCGATTACGCCGAACGGCGTTACAGTCAACGGCGTGGCGAACGTACACATTTTCGCGCATAATGTTGCCGACAGCAGCACGAGGAGCGTGGCACTGCCCGGGCTGGCAGGCAAGGCTTTTGGCGAGGGGGGCAACAAGCTCGTGAACTTCGCCGCCGGCTGCTCGATCGGGCTCGGCCAGACATTGTCGCCGGCGTGGTAGAACGGCCACGCCCATGAGTACATGGTGCCCGCGCCACACTCCCAATTAAAGACCTTACCATGACAAAAAGTAATACATCGCGACGTGAATTTCTTCGCACCAGTGCCGCGGCCATAGGCGCCGCCGCAGTCCTGAACGCTCCTATGGTCTTCGCCGACCGCGTCAAGGGGGCCAACGACCGGATCGGCGTCGGCTTCATCGGCGTCGGCGGCCGTGCCGGGTCGCATCTGGACATTGTCAACGCCTTCCAGAAGAAAGGCATTGCCCAGCCGGTGGCCGTGTGCGACGTCTACCGCCCGCGCCTGGAGGCCGCCTCCCACACTACGGGCGGGGCGAAGATGTATATGGAGCACGAGGCCCTGTTGGCGGACAAGAACGTCGACGTGGTCTGCATCGCCACGCCCGACCGCCATCACGCGCCGCAGGCGATCGATGCCTTGAATGCAGGCAAGGACGTCTACTGCGAGAAACCGCTGACGCACTGGAGCCAGTTCGAGCTGGCCAAGAAGGTGCAGCAGGCGGCCGACAAGAACCGGCGGCTGGTGCAGGTCGGCACGCAGTACATGGCCGACGACAACTACCCGGAGATCATCCGCCTGATCAAGGAGGGGATCATCGGCAAGGCGATGCACGTGAGTTGCGGCTACTTCCGCCGTGGCGACTGGGGCGAGCGGATGGTGATTCCGGACGCCTCCGCTCGGCCGGGGCCGGACCTGCTCTGGGATCGGTTTTTGGGCGATGCGCCGAAGGTCGCGTTCAGTGTCTCGCGGTTCTTCCAGTGGCGGATGTATTGGGACTATTCCGGCGGCCCGGCCACCGACCTGCTGGTTCACACCTTTACGCCCATCTTCTGCATCCTGCAACTCGGCTATCCCGAGCGGGTTTTCGGCGGCGGAGGCACCTTTGAATATACCCGCGAAGTGCCCGACCAGTGCAATATCATCGCCGACTATCCCTGCGGACCGAGCGTGGTGATGATGAACTCGCTGTCGAACCACGTCCCGGCCGACACCATGATCCGCGGCACCGACGGTATCATCACCTGGCGCCCACTGGGAGCGGGCGAGGAGCAGGGGATACGGATCGTGCCCTTCGCCAAGGGAAAGAAGGAGATCCACTTGCCGTGGAAGGGGTGTGGCGACGTGAGCAAGCTTTGGCAGAACCTCTTGGATTGCGTGCGAACGCGGCAGCAGCCCAACTGCAACATCGCCTTGGCCGTGCGAGTGCAGGCCCCGCTCTCGATGGGCGTCTTTTCGTACCGCGAGAATAAGGTCGCCCGGTTCGACAAGGAAAAAGAGGAGATTGTACTATGAATCCAAGACGTTCGTCTTTCCGCGGATTGCTCGTTCTTTGCGCCGCACTAGGCATAATCGGAACCGACTGCGTCACCGGCGCAGGGCAGTCGGCTGCTGCTCCAGCGCCGAAACCCTCGTCAGTGGCGGGAACGTCCGGCCCGGACGATCTGGTGATCGCTGACGGCGGACGCACGGCGGCGGTTGTGGTGGTGGCGCCCGGTCCAGCCGGGAGATCCTGGGAATACCGGGCGGCCGCCGATCTGGTGAAGTACATCGAAATGATGTCCGGCGCCAAACCGGAATTGGCCGACACCCGCGCGAAGATCGAGGCGGCGCTCAAGGGCGAGGGACCCGTGCTGCTGGTCGGGTCCGAAGCGCTGCGGGCGCGGGGCGGGCCGCTGCAGCGCGCCCTGGCGACGGTGGCCAAGAAGAAGCCGCTCATCCGAGCCGATGCGATGGCCGTGCAGCGCGAAGGGAATCGCGTTTATCTGGCCGGGCTGACCGATGACGGCCATTACCATGCAGTTGCCTGCCTGCTTCAGGCCTGGGGTTGCCACTGGTATCTGCCGAGCGAGTTCGGCGAGTGCATTCCCGAACAGCCAACCCTGCGCATCGGGAAGCTGGACTACGCGCACGCTTCCCCGTTCGAGTTCCGCTTTAGCCGCATGCATGCCGGGGATTTCTTCGTGCGCAATTTCAACTCGGTGGAGATCCCCAGTTATCCGGACTTCGACGGCGTCCCCACCGCCGGCCACGCCCTGTATAACTACATCAAAGACATCGTCCCGCCCGGAAAAAACCTCTTCAACTCGCCCATCTCCGACGACGCAGTGATCGAGCACGTCGCAGCCAAGCTCGAAAATGCCTACCGGGACGGCAAAGGCATCCCCAGAGGACTGGGAATGAACGACGGCGTGTACGTGCCTTCGGGATCGGACCGCGACGCCCGGCTCCAGGCGGGGCTCTGGGACAAGTACTTTGCCAGCGGGGCCATGTCGGACGTGTTCCTGACCCTCTATAACGGCGTGGCCGAGCGGCTCCAGAAGAAATATCCGAATAGCCCGACCAAAATCGGCTTTTTCGCTTACTGCAACCTGATGATTCCCCCGCAGCAGGTGGACCACGTTGCCGAGCACCTGTGGGCGGTGCTTGCGCCGATCGACATCGATCCCATTCACGGCATGGACGATCGGCGGGCCGCGGCCAAGCAGGAATACCGCGACATGATGTACCGCTGGGGGGAACTCATGAAGGGGCGGATTTGGATCTACGATTACGACCAAAGCATGCTGGTCTGGCGGGACATGCCCAACCCGTCGCATCAAGCGTTCCGCCAGGACGTCAAGCACTACCGCAAGGCCGGCGTGCTCGGGTTCGACTCCGAAATGCGCACGGCGTTTGCCACGCTCTTCCTCAACATCTATTTTCGCTCGCAGTTGATGTGGGACCCGGATTTCGACACCGAGGCCGCCCTGGCCGAATTCTACCCGGCCTTTTACGGCCCGGCCGCCGAGCCGATGAAGCGGTACTGGAGCGCCATCTACCGGGCCTGGGAAGAAACGATCGCCACGGAGCACGAGTTCATCGTTGCGCCGGCGATTTATACGGACTCCCTGATTGAAACGCTGCGTCCCGAGGTGGCCGCGGCCGAGAAGATCGTGGCGTCCTACCGGGGACGGAGCGATCTGACCCGCAACGAGCGGCTCTATCTGAAGCGGGTCGAGTTCACCCGCCACAGCTTCGACGTGATCGACGGCTACATGAGCATGGTTCGCGCGGCGTGGCGAGACTGTGACTATGCCCGGGCCGGCCGGATCGGTCGCCAAGCCCTCGCGGCCCGAGAGACCATGCGCAAAGATGGGGGCCTGTTCGTCGAGGCGCCCTACTTGCGCGAAGCCGGCGGGGAAAAGGACCCCGCTTGGTTCCCCGGAGAGGTGAAGATGACGGAAGACTTGGCCAAACTGACCGATGGGACCGCGGGTAAGCTGGTGGCCAAGCTACCGCTGGCGTGGAGTTTCCTCCGCGACCCGAACGATTCCGGGCTCCCGCACGGCGTTGCTCGGCGGCCGGCCGACCTGACCTACTGGAAGGAACACGGGCGGGAACTGACGGGTTTCGCGCGCCGGAACTACCCCCCCATGACCTGGGAGGAGGTGCGGGCCGACCTTTACCCGCAGGCCCAGGGGATCCTGCATCCCGACGGGCAGGCATTCACCGGCTACAGTTGGTATAAGACGGACGTCGATTTGAAACCCGAGCAGCTTAACCGGCCCGTCCACATTCGTTTCCCCGGTCTGTTCGCGCAGGCATGGTTGTACGTCAACGGCCGGCTCGTCGAACACCGCCCCCAACAAAAGGAGATGTACTCGGAGAACGACTACACGTTCGCCTGGGACGTTGACGTAAACGGCGACCTTCATCCCGGCCGCAACGACATCACCTTGCGCAGCTACAACAGCCAGCACGTTAGCGGGATCTTCCGCCGTCCGTTCCTCTATCAGCCGGTGAACCCATAAAAGTAGGAGGAGTTCTCCATGCAGAGTTTTTTCTGTTTGTTGAAGCCGGCATGCCGGCGGTTGTTGAGTGCAAGCGTCCGGCCACTGGTCCTGTTGGTGGTGTTGCACGCAGTGGCGCTTGCCCAGGCCGAGTCGGACGGCAAAGGCCCTTGGCCTCTTGCGACGACGGAGGGGCCCAAGGTCGAAATCCTGGCCTACGACAACGGCGATGTTTCACCTTGGATCGAGTTCTTTACCTTCGATTCGCCCAAGCACCCGAAGATCGTCCAGTTGCGGACCGAGTACAAGCTGGACGAACTGGTGAAGGACGCGAAGACCGACATCGAGCGGGCCGCCGCGCTGAAGAAGTGGGTGGCCGGGGCTCTGAAATTCGGCACCCCGGCGCCTGATGTGTTCAGCGATTGGAGCGCCGTGGCCCTGTTGGCGAGGGCGACGAACGGGCAGGTCGTCTGGTGCGGCCAGGCGGCGATGGTCTTCCAGCAGGCGTGTCTGGCCTTAGGAATGCCAGCCCGGTTCATCGAGCTGGGAATCCCGCAGACACCCGCCTGCCACTTTACCACCGAAGTCTTTCTCCGCGAGCAGGGGAAATGGGCCGTGGTGGATGCCACACCCCTGAAGGAATACGAAGTGTACTACACCGTGGGCGGCGTGCCGCAGAGCGCGCTGGAGATGCACCGCCATGTGGTCGACGGCACGATGGACAAAGTAGTCGAGGTCCATCCGGACCGGTCGCACAAGGTGGCGAAGAAAAACAGTCCGGCCTGGACGTTTTACTACGTGCGCTGGCTGACGCGGTGCGACGTGGTGACCAACACGCCCAAGTACATCGACCTGGAGCATGTCTTCGACAAGCGATGGCACACGGTCGAATGGACCGATGAGAAGACCGTCCCCTGGGAAAAGCAGAAATACTCGGCATGGTACCTGCGGAACGAACGCCTTGCGGCATGGGACATTTCGGACCCGGGCGTGGTCGATTGGCAGCCGACGGACCGGGTAAAGATCGTGCTCTGTCCCGGCGAGGACAAATGGATCTTCGCGCAACTCTGGAACGGCGACGGAGAGTTCGACCACTACCAGGTAGGTTTTGAGTCGGGCGGCTGGGAAGACCTACCCAAGACGAACACGCGGGACTGGACGGGCCGGCTCCACGGCTGGGGCCTCGACCGATGCTCGGTCGAAGCGAAGCCGGGGCTGCACGAGGTGCAAGTCCGCGTCGCCCGTCGCGACGGCTCGGCCGGCCCTGAGAGCTTCGTGAAGTTCCTGGTAAAGTGAGCGACCCGCCCCCGTTGGCCGCATTGTTGCGGAAGGATGTCCACTCCGTGCGAAAGAGCCCCTGTGAACAAGAATGGAAAAACTCATGAGGTGCACGGTCCCCCTCCTCCAGCGTCCCACCCAGGATTCCGAGCGGGCCCGGGTCAGCTTTCGGGCAGCATGGACGCTGGCCGCCCTAGCGATGGGACTGGCCGGGATGTGCAACCAGGCCCTCGCGGACCAGACGGTGGTCATCGACGGCGCGCAGCCGGGCAAGCGGTTCGATGGCATCGGTGCCGTCTCCGCCGGCGGTGCCACGTCCGTGCTGTTGAAGGACTATCCGGAACCCCAGCAGCGGCAGATCCTCGACCTGCTGTTTAAGCCGAACTTCGGCGCGTCGGTCTCGGTCCTCTTCGTCGAGGTCGGCGGCGACGGCAACAGCACGCAAGGCGTCGAGCTCAGCCACATGCACGCCCGCAATGACCAGAACTACAGCCGCGGTTACGAATGGTGGCTGATGCGCGAGGCCCAACGACGTAACCCCGATTTGGCCCTCGACGCCTGCGCCTGGAGCGCGCCGGCCTGGGTCGGCAACGGCCAATACTTCTCGCAGGACATGTGTGATTATTACGCCAATTGGATCGTTGGCCTGAAGGAGCATTACGGGTTGCAGCTCGATGCCGTCGGCTGCCGCAACGAGCGCGGCGTGAACGTGAACTTCGCCAAGATGTTCCGCCGCACGCTCGACGCGCGAGGACTCAAGCACGTCCGCATCCACGCCTTCGACAATTGGAATCGCGACAAGTGGGACTGGTGCAGGAAACTGGAGACCGACGCGGATCTGCGCGACTCGATCGACATCCTCTCCAATCACACGCTGAGCTGCGTGTACGAGAACAATGGTCCGACTCCGGACTGGGTCAAAGCCCTGGCCGACCGGTTCCACAAGCCGATCTGGGACACCGAGGAGCATGTGTATCTCGACGGCTACCGCTGCGAGTTGATGCTGGTGAAGGCACTCAACGTGAACTTCCTCGACGCCGGCGCCACTCGGACTGTCAACTGGTACCTGGTGGATTCCATGTACGGCGTCGAGCCGTTCAAGATCAAGCCCGGCATGCTGGTGGCGGATTCGCCCTGGAGCAGCCACTACGCCGTACGCGAGGCCCTGTGGGGTTACGCGCATTACGGCCAGTTCAGCAAGATCGGCTGGCAGTATCTTCCCCAGGCGTGCGGACGGTTGGCCGGCGGCGGCACGTACGTGACGCTCAAGTCGCCGGAGACGGACTACAGCGTGATTCTCGAAACGGGCGGCGCCAAGGCCCGCCAGACGGTAACCTTCAAGTTGGCCGGCGGTGTCTCGACCGGCAGACTCTGCGTCTGGCGCAGCAACAGCCGCGAGCAGTTCGTGCGGCAGGCCGACCTGGAACCCGTGGACGGAATGTCCCGGTTCACTGCCGACCCCGACTCGATCTACTCGCTCTCCACGACCACTGGCCAGCGGAAGGGATCGTTTGCCGATATTCCGGCCGATCGTCCGTTCCCGTTCCCGTATCACGAACCTTTCGACGGCTATATGCCCGCCAGCGCTTGGGGCTATCTGCCGCGCTACACGGCCGACATCTCCGGTGCGTTCGAGCTTGCACCGAGACCCGATGGGAAGGGCCAGTGCCTTCGGCAGATCACCGAGCGGCGCGGGTCGAACTGGGGAGCGGAGTGGAATGTCTTTACCATTCTCGGCGATGCCCATTGGAAGGACTACGAGATTGCCTGCAACGTGACGATTCCCGACGGCAAGGGCTGGGCGGGGTTGCTGGGGCGGGTGACGAAGAGCGACCCGCCTCCTAAGGGCTATCTTTTCCGTGTGTCCGCCGACGGTACCGGCGGGCTTTATTCGACCGCGCCGCTGGCGAAGAAAGGCGGCCAGCTACGGCAACTCAACACGTTCGCCCTGCGACATTTCGACTCGAAGAAGTGGCATCGGCTGCGGCTACGGTTCTCCGGATCGAACCTCGCTGGACTTGTCGATGGGGCACAGGTCTGCCAGGCTGACGACAAGGATTGCGACGCAGGGCTGGCCGGGCTGATCGCCGGCGAGGAGAATATGGTCCGAACGACGGCCTGCTTTAGTGACCTGGTCATCCAAGAGCTGGATGCGGCGACGCCCGTTCCGCCATTTGCAGGAGACGGTGTGCGGCCGATGTATCCGCGGTGAGGCGGCGCTAGTCCCATTTTCCGCAGCACACAAGACAGCCGCCGCGCAAAGGAAGGCCACCCCCATGCCACGCAAGAAAAGACCCCATATCGCCCGGCTGGACCAGGTGCGGATTTCGAGGGAAGGCGATGACGCCATCAGTGGTTTTTTTCGACGGCTCCACCGCCACGACACATCTCCGGGTCGGCTCGCAAGTGCAGGGCGTGACGGACGAGGAGATCCTGCTCGTCTTCAACCGGACCGTCGCCACCCAGATCCGGAACCGCGACGAACTGGGCGAGTACGTGGCGGTCGAGATCCCTCCCGGCAGTCCGCAGGTCGAGCGATTCCCGGGAACCACGAGCGAGTGGACGCCTCGGGGCGGCGTACCGTGATGCGTGATCGAGGACGGCGGCGGCGAGGACGGCGATCTGCCGGTCATCCACGCGGACGACCACGAGTTCTCGTGGGAGGAGTTTGGTCGCATGCTCTTGACCTGTGCCGGCTGGGGCGTCCGGCTGGTCTTCGTCCCTGACGACGAGCTGGAGCGAGAGCCGAAGGTCGTCGTGAGGGAGCCGGAGGGGTGAACGACAATGAAACTCAGCACCGACCTCCGTAACGCGATCTCCTGGTTCGCCCACTCGCTCATCGCCGGCGACCTGGGGCCCAACGACAGCCGCTACAGCCGTGACCAGCTGTTCCTCAAGCATCCGTGGGTCGTCGGGCAGGCGACGGCGATCTTCCTCTACCGCCTCGAAATTGGCGACGACGGCACGGTCCTGAACTACGACGAGGCGAGGAAAAGGGTGCGGCAGTTCATCGAGTGGAAGAACTACGGTGGCGACGAGCCGGAACCACCGTTCGGCAAGGAGGAGTTGGGGATCGAGTGAGGGGGCGGCACAGGTTTCCCCGGGGAAAGTTCTTAGCGGGTGTCCTATTATTACTCCCC
>Ga0326727_10007800_pt1 | contig 27827 bp, 28 predicted proteins | sample MB2enrmetagenome_FD_207643 | JGI IMG/M metagenome (GOLD analysis project Ga0326727, IMG submission 207643) | Lab enriched peat soil microbial communities from McLean, Ithaca, NY, United States - MB29MY | ecosystem: Environmental > Terrestrial > Soil > Wetlands > Peat | place: USA: New York...
CGGATGCGGCGCTGGATCGAACAACAGGCTGGTACCCCACAGGCATCTTAACTCAGCGCGTGATCTCATGACCGGGCCGGGGCAGGATAGTCGGACCCTGCGGCGTTTGTCGATAGAAATCTCGGTACTTTGCATAGTCTTCGCCAGCTCGCTACCTTATTAATTGTTCACCAGTGAGCTTTTTGCGGCTACGAACGTAGTTTAGATTCGATAAAGTGAAAGCATGAGCCATACCGTCTTCTTTTCTTGGCAAAGCGATCGAAACGCACCCGAGGGGAGGACTCTTATCGAGTCGGCCATCAAATTCGCCATCAAACGACTTGGCGCGAACGTCGAGATTGTGGAATCTTTGCGGGAGGGTCTTGAGCTGGACAAGGATACTAAGGGGGTTCCAGGTAATCCACCGATTTTCGATACGATCCTCAAGAAGATTGATCGGTCGGCTATCTTCGTGCCGGATCTTACTGCCGTTGCTAGTCGAGCGAACGGAGAACTGATCCCGAATCCGAACGTTCTTATCGAATATGGTTGGGCGCTCAAGTCACGGGGGCATCACCAAATTGTACCGATCATGAATGTTGCTCATGGCGACCCCAGAACATACCCTCTTCCGTTCGACATGGCTCATCTGCGGCGTCCGATTCAGTATCGCTTGCCAGATGGAAGTTCCGAGAAGGATCGGCGCGCAGTTCGGGACGAGCTCGCAGAGACTCTTGAAGGAGCGTTCCGAACGATTCTGGAAAGCGAAGAGTTTCTGTCACAACTGCCGAAGCCTCCCCCACTTCCGCCCTTTCCAGAAAAACAACCTCTAAATGGCCGCGCGCGGTTTCGCGCAGCTGGCAAGCCCCTTGGGATCGCTAGCGAAGGTCTGATTGACAGGATCGAAAACCGAGTGCCAAGAACCATCAAGCTGGCAGACGGTTCTGCGTACTGGCTACGTTTATTTCCTTCAATCTACACAAATCAAAAGTTAAGCACGCAAACCTTGAAACAGACAGCTTTGCAACTCAGTATCGTTCCCCTGATCCGGCCGATGCAGTCGAGCGGGTTTGTGCGGGGCGAAGACGGCGGTGGCTGGTATCCAGTCGAGGGAACGGACACGGTGCACTCGGTAGCCTACGTTTTCAACACTGGAGAAGTCTGGGTCATTGATGCATGGCTGTCGCAGATTCCAAAACTCTTTGAGCTTGACGAACGCATCTTTTCGGCGACGCTGCAGCAAAGTGTGGACTTTCTCGGCCGCGTCGGAATTGGCGGTCCATACAAGTGGATCGCTGGTATGGAAGGCATATTGAGCCGGCGCCTCGTTACATCCGACCGGCCGAATGCGATGTTCGGAACCTCCATTGTGGATCGAATTGAAACGAATGGTACTTACGAGACAGGCCAAGACCCTGCGAGCTCTCTTACGCCATTCTTTGATGAGATATTTGATAACTGTGGGGCAGTGCGCCCCTCATCCACGTAGCTTGCTGTAGCTATTGGGGCAAGTTCGGTTCTGAGGACTCAGGAACTGAACCGGTTTGCTGTATGTCGCCCAACAGAAAGAGACGGCAGAGAGCACGCAGTTCGACATCTTCTGCTGTCGAACCTGATTGAATCGCATCCTTGATGATTGCCCTGTTTGCCGTCTCCATCAGAGGTGCAACATCTTCGATACCGACGAACCGGCTGGGCCAGCCTGCAAGGTTTCCTCCCGTTTGTCTGGCAGGCAGGAGCGCCATCTTCAGGCCACGCAGAAATACGCGGCAGCTTACGGTGTCGCTTATTCCCGTGATTCGCCACCGCAACAACGGAAACATCAAGAAGGCACCTGCATCTTTCGGCTGCATCTCGTCGGCGTTCCAAGGTTGGAGGTCCAATTCCGCAAGCGCAGTGTCCACCGACGATGAAGCGCCTTTCAATAACTCGTCATTCTTCGGATCCGCCAACAGTTTGGATAGCGCGCCGCATAGCTTGTGATTGTCGAAGTACACCGTAATGAGGTGTCTCAGGAGAATATCGAGATGTTCCGAAGTCAACGAGAACTCGATAGAAAGCATCTCGCTCGCAATCTCAGAGAGGTGCGCCTGCGATGGCCTGATCGCCTCTTTCAATTTCTCTAGGTAGCCGACCCGCCATGCGGGATCTGCCTTTGCTGCAAAGAGGATGCTGTCCCAGCGAATGAGCATACTCCTCAGGGACTGCTCATTTTGCATAACCCCTGGCGGCGTCACTCCGAGCACTGCGATAGCCCATTCCGGATCAGGGAAATGGCCATAGGCGAATGCTAGGACAATGGCAACGAGCGTTCCGTGCTCTCCGCTCCTTGTAAGAATCTGCAATTGTTCATCGCTAAAGGGGTCGTTGTAGAGAGACTGCTCAATCAGGGACCAGAAATTGGGATGGAATTGCGCTTCGGGGCGCGCAAATTCCAGGAATCGCTCAAACGTCGTAGTTTCGGGAGTGATCCGATCGGACTCATTGATCGGAGGAAGAGCTGAATAGGAGGGGTGTCTCGGTCGAGTGTTGCCGGGCGCACGACCGAGTCGAGTGACGAGCGGAACGAATGCGCACTTGTCGATTGGATCGATGCGGTCAACGATCTCACCTAGTTCCTCCTTGCTCAACTCTCCTCCTTCGTGAGCCAACAATGCAAGCCATGAGGACGACTCATCGGGGTTGAATCCCTGCGATATTCGCTGGTCGAAGAGAAACTTCCGAGCTGCTTTTCCGATCGCTTGTCTGCTGTCCTGCACTTTCAGCATGAATTCCAAAATCCACTGCCCTTGCGACCCAATCCTGGACCCGGGAGATCGCGTACAAATCGCGTTCCAGACGATGTCCTCCCACAGGCTCGGATTCTGTTGCGCCTCGTAGATATGTACGATCAAGGCGTGTTTGAAGCCTCTCTGGACCTGTTGTTTCGCCTCCTGAACTACGAGTGCCGCGTATTCGGGATAATCCCGCATGCGTTCGAGTTCGATGGCAAATTCTGGGTTACGCCATTCGCTTCCATCCAGGGTCAGTACTCTGCACCGAGCGTAATGCCTGTCGTCTAGTTTCTCCTTCGCGTGCCCGAGCAGCAGTTCTCCGGCTTTTCTGGCAGCTTCCTCCTTACCGGTATCGACTACATCGAGTAGAGCTTTCTGAATTCGCTCGGAATGAGCGACGGAATCAGCGATCGGAACACCATAGAAGATAGTAAGCGCGCCCTCAATGAATTCCCGAAATTGAACATCGTCGAGCTCAATACCGTTTTGGACCAGGATAGCGAGCGCAAATACTCGTGCTGGTCCAGAGAAGAACGGCAGTCTCGCCCGGAGATATGAAAGCACAGACGTGCCGAACTTCAGTGTCAGGCAAAAACGCTCCCACTCGAACCAAGCGCCGTGAGATCGATGGGACTTGAAGCGGACAACGTTCTCCAGCGCCTGACCTTCCATTTCAGGGTCACTGGAAATGAGCACCATAGCTGCACCGTGTCGAATCTCCGGTTCGGCATCGTTGAGCGCATCATGAAGAGCCGCCCGAAATCGCTCGTACTGCGGGCTAAGGACCAACTCGCGAAAGCTATTCCTGATCTCCGGATATCGCGCCAATAGGAACTCGCCGACGCCCCGCATGCAGTGGACGAGGAGTTCTGGTCCTCGCAGTTTGGGATCATGGATGAAACGGAACAACAGACGCCACCAACCTGAATGACCACCGAGCCCATCGTGCCGGGTCTCGCCGATGTAAGTTGCAAGGACTCTCGTGGCTTCATGTCCTTCGCCGGCGATCAACTCGGCAAGGATTTCTTCGGCTTGCGGGAAATAGCCGCCATCGTGTAGTGCTTGAATTAATGGCGAAGCCAGCAAAGCAAGCCGCCGCTCACCGAGATCAAAAAGCTGTATGGCAGCGCCGGCGGAAAGTGCGGTATCTCCCTCGAAGAGATACCAGCGGCAGTAGCGCTGAAACAGCTCATCCCCGAGGCGTTCCTTCAGCTTTTCAACAGTGTGAAGGTGCTGACGGTCAGGCCGCCGTCCCCTCTTCTGCGTTATCACGGACCGAACGATTTGAGTGGCAGGTCTCCCGTTGTACAGGCTCAAATAAAGAAGAGTCGCATTCTGTGCGCCATCCCAGTTCGAAATGGTGGCGGGAAAGAGATCAAGAACACGATCGCGTTCTCCCTTGTCGATCTCCCCGCGGATGACCGCTTCTGCGGCATCGCGGAACAGAGGCGACTCCAGCAGACGGATGCAATACCTGAGCCGCTTTTCGGCTTCGAATTCTTGCGGCAAGAACAACGCCAACACCGGAATGAGAGATGAAGCCTGATGCGAATCCGCGGAAGCATGCGGAAAGATCATGGAGGTGAGATCGGTCTGTTGCTTACTCGTCAGCTTCCCGATGTGCAAAGCAGCCCAACGGTTAAAGACCTCTTCCGTTAACTGGCTCCCAGCGAAGACGAATGGATATTGGGGATCGAGGTACTCGTGGAAGAACCAATCAAATCCTTGATCGGACGCCAATCGCAGACTCTCAGCGATCGCCTGAGCGGCCTGCGGCCAAATAGGATCGTCGTAGGAGAACCACAAAGGCCGTCGTCCCAATTCAGCGAGCTTTTCGATGAAGCAAATTGCAAGCGCGTGATCCTGAGACTCGGCCACGATATACGCTGCGGCTGGAACGTGTTTGGTTTTCCTCAGAATATCCTTGATGCAATCACAGAGAGCAGGACGAACCTGCTCAATCCATCCCATCCGCCGGACGACCGTCGCTGCGAACGCAAGGCTCCGCCACTCGGCCTGATTGACGGAGAGCGGCCTTGCAGGATTGGTTTGGGCAGCGTTCGCAATCGCGTACCCCCTACAGAAGTCATCAAACGAGCGCAGAGATAGCTCGAAGCGTCCACCCTCAAGCACGACCAGCCCAGCCGATTGAAAATTTCGGAGGGCCTGATCCGTTAGCTGTGCCTTGCTTACATTTGCAATGGTTGGCAGCAGTGCGTCTAATCTCGACCGGGCCTCTTCTTCGCGGATCGATCGATCTCTATCGAGGGCACCGACAAGATCGGAAAGGAGCCTCATTCGTGATCCGGCGTCGGGATACTCCGCGTCGAATTGCGGGGTGAGGCTCACCTTTTGGTCACTTACGGCCCAATCTGTCAACCTCTTGGTGAGAAGCTTGTAGAGAAGATCGCCTAATGTTTCCGTTTCGTGTTCTGTGCCACTCTGCAGTCCATCAAAGAGGAGGCGGCAAAAGAGGGGTGTGTCTGCCATTAGGTACAACTCAGGCGTAGACCGTAACCGATTGAGCGCGAGTGTGGCCGTCGAGATTGCGCTGTCACGTACTTTTCCCTCGGCGATGCCCTCTTCGACGAAGAGCTGGTGCATGTCATCGTCTTGAATAGGAAAAGGAAGGCAAAGCTGCCATCTGCTGTGGTCGAGCCCAGCAAGTTCGATCGGGCGCCCAGTTGCCAGAACCTGCGCGGTGGACCAATGGTCGACGACTTGCCCGAGACGTTCGACAATCTCTCTGGCAACTGATAGGGAGACTTCATCGAGGCCATCGATGAGGATTGCAATCTCAAGGCCTGCGTTCAGGAGTGCCTGTAAATCGAAAGTCGAAGCCGTGGGGAAAACCTGATCATTTACGAACGATGAGACGGAGGAGATGAATTCCTTGACGCTGGGCCAGCGCAGATTTTCCGCGTGGCCGCCTGGCAGCAACATCTTCGCTGGAACAAGAACTGCAATTGCATTCCGATTGCGATCCTGGCTTTCGATAGCGAATGTCGCCGCCAATGTGCTCTTGCCGGAACCGAGATCTCCCAACAGGAGGCTCCGTCGAGTGGTTCGCAGAGCATCGCTCAAAAGGATGGGCCGAATCTGCCGAGCCCGTTGTCTCTGATCGGGCTGGTCTATCAGTGGCTTTAGCTTCGCCAGTTCTATTGTTACAAATGCCGGAATCGTGTGTGGTAGCTCTCCGTGCGGCCGTAAGGCTCGTGACTTTGCCTCGATTACATTCCGCGCATGGCGCTCGCAAGCTCGTCGGTAATCTTGCAACTGGGGGAAAAAGCGCATGGGGCCGCTTGCTCCACCTTGAACGACTGAATCACGGAAAAATAAGTCTGTTGCCTCGATCGACTGACGCCATTCCCGGATTGCCGACTGTGGGTCGAAATCGAATGTTCGATAGACAAATTTCTCATCGTTAACTTGGATGAGCGAGAACGAGTTCGTATAGGTTGCATCGGCGTAAGTGGCACCGCCAGTCATGATGTATGCTGCACCACCATTGCGATCTGGCCGCCGGCTTTCGCCGTGAGTGTGCCCCGTCAGCATCAAGTGACACCGGCCAGCGACCACGTCGAACGTATTGGTTCGGCCACGAGCGTGAACTTCCGAATCGTGATACCAGTCTTTGGGGTGATGGAGAAGGAATATAGTCGGAGGAGCGGTTGCGAGCTTTTGGGTATGCAACACTTGCCCCTGAGTCTCTAGGACATCAAGGATGGGTCGCCCAATCCAGAGCTGCTCTTTGTCGGTGTTGTCGCGGCAGAACCAGGCGGAGTTCAGTGAGCAGAACGAGATACCCTCCAGGTTGCGATGCCCGATCAGAAAAGAGGTGCCGCCGCCGACTTGAAGCTGCCCAATTCCAAAGTTCTTAGCGAAGTCGGTATAGCTCTCAAACGGGACTTCATATTGAGTGTCCAGCGGATACGAGAGCATCTTGTCCGCCTCAGTGGCATCAGCGGGACGAGCGTAGGCAACCTTGTCACGATCGATGTCATGATTCCCAGCGCAGATCACGACGTGATCTGGCGCTATCAACAGTTCCTTCAGCAGCTTTTCCAGCCACTTTGCAGCTTCCTCGTATTCCGAGGACCTGCCTCGATATGCGATGTCCCCGCTAAGGCAGACCATCGTCGGTCGCCATTCGGGTTCCAGTTTCAAAATCGCCGAGGTGATACCGTCAAGCGCGAGCTGGCGAAGGGCACGTGCGGATTCGGTCTTATCGCATCCGAAGTGCACATCTGAGAGGTGGAGGACGACTTGCCTAATGTTTGACATAGGTCTGCGGCTTAGACCATCATAGACCGCCTTGATGTAGCGAACACTGGGCCTTGTACCGATCAAGTCGGCCAGTGTTTACGAATTTGACGCCCCCGGAGCCGAAGCCTAATCCCGGTTCACGCCAACAGCCCGATGCTCTCAATGAGTGCCCAGACGATTCGCAACGACCGAATTTACCATCGGAAACCCGCCGCCGCCGTATGGCCACGCTCAGCTAGCGGCCTCGCTGAACGCGATCCTGGCGGAGCGCAAGCTGACGCAGGCCGAGGCGGCTCAGTTGCTGGGCGTGAATCAGCCGAAGATCTCGGCGCTGAAGGGATACAAGCTGGACGGCTTCTCGGTGGAGCGGCTGATGCACTTCGCTACAGTCCTGCAACACGATGTGGTGATCGAGATTCGTCCGCGCTCGGCGGCGAAGGGTGCGGGGCGGGGATAAGCCGAGAAGTCGTTGAGTTGTCTGGATGCTCTTTCACTCACTCTTCCGGGGAGCTTTTCCGTAGTGGCAGCCGGGACTGGCCCATCCGCTGAATCAAACCAGCCATCTTGATGACCGTTTCCAGGCTGATCGGGGGCATCTTGCCGCCCTCACCGAGGTAGCCAGCAAGATATTCCGCAGAGGGCGTTTCAATTCCCAGCCGGGCACACACAAGGTACGAGATGGATTCCGCCTCACACTCCATCACTTGCCGATCCAAGCCGCGCCGATCAGGCCAGTGTTTTTGATTTGGACTACCAAGATGGCCGCAGTAAAGGTGGCCAAGCTCGTGGACAAGAGTCGCGTATTGCTCCTCGTGGGTTTGGCGGGAATTGAGTAACAACTCATAGCGCACTGGAACGGTCTCGCGCTCTCCTTTGAAGAGCGGGTCTTCCGGCAAACGGAACACGTCCCTGGTATTCGCTTTCTGGATCTGACCTGCTTGCTGGGAGCCGAATTCGTGCTGGTGGACTCGAACGCCATCCCGCTTTGCATTCTCAATCGTTTTGTCGAGTTCGCCGTTCTCTTTTCCGCGATGAATTGCGAATGGATTGGTGATGGACTCCGGAAGTTCTGGGGCGCCGGGCAATGGGCTGGTATCGCTGACATCGAAGACGAAGAGAACCGGACCCTTGGGTTGCAGGATTGTGATGGGCCTCGCGCCGGGATGAATCGTGCGCTTGTAATGCTGAGCCCAGCGTTTGGGTGTGGCAACAAACCGCGCTCCGGGCATCTGGGTGTAAACCAGCATCGCATTGAATGGGGAGTACATCCTGAATCGTGCGATGAAGTAGAGCAGGTCCGCGTACGCCGCTCGCGTCGTGAACTGTCCTGCTATCAGAAAGAGTTCGTCCAGAGCCCTCAGCGATTCGAGCGATTCGGAATGTGTTGGCTGGTCGTCAAACGGAATATCGTCGTTATCCACGGATCAACTCCTGCTCGTCAGTTCGTGAGAATGTGTCATGAAGAAATTTGGTGTGCCGTGGTGAGCCAATATACGATTGGCTGCATGAAACAGCCAATGATTCGCGCGCGTTCGACAGAGGGGAGGGATGCGCTCCTCGGCTTTGTGATTGTTGTGGGGGTGAACATCCTCATCATCGTGGACCCATGGCACTTCATAAAAACGAGATGGCCGGCGCTGCAAGTACTTGAGACAATCGTCGCAGTTGTAGTCGCGATTTTTGTGTTGTGTTTTTTTGGGGCGATCCTCCAGGCTGCATATGTCGGTTTTTGGCCTACGATGTACTCCCTGGTCGAATGGCACCGCAAACGCGCGGAAAAGCGAGACGCGACGATGGTTCCTCGCAAGGCGTATGTGCTAGCAACCTTCTCATCTAACCTCCGAAGTGATCTCTTCATGGCCGCCCGCTTATTGCTCTGGGGTGTCCTCGGTCTTGGCATCCTGTGGGGCATCCGGGCTTGCAGCAAAGCGATCATCAAGCCTGATCGCCATCCCCCGCCTATTACGATCCTAACCCCTGAGTGGTGGCCGGCCACGGCTCCCAGGTTGCCACGGCTTGTGTCCTGTGCGCTTCCTGCGTGCCTCATCGATCTGTGCGACGTGAAACCAGCAATGCCGCTTTCCCTCCATGGCGCGTGTCTCACAGCGCTCGCAGAGCCCAACCAAGCCGCCGCCGCTGCCCATGGATTTGAACATCTTTTGCATCTAGGTGTACTGGCGGAGGAGGTTGTTGACCTCCTGGACGGTGGTGCCAGAGCCTCGGGTGATGCGCTTGCGGCGGCTGCCGTTGATGAGTTCGTGGTCGCGGCGCTCGCGGGCGGTAAGCTCGGATCCCACAGCCCGCATCGATGTGTGAATGCAAAGGCGTTTTAGGGGACTGATCCTCACAGACTCCGAGTATCTGCGCGAGCCTAGCTTGACGCTGCACGATATTCAGGTTGCAAATTGACTGCCCGAGAAGGCGACCCTATTTTTCGATCGGCTGCCCAAGAACTTGGGGACGGTCACGGAAATCCATGTGTGCAGATTTTGTACGTCACAGGTTTGCTATAACAGGACATTGTGGCTTCGTCTGCTTGCATTGTTGCCATACCGGGCCTATTTTGGGAAGCGAGGTCCGACGCTTACCAGTTCGAGAAAAAGCCATGCCCACGCCTCCACCACTTCAACTCCTGCTTTTCCTGCATAAGGACGACAAAGAGGTTGTCCCGTATCAGGAGGCTATTCTGCGGGCTTTTCAGGGTGGGAGCGAAGCTGAACCCTACCTGCCAACGAGCGAAGATCTGGGAATCCAATTGGAGATCTTCTCAACATCACCAGGACTTGACGCGGCGCATACCCTTGATAGCTTTTGCCACACTGTGACCGTGGTATTTGTTGATCGCGCCCTCCTGGACGGAGCCGACGACGCTCTCTGGGATTGGTTGGCTGACTGTTGGGCTCACACGAGCAAATCAAACGGCCAACACACCATGCTGGCCGTTCCAATGGACGAACGAATTGGACGCTTGTTTTCGGAAAAACGACCAGCGCTGGGGAGTCTTCAGCTCCTACAGGTTCATGATTTGGGGGAGCACGCAATTCGCCCGGCGATGTTTGCCCTCCGTTTGTTGCACGAGTGCAGAATTCTTCTCTCATCAGCACTGCCAGCTCCTTACGGTCAGAAGGCAGGCCATCTCAAACTTTTTATTAGCCATGCGAAGATCGACGGGTTACCGCTGGCACACGCGCTAAAACACCAAATCGAGAAGCTGGGATGGTTGCAAGATTTTTACGATGCAGATGATCTACCTGCGGGATGTGACTGGCAAAGAGAGTTGGAGCAGGGTGTTGGGTCTTCACTCATCGTTATGCTTCGCACCGAATGGTACGACGGTCGTCCTTGGTGTCAGCAAGAAGTTCTTTGGGCCGACGAATACGCGACGCCAGCGGTCTTGGTTGACGCGCGCACCGGTCTGAATCATCCACCTAGCACGCTCCCGTTCGATCGGGTTCCCACGGTTCGCATTCCGGACGGAAACCTTGTTCGGATTCTCTTTCTAGCATTGCAGGAGGGGCTACGATTCCTCTACTTTAAGCGCCGCGTGGAGCAGATGAAGCTGAGTGGGAGCTTGTCATCCACGTCTGAGTTTCGTGTTTTTTCTTTCGCCCCCAGTATGTCGGCACTATTGCGTGCTTGCCGCGCACTGGTGGATTCAAAGAAGCCGCCTAATACGCCACACATCATCCTCTACCCCGACCCCCCTCTGAGAGCCGGTGTTTACGAGGCCGCCCAAGCACTTGTGGCCATGTATGCGCCCCCTGGCACTCATTTGGTTACGCCGAATACACTGGCTGCAACGAAAGGAGGCACCCTGTGACCTCCTTTGACCGTCCTCTCGCTGGTTGTGTAGTGAATCTGTCCATCTCAGAGAGCGATGACAGCGCAAGAAGAGGCTTTCCGTCCCGGCAGGTGAACCGTGTCACATTGCAACTCGTTGCCGCACTCTTTGGCCAAGGTGCAGGTGTGGTCTTTGGACATGACTGGCGTGAGGACGGCGTCATGGAGGCTGTATATGGTTTCGCTCGTCAGATGCAACCTCCAATTCCGCTTTCCGCTGCGAACGCCGAAGGTGAGCGCCAGCCTTTACTCCGAAATCTGCTTCCCTGGCCGGACACCCCACATCTTCCCGAACGCGATCTCGAACAACTGAGTTCAACCTTACGCGTGGAGTCCGCCGGCCTGCCAGCGGAATTGCAGGCACTTGACGACGAAGCCCGTCGAGTCGAGCATGACCACTCGCTTTATCGGTACATTCGCGCTCGGGGGCTCACTTTCCTGCGCCACCGGCTGAATGGCGCCTCTCATGCCCGTTTATGTCTCGGCGGTCGTCATGGAGGTGCAGCCGGCCGGTATCCGGGTGTAATCGAGGAGGCGCTTTTGGCGGTCAGAGACAATAAACCTCTGTATCTCGCGGGCTTTCTTGGAGGTGCTACGGGACAAGTCATAGATGCGATCGAGGGGAAACAGATGCCGGACGATTTCTGCCGTCCGACATCGCTCCTAAGACTATACGAAGAGCCCCCGGCCAAGGAATTTGACGCGCGAACTCTCAATGATCGCATAATTGACCGCGACGCCATTTGGAAGGAGTTCGTGGAAGCAGGTTGCGCACGGCTTGTCGCAACAAATGGCTTGTCAGTCGAAGAGAATCACGCCCTTCTTCATACCCCAATTATCGATCAGGTGATCGAGTTGGTGCTTATCGGTTTATCCCGACTTCGCCGGGAAATTGCTCCACGTCAAGAAATGTGAGGATGAAAAATGCCAGCTAACGTATTCATAAGCTTTGACCATGACGACCAGCAACAGGTCGCAGGTTTCAAGCTGCTGAAGAACAACCCTCGTCATCCTTTGGATTTTCACGATCACTCTCTGAAAGAAGCGGTCTGCGACAGGAGCGAAAAACCGATCAAGTATTCTCCAAGCGATGCGCGGTCTGAACCGGTCCGGAACGAGATCAAAAGAAAACTCGACCGAGCGTCCAGGCTGGTTGTTCTAGTCGGAGATGATACGCACAACAGTGCCTGGGTGGACTGGGAAATCAACACATTTTATAAAATGAAAGAAGAGGTCTCAGGAGAGAATACGTGGAAGCGAATTCGCGGCATGACACTTAAAGGCTCTGATCAGGCTCGTATGCCAAGTGCATTGTATTCCGGCCGCTCCACCCAATGGCTGGCGTGGGACCCAGAAGCGCTTGATAAGTGGCTGGACGCGGACCTCTAACTTCGTTGTGCAGCGCTCTAACCGTTTTGCGCTTGCCAGCATTGCTAAATAAATGCGCTACCTTCGACTGGAGGGTAAGTGATGCATTGTAGGGGGGGAAACACATGGCGGGGATTAATAGAGCATTATACGAGAACCGAATCCTAACCAAAGCAGCGGCGTCGCTTAATCGACCTTGTATTTTCCTATCCCATATTTCTGTCGATAAATCGACAGCCATCGCGATTGGAAACTATATAACCAAGCAGGGCGACATTGACATATATCTGGACATTAATGACAAAGAGCTACAAGATTCGGTGAATTCTGGCGACGCAATTGGCATTACGCACTTCATTGAGAGAGGTCTATCGAATTCAACCCACATCATGTGCCTTGTTTCGGCTAATACAGCCAGATCGTGGTGGGTTCCCTACGAACTCGGATTTGCGAAAAACGCAGGGGCATATCTGTCGACTTTGAGATTCAAAGATGTCGAATTGCCCGCGTACCTTGAGATAAGCGAAGTCATTCGCGGCACCAAGAGTTTGAATGAATATCTGAGCAGAGTTCGTTCTGGCCTTGGAAAGGCTGCTGCCAGAACCTTAACAGAGACGCTCATCAGCCATACAGGCGAACATCCCTTGGACACGTATCTCAATTGGAATGAATAAAGTCCATATTTTATGAAACAGAATCGCTATAGGGTCTTCGTTTCGCACGGCAGCGATGATAGTTGGATCGCTGCGCAAGTCGCAAAGTCCATTCGAGACCTAGGAGCAGACGCCTTTCTGGACGAGACAAGTATTCCCAAAGGGGCAAATTTCAAGCAGATCATTCACCGCGAGATCGCATTGAGCAACGAGGTTATCGCTTTGTTTACGCCGTGGTCCGCGAAGCGGTCGTGGGTGTGGATCGAAATTGGCGCGGCATGGGGTCAAGATAAGCCTGTTGTGGCTGTGTTCTACGGTATGGAGTTCGGTGACTTGGAAGAGAGCGGTCAAGGCAAAGGGATGCTTGAAGATATTAACGTCTTGCAACTGAATGACATCGAGCGATTTTTCACTGAGCTGGCAAACCGGGTGAACGGAGCGAATCATGTCTAAGGTGTTCATTTCATACGCACGGTCCGACAGCGATGAAGCAGAGCGTCTCGTTAAAGCCTTGAAGTCGGCCAATGTTGCTGGCTGGATGGATAAAGCCGACATTGCGGCTGGCGGCAGTATCTCGTCGGTAGTACGTGACGCCTTGAAGGAATCAAGCGCCGTTATTGTGCTGCTGTCACCGAGCGCACTACATAGTCAGTGGGTTCAGTTCGAAATCGGTGCCGCCGAAGCCCTAAGCAAAGAGATCATCGCTGTAATAGTCTCGGGTGAGCATCTGGAGGAACAATTTCCAGATATTCTGAGGAAAAGTAAGTGGATCGATGCGCGCCACAGGTCGTATGCAGATGTTGTCCGTGATCTAAAGCGCGCGTTGAAGTAGGATCAATAGAAGACATCAACAACTTTGGAACAGGTTCACCATGTCAAATTGGCTAAACTTTCTAACTCCCCTCACACCCACATCCCCTCCGGTGAAGCGGAGAGTCTTTGTTTCTTATTCTCACATGAACCAGCAGGAGGCCGAAAACTTCGTTTTCAAGTGGCGAAATGTGTTCACTCCTCGCGCGCTCGGCATGGCTTTCGATAATAACCTCATAAACAGTGACAACCCTACTTATGTAATGTCACGAATCCGTGCAGAGTACCTTGGGGACTCGACCGTGACGATTGTACTGGTTGGCACCTGCACACACTCTCGGAGGTATGTTGACTGGGAATTGAAAGCATCACTTCAGCGCGGGACTAGCACGCCGAATGGAGTAGTAGCATTTCTCCTTCCGTCTGCGCACAATCACAATAGTCGGCTGTACCCTCATCTGCCTGATCGCCTTGCATCCAACTATAAATACCTCGATGACACGTCCTATGCCAGGTATTGGTTTATGCCGGAAACCGAGGCGCAGATGAGGAACTGCATTGAGATCGCATTTCAGGCAAGAACGAGACTAGCGGACAACATCGTCAATTCAACCGAAAGGATGCTTTACAACCGAACTTGCGTGGCGTGCGGGTATAATCACGGCGCATAAGATCCCTTGGTTATTTAACGCAATCTTAGCTTCGGCCAACGCAGGGAGTTTCTAGAAGTACCCGTAAAGCGGGCGCGATGGGGATGAATCTTTCGGTTGTCACGGCTGAAGCAAAATCTCTATAGTGCCGGTTGAAAAATACGCCACCCTTCCGGCGGTGAGCCATCGATCCGATTCTGGAAGCAGAGGAGGGTCGACATTGCTGAGAGGTGGAGACGTGTATGAGGAAAGCAGAGCTTTCGTTCCGACTCCAGAGCTCGGCGTATCTCGTGATACTTGGCGGTCACCACAAAGTCTGAATATCTGAGACTTCAAGATTTAGCGCGGTGTATCACCCAAGTCCAACTCAGGAAGGATAGCCGCGTAAATGACGAGTGTGCCCCACACGATGATCTTGTACATCACGGCATCTGGCTCGTCGAGTGCTGCCGCGCGGGTCACGCTGAAGCCCGGCCCCAAGTGTGTCGTGTTCGCGCTCGGGCCTCCGAACGCCCGCACAAGTAGATCGGGGACGTTGTGCTCGTGCACGAAGTAGATTCCTACGTCGTAAGGCTTCTCGACGATTCGGCCCGCCAAGACGTATTCGCACCCGCGAACCATTTTCTTGGCGACCTCACGAAGCAGGTCTGCGGTGATGTCGATCTGCCACATCTCATCCTCACGGAACCCAGGATGAGGCCCCAAGCCCGGAAGGGTTTCGGTCCCGGCCTTATAGGGCCTAGTCGCGCTTATGATCTTGAGCTTCTGCGCCTGCCTGTACTCGGCCTCCTCAGAGCTCAACCCTTCCGCCCCGATTCCCATCGAACGGATGGCCTTGGCAGACAGTCCAGCGGCCTCGGCCTTTCGCGGGTCCACACATAGCGCAAGCCGGTTGAACACCTCTTTCTCCATGCCGCCGAGTTTGTTGTTGCAGGTACCGCAGCTCGGGACCGTCCATCGCTGGACCTCTCCTGTCGTCGTCTTGGGGTACCAAGACTTGGGGAATACGTGGTCGCGCGTCTCTTCTGCGAGGGGATGGCCGCAGTGAACGCATCGTGTTGTGTCTCGTTTTGGCATTAGGTTCCTATTCTTCTCGGATCGAGACCGAAGCAAGAATACGATCGGTGCGCCGATGGATTCTGTAAAGCGGCATTGCGACTGAAATCTCATGGCCCGCCGTAGTACCAGGGTTCCTGAGGCTCCCTGACCCTGGGGCGCTTTTCGCGACTAACCGAGGTTCAAACCGAGCGTCATCTTCGTCAGTAGTTCGGGCGACTGGGCTGGGAGACGGAGCTTGAAGCTAGATCGCACTAACGCCTAGTGTATTTCTTGTCGAGTTCCTGGAAGATATTTGGGCCGTAAAAGCGCTGACAAGCACCAGCCGGGTTCTTGGGATTCAACGGCCTTGGGTAGCAAAACCGCCGGTCTCCCTCCAGTGGCCGACGGACGTCGTGGTACCTCTGATTTGCGATGAAGTCCGAGTAGCGCTCACGCGTAGCCTCTGTCAGCATGTCGTACGTCATCGGGTAGTTCTTCAGTATCTCCTCTTCTCGGATCGCAATTGCAGGAGCATTCGGGTCGTTGGTGAACCTAAACTCGATTGCGGCGGCGTCTTTTCCGCGAAATAGGCGCGTTTCCAACCGCAACGCAACATGCTGTGCGCTCGTGTCGTCGGTGTCGGTGACTTCTAGGTCGTCAATATACGCCAGCAGTTTCTGAATCTGTTCCGGGTACGTGGCGCGACTCGCGGGTTCAGCTGCCTCGAAGCCGTGGTAGAAGGAAATCGGCATTAGAAAGAAGTTGTACATCGAAAGGTCGAGCTGGAACCATTCCATTGACAGAAGAAGGTAGTTTCGGAGCGAGGCAGTCCCTACTTCCTGCACACGGCGCCCAATGTATAGGTCCTTGTTGATCAGGTGAGCCGCGTTATCCCTGATCTCGGTCAGAGCGAGGAGGTTGTCGTATGTCGCGCGTGCGAGGCCAGACTTCTTGTCATCCGCTATGCAACGCGCGAGGTATGTCAGGCCGTGCGAAATAGGATTGCCGCTGCGGTTTCGTTTCGGTGACTCTGTGCCATCTTTGTTCTTGGACATTTCGTAAACGGTCTCGATCGATTCGCCGTGGTCACGAAGCCACTTGGCTTTGAGCAGGAGCTCCCATGCGTTCGTCATCAGCAAGGCAAACGCCTCTTCACGGTAGGCGAAGGTCGGCTTGTTATAGATTTCGATTGCGGCAACAGCAGCATGCACGGACTTCTCGGCTAGATCGGCGCTGAGGGGCATTCCTGAATAGTAACGCCAATTTCACACAAGAGGGCATTTGGCGGTACTGATTCTCTCGGCGTTGCCTAGGTTATGCACGATGAGTGCGCTCGCTGTTGTCGACAGTCGAGACTTCAGAGTCTTCTTCCGTCAAGAGTACACGTCCGAGACGAGGCTAGGCCCTCCCCATCCTGGTGAGTCGTTCGATGTTTCTCTTTACGCCGGCTTTCGGATCTATAGCCAGCGCCTCCTGGTAGCAGCGAAGAGCTTGTTCTCGGTCACCGCATTCTTCCAAACACATCCCACGGAGCTTCTTCGCCATAGCGAGGGTCTTCGCGTGTTCAGGGACGATTTGTGGTACGACCCGGTCGATAGCCCGTATGAGCCTGTCGGCCAGTTCCGGCGACGGCTTGCGTTCATGGACTTTCAGGATGCGTTCGATCGTGATTAGGGCCATTGAGTAGTCGCCCTTGGTTAACTGAGCTTCTTGCCACGCGGAAAGGTCGAGAAACTCGCCGGTGAGGGTATAGCGGAAATATCCGAGCTTCCTGTATCCGAGCTCAATGATGCCATCCTCGTGAAACCGATAATCGTCCGCCCAGCCGGACTGCGGCACGAATCGGCTAATCTCCGCCTTCTGGATCAGGTCGTAGACGAGCAAAACGCTGTCGTCGGCTGATCCTGGAGCATTGCAGCTCTGTACCGCTGCATATCTGCCTTCATGAGACAAGCCGTTGTTGAAAAGGTTTGCAGCGATCTTCTTTGTGACGATCGGCTCGCCTAGAGCCTGTTATGAACTTGCACCAAGGTAGATTCTTTGCGTGCCGCTGATTTCACTCCAGCATGGAGGGATGGGGAACAAGAGGCAGACAGGCTATCCGAGTGACGTAAGCGATGAGGAGTGGGGGTTTGTAGCGCCGTATCTGGCTCTGTGCCGGGAGGACGCGCTCCAGCGGGAGCACTCGCTACGGGCGGTCTTCAATGGACTACGCTACATTGTAAAGACTGGGAACCAGTGGCGGATGATGCCGCACGATCTGCCGCCGTGGCCCGTGGTCTATCAGCAGATGCAACGTTGGCTACGGGCCGGAGTCTTCGAGATCCTGGTCGAAGATCTGCGCTCGTTGCTGCGCGAGTTCGCTGGGCGCAACGCGAAGCCAACCGCCATGATCCTCGACAGCCGCACCCTCCAGTCCACGCCGGAGTCGGGCGCACGTGCTGGATACGATGGGGCCAAACGCCGCAAAGGTTCCAAGGTGCATGCCGCCGTGGACACGCTGGGCCATCTGCTGGCGCTGCATGTGACAGCCGCCGACGAGCAGGATCGTGCGCAGGTGGAACGGCTCGCCGCCGAGGTGCAGCAGATTACCGGAGACCGTGTGGAGCTTGCGTATGTCGATCAAGGCTATACCGGGCAGGCTGCTGAAGAGGCCGCAGCCAGTCACGGCATTCAGTTGGAGGTCATCAAACATACCGAGGCAAAACGCGGCTTTGTCCTGTTGCCGCGACGCTGGGTGGTGGAAAGAAGCTTCGCCTGGGCAGCGCGATTCCGCAGACTCGCCAGAGACTACGAACGCCTCTCCGAGACCCTCGCCGGATACCACTACCTCGCCTTCGCATGGCTCATGCTCGCCAACCTATTCAAATTACTCAGCCCAAGTTCATAACAGGCTCTAGGTAGTTGAAGGCCCGGAAGGTCCCTCTCAGGCCGTCTCCCGATCCCCACTGGTTCAGGATGAACGTGCCGTTGTCCGCCACCTTGCCGTCGTTCGGGCGCGCCATTCTGCCTTCGGCGAGGATCCGGTTGTCGCACAGCAGGAAATACCTCCCCCGAGCCGAGTCGTCAGCCCAAGTCAACAGGAAACGACCATTTCTTGATCGTGCGCACTCGCCAAAGAAATTGCGGGCCGGTATCTCAAAAAACTGCGACGCGGCACCATCGACAGGTTCCGAGGATTGAACTTCACCCCTCACCGGCGCAACTGATGTATGTGTGCCTGCGTCTTTGCCTCCGAAGATTCTGTGGAAGAAGTTCATCTCGGTTCTCTGTTCTGACCTGGGACCAATGTACACCGCTGTGTCTGACCGCAGGGTCACCGGGCCGGAGCACCACGACCCGGCTTGTGGAACTAGATGATGAGAGAGAGGAGCCTTGTCGAGTTCCGAACTGTTAGCGAAGCCCTCGCCACTCTATGGCCGTAACTTATTGATTTCAAGAGCAAAGGTGGCACCGAAAAACAACATATATAAGTATTGAATCACGTTCCGTCACAGTACAGCGATACACTAGCGCCATGTACCTGTTACACCTCATTGCGATTCCTCATTGGCTTACTAGTGAAGCGTCGTTGACGGTCGCCACATGGGGATTAGTAGTTGCGACGTTCATCCTGTACCTGGACAGCCGAGCCAGAGGTAACCAGCAAGAGGAACGATGGAAGCGCGAAAATCAGCTTCGGACTGAGGAAGCGAAGCCGGTGGGCATCGTGGAACTTGGTAAGCGACAGGGCTCTCCTCTATTAATTGCTCTCTGTTACAACCTCGGCAAGCACCCTTTTGTCATCGACAAAATAACCATTTCGATTGTGAACGGTGTCCGACGCACTAATGATCTCGTAGGACCGCATGTAGTGCTTCCAGGCACGTTCGTTCCTGTGCCTATTGATTGCAAGGACCTCCTGCTTGGACGCACCGGATATAACGACGCGAGTGTTGTCTTTCAGCTCAAAGGCGCAACTGGATTGATAGATACCGCGCCCGCAATGTTCAATCTGTACCCGGACACGACTGGTGGCTATGACTGGGATTTGAACATCTCAGCGCACCGGCTGCCTGGAATAGTGGTCCAATTTCCGCGTGATATTCCACCGGAAATACCCGAAACGCGTTGAATACTACACTGTGACAAGGCGGTCGCGTCAGTTCACTTGCTTCTTGTCTGTAATCGGTCGGCCCTCGCTCGGTGCGAGTTGCTTCCAGAATCTGTCACACAGGGATGTACAAACATGACCAGGACACTCGCGGGCTAACGCAGCTTCGGCCATGTGAATAGCTCCAGGCACGTCGAGCGCCTGAAACGTAAATGTCTCGGGCGACGGGGGAAAATGGAGAGTGCTTGAGAAAGTCGAGAAGACGCGCTTGGATGTACTGACAACGGTCAGTAGCGCATAGTCGCCTTCGTCGAGATCGTGTCGAAAGGTGATAACTTCCGGCGTCTCGCCGACAGATTGAAGTGCATCAGGGGCCGACATTTCAGCTCCTTTCATACCTATGATGGGGCAGAGTTGAATACGCTCAAGCTAGGTCTATGGGGTTCATGCTCCATTTGAAGCCCGTCGTCTTTTCTGGCCTCGGGTATTTTTCGATGAGCTGTTGCAGCGAGGGCGTCGATGGCTCCAAAGGCTTTCGCCTGCTCAGATAGTTCGTCAGTGCATCCTTGATGATGTCCGATGGTTCAGCAATGCTTATGTTCGTGTTCAGAGTGTAAGTGAGCGACATGCTCGCGGATTGTGCCATTCGCGGCTCTTGCACGCTGCCCCACATCATGCCGACGACACGCGGGGAATCACCCGCGAAGATTGGGGAGCCACTGGAGCCGCCCTGCTGCATGATGTCGATGGTGAACCCATGCGGCTGAGGACTCGAAAATGGATAAACGCTGCTGACGATTCCACGGCGGATGAAAGGACCGAGCTGATTTACCTTGCCCTGGGATACCAGAGGTTGCGTGCCCAGTGGGTAGCCCATTGTGGCTATCTCCATGCCTGGTTTTAGAGAGAAGTCTTCGGTCGCCAGTTCCAGGAAGGGCAACCCAGTGATTTCAAGCTGCACGAAGCCGACATCAGGCACGTTTTGACCGTACCAGTCATTCTCCGAGGAGAACCCCTGCAATGCTGCCACGTCTCGAATCTTTAGGTTCAGGACTTGGCCGCCTAGTTTGTCATCGGACACCATGAAGATGAACGCACCGCCTACGCGCTCCCCGGTACCAGGAATTGTTGGGAGCTTCCAAAGCGCCTCCACGACATGGCGGTTTGTAGCGGCCACTCCGTCAGCAGTCACAAGGAAACCAGTGCCGATGATGTCCGGGAACGGTGGAGGCTGGCCTATCGGAGCCTGAACCATCCTGGACATGAAGCCGATAATGCAAGGACTGGCGGATTCGTATAGATCGGTTAGCGGCATGAACCATCGTAGTCCAAGGCTACTGTGGAAGAAGAGATAGCATTCCATGTTTGGGTCGGTAATTTGAAGTAGGCGAGTGTTCGCGAATTTGCCGGCCCAGGGGTCGAGGGCACAATCCTGGCCCAGGCAGATGAACCGGTTCACTCGCTGAGTGAGTCGGTGATTTTGCAGCAACTGGCCGCAAGGTTCAGCCCTATTTCCTGGTGCCGACCAATCAGGATCGTAGCTGCTCGGATCGATTCAGGCTTGGGCGTTCCGCTGATTCCGCTGCTTCTCTGCGTCCATGCGCATCAACACCTTCTTATAGAGAGACGAGAAGGACGTTGTGCTTATCTTAGTGAACATGCTCTGTGCGATCTCGCTCTCGGGTTTGCCGGCTGGGATATCTAGAACACTGTCCGCAATGGCCTGAAACGTTAGGAGAAACGCCTCGTGGTACCTGCTTGGGTTGTTTTCCAACCGCTCTCGCGAGGATGCCAAAAACTTGTTCATTCGTGCATGCTCCTCGTTAGTGTCGGCGGAGCGCTCCGAAATATCATCTCGCAAAAGGGCACATAACGCAGCAACTGCGAAGTACACACGATAGCGGGGCTTATCGTCCGTGTAGAAGCGTCGAAACAGCGGCCCGTATTCTTCGCCCGAATATGTCTCCTCGCACAATTTTAACGCAGCCCGACTCTCCTTGAGCAGCAGAAGCAGCACGGAGAACACAGCCTCGTCGCCGCCTGTTTGATCGTACAATTTCTCCAAGATATCTCCGCGTAATTCTGCGTAATTCCCTTCGAAGAGGTTGTTGGGCTTCCTGCTAAACAGACCAAGAACGAGGACCTTGAGTTCGTCGTAATCCACTTTGGTCTGGTATATCGTATTCAGCACGGAGGACGCACTAACACTGGTCTCAGTATCTACCGCGTAGCCAAGCGTCAGCGCCACCTTGCGGACGAGTTGCGGACGAAGGTATCGTGCAAGATCCAGATCGACCCTCGTGACTTGATTCTGATAGTTAGCTGCCTTCGCGATATCCCAAGCGTCGGTAGTCTTGACTACTTTGACCTGAACCAAGCATTGGTTGGATACTGGAGCGCAGTGCACCAGACACATAGTTGTCTGACAACCGTTGACGATGGCCGCCATTGAAAGTTCGGCACTGCCTCCATCCTTGACCTTCACCTCGGACGCCCGGAAAGTTAGGCCGTTATTTCGCGCCAACATCTTGCCGGGCTCATCCTTTATAGTCCTGATGATTTCCTGGTTGACAGTAGACCGCGTGGTGACGACCTTGCCGCTGGTCGTGCCTAGAAAGTCGCGGATATTCTCAAAGAACAGCGCATCTCCATGCTTTTCATACAGCTTGACCAAATCTACGCCCGAAACGGCACCAAGAAATACGCCTTCACATTCGTTCCACCCGTTTTTTGACAGAAGGATGACGTCTGAGGGTATGAGATGAGTCTTCTTGTAAAGATTCTGCAAGAACGTTAAAATTCTAGGCCCGTCTATGATCAATAGGCGTCTTTGTGCCATGAGCTCACGGTAGTAGTCGCGTGAGGCCAGAGTGGATTGCTCGTACTTTTCCACTATTCCTTCCAACTTCGAGGAAGTTGCAATTGCAAACGTAGGCACTGGAAGTAACCCGACCTCATTTTCCCGCTCGAAAAGTGACGGCGACGGTCTCTGAGGGACTCGGCTGCTCTCGAAGTTCTTGAACTTACTTATTATCGTGTCAAATTCATCCTTCGTTCTAACCTTGTATTTTGATTGGACACAGAGAATCCGTCCATCGGATGACTCTGCGGTGTATAGATCAACACCGCCGTCGTAGCTCTTCTTCTCACTCGGACGCAGACCCGGAAACTCTTGGCCTTCATCCGTGAGTGAGATGACCTTTGCTGCAAGATCCAGGAAAGTGTCACCCCGTGCGTTGGAACCCAGTTCTCCAAAATGCTCATCGAAATGGGCGGTTAGGTTTTCAAACGACTCCAAAAACTTAGGAAGGCGTCTTGAATCGCTGTCTTCAGGCATAGTCGCTCCGACTGAAGCTGGGCCGGGCGTTGTCACCTTGGAGGTTGATGTTGCACGCGGCGCCCTCATTATAACCCGAGTACCCTTCTTGGGCATTTCCTCATACTTTGAGCCGTAGGCGGATTCCTTCTGTTCTCTTAGTTGAGGCTGACTGACGCGCCTACGGGGGAGCGAGCAGGTCGACGCCCTGGTTGCGTACGTTTCCGACCTTGGGGTTTGCCGGGTGGATCTGGAGTGTGGTCTCGGGGTATGGACGGAGCAGGTGGGTGGGCGGCCGCTCGGTCTCGCCACGATCGAGCCACTGATCGTACTCAGGGGGCATCAGGATGGCAGGCATGCGATCGTGGATGGTGCTCATTGCGGCACTGGCCTTCACGGTGATGATTGAGAAGCTCTGCAACCAGTCGCCAGCCGGATTCTTCCAGGCGTCCCACAAGCCAGCGAGGGCAGACAGCGGCTCGTCCCGTAGAGTGAAGCGGAAGGGTACATTGTCGGGCTTGCGCCATTCGAAATAGCCAGAGATGGGCACAAGGCACCGGCGCTTGTGCAGTGGGACGCGCCAGAGGTCGCTCTTGGTGAGATTCTCGGCGCGGGCGTTGAAGGTGGAGCGTTTGGGATCTGGACCGTTGGAGCCAAATCCAACCAGGCCCCAGCGCATGCCGACCAGCTCGCGGGCCCCAGTGTCGCGGCCCTGCCGGATGACGGGCTGGGTGGTACCGGGTGCAATGTTGTAGCCAGGCGGAAACGGCTCATCGGTTGCCGCAGGGGAATGGAAGTGGTCAGCGATCGCCTGCTTGTCGGCGATTCGGTAGTAGCGCCCGCACATGGCGAAAGCGTATCACGGCAGTGCCCTGGTGGATCCCCACCCTAGCCGGGCCGATCAGCGTCCGGCAGTCGGCTTCGATGAAATGGACGCTCACCATCCCCCGCAGTGTTGGAAGTTGAGCAAGATCTGAGCGTGACGAGGATCAGGCAGCGCAGCGAGGTTTATGAGGGGCGAGTTGGGCGGAGCGGTCGCGCAGAGTGCGAAGCCCACCCTTCGCTAGGAAAAAGCGAAGGATGGGGCACCCACTTTTGCGGGAGAATCAAGATTCCAAAAACTTAGGGCGGGCCACCCGCCGCGTCATTGAACCTCCTTTATCACGACCATTGTCAGCACGATACAGCACAAACCACACACTGCGGCGACGCCAGACGCGGTAAAGATCCCCAGCAGCCCGCTCAGTATCGCCCCAAGCGCGGAGCCGATCAGCAGGACAAACACCATCCGGGGCCAAAACGTCTTGGCATCCTTCCGCTCCTGGTCAACCTCCACGGGCGACTTGAATCCCGGGATGTGAGGGAAGGCCGCGGGACGTCCTGCGGGTCGTCCAGATAATGGACTACTCGTGGATACCTTCTTGACCGACTCGGTAGTCGTTCCCAAACATCTCACAGACGGCATTGACTGCCTTGAGAGGATATTTATTGGCACCCGTGAATCTTGACGCGTGTCCTCTGATTCGTTTCTAACCGATGAGTTGCTCGCAATTTGAGATTCTATCTGCCGTTTCGGCAATATCTGTTCGAGCTCCGATCTTGAAAGGAGGTCAAAAGAATCGGTATCGTCCTCAAACTTTGCTTCATTTTGAGCCGTAATCCACCCAAGGCTTAGCTGCTCCCTGACCCTCTGGTAGTTTGGATTCTGTGATTCTATGATCCGTAACGCGTATGGTAGATAGCTTGCAATCTGCTCACCTTTCCGTTCGTATATTTCTCTCTGGTCGCCCCCCATCGCCGTTGTTTCATAGTCCCCAAAGGTGAATTGTTCGCCGGCAATGCCCCCCGCCAAATAAATAAAGCGTTCGCTTGCCATAACTTGTGGTGAGTCTAGATCACGCACTACTGTGTTTGGCATACCTTTCGTAACCCTCACACACTCGACCGTTATACCGAAGTACCAGGCGACTATTATGTGCCCAGCTTCGTGTGAGATTGCGCGCTTCACAAATGTGCTCATCGGGATTCCATCTTTGCTAGACATGAACTTGCACTCCTTCCGACACCGCTTCCTCCCAGGGAAGAGCAACATCGGTTCTGCCAAAATGTCCGTATGCGGCAGTCCGGTAGTAGATGGGGCGGAGCAGATCGAGAGTTTCGATAATCCCTCGGGGACGCAGGTCGAACTCGCGGGAGAGTTCCGCTGCAAAGTCCCGCCGTGAATTACTCTCAGTCCCGTATGTCTCCACTAGAAAGCTGACCGGCTCCGCAACGCCGATGGCGTAGGCCAATTGAACCAGCGCCCGCCTAGCCCATCCACGCGCTACAACCTGTTTGGCTAGAAAACGTGCCATGTAGGCTGCGGAGCGATCTACTTTTGAAGGGTCTTTGCCGGAGAAAGCGCCTCCGCCGTGCGGTGCCGCTCCGCCGTAGGTGTCCACGATGATCTTCCGGCCCGTCAATCCGGTATCGCCTTTGGGCCCTCCGGTGACAAACCGCCCGGTGGGGTTTATGAGCGCACGATAGCCGGCACCTCGCAATTCCTGCGGAATCACCGGATCAATGATGTGCTGTTGAACGGCGTTGCACAGATCATCGTGCTCGATACACTCATCGTGCTGTGTGGACAGGACTATGCTATCAATCGAAACAGGCTGTCCGTCCCGGTATAGGAAGGTAACTTGTGACTTTGCATCCGGTCGCAGCCATGGCAACTTCCCACTGCGCCGCACCTCGGACTGTCGCCGCACCAGCCTGTGCGCATAGAGAATGGGCGCGGGCATTCGTTCTGGCGTTTCATCGGTTGCGTAGCCGAACATCATACCCTGATCTCCGGCACCGCCGTCGTCAACGCCTTGAGAGATGTCTAGCGACTGATGATTGAACCGAACCTGCACCTCGCAGCGCTCGGGGTCGATGCCGGTTTCCGCAGTCGTGTAGCCGGTCTCGCGCAGAACTTCGCGGACCAGCGATTCAGTTTGTGCCCGCACAGCGTGGAAGTCGTCCGGGTTACGCGTCTTGAACTCTCCGGCGACAATCACGCACTGGTCCGCCAGCATGGTTTCGCAGGCAACACGAGCGTGCGGGTCACGCTCCAGAAAGGCATCGAGGATGCGGTCGGAGATGCGGTCGGCAAGTTTGTCGGGGTGCCCTTCGGATACAGATTCCGAAGAGAAAAGGCCATTACGAATTGTCATTTTCAATCTCCTCTTTATTTCGTTCAGATGGTTGTTCGGTCCGATAGCGATTACCGTTGCTCAGGCGATGCTCGATTGTTGCTCTGCTCGGCATTGGTTGCAGGGTGCCTGGGCACTGAACCAGGGGCAATGGATCAAAGCGCCAGTTGCCTCATTCCAGTAGTTGGATATGGGCCTGTGAATGCGCCTCGTTTCGCACTTCCGGCAAGGAATTCCTTCGCAAATACAGAGGACAGCAACGACGGCCTCCTGCCTCTGACTGGCGGGTGGCAAATCGTCATTGCGTACGGCACCGCGGTATTCATGACACACCTCGCACCGAACAAGGCCGCGAGGAATGGTCTCTGTGGAGGAGTTAGTGGGTGCTGCATGATGTTTGTAGGTGGAGTGATGTTTCGGCTTGTTCGAGATGGACTGCGTCATTACACTTCTCCTCTTTAGCCGTGTTTGACTGAGTGTCAGGGACGGCAAGCTGGATTCAAATCCCCCTGGTCGTTCGCCTTCATGGCAGGTAGACCGGCCCATTTACTTCACTTCAGCAAAATTAACTGTGGCAACCAATCGGGGCCGGCCCAAACAAATGCGTCTTGCAGCATTCGTCTTGACAGATCTCTTGCTGTTTCCAGGTCAATACCGAATATGATGAAGCTGGCTTCTCCAGGCCTTCCGCTCGATGGATGTTTCCCCTCTCCTTCAAGAAAGGCTAGATTTCGTTCAATCAGTTCTCGCCGCAACGAATTGTGGCGTTCCTCATTTACAGAGTTATCGAGAGTCTTGCTATTGGGATTGCAGGCAGTGATGTATGCGCTGGATTCTGCGCAATTCCTGTTGCATGCAGCAGCCAAGGCGGAGTTTGGCTCATCAATTCTGAGCGTGAAAGGAGAGTCCCCGAAGACATGGTATTCAGTCTCCAAGAATGCATGAATCGTGTTGAGGTCAATAAGAGATTCTGAAAACACAAAAACCCTCCAGAGATGGAGGGCCGACGAGTGTCCCGCTTAGTTGCCCCCTTGAGGGGGCCACATCCGCTTTCGCGTCCACCTTGCCCGGTCGGCAGGTTGGCATGGGCGTCGGCCCATTTCCTAATGTTGAAGGTAGCTTATCACATTGCCTCGGCCAAATACAAATTGACAGAAACGCAATCGCAGGACACAAGACGGAGTTCGAGGACAGTCTTTTTTCCTGAAGCGGTATATCTGGCAAGGTTTTCTTCACGCGGAGTAAAGACTTACTGAACTGGATACGTCCTTCTTCCCAGAGCGCGGGATGTAGGTGCTCTGGAACTGATTGCTCTCTTCTGCCAGTGCGTTGGCTTTGTCGTCGTCTACAGCATTTGCAATACGTCCATCAGGCTTGACAGGTTCTTGTCGGACAGGCTTCGAGGCGGATTGTCCTTCTGCCAGTCGATCTGAGAGAGCAACATCCCCATATCGTCGAGTTGTAATATCTGGACTGCCCACTGGTGGGGTGAGCACCCTACCGGAATGACTGATAGATCCGGGTTGGGGTTTTCGGACGTACTGCCCATCGCCTGTATTTCATGCCGCGTTCTATTCGTACATCTTGCACAACCCCGGCTCATTGTTTCGCACATTGCCAACGCGAGGGTCTACGGGGTATGCGGTCATCTGGTTGGCATCGAAGGGTCGCAACAGATCGAGCGGCGGGTGCTCGACATTGCTTACATCCAACCAGCGGTCATAGTCGAATGACCTTAGAAGGACCGGCATTCGATTGTGAACTGTGGCTGTGAGTTCATTTGGTTCCGTAGTGATGATGGAGTATGTGTCCCACTCAAGAGCGCCGTCCGGTGCCTTCCAATGCTCCCACACGCCCGCGAAAG
>Ga0326727_10007801_pt1 | contig 27826 bp, 14 predicted proteins | sample MB2enrmetagenome_FD_207643 | JGI IMG/M metagenome (GOLD analysis project Ga0326727, IMG submission 207643) | Lab enriched peat soil microbial communities from McLean, Ithaca, NY, United States - MB29MY | ecosystem: Environmental > Terrestrial > Soil > Wetlands > Peat | place: USA: New York...
CTCCGCCCTTGCCCAACTCCCCGGCGGGGCCCAGGTCCAGGGCGTGACCGTGAAGAAGCTCTCCACCAACATCCTCATGGTGGTCAGTCTCTACTCCGAGGACAACCGGTTCAATGAGGCCTTTCTCTCGAATTACGGTCTCATCAACATGCAGTACCCGCTGGCCCGTCTGCCCGGTGTGGGTCTGGTCAGGGTTTTTGGCGCCGGTCAATACAGCATGCGCCTCTGGCTCGACCCGGACAGGCTCAAACAGCTTAACCTCACAGCCGCCGACGTGCTCGCCGCGGTGGCGGACCAGAACGTGCAGGTTACGGCGGGCCAGTTGGGCGGCCCTCCGGTTCCCGAGGGGCAAGTCTTCCAGTTCACCATCAACAGCCTCGGCAGACTCTCCGATACCGACCAGTTCGAAGACATCATCGTGAAGAGCGACGCTACCGGGGCGAGCCCCCAGATCGTGCGCATACGCGACGTGGGGCGGGTGGAGCTCGGGCAGCAGACCTACTCCCTCTACAGCTCAAGCCACGGCTACAAGTCCGCCGAGATAGTCGTATTTGCCCTTCCGGAGGCCAATGCCATCGAGGTGGCGGACAGGGTCTACCGGGCGGTAGCCGACATGAGCAAGGATTTCCCCGCGGGCCTGAAGTACGGCATCCACTTCGACACGACGACGTTTGTCCGCGAGGCGGTGTCGAAGGTGTACGGGACGCTGATCGTGGCAGGCATCCTCGTGCTGGTCGTTATCATGATTTTTCTTCAGAATTTCCGGGCGCTCCTCGTGCCCGCGACCACGGTGCCGGTGACCATTGTGGGCGCCTTTGCCGCCATGATCGCCCTCGGCTTCACCATCAACATGATGACCCTTTTCGCCCTTGTCCTCGCCATCGGCATAGTGGTGGACGACGCCATCGTGATCGTGGAAGGCAGCTCCTATTACATTGAGAGAGGCTTGTCTCCGAAGGACGCGGCCATCAAGGCCATGAGCGAGCTGACGGGCCCTGTCATGGGCATTACCATGGCGCTGGTATCGGTCTTCCTGCCGGCCGCTTTTCTGCCGGGCATCACAGGACAGATCTTCCGCCAGTTCGCCCTCGTCATTGCCGCAACGTCGGTGATCAGCGCAATCAACGCCCTCACTCTGAAGCCCGCCCAATGCGCCCTGTGGCTCCGCCCGAGGGGGACGAAGCAGCCAGGCTGGTTCTACCGCAGCTTCAACAAGGCGTACGAGGCAACGAAGCGGCCTTACATGGGGGCCGTGGGCCGGATGGTGCGCCATCCGGGAATCAGTCTGGCCGTGTTTCTCGTGGTCATAGCCCTCGCGGCCTGGCAATTCGTGGCGCGTCCCACCGGCTTTCTCCCCACTGAGGACCAGGGATATGCCATCCTCCTGGCCCGTCTGCCCGACGCCTCCTCCCAGCCCCGGGCGAAGCGGGTATCAGATCAAATCGAGAGTATTCTGAAGAGGACCCGGGGCGTCCGGAGCTGGGTCGATGTCGGCGGTTATTCCCTGCTGGACGCGGCAAACGTGTCCACGGTCATCAGTGTGTTCGTCGTCTATGAAGACTGGAGCACACGCAGCAAAAAGCTGCTTACCCAGGACAGGATCGTCTCCGGCCTCAACCGTGACCTTTCCGCCATCAAGGATGCGATTGCCTTTGTCGTGATTCCGCCCCCCATCAGGGGGCTGGGCCAGTCCGGAGGCTTTCAGATGATGGTGGAGGACCGGAGGGGCAACGACCTCCTCGGCCTCCAGAAGGCAACTGATGAACTGGTCCTGGCGGCCCATTCCCGGCCGGACCTTGGCGGTCTGGCTACCACGTTCGATGCCCACAGCCCTCAGCTCTACCTCGATATCGACAGGACAAAGGCGCAGTCCTTTCAGGTGCCCCTGGGAAACATCTTCCAGACGCTGCAGGGCTACCTGGGCTCCTCCTTCGTCAACCTCTTCAACAAGTTCAATCAGATATACCAGGTGTACATTCAGGCCGGCGACCGCTACCGGATGGCGCCGGAAGACATCAGAAACCTCTACACCAGGAATAATCAGGGCGATATGGTGCCCCTGGGGAGCCTCCTCGACGTGAGGCGCACGGAAGGCGCGGAACTGATCACCCGCTACAACTATTACCCCGCGGCCGCCATTTTCGGATCGGCTGCTCCGGGATTCAGCTCCGGCCAGGCCCTCGCCGAGATGGAGCGGCTGGCAGCGCAGGTCTTGCCCCAGGGCTTCGGCTACGACTGGACGGCCACGAGCTACCAGGAAAAAAAGGTCGGCTACCAGGCGTACTTCATTTATGCCCTTTCCGTTACCCTTGTGTTCATGGTGCTGGCAGCGCTCTACGAGAGCTGGACATCGCCGGCCGCCGTCATTCTCGCGGTCCCCATGGCGCTCGTCGGCGTGCTCGTGGCCATGCTGCTAAGGAGCTACGACAACAACCTCTATACGCAGATCGGGCTGGTGCTGATGATTGCCCTGGCGAGCAAGAACGCTATCCTCATCGTGGAGTTCGCGCAGGACCTGCGGCGGGAGGGTATGCCCATCGCGGAGGCCGCTATCGAAGCGACGAGCCGGCGGTTCCGCCCCATCGTGATGACGTCGTTTGCCTTTATCCTGGGTGTGGCGCCCTTGCTCCTGGCCAACGGCGCGGGTGCGGCGAGCCAGAGGGCGATAGGCACGGTGGTGTTCGGGGGCATGCTCGCCTCAACGCTTCTCGCAATCCCCTTCGTCCCGGTGTTTTACGTGATCACGCAGACATGGGACGAGCGGCGCCGGGCGTCGCGATAAAAAGCTCCTGTTGACTTTTCACAAGGACTTAGTAGAATACCCGTAAAGACAAGCCTCATCATACGATCTTCCACGAGGGGGTGAACGCATGATAAAGAAACTAGTGGGGATTTATGAGGACAGGATAAAGCCCCGGGGAAAGAAGATTCTTATTGGACTCCTTATCTTCTTTGTCGTGTTCACCCTCGCAGGGTTTTTTGTTCTGCCTCCCGTACTGAAATCCATTTTGACTAAAGAGCTTTCTAAAACACTCGTTCGGGAAGTAACCATCGACCGGATCAGGACCAACCCATACACGCTTTCGATAACGATAAGAGGACTTCTGGTCAAAGACCGGTCGAGTACCGAGACATTCCTCTCCTGTGATGAGATATATTTGAACCTCCAGAGCCTCTCCGCTCTCAGGATGGCTCTGATCCTTAAAGAGATTCGAGTCACCAGGCCCTACGTAAGGATCACCCGTAATCAGGACCTCTCCTATAATTTCTCTGATTTGCTGGAGAAGAAGGAGCCGACCTCCGGCGAGAAGCCCAAGCCTCTAAGGTTCTCTCTGAATAACATCAGAATAGAAAACGGGAGCATCGATTTCCTGGACGGACCTAAAAAGAGAACGCATACGGTCAGAGAATTGAAAATCGGCATCCCCTTCCTGTCGAATATACCCTCCTACATTCACCTATTCGTTCTGCCTCATTTTTCAGCCAGGATTAATGGCGCTCTCTACGCCCTCCAGGGGAAGACAAAACCCTTCGCCGATTCTCTTGAAACCTTTATTGACGTTGATATCAAGGATCTCAATATCCCTCCCTACCTTGCGTACGTCCCCATGAAAATGCATTTTAAGGTTGTTTCGGCCGGCATGGATACGGCGGCAAAAGTATCTTTTCTCGAAACAAAAGAAAAGAAGACTTCTCTCACGATCGCAGGAAATGTCTCCTTGAAAAACATAGCGGTGAATGACGAAAAGGACAAGCCTTTCTTCAGGCTCCCCCTCCTCGATGTCTCCATTGCCCCGTCCGAGCCCCTTTCTCAACGCATTCACTTATCGAAAGTGTCCGTTCAGTCGCCTGAAGTCGAAATCCAACGCAACAAAAAGGGGATCCTCAATGCCCAATCTCTTCTGCCTGAAGGAGGTAAGGCAAAACCTGCCCCAAAGAAAAGGCAGGACGCAGTACCTTTATCTCTGGACATAGATCAGCTACAACTGACGGGAGGAAAGATCTCTTTTTCCGACCTTTCCGGAAGCAAACCCTTCAACACGCGTGTGGACCCGATCAACCTGAAGGTAGACCATTTCAGTAACGGGAAAGATAAGAAATCAGCTTATGCCCTATCCCTTAGCACCGAAGCCAAAGAGGCCGTCAAGGTCGAGGGTGAATTTTCCCTGGACCCTCTTGGGTCGAAAGGCATGTTCGAGGTCGCCTCCATTCCCCTGAAGAAGTACGCCCCTTTCTATAGCGATAGCGTTCTCTTCGACATTGAAGACGGCCGCCTTGACATCTCGGCTCGCTATAGATATGCGAAGGGGCAAAAGGAACCGGAGGTCGACCTTTCGGGGATTTCCTTGACGCTCAAAGCTCTTCGTCTCAAGAAAGCCGAGGAGAAGGGAGACTTTGTTAACGTGCCGGATCTCTCGATCAAAGAAACGGATTTAAATCTCACAAAGAGAGAGCTTAAAATTGGAAGCTTTTCCACGGAGAATGGTGTACTTCTCGTCAAGCGGTCACGCAATGGTGACGTGAATCTCCTCACGCTCACCCCGCCTGCATCAGCGACTGAAAAACCGCTCAAAAAATCAAAAGCCGGCGAAAAACCCGGTGGGCCTGAAAAACCCTGGCTTATCTCCCTAAAACAGATGCTGGTCGATAAGTATACCGTTCGAGTGGAGGACCAGACGACGCCGGAGCCGGTCACCTTGATTGCGCAAAACCTGAGGGTAAGGGGAGAGAATATTTCAACCGCGAAGAATAGTAAAGGAAGGCTTGGCCTATCGCTCCTTTTGAATAAGAAGGGAACCGTCTCCACTACAGGAACCATCGGCATGGAACCCCTTTCTATACACGTAAGGATAGGGCTGAAGGGCATAGAAGTTGCTCCTTTCCAACCCTATTTCACGCATAAGGTAAAGATGACAGTGACCGGAGGGGCTATTTCCACAAATGGAACGCTTTCTCTCACCTCTACCAAAAAAGAGCCGATAAAAGCCGCCTACAAGGGGGAGGCAACCGTCACTAATTTTTCTTCAATCGATAAGCTGAGCGGAGAGGATCTTCTGAAACTCGAATCCCTCTCGCTCAGCGATCTGAATGTCGCCTACGCACCCTTTTCACTCGATATCAAAGGCGTCTCTTTAACCAACTTTTACGCCCTCGTGCTGGTCAATCCTCAAGGGAAAATCAATCTCCAGGAGATACTGACGGCTGAGGAGCCGGAAGCGAAAGAAGCGCCGGGCCCTGCTCCTCAAAAGATAACAATGGCCCCTTCGGAGGAAAAAGGGCCTTCGAAAAAGATCAAGATCGATCAGGTCACCCTCCAGGGAGGGAGGATAGACTTTGAAGACAAGTCGGTCAAACCGGAATTTTCGGCGCGCCTCTCAGAGATGGGGGGAAGGGTGTCAGGGCTTTCTGCCGAGCAAAACACAACGGCGGATGTCGAGCTTCGCGGTAAATTCAATGACTATGCTCCTCTTGAGGTCACGGGTAAGATCAATCCTTTGAGTGATAACCTTTTTGCCGACATAAAGGCCCGCATCAAGGACCTGGATCTAAGCCCTGCAACCCCTTACTCCGGAAAATATGCAGGCTACGCCATCGAGAAAGGCAAGTTCTCCGTCGATGTAAAATATTCAATCGTTAACAGGAAACTCAATTCTCAAAACAACATCTTCATCGATCAGCTCACCTTCGGTGAAAAAGTTGAAAGCCCTCAGGCAACCCATTTACCCGTCAAGCTGGCCGTCGCCCTCCTGAAAGACAGGAAGGGAGAGATCAAATTGGATCTTCCTGTCACGGGAAGTCTGGACGACCCGAAATTCAGCGTATGGCACATTATTGTACACATCTTCGTGAACCTGATCGCGAAAGCGGCTACCTCGCCTTTCGCGCTCCTGGGGGCCGCGTTCGGAGGAGGCGGGGAAGAACTGAGCTATATAGAGTTCGACTATGGGAGCACGGTCATCACGGAACCCAATCTGAAAAAACTCGATACCGTCTCCAAGGCCCTCCAGAACCGTCCCTCCCTTAAATTGGATATCGAGGGGCACGTGGACATGGAAAACGACAGGGAAGGATTAAAGCAGTTTCTCTTCAATAGAAAGATAAAGGTGCAGAAGCTGAAGGAAATGATAAAAAAGGGACAACCTGCCGTCCCGGTGGACGAGGTGAAAATTGGGCCTGCCGACTACGAAAAATACCTGAAAATGGCCTATAAAGAAGAGAAATTCCCCAAGCCGAAAAACTTTATCGGGATGGCAAAAGATATTCCTGTTCCCGAAATGAAAAAGCTTATGGTCACCCATACCGAGGTCAAAGAGGAGGACTTAAGAACCCTTGCCTCTCAGAGGGCTATGAAGGTGAAGGATGTTGTCCTGAAATCCGGGAGGGTAGAACCTGAAAGAGTATTCATTCTTGAACCTAAATCCCTTGCACCGGAAAAGAAAGAAAAGATCAATGCAAGCCGTGTCGACTTCACGCTGAAGTAGTGAGAAAACAACGTATCTTCTCTTCCCGGCACTGAGCCGGACTACAGCCCGGAAGGGTTGGGGAGCCGGTGGCTTCGCCTGGCGAAGTCCGAACTCCCTTACCCCGCCGGCAGTTGCGCCACGTTCCACCCTCCCCCCAGGGCCTTGATGAGGAGCGCCGCCGCGGTCATCCGCCGGCCGAGGATATTGAGCGCCGTGAGCTTGTTGCTCAGCACGATTGTCTGGGCCACTATGACGTTGAGGTATGCCACCGTCCCCTCCTTGTACTGGTTGGTGACCACCGCGAGGGACTGCTCCGCCAGCTTCACCGCCTCTGCCTGGGTCTCTGCCTCCTGCTCCAGGATACGGAGCGCCGCGAGGTTGTCTTCAACTTCCTGAAAACCGGTGAGCACAGCCTGGCGGTAGGAAGCGACGGCCCCATCATAGGCCGCCCTCGCCTGCGCGGTCTGCGCCTTCCGCAACCCGCCATCGTACACAATCTCTGAGACCGAGGGGCCAAATCCCCAGAACCTGGCCGGCCACGCGAACCACTTTGCCAAATTGACGGTTTCATAGCCGGCCTCGCCGGTGAGCGTCACACTCGGGTAATAGGCAGCCAGGGCCACCCCTATCTGGGCGTTTGCCGAGGCCATACGCCGCTCGGCGCCTGCGATATCGGGCCTTCTCTCCAGGAGGACCGAGGGCACTCCCACCGGTATAGCGGGCGGGAGTGTGTCGAGCGCCAAATCCGGGAGGGAAAAATTAGACGGGGGCTTCCCGATAAGCAGCGCGATGGCATGCTCGAGCTGCGCCCGCTGGACACCCACGTCAATCGCCTGGGCCTGAGTGGTTTTGAGCTGCGTATCAGCCTGGAGCACATCTCCCCTCGATGCCACGCCGGACTGATACTTGTTCACCGTCAGCTCCAGGGACTTGCGATAGGCCTCAACCGTCTCATTGAGTATCCGGCTCTGCGCATCGAGGGCGCGGAGCTGGAAGTAGCTTTCGGCCAATTGCGCCTGGCTGCTGAGCAGTACGCCCTGAAGGTCGGCCGCGCTTGCCTGCGCGCTCGCGCGGCTCGCCTCAACGCTCCGGCGCACGCGGCCCCAGAGGTCAGGCTCCCAGGTCACGTCCACGGGGAGTGTCACGAGCGAGACGGGCACCGACGGGGCCTGCGGGGTTGCCTGAAAAGAGCGGCTGAAAGAAGGCCCGACCGTCGCGATAGGGAAATAGGCGGACCTGGCGACCTGGACAAGGGCCCGCGCCTGGCGGAACTGCGCCTCTGCGGCGGCCACGTTCTGGTTCGAGATGCTGATCTGCTCTTCCAGCGCGCTCAACTGCGAATCATTAAATATCTCCCACCACTTGCCCCGCAGCAAGTGGTCCGCCGGCTCGGCTTTCTTCCAGCCGTCCATCTCCTTGAACGCCTCCGGCGTCACTGCCGGCGGCCTCACATAGTTGGGTCCCACCGTACATCCAGCCAGGGCGAGCGCAACAAGAAGCACGGAGAAAACCGCCTTTGTCTTCCTGGGCCATACGTTCATCCGATTCACCTCATCACCTCCCGATCACGAATGTCATTTTTGGGCCTGCCCCATATGCTTTTCATCCTCAGCCGGAAGCGGTCGAGAAACAGGTACATCACCGGTGTGGTATAGAGGGTGAGCGCCTGACTGAAGAGGAGACCTCCCACGATTGAAATCCCGAGGGGGCGGCGGAGCTCCGCGCCCACGCCGCGCCCCATTGCAAGCGGAAGGGCGCCGAGGAGCGCGGCCATGGTCGTCATCATGATCGGTCTGAAGCGCAGCAGGCAGGCCTGGTAGATGGCCTCGGCGGGCTCCTTCCCTCCCCTTCGCTCCGCCTCTATGGCAAAGTCGACCATCATGATCCCGTTCTTCTTCACGATGCCGATCAGCAGAATGATGCCGATCAGGGCGATGATGGTTAAGTCCGTGCGGAAGATAATGAGGGCCAGCATCGCACCGACACCGGCTGATGGGAGGGTTGACAGGATAGTGATGGGGTGGACGTAGCTCTCGTAGAGGATGCCGAGGACGATATAGACCGTGACAAGGGCGGCAAGGATCAAGAACGGCTCGTTTGCCAGCGACGCCTCGAATGCCTGGGCAGTGCCCATAAAGCTGCTCCTGATGCTCCCGGGCAAGCCCATCCCGCGCGTCGTCTCCGCAACCGCGTCAACCGCCTGGCCGAGCGATACGCCCGGCGCCAGGTTGAAAGAGATGGTGACCGCCGGGAACTGGCCCTGGTGGTTCACCGCAAGTGATGTCGAGTCCCGCTCGAAATGGGTGAATGCGCTGAGGGGCACCATGGCGCCCCTTGCGCCCGGCAGGTAAATGTCGCGGAGCGTCTCCGGTCGCTGCCAGTACTCCGGCGCGACCTCCATGACCACGTGATACTGGTTGAGCTGCGTGTAGGCGATCGATACCTGGCGCTGGCCGAAGGCATCGTAGAGGACATCATCGATCATCTGGGCCGTGATGCCGAAGCGGGAGGCCGTATCTCGGTCGATCACCAGGGTGGCTTGCAAACCCTTGTTCTGCTGGTCGCTGCTTACATCGATAAGCCCCGGCAAAGTCCTGAGGCGCTGCAGCACGCGGGGCGCCCACGTCACGAGGTCGGGCAGGTTGTCCCCCGTGAGCGTATACTGATACATGGCGTTGGCTCTCCGCCCCCCTATACGCAGGTCCTGCACGGGCTGAAAGTACGTGGGCGCTCCCGTTACGCCCGCGAGCTTCCGGCGCAAGCGCGCAATGACCTCGCTTACCGACGTCTTCCGCTCCTTGAATGGCTTGAGCGAAAGGAACAGGTTGGCCTGGTTCGCCGGGGTGCCGCCCCCTGCGCCGCCGCCGGTGTACCCGCCCGCATATTCGATCTCGGGGTCGCTCTTGATGATGCCGAGGATCTGGGTAAGCTTCGTCCTCATGGACTGAAACGAGATGTCCTGATCCGCCTGGACGGTCCCGCTGATCCGTCCCGTATCCTGCTCAGGGAAAAAGCCCTTCGGGATGATCACGAAGAGATAGACGTTGGTCGCCACGGTGATTACAATCACGAGGAGCATCACCCAATGATGTCGCAACGCCCATCGGAGTGTGACTTCATAGCGATGGCGCATCCAGTTGAAGCCGTCTTCGCTTAACCGATAAATATGGCCGTGGGCGCCTGTCTTGCCGGGTTTAAGCACGGTCGCGCACATCATCGACGTGGTCGTGAGCGATACGACGAGGGAGACGAGGATGGCGGTGGACAAGGTCACCGCGAACTCGCGGAACAAACGCCCCACCATGCCGCCCATCAGCAGGATGGGGATGAACACCGCACAAAGGGACAAGCTCATCGAGAGCACCGTGAAGCCGATCTCTTTCGAGCCGAGCAGGGCCGCTTGCCTTGCGGGGACCCCCTCCTCCATGTGCCGGGTGACGTTCTCGAGCACGACAATCGCGTCGTCCACCACAAACCCTGTCGCGACGGTCAGCGCCATGAGGGAGAGGTTGTCCAGGTTGTAGCCGCAGAGGTACATGACGCCGAAAGTGCCGATAAGGGAGGCCGCGACGGCCACGGCCGGGATAACGGTGGCGCGCGCATTCCTCAGGAACGCGAAGACCACCAGGATCACCAGACCGAAGGAGATCATGAGGTTGATCTCGACGTCTTTAAGAGAGCCCCTGATCGGCGGCGTCCGGTCCTGGAGGATGGAGAAATCGATACCGCCGGGTACGATCGCCTGAAGCTGGGGGAGTGCGGCGCGGACCTGGTCGACCGTATCGATGATATTCGCGTTTGGCTGGCGGAAGATGACAACCATGACGGAAGGTTTTCCGTTGACGAGCCCCCCGGCCCGCAGGTCCTCAACGGAATCCTGCACCCTGCCCACATCCGAGAGCCGCACGGCGGCGCCGGACTGATAGCTCACAATGACGGGCGTATAATGGCGCGCGTAGCGGAGCTGGTCGTTCGTCTGGATATCCCAGGTCTTTCCGGCGTTCACGAGCTGCCCCCTGGGCCGGTTCACGCTGGTCCCTGCGAGCACGCCGCGGACATTTTCCAGGCTGATTCCATACTTGCTCAGGGAGGTCGGGTTCAGCTCAACACGCACTGCGGGCAACGAGGCACCGCCGACGAAGACCTGACCCACGCCCGGCATCTGGGACAGCTTCTGCATCATGATGCTCGACGCGGCGTCGTACATCTGGGCGGTCGTGAGCGTGTCCGAGGTGAGGGCGATGATGAGAACAGGCGCATCCGAGGGGTTGACCTTGCGATAGAAGGGGGTGCTCGGGAGGTTTGGGGGCAAATATCCCCGGGCCGCATTGATCGCCGCCTGCACATCCCGCGCGGCCCCGTTGATGTTGCGGTCCAGGTCAAACTGTATGACGATGCTGGTCGCGCCCCGGTTGCTCACCGACGTCATCTCGGTAACACCCGCGATGTGGCCGAGTTGCCGCTCCAGTGGGGCTGCCACCGAGGTGGCCATGGTCTCCGGGTCTGCCCCGGGCAATGTCGCCGCCACATAGATGGTCGGATAATCCACGGCCGGCAGAGGGGAGACGGGCAACACCCCAAAAGCGATCGCCCCGGCCAGGACCAGCCCTATGGTGAGCAGTGTGGTTGCGACGGGTCTCGCAATGAAGCCTGACGAAATATTCATGGGATATCGGGCGTGCTCCTCATCGCCTCGGCTCCCCGGTCCGGCGACTCTTCACGCGTCTCGCCAGTTGATCGAACGCGAGATAAATCACCGGCGTCGTATAGAGGGTCAGTATCTGGCTGATGATGAGGCCTCCCACAATGGAGATGCCCAGCGGGTGGCGGAGCTCCGAGCCCACGCCGCGCCCCACCGCGAGGGGAAGTGCGCCGAGGAGCGCCGCCATGGTCGTCATCATGATCGGTCTGAAGCGCAAAAGACACGCCTGGTAGATGGCGTCAACAGGGCTCTTGCCCTCCTTGCGCTCGGCGTCGAGGGCGAAATCGACCATCATGATGCCGTTCTTCTTCACAATGCCGATGAGCAGAATGATGCCGATAAGGGCGATAACGCTAAAATCCGTCCTGAACACCAGGAGCGCAAAAATGGCGCCGACACCGGCAGACGGCAGGGTTGAAAGGATGGTGATGGGGTGGATGTAGCTTTCATACAGGATGCCGAGCACGATGTAGACGGTCACCAGAGCCGCGAGGATCAGGAGCGGCTCGCTTGCCAGGGAGACCCTGAACGCCTGGACGGTGCCCTGAAAGGTGCCGCTGATGCTCGTCGGGAGCTGGAGCCGTGCCGCGGCTGCCTGCACGGCCTCCACTGCCTTTCCGAGCGAATAGCCCCGCTCCGAATCAAAAGAGATGGTAACCGAGGGAAATTGCCCCTGCCGGCTGATCAGGATAGGCCCGGTCGTCTCCGAGACTTGCGTGATCGCGCCGAGCGGTACCTGTCCGCCCCCGCTCCCGCGCAGGTAGATCGTCCCGAGCTTGCCGGGGTCCTGGCTATAGTCCGGTTTGACTCCAAGGATGACCCGATACTGGTTGAGCTGGGTAAAAATCGTTGACACCATGCGCTGGCCGTATGCGTCGTAAAGGGTGTTGTCAACGAGTGACGGCAGGATGCCGAAGCGGGAGGCGGTGCTCCGGTCAATCGTGACGTCGAGCTTGAGTCCCCGGTCCTGCTGGTCGCTGCTCACGTCGCGCAGCTCGGGCCGTTTGCGGAGCGCTTCGACAAATTTGGGCGCCCACGAATACAGCTCCTTTGCGTCAGGGTCTTCAATGGTGTACTGGAACTGGGTGCGGCTCAAACGGGCATCGACCGTGAGATCCTGCGCCGGCTGCATGTAGAGCACGATCCCATCGACTTTTGCCAGCTCCGGCTGTAGTCGCTTGATCACCTCGCTTGCGCTCACCTTGCGCTCCGCGAGCGGCTTGAGGTTGATAGCGATCCTCCCGCTGTTGAGCGTCGAGTTCGTCCCATCGATGCCGATGAAAGATGAGAGGTTCTCCACCGCGGGATCCTGCAGAATTACGCGAGAAAGGGCCTGTTGATACCCGGCCATGGCAGGAAAGGAGACTGACTGGGCGGCCTCGGAGATGCCGATGATGAGACCCGTGTCCTCTACCGGGAAGAAACCCTTCGGCACAATCATGTAGAGGAGGACGGTCACGACGAGCGTAGCCGCCGCGACGGCCAGCGTCGCCTGCCGCCGGCCGAGCACCCATCGCAGCGTCCTGCCGTAAAAGGCGATGGTGCGGTCGAACCCCCGCTGTGACGCGCGGAAGATGCGCCCCTGCTGTTCCTCGGGTGTGTGCTTCAGGATGCGCGCACACATCATGGGTGTCAGCGTCAGGGAGACCACGGCGGAAAAGAGGATCGTGACGCCGAGGGTAATGGCGAATTCGCGGAACAACCTCCCCACCACATCGCTCATGAACAAAAGCGGGATGAGGACGGCGATGAGCGAGATAGTGAGGGAGAGGATGGTGAAGCCGATCTGCTCTGCCCCCTTAAGGGCCGCCTGCAGGGGTTTTTCACCCTGTTCTATATACCGTGTGATATTTTCTATCATGACGATGGCGTCATCGACGACAAAGCCTGTCGAGATGGTGAGGGCCATCAGGGAAAGGTTATTGAGACTGAACCCCAGAAGATACATGGCGCCGAACGTGCCGACGAGGGAAAGGGGCACGGCCACGCTCGGGATGATCGTGGCGGACAGGTTCCGCAGGAACACGAAGATCACCATCACGACGAGCGCCACGGAGAGGAGCAGCTCGAACTCCACGTCCCTGACCGAGGCCCTGATAGTGGTGGTGCGGTCCGTCAATATGGAGACCTGCACGCTGGTCGGTAGAGAGCTTCTAAGTTGGGGCAGCAGGGTCTTGATGCGGTCGACAACCTGGATCACGTTGGCGCCCGGCTGTCTCTGGATATTGAGGATGACGGCCGGGGTATTGTTCATCCAGGCCGCCTGCTGCACGTTCTCGGTATCGTCGACCGCCTCGGCCACATCAGATAAGCGCACGGGCGCCCCGTTGCGGTAGGCGATGACCAGCGGCCGGTACTCGGCGCTCGTGAAGAGCTGGTCGTTTGCGCCGACGATGTAGGACTGGCGGGGACCGTCGAAACTCCCTTTGGCCTGGTTTACATTTGCTGCAGCAAGAACGGTTCGCACGTCTTCGAGGGTGAGACCGTAGGCGGCCAGGGCCGTGGGGTTGACGTGGATACGCACGGCCGGCCGCTGGCCGCCCGAGATACTCACGAGCCCCACGCCGGGCAACTGGGAGATCTTCTGCGCGAACCTCGTGTCCGCCAGGTCCTCCACCTGCGGCAGGGGCAGAGTTTTCGAGGTCAGCGCCAGTGTGAGGATCGGGGCGTCCGCCGGGTTTACCTTACTGTAGACGGGGGGGATCGGAAGGTCCGCAGGCAGATAGGTAAAAGCGGCATTGATGGCTGCCTGGACCTGCTGCTCCGCCACATCGAGGCTCAAGTCCAGGGTGAACTGGAGCGTGATGATCGAGCTTCCGGTCGAGCTCGTCGAAGTCATCAGGGTGAGGCCCGGCATCTGGCCGAACTGCCGCTCGAGCGGGGCCGTGACCGATGACGCCATCACGTCGGGGCTCGCGCCGGGGTAAAAGGTCCTGACCTGGATGGTGGGATAATCGACTTCCGGCAGCGCCGATACGGGCAGCATTTTGTAGGCCGCTAAGCCGGCCAGAATAATGGCAGCCATTAACAGGGCAGTGGCTACCGGCCGGAGGATGAAGGGCCGGGAGAGGTTCATCAGCCACTCCGACGCCCGTTGCTGCCGCCCTGGGTTTTCAGCATTACCTTCGTGCCTTCCCGCAGGCGTTCGGCGCCGTCCACCACGACAAGTTCGCCGGTTGTGAGGCCCTTGCTCATCGCTGCCGACCCGCCCTGTATCTCGCTGATCGTCACCGGTCGGACCTCAGCGGTGAGATCGGGCCGCACCACGTACACAAAGGCACCCTGAGAACCGCGTTGAATCGCGGCCGAAGGCGCGATAACGCTATCGCGCAGCACGTTGACGAGAAGGCTCGCATTAACGAACTGATTCGGAAACAGGGCGTTATCTTGATTTTCGAACATCGCCCTAAGCCGCACCGTGCCGGTTGTGGGGTCTATCTGGTTGTCCGTAGTCAAGAGGAATCCGCTCGCAAGCTTCTTGCTTTGGGCACGGTCATAGGCCTCCACGGGCATCCGTACGCCCGCCTTCAGCTTCGCCAGTACCGGCGGAAGGCTGTCTTCAGGAATGGGAAAGATGACCGTGATCGGCTGCAACTGGGTGATCACGAGGAGACCGGTCGTGTCGGTGGCGTGGATTATGTTGCCCGGGTCCACAAGCCTCAAGCCCACCCGCCCATTGATGGGAGAGACAATCCGGCTGTAAACCAACTGCAGCTTGGCATTGTCGATCTGGGCCTGGTCGGTCTGGACGGCGCCTTCGTACTGACGGACCAGGGCTGCTTGCGTGTCGAGCTGCTGCTTCGGGATTGAATCCTGTTGCCAAAGCGTGCGGTAGCGCTCGAGGTCGAGCCGCGCATTTTTCAGGAGCGCCTCATCGTGCACCATCTGCCCCTCGGCCTGGAGCAACTGCACCTGGAACGGCCGCGGGTCGATCGTGGCGAGGAGATCGTCTTTCTTCACTATCTGGCCTTCCCGGAAAAAGACCTCCATGAGCTGGCCGTCGACCCGGCTCTTTACCGTGACCGTATAAAGGGGAGTCACGGCGCCAAGGCCGTTGATATAGACGTTCATATCGCCCTTTTTCGCGGCCACCGCTCCCACGGGAACGGCACGGACCGCTGGACCGGCCTGGGCGGCAGCCTGCGGCGCCCCTGTTTTTGTCCTTCCCAAAAAGGCATATGCGACAGCGGCGATAAGTATGACGGCGAACACCGCTGCCCAGCGCCACTCGACCTTCCGATTTCTCCTCGTCAGTTCCTTCGCGTTCGGTTCCTTCGTCACCATCGGTCTCACAATCCTCGCAATAAAGATGCGTGCGTCATGCCACCCCTCCACTGCTTCACGGGTGTTGTGTGCGCCCCCCGGCGCTTTTCGACCGCCGAGCACGGTCGGGAAGGACGCGATATGTTGAGGTTTATACCATTTTGGGGTCAACCTTTGCAACTTTGCCCCGCACCGCGCGTCCGCCTCTTTCGGCATGCGCGTCTCGCGGGGTCGATTCTTCTTCCGTAAGACGGTCGAGGAGACGGGAGGCATGGAAAAGGGCTTCACGCTCGACAGCAGAGAGATAGCGCGTCATTGCCGCGGAGAGCCACGCTTCCCTCCGGCGGAAATCCATCTCCAGCGCCTTTTTGCCGTCCTCGGTGAGGCTGATCAGAAGACACCTCCTGTCCGTCCCATCCGGCTGCCGCGAAACGAAGCCCCTCTTTTCGAGAGAGGCGAGAAGTCTCGTGAGGGATTGTGGGCGGATACGCTCGCGCGCGGCGAGGTCTGTGGCGGTGATCGGCCCGCCCCGGTAAAGGCTGCCCAGGACAATCAGCTTCGACGGGCTCAAGACCTCTTCTGTCCGGTTAAGCCGCAACCGCCTCATCAAAAGGGTTACGCTGCGCCGTAGTGCTCCCGCTATCTCATCTGTCTGGTGATTCCGCTCCGTCGCACCGGCCATAAGTCGTTAACAATAGCTTACTATGTTGCGAATGTCAAGCATTGCCTTGCATCTTTTCTTCTCTCTTCTTTTAGTCCTTTTGCTTCTTTTTCGGTCGACCAACGGCCATCCGAGCCGCCGCAATGTACATCCTTTTATTTTAATTGTGGCGGCAGTGGAAAAGCACATACCGATCTCTCCGTGGTTCGGTCTGAGTCTCTGATAACAAGCGGGGAGAGGTGAGGCTCCGCTCCGCGTTTTCCTTGGGGCCTATCGAAATCCGATTGCCAGGCCAAAAGCTGTAACGAGCCCCGAGGAGTCCTTCTCCTTCCACGGTGCGTCATACTTCTCCGTAGCAAGATCGGTCGGCAGGGATTATGTTAATGCTGAAATGAGGTGAAAGGCGGGTATGATGGGAGGCGCGGACGGATGCGTTCTGCCCCTGATGCCTAGTTTAAGGTGTCTGAACGGCTGAATGAAGGCTGTCCCTTCTCCACCTTCAGCGGATCAGGAGAAGTGACTATAGTGTGATACGAATGCGAAGATTCTTGTCATTTCTGGCGTTGCTGGTATTGGGCGGATGTGCGACTCTCCCGACAGGTCCAGGCGTGAAAGCAGAACCCGGCGCTTGTCCCGCCCCGGGATCAGTTATCGTTACGTCCATAGGCGCTACCCTAAGGTTCGGGGCGAGGGAGGGTTTGGTTTGCTCCGTGACGTCATCCGGATCCCACCTTTTCGGTGACAGTAAGTATCAGACCTTCGGATTGATTACCCTCGTCAACAGCATGAATTACCTGGCCAACAAGGATGAGATCGCTAAGCTGTGGCCCCTCGCGGTGGGCAAGGTGGTGAAATTCACGGCAAGAAAGGGAAGCTACGAATGGATAGCGGCTTACACGGTCACCGAGAGGAAGGACATCACCGTCAAGGCCGGCACGTTTCCAGTCTATGTCGTCACCTACGAAGAAACGCAGACTAGCCAGAAAATAGCCCCTTCCCATAACGCTACCTATCACTGTATCTGGACTTACTACATTTCCACCGACGTCGGTTTTTTCGTGAAAATGGATTATGAGAGCATCTCTGGGGGGCCCTCAGCCTACTATCCGCACACGCCCTGGGAAGCGGTGTCGATCAACTGGTCAAAATAGAATAAGTTCCATGATGCTCCTAACCCGCAGAAAGGGAGACCATGAAAAGCTCGTCTGAATATAAGGGGAACCACCAGGGCCTCCTACTTGTTGGAGACATGAACAGAAGGCGGTTTCTGAAGGCAGGGATTGGCCTCACCGCTTTCGCAAATAGCATCGAGGTGATTGCAGGATCTATTGCAACTGCCGGAACGCTTACAACGGGAAAGTCAGAGCCGATAGAGTATCCGCAATTGCCATACGATAAAATACAGCCCCCTAAACAAGGCTGTCTAATAGGGTTTTTTAAAGGTGTATTCCTTTATCGAAAAAACTTTGACGAAATCGCCGCAAAGGCCGAAGACATAGATGAGCTTGCGGCAATGTTCAAAAAAGAGGGCTTAAACAAGGGCTTAGAACCAGCCGTTATTAACAGAATCGCTTATTATGAAAATGCCCTCGGTTCCAAACCCTTTATTTTCGTCTTGCATGAGCGGCTATATTCAGAATTTCCAATATCACAATCCGTAGAGATAGTCAAAAGAGGCATCGTGCCCTATGTACGCGCCTGCCTTGGTTCCTACTTTTCCAACTCCCCTTCCTTCGGTCTAAAAGAAATTGCCCAAGGGAAATATGATAATTATGTTCAAGAATTCGCCAGAGGCGCTGCCGAGTTTGGGAAAAAGCACGGCGGCTTTTCATTTACTACAATGGAAGAGATGAATGGCGGATGGTATGATTGGGGGAAAAAGTCGCATTTTATTGATGCGTGGAGGCACACCTGGCAGATATTCGAAGATCAGGGAGCAAACCAATATGCCACCTGGGTCTGGGAAATATCTACTCCTGAGAGATTTCCCGCAAGAGTGATGGTGGATGATCCTGAATTATACTACCCTGGTGACCGATATGTTGATTGGATAGGTCTCAATGCCTTTTCCGTATTGGGGCGGAGATTCTCAAATAGTGGGCTTGATGAATTAATTTATGAGACCTATCCGAAAATGCTCAAGAAGCATGCTCAGAAACCAATCATGCAATCACAGTTTGCCAGAACAAATTCCGAGGGTCAACCCAAATGGCTGCTGGATGCTTATAATGCCATAAAAACCAATTTTCCTTCCCTAAAGGCAGCCATATATATGGATAACACTTGGACGAAGACGGGCGACCATACATTAAGCCCAGAAAAATTGCAAACACTAAAAAACATTTTCAAAGATCCATATTGGATAATGGCAAAATGAGGGCATATGGCATACAGATAAAACAACAGGTTTTTCCGATCTCGATAGGGGAATGCCTCGCGACCTTTGCCCTCCCACACCACCGTACGTACGGGTCCATATGCGGCCGTTTATGGAGCCTTGCCAACGAGCCGATGCTGGTTCAAGAGGCTAAAGAGCCCCTGCTGTTCAAAATTAAAAAACTGCCTAAGTTGTTTCGGCATCGTCGCGGCTATATGAACCCATGTCCCCCGGCTCACGTCTGTCTGGGTGTGTTCATGACTGTGCGTATGTTCATGGGGATGTACATGCATAGGTGCTGTTCATGCAGTTCCAGATCTGTCCTGGTGCTCCGCTGGCTTCCTGCACCATGCCGGTCAATTATTCCGGCCGCAAATCTGTCAGCGGATAGTATCGTGCGCCAGGCCATTCGGCAAGGCGTGGGGAGACGTCCATCTTTGTGAGACTTCTCTTGTGCTCCGCATCTATGAGCCTACCCTCATCTCTTTTCCGTAAGGAGATTTGCTTTCATTCCAGCCGGAATGCAATGGGGATGATCAGCTCTGCCCTGGCCGGGGGCCTGGGGAAAGGCTGCAACGCCCGAACCGTTTTGAGCACACTCTGGTCGAGGAGATCGTGACCGGAGCCCTGGGTTACCCTGATGGCTTCCGCATTGCCGTTTTCCAGAATCACGAAGGCGACGGTCACCGAACCCTTCCAGCCCATCCGTTGTGCAGCAGACGGGTATTTCAGGTTCTTGACGATCAGGTCGCGGATATAGCCAAAATTGCGCTCCAGGTACTGTTTCTTCGCTCGATCCGCACCATCGTCGGCACCAGAATTGGAGCTTGAGCCGCTTCCTCCTGTTCCGGCGCCCACAACCCCTGCTCCCGTCGCGGCCACCCGAGCCGCGTCCTTCGACGGCGTTTCCCGGGGCCGTAGGCCCCATCAGCGGCCCGGCAGAGAACGTAGACAATGTCGGGGTTTCTACCGCCATGGCGACCTTTTTCATTGGCATCTCGTTGTCCGTCTCCGGTCTCGGCCCAGAAGGCTTCGTGGTTCTGGGAATGGCCATAGGAGCTGCCGGCTCCGAGCGCTCCCCACGGCGCCCCTGTTTTGCCGGGGCAGGGGAAGGCAGCTTCATACCGACACGGGCCGGTCCGGTTTTTCTCGCCGCGCCTCTCCCTCCCGGCAGCCCGGCGTCGGTCAGAAAAACGGTAATGGTCTCGGCGTGCTTCTTCACGTTGCCGCTGGAGCAAACAATTGCAACGGCGATGACGATCACGTGGAACGTGACGGAAACGATCAGTGCCTTGCCCACGCCTCTTCCTCCCGCCTGCCGGAGATTCACCCTGCCTTTTGCTCCTAAAGGGAACCGGCTACCCTGTTATTGCCATCGCACGCGCTATCACCACTGCAGTAAAGAGCGATAGTCGCACGAGCGGAGCTGAAACCGGTAGGTGCCGACACGGGCCGAATCGAGGGTCCACAGACGTTTCCTCACTCTTCCCCGCCCGTCTCCTCCGGCCACTTGTCCTCGAAGCCCAGCGCGAAGGCCTGTTCTACAAGGCTCAGGAGGTCGCAGTCAGAGGACGTGCAGCCGGCCTCAGCCAGTGCGGCGCGGTATACGGGCAGCCGGTCATAAATCCCTGAGACTGCCGCGGCGACCTGGGCACCGTAAGTTGCCCATAATTCGGGCGCGCAGCTTCCGGGAAGAATACCCCATGCGACTTTATCACGTACATGGACGAGCGCGGCAACAGCAGCCACTACAAGAGGGTCCCGCTCGATAACCGTGAAGTTTGCCGCAAGCAGCGCCCCTTTGCCCTTGCTGAGGCGGGCGGCGACGGACGCTCGCATGCTGTCGTGACCGGCGCCGAAGCGCTCCAAGTGGCGCACCGCGGACCGCCGGCTTTCGGGGGTAAGGGAATCCTGCAGCGCCAGGGTTGCCTTGACCGCACCACAGACCGTTCTCCCGATAAGTTCCCCCAGAACGGTATGCTTTCCCGCGCTCGTGAGGGGAGTGCCCGTCTCCAGTCGAGCGGCCACGCCTATCTGGTCCGTGCCCGTTCCGGTGGCCAGCCCGTTGGAATAGCGGGAATTGACATCGAGTTCCTGGAGCGCCGCGGTTTTGGCCTCGGTTGCCGTCATGACGGCATTCACCATGGCGGCCGGCGTCAGCTCATGGCTGATAAAGAGCATCGTGTTGATGGTGCCGTGGGACACCGGCTCCTCCCCTGAGATTCTCTCGTATGTCCCGTCGCGTTCATAGACCACAGCCGGGTCTCCCGCACGCCCGGCATTTGTCTCCACACCACCCGTGCAGACCGCGACGACGACAAGGTCACGAAAGCACGCCTCCTTGGTGACGGCGTAGCGCATATTGGCGGCGGTGCCGAGGGTTGCGCAGCGGCCGTCGGGCAGCCGATATTGCCTGCACACCAGGGACCTGTAGCCTCTCGGGTCCGGCGAGATGAGGCGAAGCGCGGCAGGGTCATGCCCCACAGGCTCGCAGGATTGGTGGTTATACAGATAGCCAAGATCATCGCGCACGCCCCCTGCCGCCGGGCATGTGGAGATCACCCGGTGAGGCGTGAGGAAGCGGGCGTAGATTATTCTCTCTTCGCGGTGTATTTCAACGCCTTTGTAATAGGTGCCAAGAATCATGTGTCTCCCCTTTATGCCTTCATGATTGACCGTTCGGCCGAAGGCGCTTCACATCCTTGACTATTCCCTCACCGACCGTCGCGTCAGGTGGCCTCTCATTCCACGCCGGCAATGGCATCCTCCGGCACAAGGAATACGCAGGGCCTTGAAGAGACGGGGTTTTTCATCACCACGACCGTCGTACGGTATACCTCTTCAATGGCCTGGTAAGTCAGCACCTCGTCGGGCGTGCCGTCCTTCCGGAGCACGCCGTCGCTGAGCAGGAATAGCCTATCGCAGTACTGGCTCGCGAGATTGAGATCGTGGAGCACGACCATGACGGTGAGACCTTTATCCCTATTCAGTTTCCTTACCATGTCGAGGACCCTTGCCTGATGGGTGATGTCGAGGTGACTGGTAGGCTCATCGAGAAGAAGCAGCTCCGGCTCTTGGGCAAGCGCGCGGGCGATGAAGGCAAGCTGCCTCTCCCCGCTGCTCAGACTATCCACGAAACGGCTCTTAAGCTCCAGGATGCCGGTTACGTCCATGGCCGTCCGGGCTATGTCCATATCCGACCTTCTCTCCATGAGCCGCAGACCTCTTCTGTGAGGTATCCTGCCGAGAAGCACAAGGTCTTCGACCCTCATTTGTACGTCGAGATCGTACAGCCTCCCCACGACGGCAACCTGTTGGGCCAGTTCCTTGAAGCTGAACATGCCGAGGGGTTTCCCTTTGAGCAACACCTCCCCTTCGGCGGGTTTTATCGCCCTGGTGACGGCCCTGATCAAGGTCGTCTTTCCTGACCCATTCGGCCCTATCACGCCCACGAGGTCCCCGTCTTCTATGCGGACGTTGATATCCTTGAGGACAAAATGATCATCGTAGCGGCAACTGACGTGGCGGAGCTCCAGCATCACTTTCCTCTCACGATGTTCGCCTTTCTCATCATCGCGTAAATGAAGAGGACGCCTCCGACAAGGCCGGTGACCACGCCTACGGGCAACTCCACGGGCTGCGCCACGCTCTTCGCCACCGCATCGCAGAAGATGAGGAAAATTGCGCCCGAGACAAATGAAGAAGCGAGGAGAATGCGATGGTCGGTCCCCGCAAACATGCGGACAAAGTGGGGGACAACCAGGCCCACGAAGCCTATGGCCCCCGCGAGGGAAACAGACAGGCCCGTCAGGAAAGATGCGAGAAGGAAGAGCACCCGCTTGGTTCTTTCCACGTTCACGCCGAGGTGAAGGGCGTCCTCTTCCCCCAGACTCAGGGCGTTAAGGTCGAAGCAAAAGAGATAGGCGACGGCGAGGCCGGAGACGGCCGCGACAAGCGCCAGCTTTACCGGGAGCCAGTCGGTTTCGCCCAGGGAGCCGATGATCCAGAACAGGATCCCGTGGAGGTCCTCGATACGCGAGATAGACATGATCAGGAGTACCGCGGAAGAGGATATGAAGCTTATCATGACGCCGGTAAGAAGAAGGCCTTGAAGGTTCAGGACCGACCTGTTAATGCCAATGGAGAGAAACACGATTACGCAGCAGGCTCCCAGAAAACCGAAAGCAGGCAACGAGTAGACGCCGAGCAGACCGGTCAGACCGAGTATCGTGCCCAGGGCAACGCCGAGGGCGGCGCCGCCCGAGATGCCAAGCGTATAAGGCTCAACCAGAGGGTTCCTGAACATGGCCTGTAGCACTACTCCCGCAAGGCTGAGGCTGCCGCCGATGGCGAAGCCCAGAAGAATCCTCGGGAGGCGTATATCGAAAAGGATGGTGTGGTCCGTAGTTGTCCCATTCCCTCCGAGCATGAGGCGTACTATCGTGCCGGGATGCATGCCCGAAGGGCCAAGCGAGAGGGAGAAGGCTGACACCGCCAGCAGGATCACGATCAGGACAAACAGGGTAAAGAGCCACTTAAAGAGCCTGTTCTGCAAGCTGCTCCTCCTTTAGGCACCGGGATGCAGCGCCTTTACCATTTCCTCAAGGGCGTCGACGAACGTCCGAGGGGTCGGGCTGCAGATGCGGTACGGGTCCATCACGAATATTTTGTCGTTTCTTACCGCCCTCAAGGCGTGAAACTTCTGCCATCCCTGCTTTTCGTTCCCCGCTGCCGCATCCATGCCGACTATGACGATGATATCCGGGTCCTGCCTCAGCACTTCTTCCCTGCTGTAAAAGCCCGTTTTTGCCTCACGGGCGATATTGGTCCCGCCCGCAAGCTCGATAAAGTCATTCACGAAAGAGTCTTTTGTGGCGGCAAACAAAGGTTTTGCGCCGAGCTGAATAAAGACCTTCGGCCGCGGGAGACCCTCTACCCGTTTCTTTATCACGTTAACCCTGTGGTCTGCGGCCCTTACGATTTCCTCTGCCCGCCTTTCTCTCCCGACTATCCCGCCAAGCTCCAGAAACTGCCGGTTCATCTCCGCGTAAGACCCCGGCTCATTGAACACAATTACCCTGATGCCCAGGCGTTTCAACCCCAGAACGGCTCTCCGCTCCGTGAGAGACGTGGCGACCACGAGGTCGGGCTTGAGCTCGATGATCTTTTCTCTATTCACCTGGGTCACGTTCCCGACCTTTTCCTTTGCGAGGGCTTCGGGAGGCCGCTCGCAATAAGTGGTGACGCCCACGAGTCTATCCTGGACGCCCAGCAGGTACAGCTTCTCGGTGATGGTCGGCCCAAGAGAGATAATCCTGCGAGGGGACATGCCGGCCGCATGCGCAGGCTGGTCTACTGCATGGGCCGGAAGCATGCCCGCAACCAGGAGAGACGCCAGCAGAAATATAATCTTCATCCCCTCTTACCCTCCAAAGGTATACCTCAGGGTGAGGAAAAACTGGCGTCCCGGCGATGGATACAAGGCAATATCGTTGACATAGGGGCTATAGACCCCGTACTCGCTATATCTCTTGTCCGTAAGATTTTTGACCGTGAACAGGGCGGTAAGCCTGTCCCAGCGGTAACCGACGGCGGTGTCGAAGGTCGTGTAGCCCGGCAACTGCTCCTGCGCGTTCGCCTGGTCGCTTATGGCGTACCGCTCGCCCGTGTATACCGAAGCGAGGCTGAACGTCCAGTTGGAGACGGCATAGGAAAGCTTTGCCGAGGCCTTGTTCTCGGGCACGAGGGGAATGCGGTTTCCGCCGAACTGCCCTCCGTCGAAAAGGGCCTCGGTGTAAGAGTAAGCCAGGTTGAGCGTGAGACCCGTGGTGAGGGTGAAGAAGAGGGTCGATTCGATGCCCTGCCGCTTTGTCCTGTCGTAATTCTCGTTTGCACTGGTGAGGGGATTGAAGTAGATCTCGTCCCTGTTCCGGCTCTGGTAATAGGTGAAAGCGCCCGTCACCCCGTGCCACGGATTCGAGCGGATGCCGAGGTCAAGCTCCTCCGTGGTCTGGGGCTTGAGGCTGGTGTTGAGCTGGGTGGGCACAAAGACGCCTGGTGACGGGGAGTATCCATAAACGACGAATTCATCGGTCGTGGGGAAGCGGAAGCCCTTGCTGTACGAGGCAAAAACATTCGCCTTGTCGAAGATTGCATAATTGGCGGACAGGCGGTAGGCATCCCTCTCGTAACCGGACGTGCCCACCTGGCTGAGGGCGGGGTTCACGAAGTCCCGGTAGTCGACGTCGAAGGTCGACCTTTGCCGTCTGTAGCCTGCCTCCAGGGCGAGGTCTTGCAGCGGATAGATCTTCTCGTCCGCATAGCCCGCGAAGTCCCTCTTGTTGATGTTGCCCGTCGACTGGGATGGACCGAAATACTGGCTTGACGAGCTGACCGTCGTGGAGTACCTGTCGTAATCCGAGCCGATGACGAAGACGCTCTTCATGCCTCCGATCGGGGTAGTAACCACCATCTTCGGGGTAAAGGCGTAGGTCTGGAGCTGGCTCTTCGCGTCGTAGTAGTTGCCGGAGCCGTAGTCGTAAAAAGAACCGGTGTGGCGGTCCCTGTAAGAAGCCCCGAGGGAGAGGACGACGTCGTCACGGAGTTTGATGTCAGGCACAAAATCGAAGAAGTTGTCGTTGGTTGAAGCCGTATCGTTGGGGTGGGTGGAATCCTTGGGGTCGACTATCCTCTGACGCAAAGCAGACCAGTAGAGCGGCCCAGGCTGGCCATAGCAGTCCCCGTGGAGGCCCGTGGTCAGCTTCAGTTTGAGACTGTCATTTACGTCGAAGCTGAAATTGCCCAACAGGTCCTTCGCGTGGAGCGCGTTGTTGTGCCTGTACCCGTCGGTATCGAGGTCCGAGGCGAAGGCCATATACGAGAACCTGTCCTGGCTGCCGGAGAGCATGACCTCGGGCTTGAAGAAATTGTAGCTGCCGGCCGTTGTGGCCACGGATACTTTGGGCGGGCCTTCTCCCGCCTTGAGGATTATGTTCACGGCACCCGCGGGGGCGTTGTCGCCGAAAAGGACGCTCGCCGGGCCCCGGTAGACCTCGACCCTCTCGATGGCATCCACGGGTATCTGCGCGAGATCGGCGCCGGACAGGTCGATGGAGTTGATGCGCCTGCCGTTGACCAGGAAGAGGACGTTTTGGGGCGCTGCCTCTCCGTAGCCCCGGATGTCGATAGTTGCCGTTTTAGGATTGCCGAACACGTTCTGGGTAAAAACACCGGGCTCCCGTTCAAAAACATCGACGAGGGTCCGGGCGCCCATCTCCCGTATCTGTTCGGCCGTGATAACCGTCACGTTGGCGGGCGCCTCGGCGAGCGGGGTCTCAATCCGCGACGCGGTCACGACGACTTCGTCGAGGCGGTACGGCTGCTCAGCAAAGGCATGGGCTGCCGCCGCTATGCAGTACAGGAGCGCGAGAGCCATGACAAATGGGCCGGTGTGGGTTCCCGAGCCCGGGAGCCGCTTTTTATTCCTCACGTTGACGAAATGATGCCACATGGAGAGTCCTCCCTTCTATGTGTTGCCGGGTTCTTGGAGCAGCACTGTTCCGTCCCACACCCAAAAATTATGCGAGTGGTATGAGACTGGCAGTTGTGGCTTATCCGGTAACAAAGAAAGGAGAGCAATCAGGAAGAATTGGATTTCATACGCACCCCCTTATGCCGCGTAAGGTAGCGTCGTCGCGATTTAACCCAAGGTCTCCTGGCTTAAGGGTATTACCGGTACGCCTTCCCATCCATTGCTGGACAGTGGCTGGTTGCATGAACCCGTACCGGCCTTTTCACCCATCACAGTTGCGGGACAGCGGCAGATTTTCACTGCACTTCCCTTGCAGGTTAAAACTGCAGGCCGCATCTTTTCTGTACCATGTCTGCTCGATAATTGCAAACATTTTTTGGACGCCGGCGGAACATAGAGCAGCGGGAATGAAAGCTCAAGTGTCCTGAAACCACGTCACGCTTCAGGAAATCATGACCACGACAGACAAGGCGTGTCGCTTCAAGGGACTGAGCAGGTTTCGCGAGCTGACATGGCTGGGCGGTGGTCGAACTCGTGATCTGTCGGTCGGGTATTTTGCACTTGACGGAATGGGGCTCAGGTATGCTATAAAGATATAAGCAGCTACCCCACGCAGGGGAAGCAGGCCCCGCAGGGGCTCTTTAAAATCAAGCGTCCGGTAATCGGCCACGAAGGCCTATCCACCATCCAGAAGGTGGTCTTCGTGGCCGATTTTTTTGACCCAGACAGGTGAAACGTCATCAGGGGTAGTGGCGGCATTTTTAGGGGTACCACGAAGCGTGATCGAAATGCCTTTCGAGTTCGAAAGGCGCAACGCAAGAAAGTAAGGAGGTGGAAACGAGCTGAGACGGACGGGCACTAACCTTGGCAGGAATGCCTGACCGTTCAAGACTTACAAGTCCCGCAAGCCCCCACCTCCGACCTGATTATATCACGAAAGGAGGTGGAACAAAAAGAAGGATGGAGGATGTGATGGTAAGGAGATTGTCGTTGTTCATTGTTCTTTTACTTCTTTCAGGAACGGCCTGGGCTCAGGAGAAAACACCGGCGGACGCGGCGTCGCAGTCGGCGCAGCAAAGCGGCTCGACAAGCGGGGCCGCGGCATCGGCGCAGCAGAAGATCGTTGCCCCCGACAAAGCCGCAGAGACCTCATCGTCGACCACGACTGAAACTAAAAAGGGTGTCCAGACATTGCCCGAAGTTGTGGTGGAAGAACGCAGCGACAGTATGATCGGGATAGCCGATACTTCGACACAGGGGACCATAGGGGCTTTGGAACTTTCAGAACGCCCAATCAGCCGTCCCGGCGAGGTGCTCGAAGCGATGCCCGGAATGATTGTCACCCAGCACAGCGGCGATGGTAAGGCAAACCAGTATTTTCTTAGAGGGTTTAACCTCGATCACGGTACGGACATGGCCGCCTTTTTTAACGGCATTCCCGTCAACTTGCCTTCGAACGCCCATGGCGAGGGCTACACAGATCTTAATTTTCTCATTCCCGAACTGATCCAGAAGATAGACTATGGAAAGGGGCCATATTACGCTAATGTCGGCGACTTTGGATCCGCGGGCTGGGAAAATATCAAATATTTTCAGGCTCTTCCTCAAAATATTTTCAAGATCGAAGGCGGCAGCTGGAATTATCAGCGCACCCTGTTGGCCTCTTCGACCAAGGTCGGACAGGACAATCTCCTGGGCGCCATAGAACTAGTGCACACCGACGGTCCTTGGGACGTGGCCGAAAATTTTGTAAAATTCAACGGATATGGCAGCTACAGCCATGGAGACGCAAGTCAGGGCTGGAGCGCGTCGGGACTGGGGTATCACG
>Ga0326727_10007802_pt1 | contig 27826 bp, 25 predicted proteins | sample MB2enrmetagenome_FD_207643 | JGI IMG/M metagenome (GOLD analysis project Ga0326727, IMG submission 207643) | Lab enriched peat soil microbial communities from McLean, Ithaca, NY, United States - MB29MY | ecosystem: Environmental > Terrestrial > Soil > Wetlands > Peat | place: USA: New York...
AAGCAACTGCCGCGCTTCACGAAGCGCCATCGCTCCGAGCGCCTCGAGCGCGTTTAGGCCGATGCCGCTCAAACGCTGGTGGCGCCAGGCGCTGGTGCTGTTCGCCGTGCTCGGGCCCGGCTTCGTGACGGCCTCGGCCGGCAACGACGTCGGCGGCATCGCGTCCTATTCGTCCGCCGGAGCGACGTTCGGCTACAACATCTTGTGGGTGATGCTGCCGCTGGCGGTGGCGCTGATCGTCGTGCAGGAGATGTCGACGCGCATGGGCTGCGTCACGGGCAAAGGGCTCGCGGCGCTGATTCGCGAGAACTTCGGCGTTCGCATCTCGGTGCTCGCGATGCTCGTGCTGTTTCTGATCAACACGCTGATCACGTCGACGGAGTTCGCCGGCATCGCGGCGGCGGCAGAAAACTGGGGCATCACACGCTACATTGCGGTGCCGGTCTCGCTCGTCGCGGTCTTCTTCTTCGTGCTGCGCTTCAACAACAAAGTCGTCGAGCGCACGTTCGTCGTCTTCTCGCTGATCTACCTGACCTACATTTTTTCGGCCGTGCTCGGCAAACCCGATTGGCATCAGGTCGCCGTGGGCACGCTGATTCCGCACTTCGAGTGGAAGACGCCGGGCTGGGTGGCGATGGTCGTCACCGTCATCGGTACGACGATCTCGCCTTACATGCAGTTCTTCTTACAGTCGCAGGTCGTGGAGAAGGGCTCGCGCCCGGAGGATCTGAACTTCGCGCGCGCCGACGTGATCAACGGGTCGGTGCTGGCGATCGCGCTCGCCGGCTTCATGATCATCGCGAACGCCGCCACGATCTTCATCGCCAACCAGCACGGCGCCAAGCTCAACCCGCAGGAAGCCATGGACTTCGCCAAGGCGCTCGAACCGCTCGCCGGTAACCTCGCGGCCACGATCTTTGCGCTCGGCATCTTGAACGCCGGTCTGTTCACCGCAACCGTGCTGCCGCTTTCGACCAGTTACATCGTCTGCGAAGCGCTCGGCTTCGAGGCCTCGATCGACCGGAAGTTCCGGGAGGCGCCGGTCTTCTTCGTCCTCTTCGCCGCCGGCCTCATCATCGGAGCCGGCTTCGTGCTGATCCCCGGCCTGCCGCTGCTGAACCTCATCCTGTTCGCGCAGCTCCTGCAGGGCGTGCTGCTGCCGTTCGAGCTCGTGCTCATGCTGATCATCATCAACCGCCCGTCGGTGATGGGCAAGTACACGAACACGCGCGCCGCCAACGTCATCACCTGGGCGACCGCCATCATCATCGGCGCCCTCTCGCTGGTCTACGTGGCCGGGCAGTTTATTCCGCAGCTCCTCGGCGGCTAGCGCGCTTCTCTGCCTTGAGCCCGCTGCGTGCGGTCTCGGCGTTGGCGAAGCACCAGCGGTTGCGCCCTTCGCGCTTCGCCCGATAGAGTGCGCGATCGGCCGCCTCCATGAGCCCTTCGATCGTTCCGGCATCGCCGGGAAAGAGCGCGATGCCGATGCTCACGTGAACCTTGAGCTTGGCCGTGTCGACGATCACCGGGTCCTGCAGGGCGATATTCAACTTGCGCGCGAGGTCGGCGGCGTCGCTCGGCCCGTCGACGATCGGCTGTAAGATCACGAACTCATCGCCGCCGAAGCGCGAGACCGTATCGCTCTCGCGCGTCGCGAGCTTGAGGCGGTGCGCTACCTCTTTGAGCGCTGCATCGCCGACCGCATGCCCGTGCAGATCGTTGATGTCCTTGAACTTATCGACGTCGAGATACATCACCGCGAACCCGCGCTCGTAGCGGCGGGCGGTCGCGATCGCGTTCTCGATGCGATCGTTGAAGAGCAAGCGATTGGGCAAGCCCGTGAGCGCATCGTTGAACGCCATCTGCTCGATGCGCTCGTTCTGAACCCCGCGCTCGATCGCCGCCGAAATGAACAGACCCATCAGTTGCACGAGGTCGCGTTCGCCCTGATCGATCGACTCGCGCGGGGCGCGGCTCGCGAACGCAAGCGCGCCGTACGGCTTATCGAATACGGTCAGGCGAATCGAAAAATACGAGCGCCAGGGCGCGGTCACGCGCGCCGGGTCCTTGCTCCAGATCTCGTCGTCCATGTCGGCGACGAAGAGCTGCGCGTGGCCGCCGAGCAGGTGGCGCGAGAGCGTCGACTGCAACGGATAGATCGCGCCGCGCGTCACTTGGCCGGTGCCCGCCACGTTGCGCACGATCACGCGCTCGCCTTCAAAGACCGTCACGTAGCCCTGCTCCCAACCGAAGAGCTCGACGCCCATCGCAAGCGTGGCTTCGATCTGCTCGTCGAGACTCTCGCCGCGCGCCGCAGCCACCATGTAGAGGCGGCGGATGCGCTCGCCCTGCGTGGCGATCGCACGTTCGGCGATCTTCTGCGCGGTGATGTTCTTGAAGACCGCGTAGGCGCCGGTGATCGCGGAGGAGGCATGGAGCGGCACGAGCTTGAGCTGGACGTCGATGCGATTGCCGAGCCGGTCGAGCAGCAGCGAATCCCGCTCGATCGCCTCGCCGCGCAGCGCTTCGTGCAGCAACTCTACCGCATCGTCGCGGCACTCCGGAGCGATCAGCTCCACCCACCGCTTGCCGACGATCTGCTCGCCGTAGTAGCCCGTCTCGCTTTCGAGCGCCACGTTGACGCGCGAGATCGAGCCGTCGCGCTTGAGCTCCATGATTCCGTCGGGGTGGTACTCGAAGAGCGAACGGAAGCGCTCCTGATTGATCGTAAGCGAGGCTTCGGCCGAGCGCAGCGCCACGATGTCGCGCGCCTGGGCGAAGAAGCCGACGATCGTCCCGTTGAAACGCGCGGGAAAGACGTAGACCTCGACCGGAATGACCGAGCCGTCCTTGTGCAGCGCGCTGGTATCGAAGTGATCGGTGCCGCCCGCCAGCGCCGTCTGCACGGCGAGGTCGATGCGCTCGATATCCTTGGGCGAGATGTGCCGATGATAGTGGGTCCCGGTGAACTCCCTGAGCGAGAATCCCGAGAGCAATTCGGCCGACTCGTTGGCGGCAATGGCACAGCCGTCCGGACCGTAGAGCACGACCGAGTCGGGGGTATCCTCGTATAGCGAGGCGACGGCCTCGCGGAGAACAGCTGCGTCCATCTCCAAGAACCAAGGTTCTCTTCGCCGAAAGGGCGCGCATGACTCCCGAAGAGCTGCTCGAGTACGCGGAGGGCTTGGCGCGCGTCAGCGCGTCCGGCGGCGGACCGACGGCGCTCGCCGCGCACCTCGCCTCGAGCACCGATGCCGGGATTCTGCTGGAGGACGCGGAGTGGCGCCACGTCGCTGCGGCCGGCGGGCGAGCGCTGCCGCCGAGTGCGCGCGGGCACGCCGACCCGTCGATGCGCTCGCTGCCCGTGCGCGCGGGCGATACGCAGTACGGCTGGCTCTCGGTCTTTGCCCGCTCGCCGCAGGCGCTCGAAGCATCGATCGGCCCCGCGCGCCTCACCGCCTCGGCCCTGGCCGTCGAGTTCGCGCGCGACGGCGGCAGCGCCAAGGGACGGCGGCGTGGTTTTTGGGAGCGGCTGCTCGCCGGGTCGTACCACGACGCGAGCCTCGCGCGTGAAGACGCCGCCGCGCGCGGCGTCACGCCGGCCAATCATTACGTGTGCGTTGCGCTGGAGGCGGAATCGTCGGAGGCCGGCACCGACCTCTCGGCCGCGTTGGCCAAGCTCGCCGCCGAATCGCTGGCCGCGGGCGAGAACGAACTCGGCTTGGTCGAACGCGGGGCCGTGCTGCTGGCGATCGTTCCGGCCGCCCGCGAGGTCGATGCGCAGAACGCTCGCACGGCAGCCGGCCTGCTTCCCAAAACGGCGGCCAAGCGCGCGCCGCACCTGACGATCAGCGGCGGCATCGCCGCCCCCGAAACGCTGCTCGACGTCGAACGCGGCGCCCGCCATGCCGAAGCCGCACTGGCGATCGCGCGGCGCCTCTACGGCAGCGGGCGCGTGATGGCCTACGAGGAGCTTGGCGCCTACCCGCTGCTCTACGGCGGCGCGTCGGCCGAGCAGCTGCGCGCCTTCGCGCGCGAGGTGCTCGCGCCGCTGCGCAGCTACGACGACAAACACCAAACCGAACTCGAGCGCACGCTGCGCTCCTACTTCGAAACGGGGCAAAACGTGAAGACCACGGCCGAAGACCTGCACGTCCACCGCCACACCGTGTTCTACCGGCTGCGGCAGATCAGCGACATCTCCGGGCGCTCGCTGACGAGCCCGCACGATCAAATCACCCTGCGCCTGGCTCTGGCAGTCGATGCCCTCGAGCGGTGAGATCAACGTGAGCAGCAAACGCGACGTCCTCAAACTCGCCAAGGAGCGCAACGTGCGCTTCGTCCGGCTCGTGTTCGCCGACGTTTTCGGCGTCTCGAAGAACGTATCGATTCCGATCGCCCAGCTCGAAGCCGCGCTCGACGGGCGCGTGACCTTCGACGGCGGTTCGATCGACGGCTTCGTGCGCGGGGAAGAGCTCGACATGGTGCTCCGCCCCGACCCCGCAACCTTCGCGCTCTATCCGTGGTCGAGCGCCGACGCCGGCGAGGCGCGCTTGCTGTGCGACATCGCGATGCCCGACGGAACGCCGTTCGAAGGCTGTCCGCGCACGACGCTGCGGCGCGCCGTCGAGAGCGCTTCCTCCGAGCTGCCCGGGCTGCGCATCGGCCTCGAAGTCGAGTTCTATCTCTTCGAGGGCGGCACGCAAACCTCGGACGTCGGTTCCTACTTCGACTTCTCCGCCAACGACCGCGGCGAGGACGCGCGCAGCGCGATCGTGGCCGCACTGACCAGCATGGGCATCGCGGTCGCATCGGCACACCACGAACACGGCGCCGGACAACACGAGATCGATCTCGCGCCCGACCATCCGCTGGTTGCGGCCGACAACGTGCTCACACTGCGCACCGTCGCCAAGCACGTTGCCGCCGGCTTCGGCCTCGACGCCACCTTCATGCCCAAGCCCGTCGAAGATCGCGCCGGCAGCGGTCTGCACGTCGAGTTCTGGCTCGGCGAGAACGCCGCCGAGGAGACGATGCTCTATGTCGTCGGCGGGCTGCTCGCGCACGCGCCCGCGACGACGGCGATCTGCAACCCCACCGTCAACTCCTACAAGCGGCTCGTCGCCGCGTGGGACGCGCCGGTCTACGCGGTGTGGTCGGAGCGCAGCGCGAACGCGCTCGTACGGGTGCCGCCGGCACAACGCCCGCACCTGATCGAGATGCGCAGCCCCGACCCCGCCTGCAATCCGTATCTGGGGCTGGCGGTGCTGCTCGGCGCGGCCGTCGACGGCGCGCAACGCTCGCTCTTGCCGGGCGCCGCGCAGCCCGGGTCGACGTACGGGCTCAACGACCGCGAACGGCATGAACGCGGGATCGTCACGCTGCCCAAGTCGCTGCGGCAGGCCATCGCCGAGCTCGACAACGACGCCGTCGTGCGCGCGGCCCTCGGCGATCATCTCTACCACGCGTTTCGCGATGCGAAACTCGCCGAATACGAAAGCTACCGGCGCGCCGTTCACCCGTGGGAACACGACGCGTACCTGCGCTTGTACTAACCCTTCGGGAGCCTCAGGGTGAGAGGGCGTCGATCAGGTCGTTGACGAGGAACGGCTTGGGCAGGGTAACGTCCCAGCCCGCCCCTTGCGCGCCCACCCCGACGATGCGCGCGCGCACGTCGCTGCGCAGTTGCGTGCGCAGGTCATCGGCCGAACCGAGCGCCGCATCGAGCAGGGCGACGTCACCGGTGCGAATGTCGGCGGCGGCCTCTTCCAGCGACGCGGTTTCGCGCACGCGATATCCGCGCGCGCGCAGTTCGTAGGCGGTAAAGCGGCTGAGGTCGCGGTCGCCGGTTACGATCGTCACGCGCAGCGGACGACGTGCCGCGGCCTCGGCGCTCGGCAGCGTGACGACGAAGGTGCTGCCCTCGCCGACCTTGCTCGCAAACGAAATCTCGCCGCCGTGGCGCTCGACGATCATCTTGCAGATGAACAGGCCGATGCCCGTTCCGGGAATCTTCGCCTTTTTGGCGTTGGTCGCGCGCGAGAAGCGATCGAAGAGCTTCCCCGACTCTTCTTCGGGAACGCCGATGCCGCGATCGCGAAAAGCGATCCGGACGCGGTCGTCGGCGGCCGTGACCGTGACGTCGATCGGGTCGCCGCCCGGCGAGTACTTGATCGCGTTACGCAGCAGATTGTCGAAGACTTGACGCAGGCGGTCGGCATCGCCGCGCACGTTCGCGTTCGAAAGGTCGGAGGTAAAATGCACCGCGCGCTCGGCCGCGTGCAGCTCGATCGCGGCTTTGGCAACCTCGATGACGTCGACCTTATCGTCGGCAATCTCGAGCTCGCCGTGCTCGACGCGCGTGAGCGCCAGCACGTCGTTGGCGAGCGTGGCGAGCCGCTGTGCGTTGGTGCGGATCGTGCGCGCCGCATCGACGGCCGCCTCGCCTTCGAGAAAGCCTTCTTCGAGCAGCTCCGCAAAGCCCACGATCGAGGTGAGCGGGCCTTTGATGTCGTGGGCGAGCACCGCGATGAGGTCGTTGCGCAGCTGGTTGAGCTGCATCACGGAAAGACGGTAGCGCTCCAGCTCTTCAACTGCAGCAGCGAGCCGCTCGTGGAGCCCCTCGCCTTCCCGGACGGTCATACGATGGAGTTCGCGGCCAGCCGCCGGGCTTCCCGGCGCAGGATCGCCCACGCCGCCTCGACGTCCGCGCGCGTCGTGCGCAGATTCCCGACCGCGAGGCGCAGCGCGTAGCGCCCGTCGATCTTGGTGTGAGAGATGAACATCTCGCCGGTCGCATTGACCGCTTCGAGCAGCCGCGCGTTGTGGGCTTCGAGTTCGAGCTCGCCGGTGACGCCGGCCGGCCGATGACGAAAGCAGACGACCGAGAGCGGATGCGGCGCCAGCACGTCCCATTCGGTGCCGGCCGCGACCCACTGCGCGAAGAGCTGCGCGAGTTCGATATGCCCGCGCAAGCGGTCGCGCATCGCCGCGGCGCCCATCTGACGCATCACGAACCACAGTTTGAGCGCGCGAAAACGACGCCCAAGTTGAAGTCCGTAATCCATGTAGTTGCGCACGTCGCCGTCGGTCGTGGTGAGGTACTCGGGAACCAGGCTGAACGCGCGGCGAACCGTCGCTTCGTCCTTGAGGAAGAGCACCGAGAGGTCCATCGGCACGAACAGCCACTTGTGCGGATTGGCGACGAGCGAATCGGCGTGCTCGACGCCGTCCATCAGGTAGCGGAACTCCGGCAGCATCGCCGCGACGCCCGCATACGCGGCGTCGACGTGCAGCCACACGCCGTGACGCCGTGCGACCTCGGCGATCCGTGCCACCGGATCGACGGACGTGGTCGAGGTCGTGCCGACCGTCGCGACGATCGCGCAGGGCTTCATCCCCGCGGCCAGGTCACGCCGGATATCCGCGTCGAGCGCGAGCGGATCCATGCGATAGGCATCGTCGCACGCGACCTTCACCACGTTGTCGTGGCCGATGCCGAGCGCGATCGCAGCCTTCTCGATGTGCGAATGCGTATGCTCGGTGGCGTACACGCGCAACCGCGGCAGGTCGCGCCCCGACATACCATGCTCGCGAATCGAGAGCCCCAGCGCCTCGCGCGCCGCCGCGAGCGCCGTGAAGCCCGCGATCGACGCGGTATCGTAGATGATGCCCATCCATCCCGCCGGGACGCCCATCAACTCGCCGAGCCAACGCATCACGACCGATTCGAGCTCCGCCGCCGACGGCGAGGTGCGCCAGAGCATCACTTTGACGTCGAGGGCGGCCGCGAGCGCTTCGGCGGCGATCGCCGCGGGCGCGGCGCTGGTCGCGAAGTAAGCGAAGAAGCGCGGGTGGTTCCAGTGCGTGATTCCCGGCACGATCGTCCGCTCGAAATCGTCCATGATCCGATCGAACGGTTCGCCCTCTTCGGGCGCGTGCGCGGGCAGCGCCGCGGCGATCTCGCCGGGCTTTACCTGCGGCAGCACCGGGTAGCGTTCGGGATGTTCGAAGTAGGCGTCGACCCACGCGGCGACGCGGGCGAAATCGGATTGAAAACCGGTCGTCGTGTCCATGAGTAGGAGAACGTTCATGCTGCGACGATAGAACGCCCGCATGTCACGGAAAGGAATCTACACGGCCGCGGCCCCCGAGCCTATCGGGCCGTATAGCCAAGCGGTTCAGATCGGCGAGGAGCTCTACTGCTCGGGCCAGATCGCGCTCGACCCCGCCCGCGGCGAGATCGTCGAGGGCGACGTCTCCGCGCAAACCGAGCAAGTGCTCGCGAACCTCGGCGCCGTCCTCGCGGCGGCCGGCATGGGCTTCGAGCACGTCGTAAAGACGACGATCTTCCTGATCGACATGGGCGATTTCGCCGCCGTCAACGAGGTCTACGCGCGCCGCTTCGGCGCGTCGAAACCGGCGCGCTCCACGGTTGCGGTCGCAGGCCTTCCGCGCGGCGTACGCGTGGAGATCGACGCGATCGCGCGACGCGGCTAATTCGTCGGTTTCGGGCTCGGGCTATCGAGCGTGCTCACGCGCTCGTGCGCGATCCACACGGCGGTCGGATCGCTGCCCTTCGACGCCAGTGCGTACATCTTGACCGCGTCGGTGCGGTCGCCTTGCGCGAGGTAGGCATCGCCGAGTAAGTCGTGGAGGCGGCCGTCGTCGTGTACGCTCGCGATGCCCTTGAGCAGCGTCGCTTGCGCGAGCGCGTAGAGGCCGTGCTCCTCGTAGGAGATGCCGAGGTCGATGTAGGCTTCCTCGAGGTACGGGAAGAGCGCGATCGCCTTGGCGTAATCGGCCGCCCCCTTCTGCCAATCGCCCTGCAGATCCGCGAGATAGCCGTAGTTCACGAAGGTCTCGCCGCGCTCGGGCGCCAGCCGATAGGCGCGATCGAGCGTCTTGGCGGCGGCATCGAGCTGGCCCGATTCGAGCTGCAGCGCCGCGAGGTTGTTGCGGCACTCGTAGCTGCTGCCGTCGTGGCGCAAACATGCGTTGAAGGCATCGGTCGCCGGCGCGAACTCCTTCATGTTGAGGAGCGCGACGCCCAAACCGTTGAGCGCCGGGACGTTCTGCGGATCGATATCGAGCGCGCGCTGGAAATAGCGCGTGGCCAGATACGGCTGGTGAAGCGCGTTGTAGACTTGCCCGACCTCGGTTTGAATGTCGGGATCGCTCGGATACTGGCTGCCGATACGCGCCATCGCATCGCGGTAGACGCCCAAATCGCCGCGACGCGAATGCATCTGCACGAGGTCCCCGATCGAATCGGTGCCCGGCAGCGCCGCGTTGTATTCCGCGATGGCATCGTCGATATCGTTTTCGACGGCGTAGACCGAGCCCAAGCGGTTGTGGGAGTCCTTATCCTGCGGGTTCTTGGCGAGCAGCGCTTGGTAGATCGCCTTCGCCCGGTCGACCTGCCCGCTGCGGAAATACAGATCGCCCAGGAAGCGTTGCGGGAGCGGCTGGTCCGGATGGGCATCCACGTACGTCTGCAACTCGGTGATCGCCTGGTCCATGTTGCCCTGCGCGATCAGCTCGCGCGCGTGCTGGATCGCGGTTGCGGGATCGGCGGGCTGCGCATCGCTTGCGGCGGGGGTGGCGGCGCCGCCGGTGACGGTGATCTGCGCTTGCGCGCGCGATCCCGCCAGGACAACGAGCAGGGCGGCAACGAGAACGGCGAGCGGTCGGCGCAGCATATGGAATCCTCCGTCTGCTTCGTATTGTACTCCGATTGCTGGAGCGCGCGAGCCTCGGCCCGCGTGACCGCCTAGGGGGCGGCGCTGATTCGGTCGAGCATCGAGACGAAGGCGGCGCGCTCGGAGGCTGAGAGATCGCGAAGCGCGTGCTCGGTGAACCGCTCCAGAAGGCCCGCGATCCGTTCGCGCGTCTCGACGCCCTTGGGCGTAAGGAAGATGCGGACCGACCGAGCGTCGTCGGGGTGCGCCTGGCGCCGGACCAGACCGTCGCGCAGCATGCGCTGCACGGTGCGCGTCACGGTCGGCATCTCGACCGCCAAGCGATCGGAGAGTTCGCGCGGCGTGAGTCCGTCGTGCTCCCACAGCAGCCGCAGCACGTTGAATTGCCCGAGACGCAAGCCGTGCTGCTGCAGTTCGGTATCGAGGCGTCCGCGCAGAAGGCGGACCGTCGTACCCAGCGCGCGCAGGACGTCCGGCTTCTCGCTCATCGCACGAGCGGCAGTACGTTGCTCGGCGTGTAGGGATAGAACGTCATCGCGATGATGATCACGCAGCAGGCGATCGCGCTGATCCATGCCAGGGGAGCGATCGGGTGCGCGTCCTGCGGATGGGCCCCGTGTTCGGAGGCGTACATCAGGCGAATGACCTTCGCGTAGGCGTAGAGCGAGATCGCGGTACCGGCGATCAACGCGAAGCCGAGCCAGGGGAATCCCGCGCTGACGCTGGTCGAAAGGATCAGGATCTTTCCGAGGAAGCCCGCCGTGGGCGGCAAGCCCGCCATCGCGAGCAGGAAGAACGTCATCATCGCCGCCGCGGCCGGACGACGCGAGGCGAGCGCGCGATAGTTCGCCAGGCGCGAGCCTTGCTCACCCTCGTTGGAGACGAGCGCAGCCACGGCAAACGCGCCGAGATTCATGAAGACGTACGCCGCGAGGTAGTAGATCGCATAGCGCATGCCCAGCGCCGTGCTGCCCGCGAGCGCGGTGAGGATGTACCCCACCTGCGCGATGCCCGAATAAGCGATCAGGCGCTTGAGGTCGTGCTGCGCGAGCATCCCGGCGTTGCCGACGATCATCGAGATTGCGGCGATCACCCAGATCGGCAGCAGCAGCTTGTCGGCTGCCGCCGCCGGCAGCGCGGCGTAGGTGAAGCGCGCGAGCACCGCGATCGTCGCCGCCTTGGTGGCGACGCTCATGAACGCGGTTACCGGCAGCGGCGCGCCCTCGTACACGTCGGGCGACCAGGTGTGGAACGGCACCAGGCTGAGCTTGAACGAGATGCCGACGAGGAACAGGCCCGCGCCCGTCCAGAGCAGCGGGTCGGAAACCAACGACGGATCGGCAAACGACGCTAGCGCAACGCTGCCGCTCGCGCCAAAGAGCATCGCCATTCCGAAGAGCATGAAGCCCGACGCGGTCGAACTCAGGATGAGATACTTGAGCGCCGACTCACGCGCGGTCGGCCGGTCGACGAGCCCGCACAGGCAGTAGAGCGCGAGCGAGAGCAGTTCGATGCCGAGGAAGACCGTCATCAGGTTGCCTGCACCGGACATCAGCATCGCACCGCACGTCGACCACAGCATGAGCGCGACCGCGCCGCCGATGCGTTCCGCGTTGCCGATCGCACCGTAGAGCGCGAGCGAGCCGGCCGCGGCGATCAGCACGATCGCTTGAAATACCACGCCGAAGCCGCCGAGCATGAAAGCACCGCTGAAGGCCGCATACGCGGGTTCGTGATACTGCCCCGCGAGCAGGTACCCCGCGGCGGCGAGGCCCGCGAGCGCGATGCCGATCGCCGCGTAGCGGTTCACCGATCTCGGCGCCAGCAGATCGGCGACGAGCACGACCAGCGCGGCCACCGCCACGACGGTCATCGGAGCGACCGCCATCCAGTCCGCAGCGGTGATCGAAACGGTCATTGCGGGTTCCTTCCTTGCGCGGTTTGGACGGTGGCGTTATACGATGCGGTGTCGATGACGGTGAGCGCGTGCGGGTTGATGCCCACGAACGCGAGCGCGAGCACCAGCGGTGCGACGGCGATGCCTTCCATCCACGTCAGATCGCGGCGCACGGGAAGGTCCTCGACGACCGGGCCGTTCATGATGCCCTGGAAGAGCCGCAGCATATAGGCCGAGGCGAGCACGATCGGAATCAGCGCGAGGATCGCCGGCCAAAGCAGACCGGCGCCGAAGATGCCCGTGATGATGATCAACTCGCCCGCGAAGCCCGCGAGGCCGGGCAACCCGAGCGCGGCGAGCGCCGCGATGCAGAGCGCGCCCGCCAGCCGCGGATTGTTCGCGCCGAGGCCGCCGAGCCGCAGCAACGAACGCGTATCCTCGCGCTCCTCTACGTAGCCCAGGGTGAGGAAGAGCGCGGCCGAGAACAAGCCGTGCGCGACGATGTAGATCACCGCGCCCTGCAGCGCGAGCGGATTGAACGAGGCGAGCGCCACGACGATCAGCCCGAGGTGCGAGAGCGACGAGTACGCAACCACGCGTTTCGCGTCGGTCTGCACGACGGCGACGAACGCGCCGTAGAGCAGTGAGACCACGCCGAGGATCACGAAGAGCCAGGCGTACTCCTTGAAGTAATCGGGCATGAAGGCCATGCCGATCGCGATCAGGCCGTAGAGACCGGCCTTCGACTGCACCGCGCTCACCACCGCGACCATCGCCGGCGGCGTGTCGGAGTACGTAAGCGGCATCCAGGTGTGGAGCGGCCAGACCGGCGTCTTCACCAAGAACGCAAAGGCGAAACCGGCGAAGATGAGCGGAACCCACGCGCCGACCGCATGCACGTCGGGACGGCCGATCACGTCGGTCGAGCCGACCAGCACGCCGAAGGCGGCGGTGGCAAAGAGCAGCGCGAGGCCGCCCGCAAAGTTATAGATGAAATAGCGCCAGGCGGTCGACGAGTGGCGCCCCCAGCCGAGCAGCGTAAAGAATACCGGCAGCAGCATGAGGTCCCAGAACAACGCGAAGACGAGCAGATCTTTCGCGAGGAAGACGCCCATCATCGTGCCCTCGAGCAACAGCAGCTGCGCGATGAAGCTGCTCTGGCGTTGCACGTTGGTGGCCAGCACCGCGCAGAAGGTGCAGAGCGCGAGCAGCAGCACGAGCCAGATCGAAAGCCCCGAGACGCCGAAGTGGAACGACGATTCGAACGGACGCGAAAGCCAGCGAACGCTAAAGTCGGCCGCCGCACCGCCGCCTTGCGCGGAGAGCGCGAGCAGGAAGGTCGCCGCGGCGACGATCGCCCCGGCCGCCTTCGCGATCCCCGGGTTGCTCTGACGGAAACCCAGCATCACGAGGCCGACCACGATCGGCGCGAAGATCAACGAGAGCATCAGCATTAATGCGCACCTCCGGCGGCGAGGGCGTAGTAGATGATGAAACACGCCGCCCCGATAACCAGAACCAGCGCGTACGCGCGCACGAGCCCGGTCTGGAACGAGCGCGCCAGCGTACCGATCCATTGCGCCGAGATCGCGGTTTCGCGAACCGCGCCGTCGACGACGTGCGGATCGATGAAGCGCCCGAAGAGCGTCCCCAGGAGCTGCGACGTGCGCACGAAGAGCGCGTCGAGTGCCGCGTCGATGTAGAACGCGTTGGTGAGTATCGCCGGCATGCGGATCGACTCGTTGCGCAGCCGTTCGACGGCGGCGTCCTGCGCGGAGCGCGTCGCGTAGCGCCACCACGCGATCGCGATGCCGGCGAGAACGACGCCCAGCGTGATGTACGCCGTCTCGCCCTCGCCGATCGCGGTCGCGGCGAGCGCCGGGTGCGGAAACTGCTGCGCGAAGAATCTGGCCCACGGCGAGTTCTCCCCGCCGAACATCAGCCACCCGATCAGCACGGTCGGAACGATCAGGATCGCTACCGGGACCGTCATGAACCAATTCGTTCCATGGTGCTGCTCGCCATGATGCGCGTCATCCGCGTGCGGCGTGCCGGCGAGCTCGGGGTGGCGGATGCCCAGATCCGACGGATCGACCTCGCCGCGATAGGGCCCGAAGAACGTCACGAAGAGCAGGCGGCACATGTAGTACGCCGTGATCCCGGCGGTTACGATGCCGACCCAGTAGAGCGCGGTGAAGCCGTGCGCAAGCGCGCCGTAGATCACCTGATCCTTACTGAAAAATCCGCTGAAGCCCGGAATGCCGCAGATCGCGAGCACGCCGGTCAGAATCGCCACGAATGCGAAGGGCATCTTGCGTGCGAGCCCGCCCATCTTGCGCACGTCCTGCTCGTTGTTGAGCGCGTGAATGATGATGCCGGAGCCCAGGAAGAGCTGCGCTTTGAAGAATGCGTGGGTGAAGAAATGCGCGACGCCGCCCTCGTAGGCGCCCACGCCGACGCCCATGATCATGTAGCCGATCTGGGACATCGTCGAGTAGGCGAGGATGCGTTTGATGTCCCACTGAGCGGTGCCCAGGATCGCGCCGGTGAGCGCCGTGATGCCGCCGATCGTGCCGACGAACGCTTGGGCATTACCGTCGTGGCTCCACAGCGGCGCGCAGCGCGCCACCAGATACACGCCGGCGGTGACCATCGTGGCCGCGTGGATCAGTGCGGAGACCGGCGTCGGGCCTTCCATCGCGTCCGGGAGCCAGGTGTGCAGCGGCACTTGGGCCGATTTTGCGGCCGCGCCGATGAAGAGGCAGATGCAGATCGCGAGCAGCCACGGCTCGGGGAACGTCGCGCCGCCGGCCCCCGGATTGGCGAACGCGAACGCGTCGGCAAAGCTCGTCGAGTGAACCGACGCGAAGATCATGAAGATCGCGAACATGATGCCGACGTCGCCCGCGACGTTGATGACGAACGCCTTGCGCGCCGCGGCGACCGCCGACGGCTTGAAGAACCAGAAGCCGATCAGGAAATAGGACGCCAGGCCGACCAAGCCCCAGCCGACGAGCAACCCGACGAAGTTGTCGGAGAGGACCAGCGTCAGCATCGCAAACACGAAGAAATTGAGGTAGGCAAAGAAGCGCGCGAAGGCCTTGTCGCCCTCCATGTACCCGATCGAGTACACGTGGATCAGGAAGCCGACACCGGTGATAATCAGCACCCAGAGCAGCGCGAGCGGGTCCATCAGCAACCCGAAATCGAAGCCGGGGAGCCACGAGAAGAGCGCCTGATGCGCGCCGACCAAGTTGGTGCCGGAGGGCGTCGCCAGGCTCTGCGTGCCCGCGCCCCACATGGCGAGCGCCGAGAGGAACGACGCGCCGACGACGGCCGAGCCCAGCGGCCCCGCCGTGCGCTTGAGCTGCGGCCCGAATGCCCAGATCGCAATGGCTCCGGCGAGCGGCAGCAGCCAGAGCGCGAGCAGATACGGGTACGACCCGTCGACGCCCATGACGTTGTGCGGTGGCATCGGCGGCTACCCTTTCATCAGCGCGACGTCATCGACGTCGACGTGCTTGGCGGAGCGGAACACCGTCACCACGATTGCAAGGCCGATGGCGGCCTCGGCGGCGGCGACGGTTATCACGAGAAACGCGAAGATGTGTCCGGCGTTATGCTGCCACGCGCGGGAGAACGCCAAGAACAGCAGGTTCGCGGCGTTGAACATCAGCTCGATCGACATCAGCATGATCAGCGGATTGCGCCGAACGAGCACGCCGGCGACGCCGATGAAGAAGATCACCGACGCCAGCGCGATGTAGTCGTTGATGGGAACGTCCATCGGGCTCATTGATCCCCTCCGCGCAAGATCGCTTCACGCATCTCGCGGCGCGCCTCGGCGGCCCGCTTGCGCGAAGCGACGTACGGCGTCTGATCGCCGGCCAAGAGAATCACGCCGATAACCGCGACCATGAGGATCAGCGCCGTGACTTCGAACGGCAGCAGGTACTGCGTGAAGAGCGCGGCGCCGAAATCCGCCACCGATCCGAAGACGTTGGCGTCCCCGGCCTGTCCGAACTGCGCGCTGCCGATCGTCTGCGGCGGCGGGACCACGCGGACCAGCGCGTAGGTGAGGAACCCCAGCGAGGCGAGCACCACGACGCCGGCCGGGATCGCGATCGACGGCAAGCGATCGGGGCCGACCGCAAACGGTCCGACGCCGCTGGAGAGCAGCGCGATGACGAACAGGAACAAGATGAGGATCGCACCCGAGTAGACGACGATCTGGATCACGCCGAGAAACTCGGCGTTGAGCGTCACGTACATGAACGCGAGCATCGCGAAGTGAAGCAGCAGCGCGACGACGCTATACACCGGCTTCTTGGCGGTAACGCACCAGATCGCGGATCCGAGCATCACCACGGCGAGGGCCCAAAAAGCGATCACTTGCGCCCTCCGTCATCCTGAGCTTGTCGAAGGATCGCCAGCCCTTTGCGCTGCGTCTTGAGCACGTCGCCGCGATGCGTAGCGCCGTAGCCGGCGGTGATATCCACGGTCGACTTGATCTCGGCGACGCGGCCGAGGTCGGCGGGGATGCCGCCCGGCCGTTCGTCCGGCGGCGTCCCGACGCCGGCCTCAGGCGGAACGAGCAGGCGGTCCTTGGCGTAAATGAACGCGCCGCGCCGGTAGTCCGCCATCTCGAAGCGCGGGGTGAGCACGATCGCATCGGTCGGGCACGCTTCCTCGCACATCCCGCAGAAGATGCAGCGCAGTTCGTCGATCTCATAGCGCGCGGCGTGGCGTTCGCCCGGCGACTTGCGGTCCTCGGGGGTGTTCTCGGCGCCGATGACGGTGATCGCGTTGGCGGGGCACGCGCTCGAGCACAGCTCGCAGCCGATGCAACGCTCCTTGCCGTCGCCGTAGCGTCGCAGCTCGTGCAGCCCGTGGAAGCGCGGCGCGTGCTGTTTCTTCACCGAGGGGTACTCGATCGTCGGGCGTTTGGCGAACATGAAGCCGAACGTGATCTGGAGCCCCTTGAGAATCGCGCCGACGTTGTACAACTGCTTGCGCATCGACGTTAGCCTTTCAACGCGACGTAGATCGCGGTGGCGATGAGGTTGAGGGTTGCGACCGGCAGCAGCACTTTCCAGCCGAACGCCATCAGCCGGTCGTAACGAAAGCGCGGCAGCGTTCCGCGCAGCCACATGTAAAAGAAGAGAAAGAAGCTGATCTTGATGATGAACCAGACGACGCCCGGTATCATCGTCAACCCGAACATCGGGTTCCATCCGCCCAAGAAGAGCAACGTCGCGATACACGAGACGGTGAGCATGTTGACGTACTCGGCGATGAAGAACAGACCGAAGCGCAATCCGGAGTATTCGGTATGGAACCCGGCGACGAGTTCCGTCTCGGCCTCGACCAGATCAAACGGCGTACGATTGGTCTCCGCGACCGCCGTGATGATGTAGATGACGAATCCGACGGCCTGCGGCACGATGAACCACCACGTCGCCTGCGCGCCGACGATCCCGTCCAGCGACGTCGTTCCCGCCAGGATCAGCACGCCGATAAACGAGAGCGACATCGCGAGCTCGTAGCTGATCATCTGCGCCGTGGCGCGCACGCTGCCCAGCAGCGGATACTTCGAACCCGAAGCCCAACCGCCGAGCGAGATGCCGTACACGCCGATCGACGTGATCGCCATCAAAAGCAGAATCCCGGCGTTTACGTTTCCGATCGCCCACGTGCCCTGCGCGTCGGAGCCGAACGGGATGATGGCGTACACCGAAAACGCCGTCAGCAGCGAGATAAACGGCGCCAGCCGGTAGATCAGCGGATCGGCCGTGCGCGGCGTGAGGTCCTCCTTCAGGATGAGTTTGGCGGCGTCGGCAGCCGGCTGCATGAGCCCCCACGGGCCGACGCGGTTGGGGCCGGGGCGCAACTGCATCCAGCCGAGCACCTTGCGTTCCGCCAACATCGCGTACGCAAACGTCGTCACGACGACGAGCAGCAAGACCGCCGATTTCACCAGGATGACGACCCACAGGGGGATCGCTTCGAGCGTCATGCGTTCACCGGCTCTTTCTTCTCCTCACGCATCGCTGCGATGCGGTCGTCGTGCGCGCTGGTGCCCCCGCCGTCCCACAGGCTTCTCGCACCGCGCGCGGGCGGGGCCGCGTGCGCTCCGTTCGGGTGCATCGCGTATCGCTCGTCGCCGAGCGCGGCGTCGCTGCGTTTGGCGGCTGCGGCCAGCACGGCGGCATCGAGTTCTTCCACCGTGGGCAACGGCAGATCGAAGTGCTGCGCGAGTCCGATCAGCATCTCGAGGTCGGAGAGCGTTCCGGGCGGAGCGTCGAGCGAGCGGTTCACCGGCAGGATGTCGCCGGTCACGTTGATCGTCGTGCCCGCCTTCTCGAACGCGCCGCGCGCCGGAAGCACCAGCGTCGCGAGCTTCGCGGTCTCGGTCATGAACAGATCGCTCACCGCGACGAAACGCGCGTTGCTCATCGCGGCACGCGCGAGCGCCGGGTCGGCAAAATTGCGCACCGGATTCACGCCGAAGAGCGAAAGCGCCGCGAGCGAACCGCCCTTGGCCGCCTCGAACATCGCCGCCGCGTCGCGTCCGCCGTCGGCGGGAAGCATCCCCATCGCTTCGGCGCCACGCGCGTTGCCTTGTTCGCTTGCGATGTAGACGAAGGGCTCGCGCGCCGCGAGCGCCTGATGCAATTCGCGCCCAAGCGCAAGATCGACGCCGTCCCACACGATCGCGACGCCGCCTTGCGCCGGAACCTGAGCGACCGCGGCCGCGACGTCGCCGTTCACCTGCACCACCTTCGAGCCGCGCAGACGCACCGCTTTGAGGACGCGCAGCCACAGCACCGGCGCGAGTTGGCTTGCAGCACCCGCCACGACGATCGTCTGGGCTCGCTCCAATTCGACGAACGACGCGGCCCCGCGCGCGCCGGCCTGCCGTTGCACGCCCCCGCGCCAGTCGAGGTCTTTGACGCCGAGCGCGCGGAACACGTGCGCGAGCAGAAACGCTTCTTCGTTGAGCAGCCGTCCGCCGCCGATCGCACCCGCACCGTGGCCCGAGGCAAGTGCTTCCTTGATCGCCTTGGCCCAGAGCGCGAAGGCATCGTCCCAGCCGATCTGCACGAAGCGCTCGCCGTCCTTATAGAGCGGCTGCGTGAGACGTTCGGGCGAGGAGTAGAAGCCGACGTTGTAGCGGCCTCGATCGCACAGCCAGCCGTCCGAGATCGCATCGTCGGTCTCCACCGACATCGTGCGCAGCACGTTGCCGTAGCGTACGTCGGAGAATTGCTGGCAGCCGACCGCGCACTGCGTGCAACTCGTCTGCGTGCGATGCAGGTCCCACGGACGCGACTTGAAGCGATAGGTCTTCGACGTGAGTGCGCCGACCGGGCAAAGTTCGGTTACGTTGCCGGTAAAGTTGTGGCGGTACGGATCGCCGGTCGCCGTCGCGATGATGTCGCTGTGGCCGCGATCCTTGACGACGAGCTGCTGTTCGCCGGCGATGAGATCGTCGAATCGCACGCAGCGCTGGCACACGACGCAGCGCTCTTCGTCGAGCACGATCGTCGGCCCGAGATCGACGCCTTTGGGCTTGGAGAGTTTCGGCTCGGCGTTATCGGAACTGCCGCGGCCGTACGCCATCGCGTAATCCTGCAGGTCGCACTCGCCGCCCTTGTCGCAGATCGGACAATCGAGCGGGTGATTGATCAGCAGCAGCTCGAGCACCATGCCGCGCCCGGCATCGACCTTCGCGCCTTGCGTGCGTACGACCATGCCTTCGGCAACCGGCGTATTGCAGCCGATCTGCAGCTTGGGCATGCCCTCGATCTCGACCAAACACACGCGGCACAATCCGGCCGGACCCAGCTTGGGGTGATAGCAGTAGACCGGAATCTCTTGCTTGATCGTCTTGGCCGCTTCGACCAATAACGTGCCCTTCGGTACCTCCACGGGTACGCCGTCGATCGTGAGCTTGACGAGTTCTTGCGCCGGCGTATCCGACATTATCCAACCTTCCCAAAATGGCGGAGGCATGTGACGACCGATTGCATCCGGTCAGAAAGGCTCCGTACGAGCCGCGGAGCCATGGACGGCGAGAGCGGCGAGAAGGGCAGCAGCGATTTTTCCAGGATGGAACAATCGTGAGCGGCTTTCAGACCGGATGCAAACGGTCGCATCATGCCGTCGCCGTTTCCTTCATCAATCGAGCCTCGAATTGTTCGGGGAACCGCTTGAAGACGCTCATCAGGAACGGTTCGATCGAATCGCCGAGCGCGCAGAGATTCAGGCCGGTAATCGTGGTGCCGACGCGCGCGATCATTTCGAGATCGCTGCGCAGACCTCTCCCCTCGACGAAGCGGTGCAGCACGCGCTCGAGCCAGTAGCCGCCTTCGCGACACGGGGTGCATTGGCCGCACGACTCGTGCGCGTAGAAACGCACCATGTTGAACGCGGCCTTGACGAAGTCGGTCGTGTCGTCGAAGACCGTGAAGGCGCCCGAGCCGAGCATCGAACCGGCCTTGGCGATCGACTCGTAGTCGTACGGATAATCGAGGTGTTCCTCAAAGATGCATGCCGACGAACCGCCGCCGGGCTGCACCGCCATGAACTTGCGGCCTTGGTACAATCCGCCGGCTATTTCGATCAGCTCGCGCACGGTCGTGCCCAGCGCGACTTCGTAGTTGCCCGGCTTCTGCACGTGCCCCGATATCGAGATGATCTTGTAACCTTTGCTGCGCTCGGTGCCCACCGATGCGAACCATTCCGGCCCGCGTTCGAGGATCGGCACGAGGTACGCGAGCGTCTCGACGTTGTTCACGACCGTCGGCATGCCGTAGAGGCCGGCCACGGCCGGGAACGGCGGTTTGAGTCGAGGTTCGCCGCGCTTGCCTTCGAGCGAGTTGAGCAGCCCCGTCTCCTCACCGCAGATGTAGGCGCCGGCGCCGCGATGCACCGTGATCTCGAGGTCGAGCCCGGTGCCGAGGATGTTCTTGCCCAGCAGACCCGCCGCGCGCGCGTCTGCCACGGCCTTCATGAAGATCTCGTAGCCCTCTTTGAACTCGCCGCGAATATAAATGAAGCCGTGGCGGCTGCCGATGCCGTAGGTTCCGAGCAGAATGCCTTCGAGGACGAGATGCGGCGTTTGCTCGAGCAGCATGTGGTCTTTGAACGTGCCGGGCTCGGCTTCGTCGCAATTGCACACGAGGTAGCGCGGCTTGTCGCCGGCCGGCAAGAATCCCCACTTCCGCCCGGTCGGGAAGCCCGCGCCGCCGCGGCCGCGCAGGCCGGATTTATCGGCCGCATCGAGCACGTCTTGCGGCTTGAGCTCGCGCACCGCGCGCTCCCACTGCTTGTAGCCGCCGCGTTGACGGTACACGCCGATGTCGCGTAGATCCGCTTCGCCGATTCCGGCGGTGAGCACCTTAGTGACCGGCATCGTGGTTCGCTCCTTCGACCAGTTCCGCGATTGCATGCGCGTCGCGCACGGTGCGTTCGTGCGAGCGTCCGCGCAGATCCGTGCGCGCCGAGGTCTCCTGCGTGACGAAGCGGTCGAGCATGATGATGCCGCTTTCGTCGCCGAGCCCGCCCGCGTTGTTCGGGCGCGTTGCATTGAGCGTGCCGGGCGCCTTCCCGCCGCGCGAGACTTGCCCGTCTTGCTTGACCTTCCACGTCTTCTCGGGTTTGGCCGTCTGCGCCATCGGTTTGGTCTTGTACGTCCCCGCGCGCATGGCCGCGATCATCTCGTCGATCATCGCCGGCGTGAGGTCGTAGACGAACTCGAGGTTGACCTGCATGCTGGCGGCGCGATCGCACGAGGCCAGGCATTCGACTTCTTCGTACGAGAACAGCCCGTCGTCGGTCGTTTCGAGGTGCCCGATGCCCAGCTTCTCGCGGAAATACGCCATGATGTTCTCGGCGCCGCGCAGCTCGCACATCAGCCCGCGGCAAACCTGCAGCACGTATTTGCCGACCGGTTTGCGGAAGAACAGCGTATAGAATGAGACCGTCGACTCGACAACCGCCGGCGCAACGTCCAACATCTCCGAGATGGCGCGCATCGCGTGCTGCGAGACGTATCCCTCGTGCGCCTGGAACAGATGCGCGATCGGAAGCAGCGCGGAGCGTTTCTCCTCGTATTGCGCGATCAGCGCCTCGCACTGCGGCCGCAGCTCCGCTCGCAATCGTTCGAAATCAAAGCCTGCGTCGATGCTCATGGCTTTGCCCTGCGATGTTCGCACACGAAACCGCTCCTCGCGGCGCGTCCTGCGCCGCTCCTGCTACGGGAGTTTTGCGCCACTTCCAAAGGAAGTTCGCATCCTGCGAATGGCGCAAAACTTCCAGTTTTCGTTTTGCGAACATCGCAGTTCCAATCCATTAACCAATCGGCTGTCGATTTCGAGCGAGTTGCTCGCTTCGTGATCGCGTGAGATGCTCGCTTCGTTGCTACACGCCGTGACGCAAGGATGCGTTCGGTCGAGCAGGCTCTGACCGACGAGCGCAGCCTGGAGGGCGGAGCGAGCAGCGACTGCGAGACGGAATGCAGCCTTGCGGAAGCGGCTCCGGACGGCGACGAAGCGAGCGCAGCCGAGCCGGAAGAAGCGAACGACGAGCGAGCGTTCATCGGTCGACCTCGCCGAAGACTGGATCCAGCGAGCCGATCATGACGACGAGGTCGGCGATCAAATTGCCGGGAGCCATGCCTTTGAGAGCCTGAAGGTTGTACATGCTCGGGGGACGCGTGCGCACGCGGTAGGGCTTGTTCTCGCCGTTGCTCACGATGTAGTAGCCGAGCTCGCCGCGCGGGCCTTCGACCGACTGGTACACGTCGCCGGGCGGCACGCGGAAGCCCTCGCTCACCACCTTGAAGTGATGGATCAGCGCTTCCATCGAGAGCGCGATCGTCTCTTTGGGAGGCGCGAAGATCTTGGGATCGTCGATGGCGGTGGCCCCGGGCGCATCGAGCTTCTTGCGGACCTGCTCGATGATGCGCAGCGATTGCTCCATCTCGTCGAGACGCACCAGGAAGCGCGCATATGCATCGCCGTCGGTACGCGTAGGCACGTCGAAGTCGTACTGCTCGTAGCCGCTGTACGGAAAGGCCTTGCGCACGTCGTAGGCGACCCCGCTGCCGCGCAGCGCCGGGCCGGTGACGCCCCACGCGATCGCATCCTCGATCGCGAGAATGCCGACGTCGATCGTTCGGTCCTGGAAGATCGGATTGGCCTGCAGCAGCCCGCGCAGGTCCTTCATGCGACCGGGGAACTTGTCGATCAAGGCGTCGACGCGCGCCAGGTAGCCGTCGGGCAAATCGCCGTTCACGCCGCCGACGCGCAGGTAGTTCGGATGCATGCGCGCGCCGCCGGTCGCCTCCTGCAGATCCAGAATGTTCTCGCGCAGATCGAAGCAGTAGAAAAAGACCGAGATCGCGCCGAGATCGATGGCGTGCGTGCCGAGCCAGACGCAGTGCGACGCGATGCGCGTGAGTTCGGCCTGCAGCACGCGAATCTGCTGCGCTCGCTCGGGGATGCGGTCGCTGATTCCGAGCAGCTTCTCGACCCCGAGCACGTAGCACAGTGCGTTGGACGAGGGCGCGAGGTAGTCCATGCGCTCGACGTTCGTCTGCCCGTGAGACCAAAAGAGGTTCTCGATGTTCTTTTCGATGCCGGTGTGGAGATAGCCGATCTCCGGCTCCGCCTTCACCACCGATTCGCCCTCGATTTCGAGCATGATCTGCAGTACGCCGTGCGTCGAGGGATGCTGCGGACCCATCGAGAGGACCATCGCGTTGCCTTCTTGCGACACGATCTCCGGCGTGAGCGCCTCGCGCGAGAGACTAGACATCGCTTTCACCACGCACGGTCTTGATCTGTTCCTGAAGCGCTTCGAGCGTCCGGCCGGACGGCGGCGTGCCGGCCTGCACGTTGCTCTTGAGCGCGAATGCCGGACGCGGCGAGCGCTCGAGCGCCGGACCCCGCAACGGGTAATCCTTGCGGAGCGGATGACCTTCCCAATCGTGCGGAAGCTGAATGCGGCGCAGGTCCGGGTGTCCGTCGAAGACGATGCCGAAAAGATCGAAAATCTCGCGCTCGGCCCAGTCGGCGTTGCGCCAGATCGAGACGGCCGAAGGCACGTGTTGCCCCTCGTTCACGCCGCAGTGAACGCGCACGCGCTGCGGCGTTCGCACCTGCGCGACCGCCGCGGGCTGCGCGGGAAGCCGGAGCAGATGATAGACGACGTCGAAGCGCGGCTCACGCCCCAGGTAGTCGACCGCGCCCAGATCCAGGAGCATCGTAAACCCGTCGCGGTGCAGCGCTTCAAGCCGCTCGCGCAACGCGGCGAGCGAGACGTGTTCGATGCGCGCATCCTCGATCGGCAAGCGCACACTGGGCGGATCGATCGCGGTTCCCGCGATCGGCGGACTTTGAGTGCTGGGCATGGATACCGGCCTTTTCTATTCGAGCAACGAGGACTACGAGCGCGCCAAGATTCCGCCGCGTCCACCTTCGCGGATCTGCTGCTGGATGAGATTCACGGCGTAGAGCAAGCCGTCGGGCGTCGGCGGGCACCCGGGCACGTAAACGTCGACCGGGACGATCGTATCGACACCCTGCACGATCGCATAGTTGTCGAACACGCCGCCCGAACTCGCGCACGCGCCCATCGAGATCACCCACTTCGGATCGGCCATCTGGTCGTACAAGCGTTTCACGACCGGAGCCATCTTGTGCGCGACGCGCCCGGAGACGATCATGAGATCGGCCTGCCGCGGCGAACTGCGGAATACTTCCGAACCCAGGCGCGCGATGTCGTACTCCGCCGAGGTGACGGTCATCATCTCGATCGCGCAGCACGCCAGGCCCATCGTGAGCGGCCAGACCGACGAGCTCTGCGCCCAGCGCGCAACGTCGTCGAGCCGAGCCAAGAGAAATTGACCCGGACCTATCTCCACTGGAATCCGCCTTTCTTCCATACGTACGCGTACCCGATGGCGAGCACGACGATGAAAACGATCATCTCGATCAAGCCGAACGTGCGCAACGCGTGCATCTGAACGGCCCACGGATAGAACGAGGCCGCTTCGACGTCGAAGATTACGAAGAGCATGGCAATCAGATAGAAGCGCACGGGAAAGCGGCCGGCAACCGCCGATGTCGGCTCGACGCCGCACTCGTAGGCATCCTGTTTCTGCGGGTTGGGTTTCGCACGCCCGAGCAAGCCCGGGAGGAACGTGAACAAGAGCGCAGCCGCCAGAGCGACGCACAAGTAGATCGCTACGGGTCCATAGGGAGTCATCGCTCCGCAATTTTTTCACACGGTATGCCGTTTACCTGGGCAAGGATGCTCGGGCTACCGGGCAAGAGGACTGACCTTTCCTTGCCCGGCGTCACAGGCTCCGGCGTTCGCCTGATGGTAGAGTACGGCCATGCGCAAAGTGATCTTGGGACTGGTGCTGCTCCTCACGCTCGGCGATAGCTGCAACAACGGCGTCGTCGGGGTCCAGGACTACGGCTCGGTGACCGGGCGCGTGCTCGACGCGACGACCAATCAGCCGGTGGCCAACGCCATCATCTCGGTGGGTTCGCTCTTCACCGCGACCGCCGGAGCCGACGGCGCCTTCACGATGCTGCACATCCCGATCGGGCTGCAGCAGGTCACGGCCCGCTCGCCTGGCTGGACGACCGCCAGCGTCCAAGTTCGCGTCAAGAAGGACACGACCGCCCAGGCCGGCTTCATCCGCATCGTGCCGCTGACCAAGCCCGATGGGGTCGACACCCTGCCGCCGCCGCCCACGCCGACCCCTGAGGTCAGCATCGAACCGACCTGGGCCCCGCCCGGCGGGTCAGGCTCGCCCGGCGCGAGCCCGTCGCCCGCCGTCACCCCGACCCCTTAAGGCTTCGCCGGGGCACACACCAGCGATTCGGGCGCTGCGCTCGTGAGCTGGTTTGCGGCCAGCGTCACCGAGGCCGGGGATGCGGGTTGGGCCGGTGTGCTCCCGCCGCCCGTGCCTCCCCCGGAGACGTTCGCCGCGACGTTTTCAATGTACATGCCCGGCGGCGGCGCTGTCGGGGTCGGGGTCGGGGTCGCCGTCGGACTCGGCGTCGGGGTCGGAGCGGTCGCCAGGCACATGTTTGCAACGAGCTCTCTGAGCGCGCGGTCGTACACTTGCTGCTCGACGGTCGGCCCATCGGGGGCGACGTCGATGAAGTTCGCGACGCTCGCCGCGGCGTTGCCGACGCTCGTCCAGTTGTTTTGATGGACGATGAAGAGCAGCGAGAGGATGTTGATGACCGACGAGAGCGGCGCCTTGGAGGTCGTCACCGGGAACGAGAATGCGTCGCCGAACGTCAAGCGATTGTTGGCCTGCACGCAATCGAGAATGTTGCCCGAGGCTTTGACGTCGAGCACGGTCTTCGCGTTCCACGGTTCGGGATTCTGGGCCATCGCGACGCCGAACACCATGTACCGCGGGCTGTTCTGACACACCGTCGTAGCCGCCGAGGTGCCGGCCGGCGCACCGGTGTCGTCGGAGACGCCGACGTAGTGCGAGGCGACGGTTTGGATGCGCTGCTGCCCGAGATAGTATTGCAGCAATCCGACGTATTTCGCGTCGGTTGCCGTCTTGGGAACCAATTGCAAGAACGGGGAGTACGATTCGAAGACGATGCGGCCGTTGACGAGCACCGGCGTGCCGAGCAGCCCCTGCAAATCGGAATCGGAGAGCGCATCGAAGGCCGCGGTGTTCGCAGCGCCTTTCGCGTCGACCAGATCGATCGTCGTATCGAACGAGGTGCTCGGGCGGGCCGAGGAGAGCGCATAGGAGATCATGTGCACGGGATACGTGTGCGGGGTCTGTTTCGACGGCTGCCCCATCACCGTCACGACCGCAAGGTCGCTCGACGTGCAGACCGTCTTTTTCACGCGCGCGCACGCCGTGAAGTAATTCTTGAACGCGCCCGAACCGAACGACTTCGCAAAATCGGCAAGCGCGGTTTCCAGTGTCGGCACGTCGGTCTTCGCGACGTACTCTTCGTGCTGCGGCGCTTCGAAGACGATGCTTGCACGCAGCTCGTCTGCCGCGGACGGCAGCGGCATCGCGGCACAGAGCCCCAGCGCGGCGATCGCGCAACGGTACAACGACGCGACGGACATGACACACCCTCCACTCCGGTACGAGGGTGTCTTTTTACGGATCGAACCGTGCGAACGCCTGCTCGGTCAGCCGCGGGGAAGCGCTTTGAGATCGACGGCGATCCCGCACACCAGCAGCACGACCGACTGCGCGCCTTCGCCAAGCTGCTGCTTCATGCGTCCGAGCACGTCGCGAAAGACGCGCGCCGACGGCGCAATGGGTACAACGTCCCATCCGACCTCCTCCGCCACCGCGATCACGAGCGCGGGAGATGCGAGCAGCGCGGAGGCGAGCGCGGCCGCCTCGGCATCGAGCCGCGCCTCGAAGGCGGCGGCGTCGCGTTCGAACTCCGCAATCGCCGCCGAGAAGCGCGCCGCGATCCACGTGCCCAGCGCGTCGACGATGATGCACTCGCTTGCCGCCGCATCGCGAAAGCGCGCGAGAAGCGTGCCCGCGGCGAGCTCCGCGCTCTCGACCGTCGTCCAGTGCGCCGGGCGCTCGCGAAGGTGCCGCTCCAAGCGCGCGTCCCATTCGCCGTCGCCGGGCTCGCGCGCCGCCGTCGCGACGTAGGTCACGGGAAGCCCGCTCTGCTTCGCGCGCTCGAGCGCAAACCGGCTCTTTCCCGAGCGAACCGGACCGGTCACCACGATCACAGGCATTCGCAAGCGTTTCGGCGAGGTCGCGTTGAACCATGCGCCGGTGATCGCACGCGCGCTCCTCGTGGCTGCAGGCATCTTCCTGGTCGCCCTCAGCCTCAACGACGTGTTTCAATCCGTCATCGTCCCGCGCGCCGTGGGCCGCGTTTTCCGGCCGAGCTATTACCTTGCGCGCACGATCTGGGCACTCTGGCCCAAGCTCGCGTGGAAGCTCTATCCCACCGACGCCGACCGGCGCGAGGATTTTCTCGCCGTCTTCGCTCCCTTCGAGCTGATCGCGCTGCTGATGCTCTGGTCGCTGCTGCTGCTGATCGGATACGCCGCCATGTTCATCGCGCTGGCGCCCGACGTCCATCCGCCGATTCGCTCGTTTGCCGAGGCCTTCTACTTCGCGGGGGCATCGTTCTTTACGATCGGCTTCGGGGACTTCGTCGGCAATAGCACGCTCACGCGGTTGATC
>Ga0326727_10007803_pt1 | contig 27824 bp, 21 predicted proteins | sample MB2enrmetagenome_FD_207643 | JGI IMG/M metagenome (GOLD analysis project Ga0326727, IMG submission 207643) | Lab enriched peat soil microbial communities from McLean, Ithaca, NY, United States - MB29MY | ecosystem: Environmental > Terrestrial > Soil > Wetlands > Peat | place: USA: New York...
GTCGGTTCGTATCTCGCCCTTCTTCTGCGCCGCAGCGAATATCAACGCCAGCATGGCCCGCATGGAACTGGGCGTCTGCGTTCGCGGTTTTTCGAGAGCATGCAACAAGAGAGGACCGCCGATGCCTGTGCCGGATCTACGCCGCCTACCCCTGCCCCCCGCTCGCGCGCACTGTCGCCAGCGCCAGCAACGGGAAATAATCCCTATATAAGTGGTAAGTCAGATAGAAGACATTGGGGAAACCGGTGCCGGTGGCTTGATCTTCTCTCCAGCGGCCGTCGGGGTGCTGAGTTTCCAAGAGGTAATTGACACCGCGCTCGGCGGCGACGGATGTGGTGTCGCCCGCGGCGCAGAGGCCGAGCAGGGCCCAGGCGGTTTGCGACGCGGTGGACGGGCCGTGGACGAAGCAGTTGTCGCGATAGCTCTGGCACGATTCGCCCCAGCCGCCATCGCGATTTTCCACGTGGCGAATCCAGGCAGCGGCTTTGGCGATGGCCGGCTGCGCCTGGTCGCCGCCCGCCACGCGCAGCGCGCGCAATGCCAGGAACGTGCCGTAGATGTAATTGACGCCCCAGCGGCCGTACCAGCTTCCATCGCGCTCCTGCGAGCGCAGCAGAAACTGCACGCCGTGCTGGATGGCGGCGTGCGTGATGGGCAATCCGCGCCTGACCAGGGCATCGATGACGCGGCCGGTGATATCGGGGCAGGTCGGGTCCAGCATGGCGTTGTGGTCGGCGAAGGGGACCTTGTTGAGGATCTGCCAGTTGTTGTCGGCGTCGAAGGCGGCCCAACCGCCGTCGGAGCACTGCATGCCCACGATCCAGTCGATGGCGCGGCGCTCAACGCGCGCCTGCGCCTCGTGATCGCTAGCCTTGGCGTGGCTGAGCGCGAGCAACACCATGGCGGTGTCGTCCACGTCGGGGTAATATTCGTTGGCGAATTCAAACGCCCAGCCGGAGGGCACCAGGTCGGGCCGCTTGACGGTCCAGTCGCCCTTGCGGCGCACTTCCTTCGAGAGCATCCAATCGGCGGCGCGGGTGAGCGAAGCGCGCGAGGGCGCCCACGACTCGGTACCCGCGCGCACTTCCTGCAACTGGCCGAGCGCGTACGAGCAGATAGCGGTGTCCCACAGCGGCGACACGGCGGGCTGGAACTGGAAGTGGCCGTCGTCTTCCAGAATCAGGTTGTCGAAGTGGCGGACGGCTTCGATCAGGTCGGGCTGATCTTCCGGATAGCCGAGCGACTCCAGCGCCATGATCGAGTACATCATGGATGGGTAGATGGCGCCGAGGCCGTCGGTGTGGCGGGTGCGCTCCAGCATCCAGCGTTCCGCCTCGCGGATGGCGCGCGCACGCACGTTCTTGAGACCGCGTTTTTCCCAGAGTTTGACGGCGCGATCCACCTGTTGGAAGACGATGGCGGCGGCGTCCCGCTTGGGCAGGGAGAACTTCGCGGTGGGCCGCAGCAACTCATCCACGCGCACGCCGTGCGGCGTTACCTTGGGCTTGGCGATGGCTTGCACGATGGAGAGCGGCACCAGGATGGCGCGCGTCCAGGAGGACATCTCGTAGAGGATGTCGCCGGGAGCGAGCACGATTTCCGGCGGGACGCTGGGCGCCCCCTGGCGCGGGTACAGGCCCAGCAGGCTGAAGTTGATCTTGGTGTAGCTGTTGGCGGCTTGCAGGCCGCCCAGCGCCAGCACGCGGTCGCGGGCGCGGCGCATCGCGGGCGAATCGGGATCGATGCGGGCGATTTGCCCGGTGAGTTTGCAGGCCGTGTAGGCGCGGGCGGTCGCGTTGACCTCCGAAGGGCCGCCGGCATAAATGTTCCAACCGCCATCGGGGAGCTGGCGGCGGAGGATAGACTCGCAGGCTTTGCGGACGCGCGTCGCGGCGGGCGGACGCCATTCGCCGTCGGCGTCCGGCTGGTGGCGCCACAGTTGGTAGAGGATGTAATCGGATTCGAGCGTTGTGTCCGCGGTGAGGTCGCCCCACCAGCAGCCGGTGGGTTGTTGCAGCGATTCCAGGGCCTGCGCAGAGGCGGTCAGCGCATGATCGATGCGCGCGGCGCGCTCGGCCGCGGTTTGTGCTACGGCCGCAATGTGAGCATGGCGGCGAGATACCTGTTCGATCCACTCCATAAAGATAGTGTAGCGTTTCGGCGGGAATTCGCGGCTGCTGTTTCGGAATGAGCCCGCAAGCGGGCGTTGGCAAGCTAAAGCATGCCCCGCCCTACTGCTCGATGAGGGCGGCGGCGGCCTGGTCGAGGAACCAGACGACGTCGCGGCCGGGGCGGGTGGCAATTTGCGCGGGATATCGCATCGGATCGTACTCGCCCTGGATCACCGACCGCAGAGCTTCTTTCTTGTCGTCTCCGGTGACCAGAAAAACGGTGTGCTTGGCGGCCACCAGGACGCCCGGCAGCAGAGTGACCCGCCACTGGCGAAACTGCGCGGCGAAGGTTGCGGCGGCGATGCCCTGACGGTCTTCGATCAACGGGTCTCCCGGGAACAGGCTGGCCGTGTGCGCGTCCGGGCCCATGCCGCGATGCACCACGTCGAAGCGCGGCAGCTCGCCTTGGTTCAGTCCGAAGAAGCGGCGGATCTGCTCGACGTAGTGCTGTGCCGCGGCTTGCGGAGCCAGCTCGCCGGCGACTCGGTGCACGCTCGACTGAGGAACGCGCGCGGGCAGGATGAGATGCTCATTGGCCAGCTTGAAATTGCTGGCCGGGTCGGAAGGCGGCACCACGCGCTCATCCACAAAGAAGAGGTGGGTGCGGTTCCACGGCAGATTCGAAGCCGCCAGGCGCTCAAACATCCGCGCAGGGCTGGTGCCGCCGGAGACGGCCAGCGTAGCCAGTTCCTGGCAGGCGAGCGCGGCTTCGAGCGTGGTGACGATGTGGCTGGCGCACGCTTCGGCTGCGGCGGGAGCATTCTGGCAGGTTTGATACGAAACGCTCATTCAATCGGTAGCATACGCGAACCGCGCCGCAGACGCCAGGGTGCTCGAAAACACCGGGTCGCGATGCACGATTCCGAGCTCCTCGCGCAGGAGCAGGTAGTCGTCGGGCTTGGGCAGAAGGGTACACTGCGAAAGTCCGTCGACGGTGGCGACTAGGTGGTCGTCCTGGCGCTCCAGGCGCGCGTGGAAGTCGCCGCATTCGAGCTCGGCAAAGGTTTCCTGCGCCTTGGTGCGAATGTGGACGGTGGCGCCAATGCCTGCCGCATCGAGCGCGCCGGCCATCCACGCACCCATATAAAGAGCCTGCGTGGTGACGGCGCCCGCGTCGCACACGGTGATGCGGGCAGGGCCGGTGAGGCGGGCAGCGTGGCGCGGGTCTTCGAAGATTTGCGCCAGGGTTTGCCGCCAGCGCGTGAGTCGCGTCCAGGCCAGGTCGCCGAGCAACATGCCGTGGGCGGCTTCGTCCGCCAGGCGCCGCAAGGCGGCCGGCGCATCGGCGAGCGCGCCCGAATCGACCACCACGCGCCGCGCCATGGCGGCCAGGGCGGGAAACTCGGCCATCCCCAGCAGGCGCGGGCTGCGGCACCACAGGAAGACCGGAAGATCCGGCACCTCGAGCGGCAGCACCACCGACGGCACATCGCCGAGCGAAGCGTCCGAACAAGTGATTTCCACCTGCTCGCAACAGATCTGGCGGCGCTGGCCGAACGGCATCCAGCACTGGGCGAACACGCGCTGCGCGATCGAACGCTCGCCCGCCCCGGTGAGGCGGATGACGATGGTGCGCGCGGGATGCTCCGGCATGAGAGCGGCGATGGTCTCGCCCAGATCGGCCGGGTCCTCGCGGTCTTCGGTGATGACGATCAAAGTCATGGTGCAGGCGCGCAGCACGCCGTGCGCGGCTTCGCCCACTTCCTGCTTGCCCTCGGTCACCCAGAGATCGGCGAGATCCTTGAGGATTTTCTCGGGAGGCGCTGCCGCCATTATGGTTTCCTCCACGTGTGGCCGCGGCGGGCCAGCATCGCATCGGCGGCATCCGGTCCCCAGGTTCCGGCGGCATAGTTGGGGAAGTCGACGGACTCTTCGCGCCATACGTTCTGGATGGGCTCGACCACCGCCCAACTGGCCTCCACCATGTCCTGCCGCGTGTAAAGAGTGGCGTCGTCGAGCAGGGCATCGAGCAGCAGGGTCTCGTAAGCGGAAGGCGAGCGCTCGCCGAAGCTGGAGCCGTAGTTAAAGTCCATTGACACCGGGCGCAGTTTCATGCCGGCGCCGGGGCGTTTGGAGAGGAACTTGAGCGAGATGCCTTCTTCCGGCTGGATGCGCACAATCAGCAGATTGGGCGTGCCGTCCGCCAACTCGCCTTCGAAGATGGCCAGCGGCGCCTGGTTGAAGTGGATGGCGATCTCGGTGACGCGCTTGGGCAGGCGCTTGCCGGTGCGCACGTAAAAAGGCACGCCGGCCCAGCGCCAGTTCTCCACCGAGAGAGTCACCGCGGCGTAGGTATCGGTGGTCGAAGCCGGGTTGACGCCGGGCTCCTGGCGGAAGCCGGGAACGTCTTCGCCGCCAATCCGCGCCGGACCGTACTGGCCAGCCACCGAATTCTGGCGGATCTCGTCGGGCGTCATGGGCTTCATCGAGCGCAAGAGCTTGGAGCGTTCGTCGCGCACGCTGGTGGCGCGAAAGCTGGCGCAAGGCTCCATGGCGATGGTGGCCATCACCTGCAAGAGGTGATTCTGGATCATGTCGGCGAGCGCGCCGGCTTCCTGATAATATGCGCCGCGGCCCTCGACGCCGATCGATTCGGCGGCGGTAATCTCGATGTGATTGATGTAACGGCGGTTCCAGAGCGGCTCGAAAATCCCGTTGCCGAAGCGAAAGGCCAGGATGTTCTGCACGGTTTCCTTACCCAGGTAATGATCGATGCGGAAGATGGCCGATTCGTCGAAGACTTCGTGCAGGCGATCGCTCAGCTCGCGCGCGCTGGCGAGGTCATGGCCGAAGGGCTTCTCCACCACCAGCCGGCGCCAGCCCGCGCCGTGCTGCAAACCGGCCGCGCCGATGCCCTGCGCCGCCAGCGCGTATTGGCTGGGCTGGGTGGAAAGATAGAACAGCACGTTGCCGCCGGTCTGGTGGGCTTGATCCAGGTGGGCAAGCTTCTCTCCGATGCGCTGGTAGAGCGCGGCGTCGCCGATATCACCCGCCACGTAATGGAGGCCCCCGGCGAACGTCTTCCAGAGATCTTCGTCCAACTTGGTGTCCTCGGAAAACGCGGCCACCGCTTCTTTCATCTTGTCGCGAAACTGGTCGTCGCTGAGCGGCGTGCGGGACGTTCCCACGATGGCGAATCCGGGCGCCAGGCGCCGGTCGTAAGCCAGACGGTAGAGCGCGGGCAGCAGCTTGCGCTTGGTCAGGTCGCCATTGGCGCCAAAAATCACCACCGCGCACGGCGGCACGCGCCGTTCGAAGCGCAGCGGATCCTGGAACGGGTTCTCCTGAGGCATTGGATCTACATTATCAGATGCGGAGGGCGCGTCTCGACGGCCGGCGGTGCGTGTTGGAACGTAATCGTAACCGTATTGGCCGGCACGTTGGCGGAGGCGACGACACGAGGTGCAGATCCGAGATTGTCGATGCCTGCGGGCGCTGCCGCGAACCAGGGAGGAGGCGCACTCGTACTAGACTTAGGAGAAAGCGAGCTGCCCACCGCGGAAGGTATATGAGAATCCTCGCGCTCACTGCCGGCGCTGCCCGAATGTACTGCGGCAGTTGCCTCCGCGACAATTCGCTCGCGGCGGAACTCAAGCGGCAGGGCCACAACATCACTCTGCTCCCGCTCTACACGCCCACGCGCACGGACGAGCCAAACGTCAGCGAGCCGAGGGTTTTCCTGAACGGGATCAGCGTCTGCCTCGACCAGGAGGCGGCGTTCTTCCGGAAGCGGCACAGACTGCTGGACCGGCTGTGGAATGCGCCCTGGATGCTGCGGTTGGCATCGCGAACCTCGATCCGGGTCGACCCGCACAGGCTGGGCGCGATGACGGTTTCCATGCTGCGCGGGGAGGAAGGTTATCAGCTCAAGGAAGTCCGGCAGTTGACCGCCTGGCTGCGTAGCGAGGAACCGCCCGATATCGTGACCCTGCCCAATTCTCTGCTGATCGGGTTGGCGCGGCCCGTCCGCGAAGCGTTACAGCGGCCGGTGTGCTGCACGTTGCAGGGCGAAGATCTCTTCCTGAGCCAGTTAAGCGAGCCGTATCGAACGCAGGCGCTGGAACTCATCCGCGCCAAGATCGGGGATGTGGATGGCTTCGTGGCGGTCAGCGAATTTTGCGCGGACTTCTGGCGGCGTGAACTGGGAATTCCCGACCGCATGATGCGCGTGGTTCCGCTCGGAATCGATGCGGAGGGGTACGGCCCGCCAGCGCGTGTTCCCGGTGCGCCGTTCCGGGTCGGTTTCCTGGCGCGGATCGCGCCGGAGAAGGGACTCCACATGCTGGCCGAGAGCTATGTGCGGCTGCGGCGCGAAAGCGATTTCGGCGGCTCGGCCCTTGCGGTAGCCGGTTACCTGGCGCCGGAGCATCGAACCTACCTGCGCGGCATCGAACGGCAAATGAAGGCAGCGGGCCTGGCGCGCGAATTCCATTACAGGGGCGAGCTGGACCGGGCGCGGAAGATCGAGTTCCTGCGGAGCCTCAATGTCCTGAGCGTCCCCGCCACTTACGGTGAGCCGAAGGGAATCTCTATCCTGGAGGCGCTGGCCAGCGGTGTTCCCGTGGTGCAGCCTCGATCGGGCGCGTTTCCCGAGATCCTGGAGAAAACCGGAGGCGGAGTTCTGGTGGAACCCGGCAGTGCGGCGAGCCTGGCGGACGGCATCTACGGATTGTGGAAAGACCGCGAGCCTGCCGCGGAATTGGGACGCCGGGGCGCGCAGGGCGTTCGCGCACATTTCAGCGCCGCGCAAATGGCTGCGCGGGCGCTCGAAGCATACCAGGCCATCGCCACGGCACGAGCTCATGCTTGAAATCTCGAACGTCGGCAAACAATATCCGACGCCGCGCGGGCCGCTGACGGTGCTCGACGGGGTGTCGCTTTCCTTGAACCGCGGCGAGGCGGCGGCCATCATGGGTCCATCGGGCTCCGGCAAGAGCACGTTGCTATACATCGCCGGAGGATTGGAACCACCGAGCAGCGGCACGGTCACGCTCTACGGCGTCAACCCTTATGTAGCTTCGGATAAGGAGCTGGCGGCATTTCGCAACCAGTCCATCGGCTTTGTCTTCCAGGACCACTGTCTGCTGCCACAGTGCTCGGTTCTGGAAAATGTGCTGGTGCCGGCGTTGGTAGCGAACGATCGCGCCGATTATCCGGCGCGCGCGCGCGAACTGCTTGGGCAAGTGGGGTTGGAAGACCGGCTGGATCACCGCCCGGCGGAGCTCTCGGGCGGCGAGAAGCAACGCGTCGCGCTGGCGCGAGCCCTCATCCGGCGGCCGCGCCTGCTGCTCTCGGACGAGCCGACCGGCAACCTCGATGAAGCCTCGGCGGAAATGGTGGCGACCCTTCTGCTGGAACTATCCGGCGGGCAGGAGACCATCCTGATCGTGGTGACTCACAACCCGGCGCTGGCCGCGCGATTCCCCAAGCAATACGAACTGCGTCATGCGAACCTACACCCTGCTGGCGCGTAGCCTCGCGTGGTACTGGCGGACGAACCTGGCGGTGCTGCTGGGCGTGGCCACGGCCACGGGCGTGTTTGGGGGCGCTGTCCTGGTGGGCGAATCGGTGCGCGCTTCCTTGCGCGACCTGGTGCTGGAGCGGCTTGGCAATACCGATTCCATCGTCACGCGCAACGGTTTCTTCAGCGAGGAGCTCGCCCAAGCCTTCCCGCCCGCCGCGCCGATCATTGTCATGGATGCAGTTGTGGAACATGAGGCGAGTGGCAAGCGTGCGACGGCCGTACAGGTATTCGGCATAGACGAGCGCTTCGGGAGATTTCAGGGCCAGCCCGTGGATGCGCCGCGCGGCCGCGAGGTTTGGCTCTCCGCGGCACTGGCGCGAGAACTGGGGGCCAGGGCAGGTGACGAAATCCTGCTGCGCATTGCGAAACCTTCGGCGATTCCACTCGAATCGCTCAACGGCCGTAAGGACGATGTGGGCAGGACCATCCGGTTGACTGTAGCGCAAGCCGGCGGCAATTTCCGCGAGTTCTCGCTGCGGCCGCAACAAGGCGACGTCCGCGCGGTTTACGTGCCATTGGCGCGCCTGCAACGCGATCTGAATCAGCCGGGAAAGATCAATACGATATTGGTGGGGCAAACGTCGAGCGAGGCGCAGGTGAAGCAGCGCCTGAAGCAGCGTTACACCTTGGCCGACGTAGGCCTGCGGCTGCACACGCTCGAAAAACCCGGCTGCCTTTCGCTCGAAAGCTCGAGCGCGGCGATCGGCGATGCGGTAGCCGCGGCGGCTTTCTCCGCCGCCCGATGGCTTGGGTCCAGCACCCAACCGGTTCTGACCTACCTGGCTAATTCCATCCGCGTCGGCAAGCGGGAGATCCCCTATTCGGTGGTGACCGCGCTCGACTCGCCGCTCGCTCCCGCCAGTGAGGATGGAATCACCCTGAACGATTGGGCGGCTCGCGAACTGGATGCGAAGCTGGGCGACCGGGCGATGCTCGAATATTACGTCTGGCGTTCCGATGCGCGCCTGCACACGGAGACGGCGCAATTCCGCGTGGAGCGGATTGTCCCGCTGGCCGGGGACGCTGACGACCCGAGACTAGCTCCCGACTATCCCGGCATTACGGAATCCAAAAGCCTCCGCGATTGGGATCCACCGTTCCCGCTCGACATGTCCCGCATACGGCCGGCCGACGAGCAGTACTGGAATCGATACCGCACCACGCCGAAAGCTTTCGTTCGCCTGGCGCGGGGGCGCGCGCTTTGGGGGACGCGCTTCGGCAGCCTGACTTCGATCCGCATCTACCCGCCGTCCGCGGCGTATGCCGAGGCGCTGCGCACCGCGCTCGACCCCGCGCAAGCCGGCCTGACGGCGATCCCGGTGAGAGCCCAGAGTCTGGAGGCGGCGCGGGGCGCGACGGACTTTGGCGAGTACTTCGTTTACTTCAGCTTCTTCCTGGTGGTTTCGGCCTTGCTGCTGACGGGATTGTTTTTCAGGCTCGGCATCGAACAGCGGACGCGCGAAATCGGCGTGTTGCGCGCGCTCGGCTTTTCGGCAGCGAAGATCCGCGCGATGTTTCTGCTGGAAGGCGCGGTGCTCGCAGTGGCCGGCGCGGTGATTGGCGTCGGCGCGGCGCTCGCATACGGCGCGCTCATCCTGCTGGGTCTGCGCTCCTGGTGGTTCGGCGCGGTGGGGACGCGGCTGCTCTCGCTGCACGCCTCGGTTCCGTCGCTGGCGATTGGCGCCGTTGCCGGAATGATCGCCGGTCTCGGCTCGGTCGCGTGGACGCTGCGCGGTTTCGAGGCGGTTACGCCGCGCGGGTTACTGGCGGGGGGGCGGAAGAGCGGCCGGCTGCGGTGGCGATGGATGGCGGGGGCGGCCGCCGTCACCCTCGCTGCGGCGTTGGTGTGCGCGGCGCTCTACGGCAAATTGGACCAGGCCGCCGGTTTCTTCGGCGCGGGCACGCTGCTGCTCACCGCGGCTCTGTTGTTCCAATCGGTGTGGCTGCACGCGCGCGGGTTTCGAGCCATCGGCGGATTGGTCGCGCTGGGCCTGCGCAGCGTGCAATACCGACCCGGCCGCAGCGTGCTGTCGATTGCCCTGATCGCCTCGGCGACCTTTGTGATCGCGTCGCTCGAAGCCTTTCGGCGCGATGGCGATTCGGCTGGCACGGGCGGATTCGCGCTGCTCGCCGATGCCGAGCTGCCGCTGATTCACGATCCGAACACGCCAGCGGGACGCGCGGCGCTGAATATTCCGCCGCTAGAGGGCGTCCGGTTCATTCCTTTTCGCGTGCGCCCGGGGGATGATGCCAGTTGTCTGAATCTCTACCAGCCACGCAACCCGCGCATGCTGGCGGCGCCTCCGGCCTTTCTGCGCGATGCCCGCTTCGTCTTTCAGGGTGCGGAGGGACGTGCAGCAAATCCGTGGCTGCTGCTGGAATCGAAGCCGGCGGGTGGCGCCGTTCCGGCCATTGCCGACGCCAATTCGCTTGACTACTCGCTGCATCGGAAGCTAGGCGAGGAATTCGAACTGGCCGGTGTGCGCTACCGGATCGTGGCCGCGCTCCAGGACAGCGTGTTTCAAGGCGAATTGATCGTCTCGGAACAGAACTTCCTGCGGTTGTTCCCGGACTCGCAGGGTTACCGGTTCTTCCTGCTGAACACGCCGCCCGGGAAGGCGGGCGAGGTCGCGCGCACGCTGGCGGCTGCGCTTTCCGACTATGGATTCGACGTGCAGCCGACCGCAGCCGTGCTGGCCACTTTCCACAGAGTTGAGAACACGTATCTTTCGACGTTCCGCGCGCTGGGCGGTCTCGGGCTGGTGCTGGGCACCGTGGGACTGGCGGCGCTGCTGATGCGGAACGTGCTCGAGCGGAGGAGAGAGCTGGCGCTGCTGCGCGCGGTCGGGTACCGCCGGCGGCATCTGTTCGCGATCGTGCTGGCGGAGAACGCGTTCCTTCTGCTGATGGGATTGGCGACGGGCGCGGTGTGCGCCGCGCTCGCCGCGGCCCCGGCGGTTGCCGCGCGCGGTGGTCATGTGCCGGTCGCCTCTCTGGCCGTTCTGCTGGCTCTGGTGGCGGCCACGGGAATCGCGTCGTCGGCCATCGCGACCGCGGCGGCTCTGCGTTCCCAGCTGCTCGACGCGCTGAGGTCGGAGTAGGTCCTCTCGGTGCACACTGCGCCAGGTTTTTGGTAGACTTTCTGAAATCAGAGGGATCCTGTGTCACTGCCCCTGCCCGCAATCCGGCGATTCGTCCTGGGGCTGGCGTTTCCGGCCGTGGCTCTCCACGCTCAGTTCTTTTCTTACGACCAAGTCCAGGAGGCCGATCGGCGCGCCGCAGAGGCCGAGCAACGCCTCCTGATCGGCGCTGTTGCTACGGTTGTCCTAGCGGCAACTCTGGTGTTGCGCGCCGCCATTCGCTTTCGCCGGCGCATAATGCCTGGAAAGGTTCCCGAAGCCACGACGGCGCCGCCGGCAACATTTCTCTCTTCGTGCCTGCGAGTTCTAGGTGTAGCTCTTAAGATCCTCGCGTGCATAGTAGTCCTTCTTTACTTGGCATCTTGCGTGCAATCAGACTCGGGCCATAACGACTTTCCCGCAGTCTACGCGTATTTCCTTTCAGCTTCGCTCTTGTGGCTCGGCACAACGTGTGCGCGCCAGGCAACGCGCTTGCGGACTCCGTTGGCCGAGGAGGTCCTCGCTTCCGATCCGCGGCCACCCATTCTGTACTTCCGGAGTTTTTCCGAAGAAGAGGTTGCGCTGTCGAAGTCGGACAACTGGTGGCTGGAATCGTCCGCACCGGCTCTGCTGGAGGAGGCAGTGTTGAATGAGTTCCAGAAATTCGGTCCGGTAATCGGTCTCTCTAATCCGTGGCTTCGTGGACGTCCGGGCACCTACGCTCCTTACGACACGAAACCGGAGAACTGGCAGGAGCGCGCCGACATACTCATCGGGAAAGCCGCGGCAATCGTAGTTGTGCTTGCGAAGAGCGACGGCCTCGCGTGGGAAATTCGCCGTCTTCGAGACAATGGGCGTCTGGCGCGGACTCTGTTCATACTGCCCCCGCTACCGCCCGGCGACACGCAAGAGCGGCTCACGTGGCTGCTCTCTGAAGTCGGGATGCCGAAGGACACTCAGTGCGAGAACATCGGCGGCTCGAGCGTAGGTGTGGCCCAACGCCTCGCTGTGGTCATATCCGGCGGTCAGCCTAAAACGTATCTCGAGGCGCCCGATGAAGGCGGCTATGTTCTCGTCGTCCGGCGAGCACTCAAGGATCTTGTCGCCATCTCAGGCGACCCGGCAACCAACTGACAGACGGGGCCGTCAGCGTCAGTTCCCGAAGCAGTATAGCCGCCCATCCTGCGATCCGATTACCACGCGGGCAGCGGCTATCGCGGGAGAGGCGGAAAGCGGCGCGCCGGCCTCGAAATCCCAAAGCTTCTTTCCGGCGGCCAGATCCAGCACGTAGAAGTGGCCATCGTTGGAGCCGATGTACACGCGGCCGTCGGCAATGGCGGGAGAGGAATCGACGCGGGCCTTGGTTGCGAACGTCCAAATGGCTTTGCCGGTGGTTGCGTTCAGGCAATGCACCAGCTTGTCCCGGCCGCCGACGACGATACGGTCGCCGGCCGCGGCTGCCGAAGAGTAAAACGGGAACTGGGCGGTCTGGCGCAGGTATCGCCATAGAATGCGTTTCCGGCTTACGCTGGCGCCGGCCACTTCATTATTGAAATTGCCGAACCAGGCCCAATCGCCCAGCATCGCGGGAGACGCGCCGGCGGGGCCGCCGGCGGGGAAATGCACCACTTCCCGGCCGTCCGACAGGCGGATTCCGTGAAAGATCTCATCGCAGCCGGAAACATACGCGACGCCGCCCTCGAGCGCCGGTGTCCCATGCACGTAGCTGCCGGTAGTGAACTTCCAGACCAGCTTGCCATCCCGCCGCGCGAGACAGTAAAGGTTGCCGTCGTAGGAACCGATCAGCAGCCGGTCTCCGGCGATCACCGGCGACGAGCGGATTTCGGCTTCGGTCTTGAATGTCCACAGGGCTTTGCCATTGGCCGCATTCACGGCGTGCAGGACACCGCCGAGATCGCCCACATAGACGATTCCTTCATACACCGCCGGGGAGGATTCGCCGATGGAATCGGTAGCGCGGTACTTCCAGCGCAGCTTCCCGGTTTGTAGGTCGATGGCCAGCAGATCCTTCGATTGCGACCCGACATAGACCGTGCCGCCCGAAATCGCCGCCGAAGATTCGATCGAGTCACCGGCGTCGTAGCTCCAGAGCAGCCTCAAACTCGCCGGAACGGAACCGGTGGCGACGCCGGTCAGTTGCGGGTTTCCGCGGAACTGCGGCCAGTCATCCGCTGCTCCCAGGAGCCCCCCAAAAAGGAATAGGATCAACGGGCAAGCTAAAGCATGCCCTACCAAGGGCGATGGTAGGGCATGCTTTAGCTTGACATGCATGAAACAGTGCCCCTACGGTTTCCGTGCAATCGCGAAAAGCCGGTCCCGGCTGGTCACAAACAGGGTCCCGTTGGCGGGAACCGGCGTGGAGTAGACGTTGCTTCCCATGGCGTTGGTGGCGATCAGCTTTTCCTGTTTGCCCGCTTCCATCACCAGCACATCGCCGTCTTCGTCTCCCAGGTACACTTTTCCGTCGATCGCCATGGGCGATCCCCACACGGCGGAAAGAGTATCGTGAGTCCAGTACGGGTGGCCGGTGTTCACGTCCAGGCAGTGGAGATAGCCGGTGAAATCGGCATAGAACAGCAGCCCGTTGTAGATGGCGCCCGTCGACATCGATCGCTTGATCTTGTCGTATTGCCAGAGCCGGCCGCTGACCGTGATGTCGCCGCGCTTGGTGGCGTCGATGGCATAGAGATGCCCGGGGCCCTGGCCGGCCTCGGGGTCCTGGCCGTTGGCGATGAATACCTTGTTCTGCCAGATTACCGGCGTCGAAACGATCTCGTTGCGCGTCTTCGGCCACGCCGAATCCTTGGGGTTGGTGTCGAACTCCCACAGCTTCTTGCCGGTCAGCGCCTCATAGCCGCGCACCCAGCCATCGCCTTCACCCATGATGACCTGCACCACGCCGCCGATGGAGCCCACCGCGGGAGAGGTCCACTGCCCGTCCAGGATCCGGTCGCCCACCTCATTCACCTGCCAGACCAATTTGCCGGTGTCCCGATCGACCGCGATCAGGGACGGGGCTTTCGGCGCGGGCACGCTGACACGGCCTTCGTTCCGGCCGTTGGAGGTGCCGGTGAAAACCAGGCCGCCGTACGACGCAGGTGAGGACGCTGTCTTATCGTGCGGCGACACACCCAGTTCTTTGATCATGTCGAACTTCCAGATCACCTTGGCGTTCCCTTTGCCGTCGCCATGCACGTCCAGGCATACTAGCTCGCAGCGATTGCTGACATAGTACAGGCGGCCGCTTTCCACCAGCGGCGCGGAGCAGACGCCCGTTTCGGGCCAGTCTTTGGTGGAATCCACGAGCCTGGGGCTCGAGTGCTGCCACAGAAAACGGCCGTCGGATTCGCGGAAGCACATCAGCACGCCGCGGTCGCCGCCTTCCTGGGGGTTGCGCGCCAGCGAATTGTTGGTGCCGACGTACACTTGCCCGCCCGCCACCACCGGATTGCCATAGGTTTGCGATCCGAGTTTCGCCACCCACTTTACGTTCTTTCTGGTTTGGATGTCCCAGGAAGCCGGGAGCCCCTTCATGGAGGAGGCCATGTTGCGGTCGGCTGTGCCGCCCCACATCGGCCAATCGCCGCCGGAATCGGACCCGAGCAACAGGCAGCCGGAAACCGCGAGACACAAGAGAACCGCGCGCTTCACTGGCTGCCTTCCTTGTTTCGAATGGCGAACAAGTGCCTGGCCCCGCGTACGATCAGCAGATCGTCCGCCCACGCCGGGGTGGCCAGAATCGGCTCGCCAATCGGATTCTTGGCGACCAATTCAAACTGCGGCCCCGCTTTCACGACGAACACGTCCCCATCCTCGCTGGCGAGATAGAGGTTCCCCGCCGCCGCGACGGGTGACGCGACAAACGAGTCTCCTTCGATCCGTTGCTGGTACACGCGGTTTCCGGTCTTGGCATCGTAGGCCGTCAAGATGCCGTTGTTGCCTAACGTGTAAAGCTGATCGCCGTACACAATCGGCGATGGCAGATACACGCCGCCGCGCGGCTTGCTCCATGCGATCGCGTCGCTCGAATCCTTGCCGGGCGCGAGCGTAAGGTTGCCCGTGGATCCGATCCGAATCGCATAGATCGGTTGCACTGGCGGATAGCCCGCAGTCACGAAGATCAGGCCCTGGCCCGCGACGGGGGTGGTGCAAGCGATCTCGGAATTGGGACCCAGCGTCCAAAGCTCTTTGCCGGTATCCGCATCGTAGCCGCGAATCGCCTTGGAACCGTTCGTAACCACTTCGGCGCGGTCCTTGCCTTCGACGATTGTTGGCGTGCCCCAGGTCGAAACCTCCGCCCGCGCCGTGCGCCAGAGTTCCTTACCGTCCTTCAAATCGAAAGCGGCGATGAACGAGTCTTTCTGGCGGTCGCACAGCACGATTACGGAATTCTTGTAGAGCACCGGCGAGCTGGCCGCTCCCCATTCCGAATCGGGGTCGAAGAACCATCCGGCATTCTGAATCCCCAGGTCTTTCTGCCAGAGCAGCTTCCCATCGGTCGAATAGGCATACAGCCCTTCGGAACCGAAATAGGCGACCACCACGCTGCCGTTGGTCGCGGGAGACGGCGAGGCCTGCGACGATTTTGGATGCCGCTTGGTCTTGGGCACTCCTTCGTGCGCGGTCTGTTGCCACAGCAGTTTCCCGGTGAGCTTGTCCAGAGCCATCACCTTCCACTGGTGCGAGCTGAGGTCGTTCACCGAATCGGTATCGCCGTAGAGGCCGGTGCGGAACTTCTGCGTCGGGTCGCTCGAGATCGCTGTGGTAACGTACACCCGGTCGCCCCAGACTATCGGCGACGAGTCGGACAGGCCCGGAATCTCCGCCTTCCAGACGAGATTGGTTCCTTTCGGCGCGTCCCACCGGATGGGCGGCTTGGCGCCCGAGCCGACGCCGGAAGCCGATGGCCCCCGGAATTGCGGCCAATCCGCCGCTGTGGCAAGGCTGGCCACAGCCACTGCGCCGAGAGCGATCGAGCGCCAGGAAGCGCGTCCGTGCCGGTTCATTGGGTCACCGCCTTCTTAAAATGGTAGCTGGCGCCGCCCTGCTTCAACGTGAAGCTGGCAGGGGAATCGAATTCCACTTCCACTTGGGCCGGCGCGAATTCGAACTGGGTCGCGCTCTTGGGCTTCAGCGGAAACTCGGATTGACCCGTGGCCTGAAAATACAGCTTGCCTTCTTTGGTGAACGCCTTGATATCGAGCGGAATCTGGTCCGATTTGTAAGTGCCCGCATACGCTTCGAGCATCTTCGCATCCACCACGAACGCCGGCGCGGGTTCGTGCGCGCCCGCCTTTTTCAATAGCGCCGCGACCTCCGTTTGATTCTCGCCGAGCGCCGCCTCATAGGTCTTGTCCAAGGCCGCCTGGCTCGGCTTGCCGGCCTCCAGAAGGGCTTCCACCAGATCGGCGTTGCCGGTTGACGCCACCGTTGTCAGAATCCGGTCGGGATTCGCGATTCCTTTGCGGATCAGCATTTTCGCCACGCCATAATGCTTGCGCATCAAGACAAAATCGAGCATCGACGCATGGTAGAAACTGTCGTGAACGTCCGGATTGGCGCCCTTATCCAGGAGAAAACGGACCACTTCTTCGCGGCCGTTCATGGCCGCCAAATACAGCGGCGTTTGGCCGTACGCCGTCTTTGTCTCCAGCGCCGCGCCCTTCCCGATCAGTGCCTGGACGGCGGACAGGTCGCCCGTGCGCGCGGCTTCGAGCAAGTCCTCGTTCACATCCCCGGCCCACAAGCCAAGGGATGCCGCGAAAATCAGTGGTACGATTCTGTGCATTCGGTCACCGCTTGATGTCGTAACAGTAAAGATTGTTCTGCTCCCGCAGATAGAGTTGGCCGTTGGCGACGGCGGGCGGCGTCCAGGTGTTGAAGGCGCCGCGCGGGATCTCGAACCGCGAGACTTCCTTGTAGGCGGCGGGCGTGGGGTCGATCAGCCCGATCACCCCGTCCTCGCCCAGGCAATAGAGGCGCTGGCTGGCATAGATGCAATTGCCTTTGCCGACGCTGCGGTCCCGCCACGCAACCTTCCCCGTTTTGAATTCCATGGCGGTGAGAATCTCACTCGAGAACCCGTAAAGATAATCGCCCACCAGCACGGAGGTTGTGTAGTGGTTGCGCATGTCGCGGTTGAAATAGACCTCGGCAGTCTTGCCGTCCGGCGAGGGCTTGAGCAGCACGCAACCCGTGCCGTAATCGCTGGAAAAAAACACGTATCCATCGTTGGCGATTGGGGTGGCAATGTTCGCCACGCGGTTGGCGACTCGGGGGTATCGCCAGAGCAGCGCCCCATCCTTCGCGTCCAGTCCGATGGCAGCCTCCCCGGTGAGCAGCGCCAGCGCGTGCGTGCCGCCGATATCGAGCGCAATCGCCGAGGAGTAGCCGGCTCGATCGTTTTGCGACTTCCAGACGAGGTCGCCCGTGTTCTTGTCGAGCGCCACCACAGCCGCCCCGGGCCCGCCGGGCATGACGATGAGGCGGCCGCCATCCACCAGCGGCGATTCGCTGTACCCCCAGTTCGGTTCCCGGCCGCCGAAGCTTTCGACCACGTTCAGCGCCCAAACGCGTCTGCCGTTGGCGGTTTCCAGGCACACCAGCGTGCCATCGGCGGACAATGCGTACAAGCGCGCGCCGTCGACCGTAGGCGTGCTCCGCGGACCATGCCCGCGATCCCCGTTGAAGGGCTTGCCGGCCGGCGCCTTCCAAAGCTGCTTGCCGTTATGAACGTCGTAGGCCATGACGAATTGCTGCCCGCCCTGCTGACCCTGAACGTAGAGACGGTCGCCTGCGATGGCAGGCCCGGAATAGCCATCCCCCAGATCCTGCACCTTCCAGAGAAGGCGCGGCCCGCCTTTCGGCCACGAGTCCAGCAAGCCCGTCTCAGCCGACTTTCCATCGCGATGAACACCGCGCCACTGTGGCCAATCGGCCGCCGGCGCCGCGATGCCAAAAAGAACCAGAATCAGACCGAGATGTCTGGTCATGTCGAGAGGTTAACGAATTGCGGCACATTCCGCAACGCGCGCTTTGGCCGCACAAACTGTTGTTATTTTCGACAAAATGGCCCGAAATACTGTAGAATGTTAGTTAGATGCTCACGCGGCGTGGTTGGATGATCGGTGCCGGCGCATTGGGGGTTTCCGCTCTCCTGCCGGCGGCGCAAGGGACCGATTGGCCGCAGTTCCGCGGGGCGGACCGGAACAATATCTCCAGGGAAACAGGGCTGTTGCGCAAATGGCCGGCGGCAGGGCCGAAGCGTCTCTGGTCGGTCCCGGTGGAGCAGGGGTATGCCGGCGCGGCGATCGTCCGGAGCCGCGTCTACCACCACGATTACGACGTGAAGAAGTCGGAGTGGATCGTGAACTGCCGCTCTCTGACAGACGGTAAGCAGATCTGGCAGTTCCGCGAAGCTCGCGAGATCCGTCCCAACCACGCGATCACGCGCACGGTTCCGGCGGTGGACGGCAGATTCGCGATTTCGCTCGATCCGAAAGCCGTGCTGCATTGCCTGGATATCAGGACCGGCAAGCAGATCTGGCGCAAGAGCCTGGTGGAGGAATACAAGGCCACCATCCCCTCGTGGTACAACGGCCAGAACCCGCTCGAAGAAGAAGACCGCGTGATTATCGCGACCGGCGGAGCGGCCATCATGGTCGCGCTCGAAAAGGCTACCGGCAAAGAAATCTGGCGCACGCCCAATCCGGGGCAACTGATGATGTCGCACGCTTCCGTGATGCCGGCCGTGCTGGGCGGAGTCAGGCAGTATCTCTATGGAACGCTGAGCGGGCCGCTGGGCGTCGGCGCAAAGGATGGCAAGCTGCTGTGGGCGTTCCCGCGCAAGTTCAACGTGGCCGTGGCGCCGTCGCCGGTCGCCGTGAGCGACGAGTTAGTCTTCATGACCGCCAGTTACGATGCAGGCTGCCTGATGGTTCGCGTGCGGCGAACGGGAGACGCATTCAAGGCCGAAAGCGTGTTCGACATGCAGCACAACGAGTGGAACTCCGAAGTGCACACGCCAATCGTGTACAAGGGCCACCTGTTCGCCGTCGGCAAAAAGAAGCGCGGCCTGTTCACTTGCCTGAGTTTCGACGGCAAGGAAGTCTGGACCAGCGAGGGGAAAGCGTCGTTTGGCCTGGGCGGCTTTCTGCTGGCTGACGGCATGTTCTTCCTCATGGATGGCGACACGGGCAAGCTGCGTTTGATCGAGGCGAGCACGGCCGGTTACAACGAACTCGCCATTGCCCCGGTTCTCTCGGGAGAGGAAGTCTGGGGGCCTATGGCATTGTCGGACGGCAAGCTGGTGTTGCGAGACTTGAACCAGATGATATGTCTTGACGTAAAAGGTTGATGGGAGAGGTAATCGCGCCATGCAATACCGGCACGTTCAAGCGATAGGCGGCAAGGGCGCCGCTCCCGACAGATTCACCGCTGCGCTGCGCGGCCTCGCCGTTGACTCTCGCGGGCAACTCTATGCCGCCGGCGATTCCGAAATCAAGTTCTTCGGCGCCGACGGCCGGCTGAAGAAGCGATGGCCGGCGTCCCAGCCGGTGCACTCTGTCGCAGTGGACAGCGACGGTTCCGTGTATGCGGGCGAAATCGGACAGATCGAGATTTTCGACGGCTTCGGCAAGCTGATCGACACCTGGCGGGACCAGAAGCTGTTCGGCCCGGTGACGGCCATCGGCTTCACCCCGGATAGCGTGCTGGCAGCCGATGTAGCGGACCGCGCGATCCGGCGCTTCGACCGTAGCCGCAAATTCCTCAACAGCATCGGCAAAGACAACCAGGTGAACGGCCTGCTCATCCCGAATGGGGTAGTGGACTTCGCCGTGGACGCCGATGGCACGGTCTACGCAGCCAACCCGGGCAAGCATCGCGTCGAGCGGTACACGCCTGGTGGCGAGTTGCTCGGGCATATCGGGAGGTTCGACGGCATCGATCCGGCGGGGTTCACCGGTTGCTGCAATCCGACCAACGTGGCCGTCCGCAACGGCATCTTCACCACGGAAAAAGCCGGCCCGCGCGTCAAGGCCTATGATTTCGCGGGGAAACTGCTGGCGGTAATCGCTACTGACCTGTTCGACGCCAACTGCAAGAACATGAGCATCGCCGTCGATGCGAGTGGGCGCGTCTATGTCACCGATACGGTGAAGCTCGCGATTTTTGTTTTCGAGCCGGTGAATGTATGAGCGAAGACCTGACAAGACGGGACCTGTTCGCCAAGGTGGCCCGCGGGACCGTGCTGGCCACGCTGGCTGGCGGCGCTGGCTTCCTGGTCAAGAAGGCCAACGGGCAGGTGGTGTGGCAGGTGAATGCCTCGCGCTGCATTAACAGCCGGCTGGGCGAAGTCGGCGTGGAGGCGTGCAATCTCTGTACCACCGAGTGCGTGGTGGCGCTTTCGGCGGTGCGCGCGGTCAACGAGTATTCCAAGTGCGGCCGCTGCAACATCTGCCCGGCGTACTTCAACATCACCAGCGCGGTGAACGCGCAGGGGCAGCCCAGCGAGAAGCTTTGTCCGCGCGACGCGATCGCCCGCAAACCGATCGGCAAGGTCGATCCCGAAGACCCGGCCAACAACTTCTACGAGTACATCATCGACGAAGAAAGGTGCGACGGCTGCGGAAAGTGCGTCATGCAATGCAAGGACCCACTGGGCCTGGGGTCGATCACGCTGCGGGTCCGCTACGACAAGTGCGTGAATTGCAACTCCTGCTCCATCTCGAGGGCGTGTCCGCAGCACGCTCTGATGCAACTGCCGGTCGAACAGGCCCTCCAGCCGGTCGTGCTCAAGCGAACGGGATAGCTCCATGACCGTAAGATTCGGCGCTATCGAGAGACCGCTCCCTTCGGTCACGGCTCTGATCGGGCGCCGGGCATGGGCGATTCTTGCGCTTCTCGCCTTCACGCTAGGGGCCGTCCGAAGCGCGCCAGCCCAGGCCATCGAGTACCAGCGGCCCGTCGAAACGGCTCCCCAGCAAGATGCCATTGGCGGCGGGTACAAGACGCCCGCGGTGCAGAAGCCGCTGCCGCGCGACTACTGGCTACAGGTGCTGGATGTGGTGGCGCTGGCCGCCATGATGGGGATCTCGGTTTGGCTGGTGCTGAAGCGGCGCAGCCGAAGATGGCTGGTGGCGATCGCCATTGGCTGCCTCGGGTATTTCGGTTTCTATCGCGAGGGGTGCATCTGCCCTATCGGCTCGCTACAGAACGTAGTGGTGGCCATCGTGGATCCCAGGTACTCCATCCCCATCGTGGTGACGGCGACCTTCGTTTTGCCGCTGGTGGTGGCGCTGTTCTTCGGGCGCGCTTTCTGTGGAGGCGTTTGCGCGCTGGGCGCGATTCAGGAACTGGTGGTGCTGAAGCCGGTCCAGGTGCCGCGCCGGCTCGACCGGTCGCTGGGCCTGTTGAAGTATGTGTACCTGGTGACAGTGATTCTGTTTGCCGTCAAGCCTGCGCTGGGCCGCGATTTTCTGATCTGCCGCTTCGACCCGTTTGTCGGCTTCTTCCGCCGCACCGGCACGCCGCACATGCTCCTTTTGGGCGGGGCATTTCTGGTGGTGGGCATGTTCGTGGGACGGCCGTATTGCCGCTATCTGTGCCCGTATGGCGGACTGCTCAATTGGTGCGCGCGGCTGGCCCGGCGCGGCGTGACGATCACGCCGGACCGTGAACTGGATTGCGGCCTCTGCGCCGGGGCCTGCCCGTACGGCGCCATCGAGCAGATGCGCGCGGTTGGACGGAACTGTCTCTACTGCGCGCGATGCTACTCCTCGTGCCCCAACGATCGGGAATTGGCGCACGCCAAGGCCGGATTAGTCCAGTTGTCCGGAGCCACACCATCATGACCGGCGACGGCGAGCGATCGATCGTGCGAACCGCGAGCTGGATCGCCGGCGCGCTGGCTGCGTTGTGCGTTGCGATTTTGCTGGCGGACTACGTGGTGGCGAGCCGGCGAGCGCCGGGCGACGACAGACTCATCAAGGATCTCCAGCAACAAACCAAAGCCGATCCATCATTCGCACCCAAACTCGCGGCCGAGCAGAAAAGAGTCACGGCCGCGCGGCGCGCGCGGAAGAGCCGGGACAACGCCGTAGCGTGGGGATTGATCGCGGCGGCGAGCGTGTTTCTAGCGTTTGCCAAGCGGCAGACACGGAAGGAAAAGCCATCGGCGCCGGCAGCCCACGCGGGCGCTCGGAGTTATGGCGAAAGTGCGACCCAGGAGTCGCGCGCGGACGGGCCCAGAGGGCGCCCCGTCCGCCCCACTTTGCCGGTCGAGTTGGATCTCAGCTTCGTCGACCGGGTGGTGTCCGAGCTCGGTCGCGGCAGAGAGTCGGCTATTCCGCTGCTCGAAGCGATTCAGACTCATTACCGATACCTGCCGGATGAGGCTCTGCGCCGCCTCTGCGAATTGACCGACATCACGCCCGCCGAGGTCGCCGGCACGTCGTCGTTCTATGCCCGGTTCCGGCGCTCGCCGGTGGGCGAGCACATAGTCCGCGTCTGCCACGGGACCGCGTGCCACGTTTCGGGGGCGCGCCAGATCACCGAAGAACTGCGCCGTTATCTGGCGATCCCCGACGGCGACGATACCGATGCAGCGCGCCTGTTCACGCTCGGTGAAGTAGCCTGCCTGGGTTGCTGCAGCTTGGCGCCGGTGCTGATGGTGGATGGCCACACCGCCGGCAAGCTGACGCCCGCCACTGCGTGCGACGCGTTGACGCTCGCCGACCGGAAAGAGCTGACCGCGTGAAGCGCAGCGCCATCGAGATCCGCGTCGGCCTCGGTTCCTGCGGCGTGGCCAGCGGCGCCGAGCCGGTGCGCGATGCGCTGGAGCGGGTGGCGAAGGAAGCGGGCGCCAACGGCGTTGTCAAGACGGTTGGCTGTAACGGGATGTGCCATCGCGAGCCGCTGGTGACAGTAGTCTCGCCCGGCGGCGCAGTTGCGCTCTATAGCAACGTGACCGCGGTGACCGCGCAGAAGATCGTGCGGAGGCACATCCGCCCCAACCGCGTTGCGACCCGGGTGCGATGGAAGGTGGACGAACTGAAGGACGCGACGCCGGGGTACCCTCTGGGTCCGTCCGCTGCACAAGACGGCTACCTGGCCAAGCAGAAGCGGATCGTGCTGGAGAACTGCGGAAGCATCGACCCGCTGAATATCGACGACTACCTCGCCCGCGATGGCTACCGCGCTCTCGCCATGTGCCTGGGGGTGCAGCGCACAATCGCCAGCGACCCAATCGCAAGCAACCGCTCCCTCACGGTCGCGGCTCCGATCCCCTTTCGGAGCCGCGACCGTGAGGGAGCGGTCGGTACGGTCATCGCCGAACGAGTGCTCACTCCCCACGAGGTCATCGCCGCGATTTCCGATTCCGGCCTGCGCGGGCGCGGCGGCGCGGGCTTTCCGACGGGACGGAAATGGGCGCTCGGGCGTGCCCAGGCGGACCCGGTCAAATACGTCGTCTGCAACGGCGATGAGGGCGATCCCGGCGCATTTATGGACCGGTTGGTGCTCGAATCCGACCCGCATCGTGTACTCGAAGGGCTGGCCATCGCGGCGTATGCCATAGGCGCCGCCGAGGGCTACCTGTACATTCGCGCCGAGTACCCGCAGGCGGTGCGCCACACGCGCGCGGCCATCCGGCAGGCCGAGGAGCGCGGCTTCCTCGGACGGAACATTCGCGGCTCTCGGTTTTCGCTGCGGCTGGAGGTTCGTGAGGGCGCCGGCGCGTTCGTCTGCGGCGAGGAGACCGCGCTGATTCAGTCGCTCGAAGGGAAGCGCGGGATGCCGAAACTGCGGCCTCCGTATCCCGTGGAGCGCGGCTTGCGCGGTCATCCGACGGTCATCAACAATGTCGAGACGCTGGCCTGCGTACCGTGGATCGTCCGCCACGGCGCCGGCGCGTTCGCTGCGCTCGGCACCGCGAACAGCCGTGGGACCAAGGTCTTCGCGCTGGCCGGCAAGGTCAACCGGGGCGGCCTCATCGAAGTGCCGATGGGCATCACGATGCGCGAAGTGGTGGAGGATATCGGCGGCGGCATCCGCAACGGGCGGCAATTCAAGGCCGTGCAGCTCGGCGGACCGTCCGGGGGTTGCATCCCGGCGCGGCTGGCCGATACACCGATTGACTATGACGCCCTGGCGCAGACCGGCGCCATCATGGGCTCCGGCGGGCTGGTGGTGCTCGACGACCGCGATTGCATGGTCGATATCGCCCGCTTCTTCCTGAAGTTCACCCAGGCCGAATCGTGCGGTAAGTGCACCTTCTGCCGCATAGGCACCAAACGCATGCTCGAAATTCTGGAGCGCCTGTGCGAAGGCAAAGGCCGGCGGGACGATCTGGAGAAGCTCGAAATGTTGGCCGATTACGTCGGCCGCGGCAGCCTGTGCGGGCTCGGCCAGACGGCGCCGAACCCGGTGCTGACCACGCTCAAGTATTTCCGCGACGAGTACGAAGCGCATCTTCACGAGCGGCGCTGCCCGGCCGGACGCTGCCCGGCGCTGATCCGTTACCGTGTGACGGACAACTGCATCGGCTGCACGCTCTGCGCGCAAGCCTGCCCGGTCGGCGCCATCGCCTATCGCCCGTACGAGAAGCACGAAGTGGACGACCGGCTCTGCACGCGTTGCGACCTGTGCCGCCAGGCCTGCCAGGACGACGCAATCGAGGTCTTATAGGCGCGCCATGGTGAACTTGACGATCGACGGCCGGCGGATCAGCGTGGCGCCAGGGACCACCATCTTGGAAGCCGCCCAGTGGCTGGGCATTCGCATTCCGACCATGTGCCACGTGCCGGGAATCGAGCCGGCATCCTCGTGCTTCCTCTGCGCGGTCCAGATCGAAGGCCGCCGCACCCTTTCGCCCGCCTGCGGCATGCCCGTCGCCGAGGGCATGGTGGTCGTCACCGGGAGTGAGGACATCCGTACCGCGCGCAAAATGGCGCTGGAGCTTCTGCTCTCCGACCACGCCGGAGAATGCGTCGCGCCCTGCGCGGCCGAATGCCCGGCCGGGCTCGACATTCCGGGATTCGTTTATGGCATCGCGACCGGAGACACGCGCCGCTCGATGGAAGTGATCGCGGACCGGCTTGCGCTGCCCGGTTCGCTCGGGCGCATCTGCCCGCGTTTGTGCGAGCGGCAATGCCGCCGCTCCGATCTCGACCAGGGCCTGTCGATCGGCGCTCTGCACCGCTACGTGGCCGACGTGGATGGTGGGGCAGGTCCCCGACCTGCCGCTTGCTACGTGCCGCCGCGCGAGCCATCCACCGGAAAATCGGTGGCCATAGTGGGCGCGGGGCCGGCGGGTCTGGCCGCCGCTTACTATCTTCTGCAACGCGGCCATGACTGTACGCTATTCGACGCCCACCCGCTCCCCGGCGGAATGTTGCGCTACGGAATTCCCGCCAATCGTCTGCCGAAGGACGCGCTCGATGCGGAGATCGACGCAATCCGGCGGCTCGGTGCGCGGTTCCAAATGGGCGAACGTTGGGGCGAGCACTTCACTCTGGCCGGTTTGCGCGAGCGGCACGACGCGGTGTTCGTGGCCATTGGAGCGCAGCGCGCGCAGGGGCTCCGCTGCGAAGGCGAGGAACACGCCCTGCCGGGGATCGGGTTTCTCGAGCGCGTGGCCAACGGCGAGCCGGTTGAGTTGGGCAAGCTCGTCGCGGTGATCGGCGGCGGCAATACCGCCATGGACTGCGCCCGCACCGCAGTCCGCCTGGGCGCCCGCAACGTGCGGGTTCTCTATCGACGCAGCCGGCAGGAGATGCCATGCCTAATGGACGAAGTCGAGGCCGCCGAAGCCGAAGGCGTGCAGATCGACCTGCTGGTCGCGCCGGTGCGGCTGAGCAGTTCGGGGACCTGCCCCGCTCTGGTGCTGACGTGCCAGCGGATGACGCTCGACGAGCCCGACGCCTCGGGACGGCGCCGGCCGGTGGCGCTCGAGGGCTCCGAGTTCACCATCGAGTGCTCCACCGTGATCGCGGCCACGGGGCAGTCCGTGGAGCGATCGCTGGCCGAGCGGGAGGGACTCGCAGTGACTGACTGGGGCATCGGCGCTGACGCGAGGACGCTCGCGACCAACCTGCCCGGCGTTTTCGCCGGCGGCGACGCCGTGCTGGGCGCAGATCTCGCCGTCCGCGCGGTGACCGCCGGAAGAACCGCCGCTGCCTCGATTCATCAGTTCCTCTCGGGCGAAACCGTCGCCGGGGAACCGGCGATGGCCGACATCGCCATGGGCCCGATGGACGATGCCGAGCGGGCCGCCATCTTTCGCTCAATCGAGCAGGCCGCCCGCGTCCGCGCGCCGCAGATCCCCATGGAGCGGCGCCTGGCGAGCTTCGACGAGGTGGAAGGCCGGCTGCCGGACGAGGACGCCGCGCGCGAGGCTCGCCGTTGCCTCACCTGCGGCTGCCGCAAAGCGGACTGCTGCCGGATTCGATCGCTGGCCACCGAATACGGCGCGGATGTGTATCGCTTTGTGGGCGCGCGCCGCCGCTTCTCGCAGGACCTTTCCCACCCGGAAGTGGTCTACGAGCCGGGCAAGTGCATCTGTTGCGACGCGTGCGTGCGGATCGCCGCCGCCGCTGGCGTTGAGCCCGGCCTCGCGCTGATCGGCCACGGCTTCGATGTCGCGGTGGGGGTGCCGTTCGGCGAGCCGCTGTCGAGCGGGTTGCGCAAAGTGGCGCAACAGTGCGCTGCCGCGTGCCCCACCGGCGCGCTCGCGTTGCGCACCGCTCGCGCTTGCGAGGCCTGCGCGCTTACAGGCTGCCCGTAGTACAGCGCCCGAGCCGGGCCAGACATGCCCGACCCGCGCCGGGCGCGGTCAGTGGGTCGGTTCGGTTGTTTCAACGCGCGGCTGGCCGTTGCGCAACTCTATCGATTCGCTCGAGTCGAAAACGAAACGCCCGGCCAGCAAATCGCGCACCGCATATGCCGCCTTGCCGACTCCCTCGGGGCTGTGGTGGGGGCTCCTGGTGAATATGTGGTACAGCTCGTGCGCCAGCACCCTGCCCACCGCCCGGCCGAAAACCAGGTCCCGCCCGCCGGCGGGCACACCCAGCAGGTCTGCCTGGAGGAAGATACGGATGCGGTCGCAATCGACCGCGCCGAACGGCAGGATGACGCCATCGCTTTCGTGGGTCCAACCCAGCGCGCCTGGCTGCACCCGGTGCGGGCTGAGGCCGCTCACATCGCACCTGCCCTGGAAGCGGATCACCGCCAATTGGACCGAGACTTCGCTGCCGGTGGCCGACGCCAGCGAACGCCACTCCAGGCCGATTCCCAAACGGCCCATGATGGCTTCCGTTTCACCGCGAATCGCGTCCATCACCGCCGCCGGCGGTGCCTGCTGAAACTCCGTGTAAAGGGTCGCCGGCGAAACCGTCGCCATCGGTTGCCCGCACAATGCCGCGACGCCAGCCAGAGACGCGGATAGGAACCAGGCCCGCCGCAGCAGCTTCGTGGCTGCAACCGCAAACAAGCCTCAACCTCTCCTTTCCCCGCGCCCGCTACCGGGCGGGCCGGCCGGTGGATTCGGACAGGCCGGAAACCAATTCCCGATGCTCTCGCAGCATCTTTCTGGCTGTGTGGCAAGCGAAACAGATCGGATGCCCCGTCTCCAGCGTCTCTTGCAACTGCTCCGCCGGGATCTCGCTCCATTCCACGGACACTCCGTCGGCGCGGAGCACGGCGGGTTTGGCGCCGGCCAGCGAAAACACGCCGATCAGCATGCCGCAGGAATAGCAATCCTTGCCGTCATACCAGTTCAATAAGATATTGCGCACCAGGCAGCCTTGCGGCGAAGCTTCAATCTGGCGCAGGCACTCCTGGCCGCAGCCGGCCTTCTCCGGCCAGCGGGAACAGGAATCCAGCCGTAATTGGGGCGGTTTTCCCAGCCCTGTGGCGATTACATGAAGCGCATCCACCGTGACCCCGGCGGGACGCTGGTTCTCCGGGCAGGTCACCACCCGCGGACCTCTG